>Ga0214472_10000786_pt1 | contig 38163 bp, 76 predicted proteins | sample RVTome_6_FD_207662 | JGI IMG/M metagenome (GOLD analysis project Ga0214472, IMG submission 207662) | Soil microbial communities from uranium-contaminated site in the Upper Colorado River Basin, Wyoming, United States - RVT140D175 | ecosystem: Environmental > Terrestrial > Soil > Contaminated >...
GCGTAAGAGAAAAGTTCGAGCGCTATTGGACTGTGTTTCACTGGATCACCTCTCTTTCTGCCTCTGTCACCGATCCACCCAAGATCTATTCCGGATGCTTGGGGCGCCCGTGAGTGGGTGCCCCTTAACTCGTTGTGTAGGAGGAGCCCGCTGAAGGTTACAGGAGAAAGAAGAGGCCGAAGCCCCTAGGCACGGCGCTCCCTAGCGGACCGCAACGCCTGCTCTGCCTTCTTTCTACGCTCTCGGGCGGACTTGAGTCGTCTCTTGGCGGCCTCAACGGTAGCCAATTCCGACTCGATAGCAGCCTTGGCTCGATTGACCGCCGCCTCCTTCTTGGCAACGAAAGCGAGGTAAGTCCCGTCCTTGAGCGGATCCTTGACCTTGCAAATCAGAAGCTTAGATGCGTCGCACCACGCTGGAGGCATGGTGGAGTGAAAGTTGTCAAGTAAGCTGCCCTGCTCCGTAGTAGAGCTTGATTCTTTGCTGAAGTGATACGCCAACCGGTGTGCCAACCGGAACGTCTCCTTGGGAGAGAGCAGCGTGGCGTCCGTTGGAGCAGCAGCCACAGCAGCGATGGCCACCATAGCGTTGCTGTGTAGATCCTTGGGCCCGATCTTGGGCATCAGGAGCGTGACTTGCACCCCCTTTGATGTCGTGATGTAGGTGTAATCCACCTTGGAGATAGAGGAGGTCGTCGGCCCCTTCGATGACTTCATCCTCCCCACCCTCTTCCTGATGTTGTAGACCACCTTGATGACTCGCCTACGGCTCATGTCGGCGCCAGCCGCTTCCAGGGCGGCTGTCACCAACCGCTTGATGTCTGGCGTCCGCCAGTGCGTCTCGTTCTCGATGATGATGGGCACGTAGCCTCCTTCTACCTCCGGTCACCGAGTCACCGTGATCTTGTTCCGGATGAGGCATAACGCATTGATACGAGCCAAGATAGAGCATCCGAAACAGACTCGACCTAAGTCGGTGACCAGGGCAGAGGAGGTCCAAATGGACAGGCCAATTCGTGAGTATCGTTTCATCGACCCCAAGACTATCGACACGTCGAACGTGCCGCATATCGAAGGGTCAAACGCCCAGTGTCTCGCCGACGCGATCCTGGACATCATCCAATTGAGTCTCGACTCGGGAATGACGTTGCTGGATGTGATCGAGGCGATGGAGATCGTCGAGGAGATGAGAGCAGTTGTGGAGCGCCCACGCTTCACGCTGCATGTCAAGGAAGAAGAATAGCCGCGCCACCGTCCGAAACGCTTCGCAAGTGAGTCGGTGCCGGAGGTAGAGAGGGAACGTGGTTCCTTCGCGGAAAGAATCAAGGGCATCCGAAACGGACTTGATCTGCTTCGGTGCCATATCCAGAGGGGTAGCAGCCTCTCTGAATCAACTAACAGGAGAGAAACATGAGTACCAAAACACAAGAGGAAGGGGTGGATGCGCCAATCACGATCAGCTTCAAGCAATTCGTTGACTACGCGTTCGCTCACTGGCTGGAGTCGATCAAGCTGGGGATCCCGTGCAAGACCTTGGCGCTGCTGGGTCCGCCCGGGATCGGCAAGTCGGCAACCGCCTACGCCCTGACCAAGCGGATGACCGACTACGTCCGAGCCAACCCGGATGTGCTCTACAAGGGTGTGAAGCCGGAGAGCGAGCCGACTGCTGCCTGCCGACTGCTGGACTTCTCGTCCATGCTGCCGGAGGATCTCAACGGTCTGCCCTTCCGCGAGGGGAGTTACACTCGCTACTGCCCGCAAGAGTGGGTTGGTGAGTTGTGCGGCGATCACGCATTCGGCGTCGTCGTGCAAGATGACCTTCCCGCTGCTGCTCCCGCCATGCATACGGCGGGACGGCAAATGGCGCTGGAGCGTCGGATCCACGAGCACCGGTTTGGCCCGGGAATCCTCATCATCGTTACGGGCAACCGTCGCGAGGACAAGTCGGCGGCAAAGACGCTGCCGGCTCACTTCAGAAACTCCGTCTGCCTCCTCGGGATCGTGCCCGACGTGGACGAATGGAAGAAGTGGTACGGGCGGCAGGACCATCACGACGGGATCGTGTCGGCCTTCCTGACGTGGCAACCCGGTCTGTTCTCCAAGATGCCCGCGGACAACGACAAGATGGGCGCGTTCGCTACACCTCGGCAGTGGACAAACGTGGGTCGCCAGTTCAATGGCGCGAACAGCGCTGGGTCTGACGTGCTCTTCGCGGTCGTGGCGGGTTTGGTCGGCAAGGGCCCGGCTACGACCTTCCTGGGCTTCGTGGAGATTCACTCCAAGCTGCCCGACCCGGAGAAGGTGTTCGACAACCCCCTCGGCATGATGCCTGACGTCCAGTCCAAGCTGGATCGGGCTGACAAGCAGATTGCTATGACGTGCGCTCTGGGCGACGTCGCAGCGCGACGCTGGAAGAAGGCCACGGGTGCGGAGCGCAACGAGGTTCCGGTCAAGCTGATGCGCGCTTTGGCGCACGTCTGCGACGGGATCGGTGAGTACTCCGCGACTGGTGTCCAGACCTTCCTCGACGCTGGTGGCAATCTGACCGCTATCGCCAAGGTGGCTCGCGACTACCGCTCCGACGCGGTGATCGGACCTCTCCTCGACCACGTCAAGGAGTCGCTCCTGGGCGGGGCTTAACACTCCTGACTGCTAGGGAGGGGGTCGCTTCGGCGGCCCCCTCCCGCTCCCATCTTGGGGACATCCGAAACGGAGTTGATGCAACCCGGTGACAGGGACAGAGAGAGAAAGGAACCTCACAATGAATTACTCAAACGGAGAGATCCGCCGTGTTGGCGGACAAACCGCAGTCAAGCCTCACCGGGCCTTCAAGCAGCGAATGGCTGCGGCGAGTCCGGTGCCGAACGCCCCGAAGCGTCGGCAAAGGCCAACCGACACGGAGATTCTCTTGACCAAGAAGCGGATTAGCAGGGCGCGCACAACCGTTGCGTCGTTCTGCCGCTTCTTCGGCCACTTGATCCTCAAGACCACACCGATTATCGCGCTCCCCGAGCATCAAGTCGATACGGCAGCGGTGGCGCCAGACGGTACCACGTATTTCAACCACGCCTTTGTCGCTGAGCTTGACGACGCGGAGTTGTGCGGGCTCGTGATCCACGAGACGCTGCACCCTGCGCTGCTCTGCTGGAAGCGTCAAGGCAACCGGCAGGCAATCGTGGAGGGCCCAAACGGAGCGGTCTTCACGCTCTGGAACGTCGCGCACGACCTCAGCTTCAACCCTGAGATTGTCGTCCTGGCGAACAAGTGCCTATCGGCCGGCAAGATCAAGTTGCCCAAGCATGCTGCTCTCGAAGATCGCTTCAAGGGCAAGAGCGCTGAGCAAATCTACACAACGCTGCTCAAGGAGGTCAAGAAGAAGAAGAAGGGTGGTCAGGGTGGGCAAGGGAAGCCTTCACCGTGGGGCGATCCTTCCGCTGGGGGACCTGGCAAGGGCAAGAAGGTAGACGGCTACCTCAATGTGTCCGGCACCCAGGGTAACTCAGACGAGATCGGCGACGATCTTCGTCCCGACCTCTCCACTACGGACGTGGGCAAGAAGGCCGCAAAGGGCGACAAGCTGGCTCAACAGAAGATGGACAACGATTGGCGCGTCTCGGTTGTGGCTGCGGCTATGGCCCACGAGAAAAAGCACGGTCGGGGTCACCTTCCAGGTGGGTTCCAAAAGCTGGTCAACGAGCTACAGGCCAACAAGGTGGACTGGCGCGACGTGCTCAGCCATTGGATCGGTGAGAAGGGGATCAACCTCGACTTCACCATGCGTCGCCCGTCGCGTCGTTCGGAGTCCTGCGGCGTCTACATGCCGAGCTACCAGAAGTACGGGATTGATGACGTGATCGTGCTCTGGGATACATCGGGCTCCATGAACGGGCGCGAGACTGCAATCCTGAGCGAGATCCAGTCGATCTGCGAGGACCTGGGACTCATCATTCGGGTGATCTGCATTGACTCGCGGATCCACTCAGATACCCAAGACGTTGAGGAAGCCATTGATATGGCCGGCAACATCAAGGGGGGTGGTGGATCCGACTTTACCCCTGCGTTCGACCTCTTGGAGGAAGAGCAATACGAGGGAGTCGTCATCGCCTTCACGGACGGGCACATACGCGTGCCTTCCTGCAAGCCACCACTCATCAAGGATGTGCTGTGGTGCCTTGAGCCCTCGACCGCGAAGCATGCTTGGGGTGACCAAGACCCTACTAGCGGGAATTGGGGCGAAGTCCTCTACATGGAGGACTAGCCAACCGGCGCGTCGAGGCTAACTACCTCGACGTGTCTTTTTTCTCTTCTCTTCTCTACGGACTGAGGCCCCTCGCTCGTTGCGAGGGGCCTCTTTTCGTGTACGGACATCATCCGAAACAGAGGCAGAGTGAGTCGGTGCCGAGAATAGAAAGAGAGGGGCTTCGGGAGCGATTTCCGCATCGGTTACCCCTTCAAGCTGGAGCACAACTGATGAACAAGACCGAGCAGAAGCAGCAAGCGGGCGTCCTGATCGTGTTCGGTGAGAGCGTCTCGCCGGAGCGTGCGAAGAAGATCCTTGCCAAGTTCGTCGCGGAGAATCGCGATGCCTTGAACCATGATCCGAAGATCATCACGTTCAACCCCGATTGGGGCTCTCCGTGCTTCTACATCCCATAGCTCCCCTTCTACTTTCCTAACTTCACCACCAAGATCGAAGAGAAACGACCAATGACTGAGCCCCAATACCCGATCATTCCCGGCGCCGAGACTCCCGATGGTCGGGAGCGCATCCGCCTCGGCTACGAGGCATTCCGTGTGCTCCGACAGATTCGCGAGGAGGGCCTTGTGAACCTGGAAGACTTCACCAAGGTCTACGCCCGCGACTTCGACAAGGACAAAGCGCGCGAGTTCGCCAAGGAAGCCATCGAGGAGATCGACGACATTCTCCGTCGTCGGACCCTCTCCGACACCAAGGTGCTCAACACCCTGGCGGGGAATCCCGAGTGATCTACTTCTTCTAACGAGGGCAGCCCTGGGAAGAGATCCCCAGGGCTGCCTTCTTTCGTTTCTACCCATCGCCCTTCAGCGGGCTCTAGCCGTTGAGCGTCCGGGGCGCCTCATCCTCTTCCTCAGGGAGATCCTCGGTGAGAACCCTTGGCTGAGGTGCATGTTGAGCAGAGCCACCAACTTCGGTCAGTTGGCGCTGCTTGAAGTCGGCTGGACTCTCCGGGGTTTCCTCGGTGAGCATGTTTTGCGGATCAGACATGTTTTTCTCCTGGGGTTACAGTATCCAATTGGAGAATACCATGCGTAACCTGCTTGTTATCGTTCTGTTGACCCTCTCGTCTGGCTGCGCCTCCATGTTGGGTAGCGGTAATAGACGAGACGAACACCCGCTTGCGGCCGAATGGCGACCACTTAAGTCTGTCCGTGAGCGCCCGCGGATAGTTCGCGATCTCGGCACCGATACGTCGATCACGACCATTGGTCGTCATTGCTACGTTAAGGATCTCGACGAGTGGCTGGGACGTGTTGTTCCCGAGTCCGTCAAGTACAAGGCGATCATGCGCCACGAGCAGGAGCATTCCCGTCGTCAACTGGACATGGGCCTGTATCTATGGCTCGCCCGCTACTCCTACGACCGAAAGTTCGCGTTGCTCGAAGAGAAAATTGGCTACTACTACGAGATCACGGAGCGTCGCCGCCTTGGCAACCCAATCAACATCGATGGGACCGCCGTGGCCTTCTCCAGATACAAGAACCTCGCCGGCAGACTCATTACGTTTGCCGAAGCAAAGGCTTGGATCCTCGACGTGCTCGCCGGGCGTTGGACTCCGCCTAGTTCTTAGACTGGGACCAGTTCGTCTGACGAATCGACTGCTGTCTCTGTGGATTGTAGTAGTTCGTACAGTTTGCGACGCTCCTCGATAGATTCCGCCATCGAAAGTTGCCAAGCAATCTCTTGAAGATCAAACAGAGTTTCCATCTTTCACCGTCTCTAGGGGCCATCCCCACTTGATGATGTAACGCAACTTAGGTAGGGAGCGCAAGTTACAACGTCGACTTTCTGATAGCAGAAACCTGTCACACTTTCTGATGGCCATCTCGCGAGCCCTCGGCCCGATTCCCTGTGAACCAAATGGGGCACCCACCACCCTTCCTGCACGAGAAGTGGTTGTCCAGGAGACAATAGGTCAGCGACGAAAGTAGTCCGTACACAGATACGGCCAGCAGTTCTTCTGCTGGCCGTATCCTGGATCAACTTCATCGCAGACACCGCTACTTGTCTGCGCGAACTTCATCATACCCACAAACAAGCCGCTCGTTCAACGTCAGGGTCAACCATTACGTCGACTCAAGGGTAGAATTACGTCTATGAACGGACTTACGCAGACCAAATGTTTTGCCGTGACCATGCGAGATGGTGCGCTGAGTATTGGTGCCCGCCTCTTGTGGTGGGAACTCAACCAATGGGTGTCCGACGACTTGAAGGTTTGTTTTCCGACCCAAACGAAGCTCGCCGAGAACCTTGGTGTTCATCGGAATTCAGTAATTCGTTGGCTACAAGAACTGAAGGGCGCAGGACTTGTATCAGATGTCCCACGTCGGAAGGGCAACGCCTACGCCCTCGCAAATGGTGTATCACTCGACTAGGTATACCCGGTCGGTGTGCCCTCGTCGACAACACTGATGTAGGATAACGCCCAAACGGAGAAACCCCCGCAGAAGCGAGGGTCTCAATAAGTCCCAGGAGATTTGGTTGGCCGCCGGCTCCTGAGGACCAGGAGGGCGTATGCTATCACGTCTTGTCTCTAGACGCACCCCCAAGGGGAGGTGACGTCTATGAGCAAACGGAAAATATCCGACTGGACCGAAGTCCGGTCTGAGATCCGCAAGCACCTCAGGCGATCCGCTGACGTCAGTGATGGGGCATTCCGGCTCTGGGATGAACTCGCCACCGGTTGGGCCTGGAAAGATCCAACGTGCTTCCCGAACCTTGATGTTCTGGCTGAGGCGCTCCACCGACATCGAAACACCATCTCTCGGCTGATGAACGAACTCGTTCAGCTTGGATTGGTGAATCGGACTCGACGGAACCGTGGTTACCGTTACACGCTCGTGACAGAGATCCCCTCGAAGTTCAGGGACCCTCACTCCAACAACAAACAACTTGCGCAGGAGATCAGGCGTCGTAAGTCTAATGAATCCGAAGAGCCGGAGGCTGATGTGATGCACCAAAACCAGTGCATCACGGAACCGGATCCAGGATTCTCATCCACTGAATCTGAACAAAGTGATGCACCAAAACCAGTGCATGAGAACCATTCTCATGCACCAAATTCAGGGCATGGTGATGCACCAAAACCAGTGCATGTAGATGAAGTAGTACAAAGGGAAGTAGTACAAGAAGAAAGAAGTATTAGAAAAGTGAAGAAAAAGCGGGAATCTGCGATTCCCGCATCTCAAAACCAAGGGGGTGAGGGAACCTCCCCCTCGCGCTTCGCGCTCGGGGACCAAGGCACCGGCTCAATCAATCCCTTGGTGTTGTCGTCTGGGGTAGCAGTCCAGTCACGTCCTACGACCTTGGCCAGCAATGGATCTAGCAGGAGATCCTCCTCAGAAGCGCAGGGAGCTTCTGTGAGGGTCGATCAGGCTCATTTCGACCCCGAGATCGACCCACCTGCTCTCAGTGGCCCTGAGAGCGTCCTAGAGCTTCTGAGGATTGAAGTCGAGGTGAAGTTCGGAAAAAGGGCCTCTGAGGGTCTTCCCAGAGAACTCACCAAGGAGCTTCGGGGCCAGATCACGAACAAGATCCTGCGGAAGTATGTGCCCCATATCGTGCAGTCCATGATCCGTCTGTTGGTTTGGGACTGGGAGGTAGCTCGCGAGACGTGTTGGCCTTTTCGAAAGGACGCTCATATCCCAGAGCCATTGGCGTTGGTTCAATACGCGGAAGAACTCTCTGCTCGTTTGGGAAGCGGATTCAGGATGCCGTCTCGTAGTCGTGGGAAGCACAACACCTACAAGAATCTTTTCATCGACGGACGGAAGTGGGTTGACGACTCCAATCCCTTTTAAGGTCTTTGGGTAGAACCCCGTTGGAGAGTCCATGGCAGATGTGAGATCGCTACGAAAGGAAGCTATGTCGTTGCTTCGCTCAGCGAAGTCAGCGTTCAAGTTCATTCGAGACAATCCCACGGGTCCTCCTTCAGAACGAGAAGCTCTGCTGAAGGAACTGCGTGAGGTGATCGACCGAGCAGATCCACCCAAGTTTGATGAAGATCTCGTAACAGTCTGCGTGCAGATGACTCACCGAACTGCTGAGGCAGTTGAGTCGGTGTTGAACGAACGAGCAGATCTTTCCGAACTAGATCGAGATGTTTTTGAGGCTTGCACGAGTGGGTTTCGTCGCACAGACAAGAGGCGGGCTTACCTCCGCCTTGACTTGGATTCGCGTATTCTTCGGCGTCTTCAATACGCGCTGTTGCACACGGAACGTCCTTACCAAGACAAGCCATTTAAGCGGTTGGCGAAGGAGATTGAGGATCAAGCAGCGAGTAAGAATCCAATGGTGATCTTGGGTCAAATGGGCCTTTGAGGCATCCGGAATAGATTTCACGCTTCTCGGTGTCATCGGTAGAGAGGTGAACTATGAACTACAAGATCCATATCCCGAGACAGTCTTATGATGGGCTGGTCTCTTTTCTTCAACGCTGGGGCGAGATCTACTCGCTCCCTGGTGCCGTAGTCTTGCGCGGTACGATTCGTTCGGAACTAACGACTCAGTGTCGTGGCTCGGCTGTGGTCCACGCGACTGCTGACTGTAGTGACGCTCAGGTTGTAGCCTTACACTACAACTACGCTCGCTGCGCCTTGGGGCGCTCCAAGGTCATGGCTGACGAGGCGCTCTTGGATCTCCGTGACCTCAGCGACGAGGAAATAGAGGCCATGGAGTTCGTGGGCAAGGTCGCTATACTCTTGCCTCAACAGACCTCCGTGCTTCGGCGAATCAGCGAAGCCATTGTGGAGTTTCGACAAATACCAGCCATGCTGCGGTTGGCGATTTCAGCACAGGACTAGGTATGGCCAAGCGACGATACAGGGACTTCTTGCGGATAGCGATGACGGCCAAGACCGGCACGTTTATCCGTGAGTCCCTGGTTGATAAGACTTTCAACGATCACTTCACGAAGAAGCAGTGCGACGCAAGCGCCTCCTGTATCCACATCGAGACTAGCACTTTGATGGTTGCTCGAACGGTGGAGGCAGGGATCAAGATTGGAACGAAGCGCGCGACACTGGACTTGCGCTGCCCTTACTCGATGGAGAATTCACTCAATCAGGTCTTACTGCTGAAGATTCTGGCCACCAGGATCGAAGCTTTTTCAATGGATCAGAAGAATCAACTTCAGGTTGCATGCATTCGGATCGCTGAGGAGATCTACAAGTATGCAGATCGCAATGCTATGCAGGTGATCGCCGAGGCAGCGCTTTAGCCCTCGGTGAGAACCTGCGGCGCTTCGATCTTCGACGGTCGATAGACGTTGAGCATCGCAGCTTCAATACGAACTGCTCCGTATCCAGCACACCCTCGACATGGCTTGATCTTTGGACGGTGAACCCCACCCGCACAGTCTGGGCAGTCCACGACGACATAGCCCGCTGATGGTTTGAGGTGGGGAAGAGAGGGGGCTGACCCCCGCAAGCCCTCACGTTCCTCATTGTCGAAACTGTGCTCGACCGGCTCGCAGTTCTCGCAGTAGATCAGCCCGTCAACTCTGCTCTTCTTGAAGCGCAGCCGGCCGAGTGGATTCTCGGCCATGCCGCACTTGTTACACGTTCGCATCGCCATGCTTATTACTTTCGGAGGCGTCCGATCAAATCGCTCTGCGCCTCGATCACCTGGGTCTTGAGAACTTCGTTCTCTCGCTTCAGTGCCCGAGCCAGTTGGACTAGGGCATTGAAATCCCCGTCGGCGACCACGTTGGCGAGATCCTCCCAGGTTACCACCCCCTCATGGGGAGCGCTGTTCGCGGAGGAAGACGATCTGCGTTCACGACAAAGCGTCGGCGGTGCCACGAGAAGCTCCCCATCCTCGTCCTTGAGGTGGGTCAGGCAGACCTTGGTCGTCCCACCCCTCCAACCCATCTCCTTGTCTTCGTTGTTTGCAGTCGGGTCGGTCACGAAGACAGCCAGGCCCGCGCACCAATCTCCGGCGCAACGACCCTTGCCGTTGCACTTCACGGGGCCCTTCGAGGCGACGATCTGCTCGCTACCGCGCATGGTGGCCTTGCTGAAAGAGTCAGCCACGGTCACCCGTGCCCCGCGAGTCAAGCGCTGCTCCAAAACCTTCTTCACCGTCTGGGTCGACATGTTGACCTCCTATGGTCCTGTCTGGGATCATCTACCCTTGAGGTAGATCAGTTGATTGAGGGGTGCTGTTGTAATGACGATCACTACAGCAACACTTGTCTTCTAGTAAATGCTGCCAACAAGGTCGAAGTGGTCGTAGATACTAACCCCAGCGTCGTCCTTGAGTGACCCGAAGAAGATCCGGGCCGCCGTGTCGGCGAAGACGTCGAGGTTGCTCCCGTGGGTCTTAGACCCCTTGATTCGCTTGTATTCGGAGCAATACTGCTTGAGCAGCACCTTGACCTGGTTGGAGTAGGCGGGGGTCGCTAGGTCCCATCGCGAGCCTCGAATCAGGTTGAGCTTGGCGAGATACTTCTCGCAAAGTTGCTGGCAACGCTTCTCGCTTGGCCCCGCGTGGAAATTGGGGACATCGATCTCGACCTTGGAAAGACCATTGGTCTTTCGTTCCTCCAAGGTCTCCACGGCCGAGGCCAACGCCTGCATGGCGGTGACCTCCGTGTAGTCCTTCTTCTTCCATTGAGCAAGGCAGACTTGCTTAGCAGCATCGAAGGAGTAGCTTGTGCCTTCCTTCGACTGGCCGGTGGTGCCGATCCGACCCCAGCGGAAGATCCACTGGGCTCGACCGTCGTCAGTCTCCAGGGCTTCGACCTCGTAGAACTTGTTTTGGGTTCCACACTTCTTTTCGCCGTAACAGGTGAATCTTTGGTTCTCGCTCATGGTGATCCTCCTTAGATCTCTACCCGAGTCACCGACTCCTCTGCGGTCTGTTTCGGATGCTATAAAGGATCCATGACCCAAACCGCCGAAGAGCTTGAAGCAAAGTTTCTTGCGATCCTCAACGATCCGGAGGAGACCAAGGAATTGGTTGAGTCCATCGAGAAGTCGGCTGACGGTCGGGATGTCGAACTCTCAGAGGACGCAAGAGCTACGTTGGCAAGTCTTCTTAAGGCTGGGATGCCCTCGCCCGTGGAGATCATCCGCGACGCGAAGATCGCTGAGCACAACGCTCAGGTGCATGCCCGACGTCAGGCAGACCTGGAACGGCGTAAGCAGCGTCAAACAAAACCCAAAAAGCACAGGAGAAGGTGATGCCAAAAGCGAAGAAGAAGTCCAAGGTCAAGCGTTCGGTTACGTGTGGCAAGTGCAACGAAGTTGGCCACAACGCTCGAACATGTCCTACGAAGGTCAAGGCCGCTGAAGTCGTAGTTGAGGCCCCTCCGACTCCTGCTAAGCCGGAGCCTAAGATCAACCTCCGTGAAGAGAAGCATGTCTCGAAGCGGACCCGAGAGGCCCCAACAGCAGACATGGGCGCCAAGGCGAGCGCCTCTCCCTTCCGCTGCCAGAAGTGCAACTCCGTGGGGATCCTCGTGATCGTGAAGGTCAAGGATCACAACGAGTCGTTCAAGAAGAAGAAGGAGATTTTCAAGGGCGAGATGCGTTGTGAGGACTGTATGAACAAGCCCAACCCGGCGGAACTCATTCTCAAGTGGGGCGCGAAGCCAGACGAGGTCGTCTCCTTCGAAGCTGCAAATGCCTAGGAAGAGCGGTGGCGCACAGCAGCTTCGACAAGGCGACAGGGTTCGCATTGAGAATAGTTGCTATCGCCACTACCTCCGCGGGCTTGAGGGGACGGTGACCTGCGTGTATTGGCATGCGGTCGCCATCGCCCTCGACGCAGACCCTCAGCAGATTCAGAAGGTGCTTGCCGTCGGAGGCAAAGCCGGGCCCTTGAATCCGAACACCCCGCAACGCATGTTCCAGTTCAATGAGGTCGTGAAGATAAACCCATGAGAATCGAAGGCGACGGCAGGGAGCAGCCGATCTATCCACGGCCGGCGGAGCGCGGTAAAGATTCGCTCGACGCGCTCAATATCGCCAAGGGTACGAGGATCAGGGTGCTCGTGGACAACGGGCGTAAGGGTCTAGTAGGTCTCGAAGGCATGGTCATGCAATCGTTTCCAGGCTATGTAGTTGTGAAGCTGGAGGATGACCCAATCCTCAATCACCGCATCAACATGAGCGGAGGGTTGACCAGCCACAAAACTGCTCCACTCCGTCACTTCAGGGTGACCGAGGTTGAGCGGGTAGTGTAGAATCCAGCCCGCGGGCGGGATCACCACCACCCACATGGCACCTCCTAGGTTTAGGTAAGGAGACGGTGAAATGGCCATACTGAAGCGACCGACGTGACGCCATTTGCAGCTAAGCTCCGCTCCGGCGAGAGCTTTCTTGGTTTCGGCCTCTCTCAAGAGGATTTCATCAAGCTCCGTGCTGGTGGTTACATCGAGGTCGATCTCGATTCTGTTGGTGTTGGCCTCTGGTCCAAGGGAGCAGACGGTTCCCGGACGTTCATGCAACCTCGGGACTCGAAGATCCTTCTGATTCCTGGAGACACCAACGAAGACATTGGTGAGTTCTTGAACGTAGATCTTCCTTGAACACGTCTCTCGTCTTCAAGGCGGGGGTGTTCTATCAGCACCGCTGCCCCCCAGGATCTCCTACGCTTATTCCGACTCAGGATGTCGAGAATTATCCAGTAGCGATTCCTCTGGTTCGTGACGACATTGTCCTCTGCACAGGATTCGTCACTCGTGATCGGAAGCGTTATGCCGTTATGCGGCACAAGCGTAGCGATCACCACGAAGACGTGACGCTCTACCTTCGGGTGTCACGACTTAACCGTAGCTCTAGTCATTGGCGTGAGATGAATGCGATGCTAGTCATTGCTTGTGCAGAGAAACTTCCTACCCTGTGATCGTAGAGCCCTACACATCGAGCCCGCTGATGATCTCACTAGAGGTCGAAGCCGCATACGTGCAGGCTATGTCTCGAAAGCTAAAGGGCTTGGTAGCAGTTGATGTGCTGGACGACCTGCGTTGACGCTGCCACGAGATATCTGGAGAGGGTGTGAGGTTCGAGGAGCATGGCTACTACAGGTCAAAGACCGAGATCATTCATATCCCAACAACACAGGTGATTCCAGCGGGAACCTTCTTCATTCTCTCGGAGGTGAAGCACGATCAGTCCTACATCACCGACGACGCATTAGAGTCTCCCCTTGAACACGCCCTCAAGGGGACACGGGTTGTCTTGCAAACGATTGATCCACGAGACCCTGACAACAGACTCTCTTTTTCCTACTGGGCACAGGTCGAATTTGTATATAGCAAGTTTGACCGCATTAACAACGAGATGGCGATCATCGCCATCGCAGCGACAGGACTTTGAACTAATGGTAACGACGACGACAACCCAAAAGAAGACTCGTAGCAAGGCTTCGGACACCAAGAAGCCCAAATGGTCTGTGATGACCTACAAGCAGATCGAGGCACGCCGGGTTGAACTCGGTTACAGCAAGTCAGCTATAGCTGAACTGCTCAGCATCACCAACTCGACCTACCACAACTGGCGTCGCGGCACGACAGTACCTCACGCCAATCAGCAGGAGACGATCAAGACCGTGCTCGCCAACCTGCCGTCCATCAAGGAGGCTGGGAAGCCGACCACCAAGCCCGTCAAGCCTGCCAAGCGCGACGCGTCGGTCAACGGTAGGAGCAAGGCATCCGGAACGGTCTCGAAGCGATCCGGTGCCGTGAGCGGAGGTTCAAAGACCATGAACAAGACCTACTCAAACACACACCCCCTGTACCCGACTTTCCCTAACTCTGTTCCGGATGTCGGGATCATCACGGCGGCGTTCATCACTTCTCAGCACAAGGCCCCCTCAGCGGGCTCTGTCTTGGAGTTCGTTCGGGGGCTGAAGTCCGCGCTCACCGAGTAGAGCATCCGAAACACATTGGGTAGCCCCCGGTGACGTGAGTAGAGGGATGGTTGTCGTGACCATCCCTCGCTTCGTTTGCTGTCACCACCATCCGAAACACTGTTTCGGCGGGTCGGTGACATAGCCAGGAGAGGAACCCACCATGATTAACCAGAACGAACTGAACACCCCCCACCTCGACGCTGCGTCCGCTGCTGCCCTTCTGACGGCTGCGAACGCTGCTGCTGAGAGACTCGCAGAGGTCACGGTCAGCTTGACCTACCGCAAGCAAACTGATACCCCCGCCAGGATCGCTGGCGAGGACTATGTGGCCATACCGGGCATCTCTTTCGAGGCGCAGACCGGAACGCTCTCGGCGCACCGTAAGGCGAACAACCCGGCCAACCGGCGTAAGGACGTAGTCGGTGAGGTCTATCTCAAGATCAAGAGCATCACTCGTGCGAACGGCGTGGAGAGCTTCGGCTACACCAACGTCTGGCCTGAGGGGATCACGGCTTTCACGGTCCTAGGCATCAAGGCGCTCGCCCCCGACCCCGCCCCCAAGGGGGAGTGAGCGCCCAAACGGGATCATCGCGACCCGGCCTCTTACATACACATCATGAGATCGGGCACACAGGCTGATGTGCCCGATCTCATCCGAAACACTTTTATTCCTTGTCGGTGACAAGGTTAGGAGGTGCCAAATGAGCACAAACGAGAAACCCCATCAACTGAATAGCGTCTGGGTCGCCACCTATACGCTCAACGACCCAGACGGGGACTGCGACCGATTTCTCGGTGTGTACCAGACTTACGAGGGCGCGCTCAAGTTCGCTAAGAAGGCGATGCAGTCACATAACATCGATCACCGGAAGATCGTCGTTGATCGCGTCGCCGACTACGATCCCCGGCATGCGGTGACCCCCGCGCGCGTTTACATAATCGGGGAGGGCGCTTACCAGTGGATCGACGTGGTGCCCGTGCGAGTCCGCGCGTAAACCTTGCCTGGTCGCCCCCTTTGCGAGCAATGCGAGGGGTTGGGTTCGATCAGCTTCAACAAGAGTGATTGGGATGGTCCTGGTCACTACCAATTCGACTTCGAGAACGGGACCGTGTCCCGATGGAGATAAACGATGAGTAAGTACTTCTGGGTCTACCTGCCCGAGATCGACGAGGCCGGCTGTGTCGTGATGGCAGCCTCGTTTGAGGATGCCTTCCAAGAGGGCTGCGACTGCCTCAACCCCGAGGACGGCGTGGAAGTTCAAATTCACGAGCTTGGCGAGAGCCGGACCTTCCACATGCCAGAGGTCGCGATGCCTAGCTTTCGCGTAACCGGGCACGTCTGCATCAACTTCATCCATGAGGTCAAGGCTTCCTCCGCGAAGGAGGCCGAGAAGAGGGTAGAGGGCATGCGGGTGGCCGACTTCGATACCTGCAACCTCTCGGAAGGCGAGAACACGATCTACAACGTGGTCCCGCTCGACGCGGACGGAGACGAGGTCAACGATGAGTAAGTATTTCAAGGTGCGCGTGTTGCGCGATACCACCGAATACGCAGACCTTTGCATCGATGCCGATTCGGCAGAACATGCCGAGGAGGAGGCGCAGCTTCAGGCACTTCGGAATCATGGCATTGATTGGGAGCGCAGCACCGACCCTGGTGCTCCCTATGTCGCCGATGACAAGACCGAGGAGTTGTCCGATGAGTAACGATCGACTTCGCGCCGAGCGCGATCAGGAGCTTCGCGAAGCGACGATGGAGGCGGCGGAGGCTGCGTGGATGGCGGCGGAGGCTGCGTGGATGGCGGCGTCTGCGGCGTGGACGGCGGCGGCGGCGCGAGCGGCGAATGCGGCGGCGGCGCACGATATCCTGAAGCGAATCGTGCAGGAGGAGATCGACGCCAGGCAGGAGCTTCATGCCGAGCGTGAGCGGTTGCTAGACGTGCTCGATCTCTGTGGTGGGCGCAACCTTGAGGTCGCGAATGCGATCGACGAGATCGGCCGCCAGCTAGGCGCCAGCTAGGCGAAGGCGAATGCGATTGCGCGGGTTGCAATGTCTGCGGATCGCATTGCCTGGAGGAATGCGCCTCTGGCGCGGGAGAGTCTTGCGGAGCACTACAAAAGGACGCCTAAGCTCAACAAACTGATCATCGCGACCAAGAAGTTGCTGAAAGAAAGCTAAGGAGGGGACGACATCGGTCGCCCCCCCCGCGTGATCCGCAACCCTCAAACACCACCCACGAAGGAAACACCATGATTACTATTGAGAAAGCTGGTCGCAGGTACTACCTCTGCAACACCCCCTACGTCGCGAAAGACGTGCTCCGCGACGCGGGGTGTAAGTGGGACGGGAAGGAGAGGTGCTGGTGGACGGGCAAGCGTGAGCTTGCCGAGTCCCTCCTCGCGACCCTCAGCGCCACCACGGAGGACAGCCCTACTCCTGCCCCGCCCGTCGGCGTCGTGACCTACGCCAAGCTCAGCGACGGGACGTGGGGCGTCCGTGGCCCAGCCGAGGCGCTCGTGTTCGGCGAGATCGTTGAGGTCACCAAGCGAACGGGTGAGACCAAGCGCGAGATGGTCGGGGGACGGATCTCTGAAGCCTTTGGCGTGGCCACGAACAGGATCGCTCAGCGTGGTCGAGCCCCGCGTCCGAAGAGCGCACGTCAGAGCCACTACGTCGGGGTCGAGTCGTGCGGAGGCCCGTGTCCGGTTACCGGGCGACGCTGCACGCGCCGTGACCCCTGCCACGACTGTCTGTAGGGGGCTGGCATGAGTGACCAGATCAAGCACAACAAAGCAGCTTCGACGACGAAGGTCTACAATCTGCTTACAGGCGTCGAGCTTATCTACTCAATCTCTCCCCAAGCTGCGGTGATCGCGGCTTGGGAGCAGGATCGCGGCAACTTCAATACATGGACCTATGAGCGGTCCAAGGCCCCTGTTGTGCATGGGCGCTTCTCGGTGACGGCGGGGGACTGGACGGCGTTGCGGCGAGGAAATGAGGGCCGAATACCCTTGTGAGGAGCACCGGGAGGTCCCGCTTCGGCGGGGCCTCCCTTTGCTTTTCCTATCCAGGGAAACGAGCCCGCTGATGATGTCCGTACATAGAAGAAAGGGGGTAGGCCGAAGCCTACCCCCTTGTCTTGAGATTCTCTGGGCCGCCGTGGGGCAGTCAGTAGTCGTCCCGCTCACGGTTGTTGGCTACTCTCCCTTCCAGCGCTGCTTGACCTCGTCGGCAAGCCAGGAGCACCCGCGAGCCTTGAAATCGACCTCGTAGTCGGCCCAGTTGTCGCCGATGTCCTGCTTGATCGACTCGACCATGTGGTCGAAGTCATCGGAGTAGTAGCCACCGCACGAGGGGAGGTAGAAGCCAGCCTCTTCATCGGTAAGCTCCTCGTCTTGACCGCAAGCGACGCACTTGCGGAAGGCTTCCACTGTGTAGCCGTAGATCTCACCGTTGCACCAGAGAGTGTAGCGGGCGATGAACGCCTTGGCGTCCTTCCGTCGGCCTTCGACCGACACGGGGCCGATGTCGCCCTCGTCGCCCTCCCAGATGATGATTCCGGCGAAGCGGGCCGTATCAAACCGACATTGGGGGCCCTCACCAGCGAGCGACCACTTGCACTGACCGTGCTCGAAGTAGTCGAGCGTGAAGGCCAGACCAGTGTCGAGCTTGGCCTTCAAGTCCTCGTCGGGCCCGAAGTTGTCATCGTCGTCGTAGTCGAAGCCAATCTTCTCCGGCGACTTGTGGTTGGTGTGACGATCGGAGAAGGAATACACCTTCCATCCGTCGTATTCGCATGGATTCTCCATCGTGATGTCGTCGTGCCAGAGCTTGATGACGAGCTTGATTGCGGTTGCGTTCATGTTTCTAGGGCTCCTTCTTCCCTGCTCCCGACACCGACACGCCTACAGTCTGTTTCGGATGCTCAGGCTCTAACTACGTTGATGTATACCCCTCAGGAGCGAGCCCGCTGATGTTCTCCATAGGCATAAAGAAAGAGGGGAGACCGTAGTCTCCCCTCCCTCTTAGGTGGCAGCCCAGCCTCCGACGCACCAACCAATCTGCTTGCCGGCCTTCGGCTTGTGCGCGTCGATGCTCACTTCGTTTGCGGCCTTGATCTTCGGCTCGTATGCCAAGATCTGCTTCAGCGCCGTCTCGGAAATGAGTGGAGCCTTGCAGACTGAGCAGGCGACCGTGTTGAGGTGTCCTTCCCTTTGAACGTGCAAGATCGCATGAACGGACTCATTCTTGTGGTAGTGCTCCTTAGAGAGTTTCGATCCGCAATTGGAGCACCCGATCATCTTGCTCTTGCGCTCGCGGAACGCGTTGTTCGCCTTCACGACGATCTGCTTCGCCTTCTCACAGAGCTTGGTGTAGGCTTCGGCCGCCTTTGCCTCACGCTGCTTGTCGCGCTCAGTCTTCTCGACCGGGAGGTAAAACGAGGCACCAATGGGCCCCGACCACTTTTCGTGTTGATCGAGGATCCAGTTACGGGCCTCGCTCTCGGTCGAGAAGCGCTCATCGTGGAACTTGATCTGACCGTGCATAGTCGTCGCGTTCCCGGCGTAGGTTCCACGCCCGCTCTCGCATTCGTCGGTTTCGATCTGCCTCTCCCAGAGCTTGATGACCTTGGCCTGGTCCGACTCTCGGTATCCGATGATGTAGTCAGTGGCTCCCATGACGCGCCTCCTTAGTGGCTATGTTGGTTGGGTGTACTTGCCACCCGTGGCACCGGGTCACTCGCAATCTGTTTCGGATGCTCTAGCTGTCCAAATAGAAGAGCCCGCTGATGATCTACGCAGACAAATAGGGAAGGGAGGGGACCGAAGTCCCCTCCCTTGTTCTAGCTCACGATCTTGGCTTCAGCCCAGCCGTCGATCCAGCCGTCTAGAATCTCTGACGCCTTGTTGATTCCCATGACGAAAGCCAAAGCCTCCGCATGAGTCTCGAACTCGAACGTCTCCGAATCAGGATCCTCTGAGTCGTCTCCGTATCCGGTGCCCGACTCAAGCATGACTTTGAAACTCATGATGCGTACCTCGCGATGGTGGACATGGCCGGCTCGCCTTTAACACGGGCTGGCCGGAGCGGGCGGTAATCGTCGAAGCACTCGCCGCACTCGCCGTTATCGTCTACGTAGCGAACGATGGTGGCTTGGAGCTTCTCAATCAAAGCGTCCGGCGCGTCGTCTGTGCTACCGATGTCTTGGAGCGCCTCTGCGATCTTGACGACGATCTTGTTCGCGAGCGAGTTTGGTCGGAAGCTCAATTCTGGTGCGAAGTAATTGCACTCCTCAGTCCAGAGCCACCGAATCTCCACCCTGATGTTCCCATAGGGCGAGTGGAACCATCCTCTGGGACGGCTGGACCCCTTCTTGTGCTTCCACCGAAGGGCATACCACTGGTGGAAGGAGTAGATCGGCCCCGCACCGCAGTAGCCAGGGGACGAGAACGCCTTTTCGTCAGACTGGACCACCGTGAGGTAGGTTCTCTTGCTCAATTTCATTCCAGGCATGGTGTGCCTCCTTACTACCCCCGACACCGACTCATCTACAGTCCGTTTCGGATGCTCCCGCGGTAAGCCCTCATCTACCCGGTGACCAGCGATTTGACGAAAGAAGAGACGAGCCCGCTGATGACCCCCCGAGAAAAAAGTACATAGAGAAAGGAGGCTCCCCGAAGGGAGCCTCCTGGCTCTAAGCGTTCTCGGCGGCCAACGCGCGGTAGCGCTCGACACTCATCCCGAGCGCCTCCGCGAGCGAAGCCTCGTCCTCGTCCTCGTCGAAGCCAGCGTCTTTGGCAACGCTCGCTTCCGATTCCGCAACCTCCGGCTCGATCACCGAGCCGGGGGCGACCAGGCCGGCGGCCTCGTCGTCCAGCGCAGCCTTGGCGATGGTCACCATCGCCGGCTCAGCCTCGGGCGCGTTCTGGTGCTCGTAACCCGTGGTCCGATCCCCGACGTGCGCCTTCGTGGTGATGTACTTGCCGTTTGCGTTCATGGGCACTGTGTAGCCCAGCTTCTCAGCCGAGCTTGCGAGTACCATGTTACTCCAGACGAGCACCGGGATCCGAGCGCCTTCGCTGTTCTCCGTTTGCCATTCGTAGACTCGACGACGACCGGTGGAACCGTCCGCCTTCTTGTAGGTCTCCCACGCTCCGGTGAACACCGAGAAGAACTGCTTGCCGTCCGGGGTTTCCCGAATCTTGCGCTGCTGCTTCCTGCCTCGGTAAGTGTATTCCTCTTCTCGGACGACCGAGATTTGATACTCGGGCCGCGCCGAGTTTCCCGTGCAAACCATGTAGAAGCACATGTCGTGCTCCTGAATGGGGGTCTGTGTCAGTCCGCAACGCTGCGGATTGGCCTCGGAGTGACTGGTACGGGCCTTGAAAACTCGACTGCTCATCGTTGATCCTTTCGTGGCGGGGTTTCTCCCCTGCCCACGTCACCGACCCGGTCAAAGACTATTTCGGATGACGCCGTGAATATCCCCGACGACCATCGCCGGGCGCTGAGGTCGGGGTAGCTCCCCCCTCTGCATACGTCACCGATTCACCGCGAGAGTGTTTCGGATGCTCGATGGTCGCCCTCGGGGCTGATATTCCCTCTGTGGAATACATCAGCGGGCTCAACCGTTGTGACCGTACATAGAAAAAAGGCCCCCCGCCGAAGCGGGGGACCTCCTTCTTAACCCCAGCCCTCGGCCCGGCGCAGGCCAGCCTCGGACTCCCAAGCGTAGTCACGATCGGGCGCCTTTGCCGTCGGGAACACCTTGGCGGTGTAGGCGTCGGCATCGGACTCGGACTCGAACCGCTTGACGTGCTGGCCGTCGAGCGAGAGATCGTAGACACAGCGGTAGTCGCAGCCTCCGCAGAGATTGCATTCGCGATCGAAGATTCGCCGGATCGTGACCTTGACCGTGATGCTCTCGCAGTCGCAGTCGCCCTCCTCGCAGTCCTCCCCACCCTCGCAGGTGGAGATGTAGAGCGTGCTCCGAACATCAGGCATGTCAAACCCGTAATCGTAGCGCCCGCAGCCGGAACAATCCGGCTCGTCGTTGTGATACATGTCGCCCTTCTTTGGCTGCCTACGTCACCGACGCATCTAGACTCTGTTTCGGATGGTGAGCGACTCTATCGGTTCTCATAATTGACCAGAGCAGTAGCCCGCTGATGTTCCACGGTACATAAAGAAAGAGAGAAACCCGAAGCTCCCTCCCTCTTAATAGTAGTCCTCAACAGCTAGGCGCTGGTTCTCGTCGGCTTTGTGAGTGAGCCGCCGATTTATCTCGGCTGAAAGCAGCCGACCCAGGTCGGTATGCTCATTCTCGGCTGGCTCCCACTCCTTATGAACGATCACGACCGAGAGGATCTCAGGATCCTCTCCTTCGTCTGGGGTCCAGTTGTCGGGGTGACCTGAGCGGCAGCCGGCCTGATACCAGCCCTCGTTGAATTCAACCTCGACCTCTACGTCGTCCACTGGCTCATTGGGTCCGTAAGGCTCGTCGCTCTCGTCGAGCCGAGCGTTGAGGAAGCGAACGTAACTAGTGGGAAGCAGGCTTGCCTGCACCGAGATATGCGTTGTGAATGATCCCATCGTGCCCTTCCTTGCTAATCACGTCACCGACTCACTAGAAACGTGTTTCGGATGCTAACGAGTAGGTCTGACAAGAGGCCCGCTGATGAATTGTGTAGACATTAAAAAGAGGGAGAGGCCGAAGCCCCCCTTATTGTTTCTAGTCCACATCCTCCTCAGAGATGCCACAATTCGCGCAGACGTCAGGGTGGCAGGCGTGGATTCCTGGATCCGAAGGGTAGCCGCAAGCAGAAGCTCTCTCGTCGCCAGGAACCCAATCATGGTCTCCGTATCGGCACTTGATGTTGAGGAATCGCATGCTGTCCTCCACATCGTTGCTGCGCTCAAGCGCGCGTAGGGTGTGATCGAGCATCAGTTTGCCTCCAACGGTTCGTGTTCGTAGGTCGTCGGGCCCCCATCCCTAGCTCTCCGCTAAGGGTAGGGGCGAGGATGGGGTCCTCTCGAAGCGTCATCAGTGCCACGAGTAGCCAAGCTCATCGTAGAGCAGAACCCAATGGGAATCGAAGAACGAGTAGCCCGCCCCGTTGATCCCCAGCAGAAGCTCCCCGTCGATCTCACGAGCGATGATTCCAGTTGAGCCAACGTCATACCAGCCGCAAGTAGCCAGCATGGCGTCTTCGTCGCCCGAATCGCGCCACTCCTCCAAGACGGTGGCGCGAAGGTCGCACACAACGTCATCGTCGATTTCGTCGAGCGCGGAAGCCGAGAGCGCGATCAACTCCATTGCGTTGACCGCTTCCGGCTCGATGCCGTAGTCCTCCATGAACCCGATGAGCCCGTGGATGTCCTTGGGCACTGGATCGATGAGCAGCTTTTCGATGTTCCCGCGGTCCATGTTCCCGACGAGGAACAGGGTTCCCCACATGGGGAGCGCTAGAAACTCATCCTCATCCTTGTGCTTCGCCGCGAGCGCGGCCCAATCGGCGGGGATGGCGTCAAATCCACTGATAAGACGCCGCACGGCGGCTTCCTTCTCGGGGCTGATCTTTTCAATCATGGTCATCGTTCCTTCCTTAGTGGGTTCTGCCCGCGACACCGACTCACTAGAAACGTGTTTCGGATGCTCAGATCCTTGGATGGCCATGCACCGATATCAGTGCATGAGCCCGCTGATGTTTCCCTACGTAAATAGAGAGAGGGGAGGGGTTTACACCCCCCCCCTGCTCCTATCGCTTTGTGACGAAGCGCGGAACCTCACCCCCATCGAAGACCCTGAGCCCTTCGGCGTGGCCTCGGAGATACTCCGCCGCCAATTTCCTGGTGTTGCGATCACGCGGCTCGCCTCGCATGCCGCAGGAGAATCCGTAGCTGAAGGCGATCGGATCGTCTGAGCCAGTCAGGCTCATGTCAATCGTAACCTCGCTAGTCAGCCCGTCCTCAGTCAGCAGGCCAAGCGACACTGGCTGGCGTGGCTTCATCATGGTCGCCATGATCCCGGCGGACTCATCGCCGGCTCGAAGACCTCGCGACAGGGCGGACTGAATGTCACCGCTCTGGAGTTCCCGAGCGGTGGAGCCGATAGCGTTCACCGGACGATTCATCAAGCCCTCGTGACGCTCCGAGTCGCCTTCGATCTCTCGCGACTCGCGCTTGAGATTTCGGATGATTCCGTGACCGTTGTTTCCGGCCTCATCCACGAGAGGAGCGTACTCCCCATAGCTGGTGACCATGAATGCCAGCCAAACGTCCGCGTGCGCGCTGGGATCCTCGCCCCACGAGTCCGCCGCAGCTTGGATGTTGGCAAGGTCGAGATCGACCTCTACCAGCGATCCGTGATACTTGGGCTGGCCATCGTTGTCCGAGCCGCAAGCCTCATCCATGTTATCGAACCGGATCGCGTGGTAGCGACGGCCTCCGACGTGGCGGATGAACGTGCCACCGTAACCGAGCACATTCACATCACCTTGAAACTCCCATTTGCTGGCCATTGTGGGCCTCCTTTTCTATCCACGTCACCGAGTCTTGGAATGTCTATTTCGGATGTTCGGCCAACGCTTTTGTTCCTGATCCCATACCTCAACATTCTTGTGACGTGTGAATTGCTCAGGGTAGCGTAGATACAATTCCGCGCGCTCCCGAACGTAGAACGCTACCAAGATCTGATGGCGACCTGTTTTGATATGGGTTCCGACCGCTAGATAACGGCGATCCTCAACCCAATTAGGCTTCTCGTCGTACATGTCAGCCTCCTCTGGCTAAACACGTCACCGACTTCTTACCAAAGTGTTTCGGATGCTCTGCACTAAAGGCCACAGGTAAAGAGCCCGCTGATGAACCAGGTAGACAAATAGAGAACGGCAAGGGGGCGAGGGGGCGTTCACCCCCACTCCCCCTTGCCGTAGTAGTCTCCGCTCATGTAGTCACCTCCCTCCGAAGCTCTGACGGCGAGCCCTTGCTAAAGGCCAAGCCGTCTTCGGTGTAGACGTAGAGCATTACGTTGCCCGAACCAAACGGGTATTCGTAGCTCGCGCGCTGGTTGATCGTGAAGCGCTGGCCAGGGAAGCCCCGAAGCCCAAAGGACTCCGGGAACTTCGCGGCCTCGGTCTTGATGGTGTCGCTCATGCGTCCTTCCCGTCGCGTTCAGAGCGTCCGCGTTCGGCCTCTTCGCGCTTCGCGTGCTCCTCCAGCCACTTGATGTGGGAGGCGAGCGACTTCATTTTCTCTCCGACGTATCGCGTGTCGTAAGCGCCTGTGACCAGGCTTCTCTCGAATGCGCCCGTAAGCGCCTTGAGAAGCTGGAGCGGCCATTCTGGGTTTGTCCCCCGGTCGCGGCAGGTCTTCGGCATGTCGTTCAGATAAGCCATTAGGTCCATCCCTTCTGTTTGTTCTTGCGATCCAGGCGACCCAGCCGGTCCCGCTTGTTCTTGGTGACGGTGCCACGAGCCATAGGACTCACCTCTTGGTGAGCCCCAAGGCCGTTGCCCTTGTTCTTGCGCCTCTTCATGTCAGCCTCCTCTGGCTGCCTACGTCACCGAATGCAACGTAGACTGTTTCGGATGCTTACCAGCGATCCAGGCTGAAACGTTCGAGCCCGAACACCTTTTCGAGTTCCGAGGCCAGCACGTCAAGCGGTTCGGAGTCCGCAAAGCCCAGATCGTCTACACGGACCATGTGCCCGTGCATCTCATCACAAATTCGCTGAGCCAGCTTGCGCTCGCTCAAGCAAGGGTCATCCTTGAGCCGCTCCTTTGCCCTCTGGACGAGCCCCGTCAAGGTTCCTGATAGGTCAGTCGCCGCCGACGCGGCTCTCTCCATACTGGAGTAGCTCTGCCACCCTCGCGCGTCGAGCGAGCACTTGTATTCGGTCGTGTTCATTGTCGCCTCCTTTGGCTATTCACGGCACCGACTCGTTTAGACTTCGTTTCGGATGGACACCCCGCGGGCATCCGAAATAGTCCTCAAGCGAATCGGTGACATGCGTAGCCAGGGGGAGTGACTCCCTGGTAAACCCAAAAGGAGAACAGAATGACCACTATCACCATGAGCGAACGCTCAGTTACCTCGATTCAGCGACGTTGGAGCGCCCTTCAAGGCCGCGAATTCTCGCTCGACTTCGCTCGCGCCAAGCTCCTTCATGGCGTGTTCGAGAGGCTCGATCGCGACGAGGAGAACTTGCAGAGCTTCATCGTCGCCGTGCTCGGTGAGCACGGACGGCGGGCGCAAAAGTTCGCCCGGATGACGGTCGCCTTTGACGAAGTGAGCGACATCGAGACTTGGAGCAAGGTCGGCGGCTCCGCCATGATCCTGCTCATCAATCTGACGCCCGCCTGACGCGCCAAGGTGCTCGACAAGGTGGACGGAGCGCTGGAGCGCCTCGATCGTGAGAACATCACGATGGGTGCCTTCCGAAGCATCGTCAAGCGGGTGGTCGGGGAGCAGCGCTACCGGGAGACCCTGATCGAGCCTCGCCCCGACACGCGAGGGCAACTCAACGCGCTGCGGGGCTTCGTGCTCGCGTTGCTGCGGGCCAACCCCAAGCTGCTGAGGGGTATGGAGGAGGACGTCAAGGTAGCGCTGGGGATCGACCTGGTCGAGTAGAACACAAGCGGTTGGGGCATTAGCCCCAACCGCTCCGCCTAACAAACTAGCTTTCCTCCTTTGGGCTGATCCGGGGGGCCGACTCGTGGTCGGCCTCTCGGGTCGCTTTTTTAATGTACGCTCCCAAGGGTCGAGCCCGCTGATGATGCTGTATAGACAAATAGAAGGGGGGAGGGCCGAAGCCCTCCCCCTCCCCCCTTGTTTACGCGGAGACGATCTCGATTCGCCGCCAACCGTAACCGTAGACGGTGAGCTTGCTCCGAAAGGTCTCCGCCTCCTTCCGGGAGCAAGGCTCGCTGGTCATCCGAATTCGCTTGCCGGTTCTCTTGACGACCACTTCAACGTGATAGCTCACGAGGCGCCCTCCTCGGCTGCTTCGGCGTCGTACTCGGCGCACTGGCAATCTTCGCAGAGGTCGGTATCCTCTTCACCGTCAACTTCCGCCCCATCAGGGCAGAGTTCCCCAAGCGCGCCGTAGCAGAACATCGAAAGCGGCTTGCCTTTCTTGATCTTGACGCCGGGGAATTTCTCCGACACGATCTTGATTGCCTCCTCAATATCTGCCGCCCGAATCATGGCATCGACGAAACACTCGTCGTCGGCATACCAGAACAAGGGAGCGGCCTGACCGAAGTAGGTTCCGTTTCGGTCGTATCCGCCCCGATCCAGGAAGGACCGGGCTACGGTGATCGGGCCTTTGGGTGTCCCCTCGATGGTGGGACGGCCAAGGGCGGCGCCCCGTCTCGGGTCTCCGCCCCAACCCTTGGGATCATTTGTCGTGTAACCGGGCATGTCGCCCTCCTTTCTCTGTCTACGTCACCGAATCGGCCCGACTCTGTTTCGGATGCGCGCGTCACTGCTTACATCTAGTTGGATGGGTAGACTGTTCATCCATCGACACCGAATCCCCCCAAATCTGTTTCGGATGCTCAGAGGGAAGAGCCCGCTGATGATCCCCTGGTACATAAAGAGAGGGGGGAGAGCCGAAACCCTCCCCTCAATCTTTACACTGCGACCGCCGCCAGCCCCCGAGCAGCCGCCCGAGCTTGGTAAGCGGTGGCGTAGCCACCGAACCTCCCGACAGTGGAGATACTTGAACCGTCCCCGGACACTTGGCGTACTGAGTAGGCGCGCACGCCGGAGGGAAACTGCTCCGAGGTGACGAAGTAGCGTCCCCCGTAAACGCCTGAGAGCACGCGACTCTTGAAGAATCGCATGGTGTCTGGCGAGAACCAGCACCCGCCGCTTGCGGCGTGGGCATCCTTAATCTGCTCGACAGTGAAGAACATGTGTTGCCTTCCTTTCTGCTTACATCACCGACTCTTGCTCAAACCATTTCGGATGCTCCAACACCCTTAACTAAGAAGCCCGCTGATGAACTGTGTAGACATAGAAGAAGGGGAGCAGGTCGAAGCCTGCTCCCCCTTCTTAGAACTTGAGGCCCAAGTATCCGCGCTCGTAAGCGCAACGGCCCATGTCTTTCGCGCCCCCGAACTCGGGGAGCAAGGGCGGAGGATTGAACACCCCCGCCCGGCGGTCTTTTCGACCGAGTAGCCAAAGCTCGCGGGTGCTCACGAGCAGCACCCGCAGCACGGGGCATCCTCGCATCGCCCGCTACTGTTCTGATACACATCGGCGTAGGTCCCGGGACCGTTGCCGCCGTAGAATCGAGTGTGCGTGACGCGCGCGACATCGGCTGTTGAGCAGTCGATGTGTGTGACGGTCCATCGCCGCCCGTTCTTGGCGATCGTGCCCCCGTTCGCTGGGACTCGGTGACCACATCGGGTGCAATTGCCGGGATACTTGTTCGTTCTCATCGTGCCCTCCTCTGGCTAACTACGTCACTGACTCTCACCGACTCTGTTTCGGATGAAAGAAAGGCCCCCCGCCGTAGCGAGGGGCCCTTGGGTTAGTCCTTCCAGTAGATGCGATCCTTCAACACCTCTGGCAGCTTGGCGCACGTCCCTTTGGCGTGCGCGTTTCGGGCGTCCTCGTGGCCCGGAAGTTTCCCGAACTCTCCCAGCGCCGTGAGAATCGCCACGATCCCCTGACCCTGGAGATAACGATGCGTCTCCAAGATCCCCGCGACCACGCCAGCGACCACGGCAGACTCGGCGCCCATCGTGTTCGTGGCGTCCAAGATCGCCTTGGTAGCCTCACGCGCCTTGCGGAACGCCTCTTGATCCGCTTCGCGGAGCTTGGCGAGGGTATCCCCCTCGCCAATTTGACCCCTCTCGAAGCCCCTGATCTTGTCGAGCATATCGCCCTCCTTTTCTACCCACATCACCGACTCTCATTCAGTCTGTTTCGGATGCCTAAGCGTCTGCCTGGACTAGAAGGAAGCCCGCTGATGATTCACCAGTACATAAAGAAAGGGAGCAAGCCGAGGCTTGCTCCCGTTCTGGGTCAATCGTCGTCGTCGGACCCCAGCTTCTCCACAACGTCTCCCCAGGAGCCCAACCGATACTCTCCGGTCCTGTGATCCAGGATCACAGTCTCAATGTAGGGATCTCCCGCGTTGCAGTAGGTCAGAAGGATGTCGTCGTCGCGCTCGATCACCTCAACACCGTGAAGGTCCAAGACCGCGTTGATAGCGTGCATGACCAGATTCGACCTGGATGGTCGGTGGTAGCAGCCGCGAAGCCAGGTCTCGGTATTGGGGATCGTTTCGGGATTGACCTCCCCGTTAAGCAGACCCGCTGCCTTGTTGGCCGCTTCAGGATCGTTCGCAGTTCGAGCCAGGTCGGCGAACATCTGGGGGGTGAAAGTCATCATAGGTTGCTCCTTTGCGTGGGTTGCCATCCTCTGGCTAACTACGTCACTGAGTCATCGCAAGACCATTTCGGATGCTCCAACACCCTTAGCTAAGAAGCCCGCTGATGTTCTGGGATTACATAGAAGAAGGGGAGCAAGCCGAGGCTTGCTCCCTTTCCCTAGTGGTGACGCGGATCGTTTATGGCGTTGCGAATCTCGGCGCAAAAGTAGGCGCCCCCGTTGTAGGCTCGCGACCCGTCCTCTAGTTCGTAGACGGTCAAGAACGCCGTGTTCTCGTCGCCGTCGTCGTCGTCAAAGAGATCGCGCATCTCGGGCGCGACCCCTTCCATGTACTTTTCGACGGCGGCTTCGATGTCGTCGGCTTCGATCGAATGATCGAAGCTACACCCGAAGTTTCCGTCGCCCGTGTAGACATTGAATTGCATGATGCCCTCCTTTGGCATCGGCTAAAGGCCCCCTTGCCGAAGCAAGGGGGCGAATAGCTTAGACGTCAAGGCCGCCGCCCCAAGAGACGACGACCACGCCCGGGTGCTGCTTGTGACGGTAGACGCTGGGATTGTCCGCGTAGGGGCGCCCAGGCGAGCCCTCGCAGCCGTGACCCGAGCCCCAAAGGCCCCAATCGGTGGCCTCTCGAACGATGGTAAGGATTGCGGCCTCCCAATCGCTACGCTCCTCGCAAGCCTCGCAGGGGCGACGCGAGCAGAAGGACGCGCGACCCCAGCGCTCGCAGGGGCGATCCTCAGGCTCCTCGCCGACAAGGCGAACGATGTCCGCGTAGCGGATGAGCGCTCGTTTCTGCCAGGATTCATAGTCACCCGATTCGGTGGCGTTGATCCGAGGCCGGGCGGGGATGTTAAGGCGCACGGCCTTAGTCTCGGTTTCGATCATGGCAGGTATCCTTTCTGATCCCTTGTCTTGAATACGGCACCGAGTCTCTTGGGATCCGTTTCGGATGCTCGCGACCCCGTTGACTCTGGTATCTACCCAGAGCAGAAGCCCGCTGATGATTCCCCTTGGAAAATTACAAGAAGAAAGGCCCCCGGCAACAAGCCGGGGGCCTTCCTCCCCAAGGGAGGCGGCGCAACAAGCGCAAACCGAGCAACGTAGGATGATACGCACGCTAGGACTCGAACCCAGCTAGCTCCCTGTGAGCGTGCGTTAGCCTCTAGTCTGGCTCTACTTGATCGCGGGCTCGACGATATAGTTCGTGGAGCCCCACGCTCCACGCCCTTGGGGGCGAAGGCTGTCAACCTCCTCCCCCGCTTGCCGAGGATTCAGCCCTTCCTTGAGCACCGCGCGAAGGAGCGCAATGCTCGGTGAGGGGGCCTGATGCCAGACTGCATTGTCTTGCGCCGTTGCTCGGCAGATACGATACGTTTCCATTTCAAAACTCCTTTGTGGAATACGCACGCCAGGAATTGAACCTGGCTTGCCGCCTACAGCGTGCGTTAGGGCCGAAGAGGGGAACGAACGCGGCCCGGATACATCGGGGAAAGGCCCCACCCCCGTAGGGGTGGGGCGCCTTCCTAACCTCACAGACAAGGCGTCCCTTGTCCCGTGTCGAGTCTCCTGCTCCCGTCCCGGCCCCCAATCCTCGAACGGCTTTCGCTGTAAGAGGGGACCGACAATCGACGTTTGCTCCATGGAAGCGCGACCGATTGGGAGCTAATCTGAAGCTGATTCATCTACTACCTTCCTTTAATGCGGGCAGTTTCTTTTGCCCTAGGCTTTCAATGTTCTGCTTACGACACTGACTCATCTGAAGTCTGTTTCGGATGACCCACATCGACCCAAAGGCCCTCCCCGAAGGGAGAGCCAAGGGGTTGATCCTAGTTCTCGATCTCGGAGATTGAGAATCCCTCGATGAACTGCCAATGAAAGGCAGGCTCGAAGGCCCTGAGGCGCGCGACCTGGCCAGCGTGGCCAGCCGCGGGCACCCCATGCGTGTTCCGACCCAGCGCCTTGGCGGGCTCGCACGTCACCCGGACAATCCGGGGCGTGGCCCCGAACGCTTGCGCCGCCTGGACGTAGGGGGCGACTTCTAGCGTGGTCGTGTTGGTATTGTCTACCACGACCGACTTTCCAACCTGGAGCGCCTCAATCGCACTCTTGAAGCACGCCCCGTGCGCCGCCCCAAGCGCCCCGATGTTGAAACTCCCGCCCGGCCCGTAAAGGCCCGGGAAGGTGTCCGCCGAAACGATGACGGCTCCAATCTCGCGGGCGATTTGCGCCGCGTGGAAGCTCTTACCGCTTCCCGAGACGCCCTGCATGATGATGACTTCCATTGTTGCTCTCCTTTGAAGGGCCTATCCCCTTCTGAACATGTCACCGAATCACCCGATGTCTGTTTCGGATGCTCGACTCACCCTGAAGACGGGCGTAGACATCGACCCTGACATCTGGCACCAAAGTAAAAGCCCGCTGATGTTTGGTGCAGGCAAATAGGAGAGGGGAGGGGGCCGAAGCCCCCTCCCCGTTTCTCACTCCGCCTTAAAGGCTTCGAGTGGCTCCCCGCCGGCCTCGGCTAGGAAGGCGTGTGCCTTCTTAGCCAGGCTCGCGGCAGTGAAGATTGCTTTCTTGTTGCCCTTGAGCACCTTGATCCAGTTCCCGATATACTCCGGGTGTTGCAAGTTGCCCTTGAGTCCGAGTTGTGTGCAGACGAAAGCGCTGGTCAACTCCGCGACCAGTTCCTCGGCTGCATACTCTTCGCCCCCAAAGCTGCCCGAAAGATCGCGATTCAAGCGAGACTTGTGTCCCGTCGAATGCCCGAACTCGTGTGCTTCGGTCGAGTAGGCAGCGGCGGCATCGCTGAACGAAGCGAACTCCGGTAGCAGGATCGTATCCAGCGAAGGCGAGTAGCACGCACGCGCGCCGCCTCGCTTGGGAACGATCCCCGTCGCCTTGTGGACCTTGCTGAAGAACTCCTCAGCGTGTGCGAGGCGAGCCGACTCGGGCAGCTTGTCCGCTTCCGCCACGGCGCCCATCACCTTGTCGGTCAGTCCGTCGCATTGCGCGACGTTGAAGACGGTGTAGTAGCGAAGGAGCGGGATCCGCTTCTTTTCGCCCGTCTTCTTGTCGTCGAACTCGCGCCAGTTGAAGAACACGATGGGTGTGCCCTTTTCGCCCTTGCGCACCTGGCCCTTGGCCTTCTGCGCTTGCTTGTACGTGAGCCACCGCGATGACGTGTAACCTTCGGCGGATTCCTTCATCCAGAGAAGGAACACGTTGACGCCGTTGTACGCCTTGTTCGTGCTTGCGTTGACGGGGAACCCCGCGCTCGCGTTCCAAGGCTTGACCCAGGGGGCCGTACCCGCTTCCAGCGCCGCCAGAATCTTGTCGGTGACTTCCTGATGGATGTCACGCTTTTCCTTTACTTGCCTTGCCATAGCTTTTCCTTTCGAGGGGCGGCTGATTCTTGATCCCCTTCTGAATACGTCACCGAACCTGCCCGAGTCCGTTTCGGATGCTCACCATCCGAAACACTCTCATCGAGATTCGGTGACGTGTTCAGAGGAAGGCAATCCAGCCAACCTAACAGGGGCCTCTACTTCCCAAGGGAGAGGGGGAATACCAATGACGCAACGTAACATCGCCGCCTGGCTCGCCGCTTGGCTCGCCAACAATCCGGCCCAAACGCTGGAGGACTGGAGGCGCCGTCAGTGCTGGCTCTCCCCGGTGCCCTCTGGTGGTCCGCGGAGCGAGGGGGTCCTGCTGACCCTGTAGCATCCGAAACACTCTCCTCTGAACTCGGTGACGTGTTCAGAGGAGGGGGCGATCAGGCCCCCTAAGCAACGAAACGAGAAGACCATGACCACTGAGAAGATCGCCGTTAACGTCACTCGTAAGAGTCCGTTTTCTGGTGACGTGAACACGATCACGATTCACGTCACCAGAGAGGAACTGGCGCGTTACTCGGCTGGCGAAGTGATTCAAAACGCCTTTCCCAACCTCTCCGCCGACGAACGTGAATTCATTCTGACGGGGATCACGCCTACCGAGTGGGCGGATTCCTTTCCCGAGGAGTAGCACGAAAGGGCCCCCGCAAGGGGGCCCTTTCGCTATGTACGGTCACCTCGGGCATCCGAAACACTCTCATCCAAACCCGGTGACGTGTTCAGATCGAAGGAGACTCAAGCAATGAGTGATGCAAAATACAGGGCGCTGGTAAGGCGCTTCGAGGAGGGGGACGTCGACGCCGGCGCCCCATTGGCTTCGGCCATGATGAGGGCGCAAAGCCTTCTCTATGCTGTGGCCGCATTGACTCCGGCGCTCCAGGAGGCGCTGGCGGCCCGAACGATGGTCAACTCCCTCCGAGAGGAGGTCTCGCGGGCGCTGGCGGAGGGGATCTCGATAGAGGACGTGGTATCCGAGATCGACTACAATCGGGTCGCGTACGAGATCGACATCAGCGACGTCGCGGCAAACGTCAACGTTAGTGACTTAGCCGAGCAGATCGCGGGCGAATTCAGCGCGTACGAGATCGCCGAACATGTCTCGGTGGATTATGACGAACTCGCGGAGGTCGTCGCCGGTCGAATCGCGGAATCCATCGACATGGACGAATTGGCCGACATGGTGGCCGAGAGAATGTCCAAGTGACCGGACCTGGGTGCCCCCTTCGGGGGGCATCCTTTTATGTACTGCCACCAAAAGTGGAAGCCCGCTGATGCCACCCTTACAAAAGAAACAAGAGGAGAGGGGAAGCCCGCTGATGAACGTTGGTCAAGACAAATAGAAGAAGGCCCCACTGCCGTAGCAGTGGGGCCCCTTCCTTAGTCCATGTCTCGCAGTTGCTCGCGGATCTCTCGCCGGGAGAGCCGACGTTCGCGCGTTTCGATCTGCTTCTCCACCCGGTCGGCGGAGCGCTTCTCACCCCGACCGTGACGTTGAACGAGCCATTTCCAGCCCGTCCTCTTGTAAAGACCTCCCTTGGCAGCCATTTGGCACCTCTCTTTCATCGAAGCAATGCCCCTCCCCCGAAGGGGAGGGGCGCTTGACTAGTCGGCGACAACGCCCCAAGTCTGCCAATAGTCGCGAATCTCGCGAGCCTGCTCACGGATCGCGTCGCCGCTCAGTCCTTGAGTGTTGAGGTTGCCGCCTGCGAGATTGCAGACGAATCGCCACGCGGGTAGTGGCGATTTGGGGCCGGCGAACGCGATCACGGCCACAAGGACGTGTGTCGCGTCGGAAGCCGTGATCCGGCTCACTTCCTCCGCGTCCCCGATGATGTCGGGGTCTCGGAGGTAGGCGGCCCGGGTGTAGACCACGGCGGCCACACCCGTCGCGACCTCGGCGCGCTCCCGCTTGAGGTAGAGGCTCACCTTTTCCCGGTGGAAGTGGACCACGTAGTCCGCCGGGTTCTTCGAACGGAGGCCGACTCCGGCTGAAACCGTGACCTCGGCACCGGGCATCATGATGAACGCCTGGCCCGTGACCGTCCCCGTCTCGGGGTTGTCCTCGGTGGCGAATTCGTGGGTTCCCACGAAATCCGCCAGGAAGGATCGGAACCGACGATGATCGATGACTTTCGTTCCGATCGTTTGCCCGGCAAAGGCTGTGACGATGTTGCTATCCAAGATCCGCATTGGATCACCCCCTGTTGTTGTGGGTTGCCAAAGTAGCTCCCCTTCTGAACATGACACCGAATCCGTTTGAGTCCGTTTCGGATGACCCACATTGACCCAAAGGCCCTCCCCGGAGGGAGGGCCTTTGGCTCGGGGCTAGTTGACGTTCAACCCGAGACACCCGATCGGACGCCCTTCGGCGTCACGGATCAATTCGCCTGGCGAGACGAGATCCGTTCGCCCCGGAAGGGCCGCACGGACCATGCCGCTAACGACGAACAACGTCTTTTGCCGGGGCTCGGGGAGGTCTTGGACATCCCCGTAAGAGACCCGGAAGAGGGAAATTCCCTCCACCTGGCCAGCGAGCTTCCGCTCGCTGGAGACGCGGGCAACCGGCCCGCTCGGGGCGATCGTGAAGATCACCCCGTTGGTATGGACGTGAAGGGCGTGCGGCGTCAGGTTGACGATCATAGTTGATCCTTTGCCTTTGTGGGCGCTGATCCCCTTAGGGGGCTGTGTAATTGATCCAAGGGAAGCGCGACCCGCGATCCCCTCTTGAACACGTCACCGACTCTGCCCGAGAGTGTTTCGGATGGTTCTACCCAAGCATCCGAAACGGATGCATCGAGATTCGGTGACGTATTCAGAAGGGAGGGCAACATGGCCAAGGCGAAGATGTTCAAACCCTGCGGCTGCAAGGCTCAGGGACTCACAAGGGCGCTCGCCCTCTGGGAGTGCGCCGGCTGCGGCGCCCTTCAGAGGGCGCCACGATCGGCCAAGGCTGGTTGTGTCGGCTGCGGCCGGCCCAAGGGGGCCAACCCTAAGGGGTTCGGCCATTGTGGCCAGGACTGGCCAGAGACGGCTAGTTCGTGCGGGGGGTGCGGCCACGGGTTTGATGCGATCGACCTAGGTCGATTGCCTCACCCCGAGGTGGAGTATCTAACCGAAAGCTGCCCGCGGGGTAACTTTCGGGCCCGAGATGGCTTCGTCCGTTGTGTCGGCTGCCTTTCCTTGGTGGAAGGCACCGACTAGCCTAGGGCCCCCGCAAGGGGGCCCTTTCGCTATGTACGGTCATCAGGACCGAATCGACCATCCGAAACGGATGCATCGAAACTCGGTGACGTGTTCAAGAGGGGAAGGCAATCAAGCCGCCCTAAACTAAGGAGCAATAGATGAGTAGCATGACAAAGGCCGTCTCCACGGCGATCGACCTGGATTATCTTTTGGCCTGTGTTCGGCGGACCTGCTCCGCCAAGACGGAGGAGGCCCGCCTTAGGCGGGCTGTGGACGGGGCGCGAGGAGAGGAGCGCGGCCCCGAGCGAGAGTGGGAACACGCCTGGATGACGGTTGTCAAGGCGGCCCAGACCGAGAGGGAGGCTAGAGCGGCCTTCTTCAGGAGGCTAGCCAATCGCTAGATCTCATCCCACCGACCCAATCCCGCCTAGTGCGGGATTGGGCCGGTCGTCTACGCCTGATCGCAGGAGAAAGGGCCCCCGCAAGGGGGCCCTTTCGCTATGTACGGTCGCCACGGGCATCCGGAACACTTTCATCGAAACTCAGGAGGGGCTAGGTAGGCGATCACGATTCGCGCACCTATACGGTGACGCGTCACCACGTACGATGACGCGTTTTGCATTTTGCGCTACAGACTGGACCCCCATCATGACGCGTCACTGCATGACCATCATTTAGCTAGTTCATTTTTCAAATCGAGTTCGTCATAAGTCCTTTGTTTTCGGTGACTAAGCCCTTCCACAAGCGTAATTTCTATGAAATCGGTGGTTCCAACCACAGCAGCCCAGCCCCCTAAACATATAGAGGTAGCCCAGCCGGGTAGCCCAGCCCACAAAGCCCAGCCACGGAGGTATAGACCGCCATGCTCAGCAACCGACCCAAAGCAGGAGGTGTCTTCGAAGATCTATGGAAGGGGCGTCTCGTCCGCCTCGCCTCCATAGATAGAGACAATGGGCCAGTGGGCGACGGACCCCTGTGGGTTGTAACGGATCTCTTGTCTGAGAAGCGCTACTCCATTCCTCGTTTCAGGCTTAGCCAAGTGGCCTTGTGCGAAATGCAGGTCTTGGCCTTTGTAGCCGACACCGGACGCTGCCCCTGTTGTCGAATAGATGGAAGCCGTCTCCATACGATCTCTTCCGGTGTTTTCTGCTCAAGTTGCTATCGGAACGCCTGCGATCACTACGATGCGTGTCGAAAGCGAGATGACGCATGAGCCTTACCCAATCGACTCGGCCCTGCGTGGATTTCGAGTTTCACGATGCTCTCAATCGGCAAGAAGTCCGACGGGATTGCGATACGCTTCGACTCGTGATCTTGATCCAGCCCATATTCCTCCGAGAAGAGGATATCCCCGAGGAGCACCTCTCTATGCCATGGCTGGTGAAGGACATCCTCTCTGGGCAGATCTATGTTCTTGAAGAGCTTCGGGTCGTGGGACGGGTCTATAACGAGATGGAAGCTCTCGCGTGGGCAGCATACGATCACCCCGATATCGAGATCTCAGGAAACTGATGACTAAGCGCTGGAGCCACAAGAAGCAGACTGGTCAGAATATCCCTCAGGGTCGTAATGAGCCTTGTGAGTGCGGTTCGAGGCGCAAACGGGAGAAGTGCTGCGAGGCACATCCAGTGCCGAGCCGATATGCCGCCTACGAGAACATGGACGAGTATCCGACCATGACCCCTGGCTTCTTCGCTAATGACGTCATTCCTATGGAGCCCGCGGAATGGCCATCCTTCGAGGCGGAGAAGACAACCGTTCACCAGAGCAGCGATCTTCGACTGCGAAATGGAACTGATAGCCCTAATGGCGAGAGGACCTCTTGATGACTGACGAAGACAAGCAGATCGTGATCGACTGGATCGGGGATATGTCCCCCAAGGGGCTCCTAGAGGGCACAGAGATCACAGCCGATGCGGGGGAGATTCAGGACTTCATCGATGAGATCCATACCCATCTGACTGAAATGTTCGGAACGTAGGGATGTCTGCTTTGTTCTTTTCATTCGACAGGCTCTCTAATGAGTGACGTTGCCTTACGACGCGCTCAGCGCGACGACCCAATCACTACGCTTGCATGGCGTCTACGCACTGATGCGATCACGCATGAGCGAGTCGCTTGCGCTGCTATGTTGGGACATGAATCGGCGCTCCAGGTCGCGGAGTCTGTGGAGTTGGCGGCGACGCCACGTCTGGCAGCCAAGCGCGGCGCCAAGCTGCTTGGCCAGGTCGAGGCTGTGCGCTGGGCTGCCGACGTGGCCGAGCAGGCTGTCGAGCGCGTGTGGACAAATGTGAGCGACCGGCGCCCCGCCGAGGCGATTGCGGCAGCCCGTGCATGGATGGATTGCCCATGCGAGAATCACGCTAAGCGAGCGGCGGCAGCGGTGTATGCGGCAACAGAGGACGCGGAATATGCAACGACGCGATCGGGGGATACGGAGCGGTCGGCGGCTAGCGTGGCTAGCGCGGCTAGCGTGCCATCATGGGCGGGCACGGCGTCATGGGCGGTGTATTGGGCCGTCTGCGCTGGCGCGATTACCTGGGACGAGGCGCTCGCCGACCTCGCAGAGAGGCTGCTTGCATGACCGACCGCACCTACCGTCTCGCTGAGCGCACCGATCCAGTCGAAACCTTGGCGTGGCGGCTTCGCACCGATGGGATCAGTCACGATCGAGGCGCCTATGCTGCTGCTCTTGGGCACCCGGTGGCGCTTCAGGTGGTGGAGCCGGCGAAACTACCGATAACCACTAGTGATCGGGCCGTAAGTGGTGCCGAACTGCTCGGCCACATCGAAGCTGTCCGGTGGGCTGCGGACCTTGCGGAGCGTGCCCTGTCGTATGCATGGATAAACAAGGCCGACACGCGACCAGCCGCCGCGATCACCGCAGTCCGCGCATGGGCCGACTGCCCATGCGAGGAACATGCGACGACGATGAAGGTGGCGCGGGAAGAGGCGCTGGAGGCGTGGGAAGAGGTGTGGGAAGAGGTGGATGAGGGGTCAGCGCGGGAGGAGACATCGTTGGCCGCGTGGGCGGTAATAGCGGCGGCGCAAGCGGCGGCGATG
>Ga0214472_10000788_pt1 | contig 38005 bp, 37 predicted proteins | sample RVTome_6_FD_207662 | JGI IMG/M metagenome (GOLD analysis project Ga0214472, IMG submission 207662) | Soil microbial communities from uranium-contaminated site in the Upper Colorado River Basin, Wyoming, United States - RVT140D175 | ecosystem: Environmental > Terrestrial > Soil > Contaminated >...
GTCATGAGAAGACCATCGGTAAGCCGTGTGCTGGAAATCGGCATGCACGGTTTGAAAGGGGGATTCAGGAGCCCGGGCTCGCACGAGCACCGCGCCTGATTTCTACCAATGCCCGCCAGGATCGTCGCGTCGGCCCTCGTCCTGCTCCTTCCGTCCCTCGCGGCCGCGAAGGGCTTGACGCTCGACGATCTCGTCACGCCCTCCGCGGTGTTCGTCAAGGACGGCCGGCCGGTGACCTTCGCCCTGCTCGGCCAGATCGAGTTCAAGACCCTCGACGAGCTGTTCTCGTACATCGACCGCGAGGCCGGACGCTGGTCGTTCCCCAGCGCCGCCGCGCGCCAGGCCTGGGGCGACGGCCTGCTGCGGCGCGGCGTGGAGAGTCGGCTGGTCTCGATGACGTACGAGAAGCCCCTCGAGCTGCTGCTGACCCACACCCGAGAGGAGCTGGAGGCCGCGGTCGTGGGCCGTCCCGCCCGGACGGGGCCGATCTTCACGGGAAAGAGCTGGCGGCTGGACGCGGGCGTCTACCGGCAGGCGCTCCTGGACGTCCAGCAGCGCTGGAAGACGTCGCTCAACTGCTGGAGCGCCGCGCCCAGCATCCCGGCGCGGGTCCTCTCGAACTGGTACCCGATCGAGGAGGGCATCGAGCTGTACGGCGCCCGCTACGATTCGACGGAGCACTTCTGGCAGGCCGTGAAGTTCCATCCGGACGTCAAGAACGCCGACCTCGTGGCGGTGCTGGACGAGATGAGCTCCCGCGACTGGCGGCCCTGGGTGGAGCGGCTGGCCGCCGACCAGGAGCGCTACTTCGCCCACGCCTACGCGATCGAGTTCCTCCGCGCCAACCTGACGCCGGAGAAGCTGCGCTTCTTTCGCGACGAGCTCGGCCGGCTGCCGGGGGCGGAAGGCGCCCGCGAAGCGCAGCAGCGGCGCGGCCGGAAGTTCCGCTTCACGGCGCTGCAGGAGAAGATCCTGTGGGGCGACGTGGCCGACACGCTTCACTTGATCTCCTTCTTCGACCCCGCCGCGCTGCCGGCGTTGGGCCGGCTCCACTTCGACGCCGTCTACCTCGGGGACCGCCGGATGGGCTTCATCAGCCCCGAGTTCCAGGCCCTCATGCTGGAGATCTGGCGCACGAAGTTCCTGAAGATGCCGCGCTTCGGGGAGGTGATCCGAATGGTTCCGCGGGACGTCAAGCTCGATCACTTCCTGAACGACGGCGACTCTCCCGACATCCCCATCCCCGTGTACGTCGGATATCTCAATGAGATCCGCGAGCTGGCGCTGGCGAAAGCCCGCTGAGGGCCGCCGCATTCCTCTGCTTGACTCCGCTCGCGCGGGGCCATTAGGATACGCGCACTTCGCGTTCCGCCGTCGAGAATTATGGATCCAGCATCCGGGAGCGGCGACCGATCCCCGTGCCGGCGCGCGCGCGCGTCGGCGTCCCTGGTCGTCGCGCTCGTGACCGCGGTCGGGGCTCCCGGCCTCGCCGGCCGCGCCGAGAGCCAGCCGGCGCGGCGCCCGGTCATCATCGACACCGACCCCGGGACGGACGACGCGATGGCGATCCTGTTGGCCCTCAACTCGCCCGAGCTGGACGTGCGGGCCTTCACGGTCGTGGGCGGCAACGTGCCGCAGGCGCAGGCCCTGGAGAACGCCTTGCGCCTGGTGTCGCTGGCGGGGCGATGCGACATCCCCATAGCCCGGGGCGCGCCGCGGCCCCTGGCCCAGAGGCTCATCACCGCCGAGTTCGTGCACGGCAAGAACGGGCTGGGGGAGATCGAGCTGCCCGCCTCCCGGTGCACGGCGGACAAGCGCTTCGCCCCGGACCTGATCATCGAGCTGGTCCGCGCGATGCCGGGCCAGCTCACGCTGGTGCCGGTGGGACCGCTGACCAACATCGCCCTCGCCGTCCTCAAGGACCCGGGCATCGTGCCCCTGGTGAAGGAAGTCGTGATCATGGGCGGCTCCATCAGCGAGGGCAACGTCACCGCCGCCGCGGAGGCGAACGTCTACAACGATCCCGAGGCGGCGCAGGTGGTGTTCCAGGCGGGCTGGAAGGTGACCATGGTGGGGCTCGACGTCACCCACCGGACGAACTTCGGCAAGGCCCACCTGGAGCGGCTGGGCCGGACGAAGGGGCCCCAGAACGACTTCGCGACGCGCGTGATGGCCTTCCTGGTGGCCCTGTCGGCGAAGTTCGGCGGCGAGGGCACCCCCATGCACGACCCGCTGGCCATGGGCGTGGCCATCGATCCCTCGTTCGTGAAGACGAAGCACATGCGGATCGAGGTCGAGACCCGCGGCGAGTTCACGCGCGGCGCCACGGTCGGAAACCGGCACAACGTCGTGGAGCACAACGAGCGGCAAGGGGACCGCTACGTGATGACCGGCATCGACCGCGTCGAGCCCAACGCCTGGGTGGCGGTGGAGGTCGATGCGGAGCGTTTCATGTCGTTCTTCGTCGATCGGCTGGCCGGGAAATGATCGGCGATTGCATCGTCATAGTGGAGGGCAAATGAAGCGACGGTTCTTGGCAGCAACTCTCGGCGCGGCGCTCGCGTGGTCCGCCACCGCCAGCGCGCAGACGCTCGAGAGCGCACAGATCCGCGGGATCGTTTACGACGAGACCAAGGCGGCGCTGCCGGGGGCGGCGGTCACCTTGACCAACGCCGCGACGGGCTTCACGCGGACCGTGACCACCAACGCGGACGGCGCCTATACCTTCGCGCAGGTGCCCAGCGGGACCTACGCCATGCGCGCCGAGCTCTCTGGCTTCGCGCCCACGCAGTTGACGGGTCTGGTGGTCAACATCGGCGCCGCCCTGACCTACGACGTCACCATGGGGCTGGCCGGGCAGAGGGAGACGGTCACGGTGGAGGCGTCCGGCGCGGGCATCGACACCAGCTCCGCCGGGGTGAGCCAGCTCATCAACGAGCAGGCCATCGAGAACCTGCCCCTGTCCGGCCGCGACTTCCGCGACCTCGCGCAGCTCAGCCCGTCGGCCCAGGTCGTCCCCGGCCTGCGCGGGGGCATGCGCCTCGGCGGGCAGCAGAGCGATTACACCGGGCTGTCGATCGACGGCGCCGACTCCCGCGACAACTTCTTCGGCGAGTTCTTCGGATCCCTGGAGACCAAGAACTTCACCATCCCCCTGGAGGCGGTCCAGGAGTTCCAGGTCGTCACCAACGGCTTCGCGCCGGAGTTCGGGCGGTCGACGGGCGGCCTGCTCAACGTGGTGACGAAGTCGGGCACGAATGCGTTCAGCGGCAGCGCCCACTACTTCTACCGGGGCAAGAACCTGACGAAGGACGACGCCCTGGGCACGCCGCCCAACATCGACAACCAGCACCAGTTCGGCGCGTCCCTGGGGGGCCCCATCAAGAAGGACAAGCAGTTCTTCTTCCTGGCCTTCGACGTCCAGCGTCAGAGCGGGCCGCTCGTCACGAAGTTCGCCCGCGACGTCAGCGGCGTCGGCGCGCCGGAGTTCGGAATCGCCGACCTGGCCGACCTCGAAGGCGTGCACACTCAGTTCGTGAACCTCTTCACGATCCTGGGCAAGTACGACTTGCAGCTCGGCGCGAACGACCGCATCAGCCTCCGCAGCTTCTATACGCAGAACAAGACGGACGGCTTCACGGGCGGCCGGGGCCAGAACCAGATCCAGGCCGACTTCGGCAACACCGAGAACTTCGAGAACTCGGGGCACAACTCGGTCCTCACCTGGAACAAGGTCCTGGCCGGGGGCAAGGCATTCAACGAGCTGAAGGTCTCCTACTACGACTCCAAGCGGCCGCGCCAGCCCAACAGCACGATCCCCGAGATCGTCATCGTGGACACCGGCACCATCGGGCAGCGCTTCTTCCTGCCCATCGACGGCAACCAGGACAAGCTCACCGTCCAGGAGAACTTCCAGTACGTGTTCGGAAAGCACGACGTGAAGTTCGGCGCCGACATCAACGCCTACTCCACCCGCAACAACCTGTTCTTCGGCTGGTCGGCGGGCTCCTACCTGTTCGGCACCCTGGAGGACTTCGAGGCCAAGCAGCCCTTCGCGTTCATCCAGGGCTTCGGCTTCAACGGCCTGGGCTACAAGGAGGCCTCGCTCAGCGCCGAGCGCGCCTACCAGACGGGATACGGGTTCTACGCCCAGGACAAGTGGCAGGTGTCGCGACGCTTCACGCTGACCTACGGCCTGCGCTTCGACGGCACCAACAACCCGCCGGCCCGGTCGCCGATCCAGGGACAGCAGGTGTACTCGGGGGTGGAGCCCGACCTCAGCATCGGCGCGCCGCCCCAGGGCCCCCCGAGCGACTGGAAGCAGTTCGGGCCGCGCATCGGGGCCGCCTACTCGTTCGACGTTGGGAGCAAGCCGGCGGTCATCCGCGCGAACTGGGGCTACTACTACGCGCAGACCCCGCCCATCTTCTACACCGCACCGGGCGCAAACCCCACCGGCCAGAACTTCTGCTTCTTCAACCCGGCCTGTTTCCCCCCGGGCGGCTACCCCAACCTCAATCCGGACTCGGTTCCCGGGCCACCGGCAGGGGGCGTCTTCAACACCAACTACGACGATCCCGAGCTGCGCAATCCGCGCGTCATGAACACGACGGCCACCTTCGAGCTGAACCTGTCGCGGAACTACACGGTGTCGACGACCTACGTGTTCGCGAGGTCCAACTTCCTGCGCACGGGTGGTTTCAGCAGCACGGCGTGGAACCGCAACTTCACCAAGCTCGGCGAGGACCAGTTCGGGCGCGCCATCCTCGGGCCGCCCCTCGACCCCACCATCGCTGCCGCCTTTGCCAACGGCAGCTCCAGCCGGGGGAACTTCCACCAGCTGGTGTTCAACCTGACCCGCCGCTTCGCGGACGGCTTCCAGTTCTTCGTCAACTACGCGTGGTCGCAGAACAAGGACAACGCGTCGAGCGAGCGGGACACCGACACCTTCTTCGGGCCGCAGGATCCGTTCGACATCGAGCTGGACTACGGGCGCAACGGCCTCGACATCCCGCACCAGTTCAAGGCGGCCGGCACGGTCGAGCTGCCGGGGGGCTTCCGCCTGGGTGGGCTGTTCGTCGCCCGCAGCGGCGTGCCCTACCCGGCGTACATCCTCACGGACACCAATGGCGACGGCGTCGCCAACAGCGGCTTCAGCAACGACCGCCCCGTGGTGAACGGCACCTCCCTGCTCGAGCGCTACCCGGCCCGCCAGCCGGGCTTCGTCCAGCTGGACCTCCGGCTGAGCAAGGAGTTCGGCTTCGGGGACGGACGCGGGGTGGAGGTGCTGGCGGAGGTCTTCAACGTGTTCAACAGGAAGAACCTCTTCTCGAACCCGAACATCTCGGCCGTGGTCCCCGCCGAGCTCGACCGCGTCCCGGAGCCCGGCGATTGCTTCGCGGAGGGCGGCTGCGGCCCGGGCGCCAGCCCTGCCTACCGCACGCTCGACCAGATCTCGCCGGGGAGCACGCCGTTCGCGGTGCAGCTCGGAGCGAGGTTGCGGTTCTGACGCAGAGACGTTCGTTCCTGAGGGCAATGGGGAGCGCCGCGGCGCTCCCCGTTGTCTTTCGTCCTCTCGAGGGTGGAGGGAGCGAGGGCATGACCTCGGGTGACCTTCGCTGGCCGAAGCCGATCGGCAGCCCCGTGCTGGACAGCCTGCGGCCGGTCATCGAGGCGTCGCGCCACGTGCGGACCGACGTGGCGAAGATCGGCGACGTGGCCCGGTGGATGGCCTACGAGGAGCTGCCCGTACCGCAGTTCAGCCTGCCGTTCGGCCTCGACAAGAACCGGGAGCAGGCCATCGACTTCACGATGGTCACCACGGTGGTCAACACCGCCTTCAGCGACTTCAAGACGGGCGTCAAGTTCCAGACGGAGTACCAGGGCCAGACGTGGTCCGACTCCGAAGCCATGGTCGCCTGTTTCAAGCGGGCCATGGATCAGGGGATCCCCATCCTGGACGGCCGTCACCTGGCCCGCCTCACGCGGGAGGAGCTGGCGACGATCTTCGCCGGCAACATCGAGATGCCGATGCTCGAGGAAAAGCTGGCCTGCCTGCGGGACGCCGGCAAGGTGCTGGAGCAGCGCCACGGCGGCTTCTTCCACAACTTCGTGACGTCGTGCTCCCCGAAGCTCTACGACGGGGGCAAGGGGCTGGTGGACCGGCTGGTGGCGGAGTTCCCGCGGTTCAACGACGTCAGCCCCTGGCGCGGGCACGAGATCAAGATCTTCAAGCTGGCCCAGCTCGGCTACTGGGCGCTCTACGCCGGGCTCAAGCGCGAGGGCGGCTTCCGGATCGACGACATCGGCTCGATGACGGCCTTCGCCGACTACATCGTGCCCGTGGCGCTGCGCGTGATGGACATCCTGGCCTACTCGCCGGACCTCGAGGAGCGGATCCGCACCCACCAGCTCATCCCTCGCGACAGCGAGGAGGAGGTCGAGATCCGCGCCCAGATGCTGTATGCGACGGCGCTTCTCACGGAGGACGTCAACGCGCTGCGCCCGGCCGAGCTGCAGGTGATCATCCCGCAGGTGGACGCGCGTCTCTGGCTCAACTACCACGCGACGCACTGGCCCCACCACCTGACGCGCACGATCATGTACTGACGTGAGGGGCCCTCTCCGCCGCCTGCCGCACGCGGTGTGGCTGCTGGTCCTCGGCTCGGCCTGGTGGGCGAGCCCGGAGGAGTGGAGGCCGCGGCACGCGCTGATACCGCCCAGCGGCGTGCTGAACCTGGGCGAGATACCGCCCCCGTACGAGGTCCTGCTCGGCGGGCCGGAGGATCCCGCGGGACAGCCCGCGTGGCTTTCCGGCCTGAAGCAGTGGCGCGCCGAGCGCCTGACGCGGATGCGTTACGACGGCAGCGAGTACGAGCGGCCGGAGCTGGCCTGGACCCGGCGGGTGTTCTCGCAGAGCCAGATGCTCGTCTGGGACCGGACGTTCTACGACCCCGGGCAGCGGAGGTATACCGTCGACCGCTACCTGGCGGACGTCGAATCCCGCCTGGGACCGATCGATGCCGTCTTGATCTGGCACGTGTATCCCAACCTCGGCGTGGATGAGCGCAACTCCTTCGACCTGCTGCGCGACCTGCCCGGGGGCCTTCCCGCGCTCAAGGACGTCGTCGATCAGTTCCACCGGCGGAGCGTGAAGGTGTTCTTCCCGACCCTCGCCTGGGACACGAGCACCCGTCCCGAGGGCCGGCCCGTATGGACGGCGCTCGTGGAGGCGTTGAAGGAGATCGGCGCGGACGGGATCAACTTCGACACGCTGGAATCGGCGCCGATCGAGTTCCGCCGGGCGGCCGAGGCCGCCGGGCACCCGCTCGCCCTCGAGCCGCAGTTCTCCATACGCGACGAGTCCCTGCAGTGGAGCACGCTCAGCTGGAGCGACTGGGTCACGTGGGAGGACCTCCACTACCCGTTCGTGCCCATGGTGAACAAGGTCAAGTGGCTCGAGCCGCGCCACATGGTGAACGTCACCGACCGCTTCACGCGGGACAAGAGGAACAGCCTGCAGCACGCGCTGTTCAACGGCATCGGCTACGCGACCATGGAGAACCTGTGGGGCTTCTGGTACGGGATGACGCCCCACGACGCCGAGGCGGTCCTGCGCATCACGCGCATCCTGCGCGCGCTCGCATCCGAGGCGGTCAGCCCCGAATGGGAGCCCCACGCGAAGACGCTGCAGCCCGGGGTCTTCGCGAGCCGGTTTCCGGGCGCCGAGCGGACGCTGTGGACGCTCGTGAACCGCAACGAATACTCCGTCGACGGCGAGCAGCTACGGGTGCCGGCCGCCGCAGGCGTGCGGTACTACGATCTCTGGCGCGGCTCGGAGCTGACGCCCGCCGTCAGCGCGGGGACGGCCACGCTCCGCTTCGGCATCGAGGGCCTGGGCTTCGGCGCCGTGGTGGCCACCCGCGAGGGCCCTCTCGCGGAGCCCCTGAAGGAGCTGCTCGCCTACATGGCGGAGCGGTCGGCGCGCCCCCTGGGCTCGTATTCCAGGGAGTGGAAGGCATTGCCGCAGACCCTGGTCGAGATCCCGCCGACCCCGGCCGCCGATGCCCCCCCGGAGGGAATGGTGCGGATCCCCGCGGGCGACTACGACTTCGTGGTCCGCGGCATCGAGATCGAGGGCGGCAACGACGCCGGCGTGGACGTCCAGTATCCGTGGGAGGACGCGCCGCGGCGCTTCCACCGGCGGCGCATGCGCGTCGAGAGCTTCTTCATCGATCGGACGCCGGTCACGAACCGCGAGTACAAGCGCTTCCTCGACGCGACCCGCTACCGGCCCAACGACGACCACAACTTCCTGCGCGACTGGCGGGGCGGGTCCTACCCGGAAGGCTGGGCCGAGAAGCCGGTGACCTGGGTCTCGATCGAGGACGCGCGTGCCTACGCGGCCTGGGCGGGCAAACGCCTGCCCCACGAATGGGAGTGGCAGTACGCGGCCCAGTCGACGGACGGCCGGCTGTACCCGTGGGGGAACGACTGGAACGCGTCCATGGTTCCGCCACCGGACCGCGGACCGACCCGACGTCCCGCGTCCGACGTCACCGCGTTCCCCCAAGGCGCGAGCCCCTTCGGCGTGCTGGACATGGCGGGCAACGTCTCGCAGTGGACAGACGAGTTCCGCGACGACCACACCCGCGCGGCCGTCATCCGCGGCGCGGCCGCGTACCAGCCGCTGGGCTCGGTCTGGTATTTCCCGCAGACCTACCGTCTGGACGAGCACCAGAAGTACCTCTTGATGTCGCCCGGCCGCGACCGCGCCGGCACGATCGGCTTCCGGCTGGTCGTCGATGGGCGGTAGGCGCTGACCCACGCCGCTTCTCTGATGAGGCCACGAATGCTCCTCCTCGCGCTGCTGATCCCGCTCTTCGCCGCGACCGCCGCCCAGGCCCAGGCCCGACGCCCGGTGATCATCGACCAGGACTGCCGCGGCCCCGCGACCACGGACCTGCTCTCCACGCTCGCCCTCGTCCAGTCCCCCGACGCCGACGTGCTCGGGATCACGGTGGTCAGCGGCGACCAGTGGCGCGACGAGGAGGTGGCGCACACCCTGCGAATGCTGGAGATCGTGGGCCGGACCGACATCCCGGTGGTGCCCGGGGCCGTCTTCCCGCTGATCAACCGCAAGGAGGAGATCGCGCGCTGGGAGAAGCTGCACGGACGCGTGGGCTATCAGGGCGCCTGGAACGAGAAGCCGCCCAACGCCTATGGTGGGTGGTGGACGAAGCGCGGGTACCTGGGTCCCTTCGAGGTCCCCGACCTGCCGGAGGGCAACCCGACCACGAAGCCGGCGGCCGAGGACGCCGCGCACTTCCTGATCCGCACGGTCCGGGAGCGCCCCGGCCAGGTCACGCTCTATGTCGGCGGACCCTTCACCAACGTGGCCCTCGCGCTGGCCATCGACCACGAGTTCCCCAAGCTCGTGAAGGAGCTGGTGGTGATGGGGGCCAGCCTCCGGCCCGTGGCCGACGGCACGCCCATGGCCGATTCGACGATGTACCAGCCCCGCCGCGAGTTCAACTTCTGGTGGGACCCCGAGGCTACGCGCATGGCGCTGCGGGCCCCCTGGCCGAAGGTCACCGTGACCACGGTGGACATCTCGGTGAAGACCCGCATCACCAAGGCCCTGATCGAGGAGATCGGGCGGGCGACGACGCCGGCGGCGCAGTACGTGGCGAAGTGGGCGGACGAGCAGCTCATGTGGGACGAGATCGCGGCCCTGGCCTGGCTCGACCCCAGCCTCATCACGAAGCAGCGGCCGGTGTTCATGGACATCGACATCGACCACGGCGCCGGCTACGGGAACACGCTCACCTGGGCGGACGGCAACAACCCGGGACTGGGCGAGCAGAAGGTGATCATCCAGGAGGACCTGGACCTCCCGCGCTTCTACAAGATGTTCGTGGACCTGATGACCCGGCCCACGCCGGGCCCGGCGTCGGCGAATCCGGCTTCCAATTGACGCGAGTCGTGAGGATGCGATAGACTTAGTCCAGTCAACTTAGTTCCACTGCGGCCATGGTCACCGTCAACATCCACGAAGCCAAGACCCAGCTCTCGAAGCTGGTCGATCGGGCCGCCAAGGGTGAGGCGTTCGTGATCGCCAAGGCAGGGAAGCCGCTGGTCAAGGTCGCGGCACTCGATGCCCCCGCGGCGCCGCAGCGGCTGGGCTTCCTCGCGGGTGAGATCGCGGTCCCCGCAGACTTCGACCGGATGGGCCAGTCGGAGATCGAGGCCCTCTTCGGCGGCGGTGCGTGAAGCTCCTGCTGGACACGCAGATTCTCCTGTGGGCGGCCGGCGAGCCCGAGCGGCTCTCGGCGGCGGCGCGGAAGCTCCTCAGCAACCGGCGCAACGAGCTCCTGTTCAGTGCCGCAAGCCTGTGGGAGATCACCATCAAGAAGACCCTCGGCCGGGCTGACTTCCGCGTCGAGCCCCGGCTCCTGCGCCGCGGCCTGCTCGACAACGGGTACGTCGAGCTTCCCGTCACCAGCCAGCACGCCGTGAGCATCGATGCCTTGCCGCCGCTGCACAAGGACCCGTTCGACCGCCTCCTGCTGGCCCAGGCGACGATCGAGGGCGTCGTCCTCGTGACCGGCGACGCGCAGCTCGCCCGGTACCCGGGCCCCGTGCGCAAGGTATAGCCGTCGTGGCGCATCGTGGTGCACGCGCCCCGCGGCCCGGGACCCTCCCGGCTGAGGGCTAGGAGAGCGGGCTGTGCTCGAGGACCAGCAGCCCCACGGACACCGCGGCCAGCGCGTACATGACGGGATGGACCTCGCGCCGCCGCCCCACCAGGGCGTACAGGCCCGCGTGGGAGATGAAGCCCCACAGGATGCCCTGGGTGATGGAGAAGGTGAGGGGGATGAGCACGACGGTCAGGAACGCGGGCAGGCCGTCCTCCAGCCGTGAGAAGTCGATGGCGGTGACGCTCTTGAACATGGCGGCCCCGATGAGGATCAGCACCGGCGCCGTCGCGTACGCGGGCACCATCCCGGCCAGGGGCGCCACGAAGAAGCAGGGCAGGAAGCAGAGCGCGGTGAACACCGAGGTCAGCCCCGTGCGGCCGCCGGCGTTGATGCCCGCGGCGCTCTCGATGTAGGCCGTGCCCGACGAGGTCCCGAACAGCCCCGCGCCCAGCGTGGCCAGGGCATCCACAATCAGCCCCTGCTTCAGGTTCACCGGGTTCCCCTCCTCGTCCAGCATGTCCGAGGCCTGGGCCACCCCCATGAAGGTGGAGAGCGAGTCGAAGAGGTCGGTGAACATCAGGGACACGATGGCGGGCACCAGGGCGAAGCGCAGCGCGCCCCAGACGTCGAGCTTCAGGAACACGCTCTCGAAGTCCGGCGCGCTCAGCAGCCGCGCCGGGACCTCCACCATGCCCGCGGCCACGGCCACCGCGGTCACCGTGAGGATCCCGGCCAGGAACGCGAGCGGGTTGCGGCGCGCGGAGAGCCAGAGCGTCACCGCCAGCCCCAGGACCATCAGCAGCGTCCGCTGATCGATCACGCCGAGCCGCACCAGCGTCACGGGATCGGCGGCCACCACGCCCGCGTTGCGCAGGCCGATGAAGGTCAGGAACAGGCCGATGCCGACCGCGGTCGCCGCCCGCAGGCTGGGCGGGATGGCCTTCACGATCGCCTCGCGCACGGGCGTCACGGACAGGACCAGGAACAGCACGCCCGCCCAGAACACCATGCCCAGCGCCACCTGCCAGGGGATGCCCCGGCTCAGGATCAGCGTGAAGGTGAAGAAGCCGTTGATGCCCATGCCGGGGGCGACGGCGAAGGGCAGCCGCGCGTACAGGCCCATGAGCAGGGTCAGCGTGAAGCAGAGCAGCACGGTCGCGGTCAGGGCCCCGCTGAAGCTGATCCCGGTGCCCTCGGTGGAGAGGATCGAGGGGTTGACGACCACGATGTAGGCCATCGTGAAGAAGGTGGTGACGCCGGCGATGGCTTCGGTGGCGACGTCGGGCTTCGTGGCGCTCACGCCGGGGGATCATATCGCCCCCGCTTGACCCGCGCCGCGGCCTGCCTGTAGGTTTGCCCCCTCGCGAGCGGCTCGAACGGAGGTGATGGCATGCGCAGCATCCGGCGATTCGGCCTGGCCCTGGCGGCGGCGGTCCTCTGCGCCGGTCCCGCGGGGGGGGAAGAGCGGATCAAGGTGTTCATCGACCAGGACACGTCGGGACCGGGAGGCACGGACGCGGTGTCGATCGCCATGCTGCTGCTGGCCCCCAACGTCGACGTGGTCGGCATCGGGGTGGTGGCCGGCGACGCCTGGCTGGACCAGGCCGTGTACCACACGCTGAAGATCGTCGAGGTCTGCGGGCGGCCCGAGGTTCCCGTGGCCGTCGGTTCGGAGGAGCCGCTGCTGAACTCGCAGGAGATGATGCGGCGCCGCGAGGCGCTTTGGGGCGAGAAGGCGGGCGACGGCTGGCACGGGGCCTGGGGCAAGGAGGTGCCGCCCAAGAACGTGATCCCGCCCGCGCCGGGCGGGCCCCCCAAGCTCAAGCCCGTGAGCCAGCACGCGGCGCTGCTGCTGATCGAGATGGCGCGCAAGTACCCGGGTGAGCTGGTGCTCTATACCGCCGGTCCCGTCACGAACGTCGCGCTCGCCATCCGCCTGGCTCCCGACATCGTGGGCAAGATCAAGGCCGTCTACACGATGGGCGGCCAGGTCCACGTCAACCAGCGTTTCAACTTCTGGTGGGACGCCGAGGCCGCGAACATGCACATACGCGCGCCCTGGAAGGAGAAGCACCTGACGCCGATCGACGTCTGCCACAAGACCCGGATGACGAAGGAGCTGATCGAGCGTACTCTCTCGGCGGGCACGCCGCTCACGGAGTACCTGCGCGAGTCGTACCTGGGCCCGAAGGTCGACCCCGGCATCTTCAGCTACATGTGGGACGAGCTGGCGGCGGCCGTCATCATCGACCCCGCCGTGATCACCGGGACCGAGGACCTCTACCTCGACGTGGACTACCTGCCGGCGGGCGGCTACGGGAAGATCGTCTGGACCTCCAAGGAGATGAAGCCCTGGTTCGCGGAGAGCCCCTGGAAGGTCCAGACGGACATCGACCTCCCGCGCTTCGAGAAGCTGTTCGTGGACCTCGTGCGAACGCCGCCGCCGCGCGCGACCTCAGGGGGGCGCGGTCAGCCGTAGCTTCGGGAAGTAGGTTCGGTAGCGGCGTGGGTCGCGTGTGAGCAGGGTCAAGCCATCGACGAGAGCGTGGGCGCCTATGAAGAAATCGGGAAGGGGCGCGCTCCGCCTGCCACCCCGCCTTCGGTAGGCCGCGAAGGCCTGCGCCGCGGGCCAGGCAGCCTGATAGGGCAGGGCGAGCCGCCTTACCCCGGCCTCGGCCAGCGTCTCCTCGAGCTGCGACTCCTTCCCGAAGCCGAGGCAAAGCTCGGCGTAGATGATCGGGTTGACGCCCAACGGACCGGCCTGAGCGGCCCGGGCGAGCGCCTCCTCGGACCAATCGCCCCACGTCGCGTCACCGGTCCAGAGGTCGACGAAGACGTTGGTATCGACGAGGATCACCGCTGCTTGCCACGGGTCAGGGCCATCAGCCTGTCCGTGGTGAGCTTCCGATTCCAGGGTGCGCGCCGGAGGCGATCGACGATGGCACGTCCCCGACGCCGCCGCGGCGCCCGAACGATCTTGACTCCGTCCTTCTCCCGCAGGAAGCCGACCTCGTCGCCGACCCTCAAGCCAAAGGCATCCCGGAGCTCCTTGGGAACCGTCACCTGACCCTTGACCGTCATGGTGCTCGTCTTCATCGACATAGTATTACCACTCTGGTATTACCAAGACAAGTCCGGGCCGGTGGCCTGGAGATGGCCGTGAGAACGCAACGGTACGGCAGAGCGGCTGCTAGCGCTGCGGGCCGACCGCGAGGAAACGGTCCACCGCGTCGGGCATGAAGTCGGCGGTGCTGAACGCGCCCGGCAGGGCTTCCTCGAACGTGGTCGCGCGGTAGCGGCGCGCGCCCCCGGCCTCGGCCTCCTCCACCAGGATCAGACGGATCGGCGGAAGCCCACGCTTGCGGTTGAACGAGCTGGACTCGTAGCCGTACTGCCGGTCCCGATAGCTCAGGCGGGGAGTGCGGCCCGGCTGGCTCGCGACCACCACCGCCTGCACGAAGTAGTCCCGGTAGCTCGCGGCCTGCTGGAGGACCGCCCCCACGGGATAGCGGTAGTGGAAGGCCGCGTCGTCGGCGCCCGCCGCCCGGTAGACCCTGCCCGACGTCGTGAGCGCGGCGACGCCCAGGTGCTCGTCGGGCGGCGTGAACAGACGGACGCCGCCCGCGCGGGCCTCGAGCGCCGCCTGGACGAGCTCGTCGAGCCGGGGACCGGGCACGCCCGTGTCCTGCGCCGAGACCTGCTTGAAGGTGTCCTCGGGCACGATCCCCTTCGCGAAGCGGTCCACGTGGACGGTCCGGTCGCCCGCCTTCCCGCACACCATCAGCAGGTCCTGCCAGCGCGTGGTGGCGAGCAGGTAGTCGCGGCAGTCCCCGCAGGACCCGCCGCCTCCGCACGACTCGCCGTAGAAGGCGATGAAGCCCACGGCGCGCTTGGCCTCCTCGGGCCCCACGGTGTTGATGACGTGGTTCATGAGCGAGGTCTCGCCGTGGATCGCTTCCGGCAGCCGGTACTCTGTGTTTCCGCCCAGGATCGTCCGCTCGCCGTCTTTGTGCTGGATCACGGTGGCCGCGCGGACGTGGAACTTCGAGATGCTGGGGTCGGTCCCGGCCGACCGCGCGGCGTCGAGCGCCTTGAAGATCCGGGCCTGCAGAGCGGGATCGGCGACCAGCTCCTGGGCCGTCCTCGTCACCGTCCAGCGGGCGGGGGCTTCGCCGGCCGCCGGCGCGCAGGCGGCGGCCCCGAGGGCAAGGCCCGCCAACGCCGCCCAGCCGCCCGCGCGCGCCCGGATCACGGCCGGCTCATCAGGTCCACGAACACCTGCTCGAACCTGGGGATGTCCACCTCCATGTGGACGGTAGCGGGACGCAGGTGCGCGGGCGGGACGAGGTGCCCCTTCCACTTCTCGGGGTCCGGCGGATCGGGACCGCTGTACGCCTCGAAGAACGACGGCGGGCCGTCCGGCGGCCGCCACACGACGGTGTGGCCGTACTTGGGCCCGTGCGTGATGTCGGCGTCGAGGTAGAGGGTCTCCGATCTCTTGATCACGGAGGGGTCGACCAGCGCGGCCGACAGCACCTCGTCCCACATCGCCGACCAGTGCGACATCCCGGGCGGGGGAGGCGTGTCGAGGTAGACCTCCCGGATGTGCTTGGTCAAGCGGCCGCCGGCCTGCACCACCCGGAGCATGAGCGCCTCGCTGTTCATGGGCTGCCATCCCGCCTCGGCCGGCGTGACCACGATCTCCCGCCAGGGCTCCCGCATCACGATGGCCGCCGCCTCGGGGTCCCACCACCAGTTCAGCTCGAAGCCGCCCCCGCTGCTGGCGCCCATCACGTAGAGGGCCCTGGTCAGGGGCACGATCCCGGGGTCCATGCGGACGGCGAGGGCCAGGTTGGTGAGCGGTCCGGCGAAGTACAGGACCACCTCGCCCGGGTGCGCTCGGATGGTGTCGATGATGAAGTCCGCGGCCCGTCCCGGACGCGGCTGCGTCTTCGGGTACCCGCCCGGCGGCGGCCAGGTCTTCTCCGGCGGCGGCGTGTCCGGGTTGAACGCCCCGTGCCAGGTGGGGTGGGAGCCGTAGAGGGCCTCGCGCAGCTCCTGCTCGCGCCTGGTGTTGACCAGCGGGAATGGAGCGCCCTTGACGACCGGCACATCCGTCCGGCCCGCCAGCTCGACCGCGTGCAGCGCGAAGACGGTGGCCGGCTCCAGCCACTGGTCGCCGCTCACCGTCGTGATGCCGAGCACCTCGAGCTGCGGCGCGTTCAGCAGCATGAGCAGCGACAGGAAGTTGGTGCCCTGGGGACCGGCGCTGTCCTGGTCGGCGATGACCTTGATCCGCGCGGGCTGCGCTGGTGCCGCGGAGGCGAGCGGTGCCCCGAGCGCGAGCAGCAGGCCGAGGGCCGCCCGCGTCAGCGGCCCCAGACCTTCCATTCCGCCTCGAAGGCCGCCCGGTCGGAGAACGACTTCTGCGTGCCCACGCCGGTGGTGGACAGACCGGCATAGAGGTTGGCGTGCTTCACGGCGTCGCGCTCGTCCATGCCCTCGCCCAGGAACACCGCGAAGCTCCCGATGAAGGCGTCGCCCGCCCCGGTGCTGTCCACCGTCTTGACCTTGAACGCGGGCACGTGCTCCATGCCCTCGTTCCCGGCGAGCAGCGCCCCGTTCGCGCCGAGGGTGATGATCACCCGCCGGATGCCGGCCTTCAGCAGCGTGCCCGCGCAGCGCTTGGCGTCCTCGAGGGTCTTGACGGGCTGGCCGCCGATCGCCTCCGCCTCGGTCTCGTTCGGCACCAGGTAGTCGAGCCCGGAGAGCTGGGCCATGTCCACGGGCTGGCCGGGCGCCGGGTTGAGGATGCACTTGATGCCGTGCTCGCGCGCGAAACGGATCGTGTGGTAGACGGTCTGGAGCGGGATCTCGAACTGCATCACGATGCAGTCGGCCTGCTTGAGCATGGGCGCGGCCGCGTCCACGTCGGCGGGCAGCAGCCGGTCGTTCGCGCCCTTGACCACCAGGATCCGGTTCTGGCCCGATTTCTCCACGAAGATCGGGGCCACCCCGCTGGCCACGCCCTCCACGACCTTGACGTGCTCCGCGTCGATCCCGAGCGTCTCGAAGTTCTTGATGGTGGCGGGGCCGAACAGGTCGGAGCCGACGCGCGCCACCATGAAGACGTCGGCGCCGCACAGGCGCGCCGCCACCGCCTGGTTGGCGCCCTTGCCCCCGAAGCCGAGGTCGAAGCTGGGCGCGAAGAGGGTCTCGCCGGGGCGGGGGAACTCGTCGGTGAAGGTGGTGAGGTCGACGTTGGCGCTCCCGACGACTGCGATGCGTGGACGCTTGGCCATGGCGCCGTGCGCTCCTAGCGTGAAGGAACGGGCGGGGTGACCCGCTCGACGAACATGCGGATGAAGCGATCCCAGTCCAGATCGTGCTGGACGGCCATCTTCTGCGCGCCCTCTGCGAACGGCCAGGGCGCCTTCCCGCCCACCGACACGCCGTAGTTGATGCCGTGATGGGCGTCCACGTCCACGTACAGGTCGGTGGTCGTGACCAGGCTGGGGTCCACCAGGCTCGCCACCGTCACCTGGTCGAACATCAGCATCGTCCGGCCCGGGTCCTTGTCGAAGACCGGCCCCAGCCGCTCGCGGATCAGGCGCGTGAGCGGCGTGTCCACGGCCACGAGCTTCTGGTACCACTCCCTGTTCAGGCTGGTCTTGCGGGAGACGTTCAGCGGGGAGAGGGCGATGGGTATCCCGGAGCGCAGCGCGATGCGCGCGGCCTCGGGGTCCACCCAGAAGTTGAACTCCGCGTTGGGCGTGATGTTGCCCGCCCCGTCGGGCAGCGCCGCCACCGCCCCGCCCATGATGTAGAGCTTTTTCACCTTCGCGGCCAGGCCCGGCTCCTGGCGCAGCGCCATGGCCACGTTCGTCATGGGCCCGATGGCCATGATCGTGACCTGCCCCGGCCGCGCCGTCACGGTGTCCACGATGAACTGGGCGGCGGAGACCGCCTCGGGCTTCCGCTTCGCGAACCCGCCCGGCGGGGCCACGGGGGGAGCGTCGGACCACCACTCGCCGTGATGCCTGGTGGCGTACTCGCTCTTCTCGTGCATCAGGGGCATGTCGGCGCCGGCATAGACCGGGATGTCGGGGCGGCCGGCGATCTCGAGCACTCGGAGCGCGTCCACCGTCGCCTGCTCCTGCGAGAAGTTGCCGGCCACGGTGGTGACGCCCAGGATCTCGAGCTCCGGGGAGTGGAGCGCCAGCATGAGCGCGAAGGAGTCGTCCTGCGGCACCATGCCGAAATCGGTGTCGAAGATGACCTGGTGGCGCGGCTGCGCCTGCGCCCGTTCCGCCAGGCCGAGGGCCAGCGCCGCGCACGCCGCGACCAGGGTCCGCCGCATCAGCGCCGGCTCAACCCGCCTGGTACGCGCTGGCGATGGCCACCAGCGCCAGCAGGTAGAAGAGGAACATGAGCGCGAGGTAGGTCTTGGCCTTCGCGTCGGCGCCCGCGAACTCACGCCAGACGAACACGCCCCAGAGCGCCGCCACCATGGGCGCGGCCTGGCCGATGGCGTAGGAGATGGCCACCCCCGTGAGGCTGGCGGCGACGAAGTTGAAGACGGTGCCCGTCCCCCAGATCGCGCCCCCCAGCAGGCCCAGCGCGTGGTCCTGCGGCCGGGCCGCGAAGAAGCCGGAGAAGTCGACCGGCGTCCCCACCAGCGGCTTCTTCATGAAGTAGACGTTGACCATGAAGCAGCACAGGAAGGCGGCGAGGGTGAAGAAGACCGCGATGCTGTAGGGCGTGAGCGGGTGCCCGCGCGTGAGCGCCCGCGTCACGAACGGCGCGAACGAGCCCATGAGCACGCCCGAGACGATGCAGACCACGATGCTCTTGCGGGAGACGGCCTGGGCGCCTTTGGTGAGGCGCCCGTAGGCCTTGCCGTCCATGATCACGGCCACGATGGCCAGGGCCACGCCCAGGCCGAGCAGCAGGGCGTCGCCTTTGGGCTGCAGGGCGTAGCTCATGATCACGCCCACGACCATGGCGATGCCGATCGCCACCGGGAAGGCCACGGCCAGGCCTGCCATCTCGATGCCGGCCACCAGCAGCAGGTTCGCGATGTTGAAGATGAACCCTCCGATCATCGCGGAGACGATGTTGCCGCGGTCGGCCGCGCTCAGGTTGGCGAGGAAGCCCTCCCCGCCGCCCCCGCTGGAGCCCAGGGTGAAGGCGTACAGCAGCGACACCAGGAATATGCCGACCGCGTAGTCCCAGTAGAAGAGCTCGAACCGGTAGCCCTTGGTGGCCTTGTAGGTGTTGGCCCAGGAGCCCCAACAGACGGCGCTCGTGATCATCATCAGCATCGCGAGACCGAACGTGTCCGGGACGAACATGGTGTCGCTCCTCTTTGAAGAGCCGCGCCGTGAGCGCCTAGAATGGCCGGGACTGGCGGGGCGGAGTCTAGCACGGGCGCGCAGGAGGGGGGAACGGGGAAACGGGCTGTGCCGCGCGAGCCGCTGGTCCTGCTGGGGGCGATGGGCGCGGCCCTGGCTGTCTCCGCCGTCCAACCCCACGACCGCTTCACGTGGTTCCTGGAGGTGGCGCCGATCCTGATCGGCGTGCCCGTCCTGGTGGCGACTCACCGGCGCTTCCCGCTGACGCTGCTCGTCTATCGGCTGCTCTTCGTCCACGCCCTGATCCTCATGCTGGGCGGGCACTACACGTACGCCGAGGTGCCGCTCGGCTTCTGGGTGCAGGGCGCGCTGGGACTCGCCCGCAACCACTATGACCGCCTGGGTCATCTCGCGCAGGGCTTCGTGCCCGCGATCGTGGCCCGCGAGATCCTGCTCCGCCGCTCGCCCCTGCGGCCCGGGAAGTGGCTGTTCTTCCTGGTGGCCTGCGTGTGCCTGGCCATCAGCGCGTGCTACGAGTTCGTCGAGTGGTGGACCGCGCTGCTGACCGGCGACTCCGCGACCGCCTTCCTGGGCACGCAGGGCGACCCGTGGGACACGCAGTGGGACATGTTCCTGGCCCTCGTGGGCGCGCTCACGGCGCAGCTGACGCTGGCCCGCGTCCACGACCGGCATCTGGAGCGGCTGGGATAGACTGCGCGCGTGGAGTACCCGGCGCCGCTCTCCCGCCTCATCGACGAGCTGCGCGCGCTGCCCGGCATCGGTCCCAAGTCCGCGCAGCGCATCGCCTTCCACCTGCTGAAGGGCTCGCGGGAGGACGCGCAGCGGCTGTCCTCGGCGGTGGCGGAGCTGCTGGACTCCATCCGCACCTGCTCGGTCTGCAACGCGGTGACCGACTCCGAGGTGTGCTCGATCTGCGCGGACGCGGGCCGGTCCGGGGGGGTGATCTGCGTCGTCGAGGAGCCCCACAACCTGCTGGCCGTCGAGCGGACCCGCGACTTCAAGGGCCGGTACCACGTCCTGCAGGGCGCCTTGTCGCCGCTGCAGGGGATCGGCCCCGACGACCTCAAGATCGAGGGCCTGCTCGCGCGGGTCCGGGCGGGCGGAGTCGAGGAGGTGATCCTGGCCACGAGCCCCACCATCGAGGGCGAGGCCACCGCCGTATACCTGGCGCGGGTGCTGAAGCCGCTCCAGGTCAAGGTGACGCGGATCGCCATGGGAGTGCCGGTGGGGTCCGACCTCGAATGGGCGGACGAGGTCACCATGTCCAAGGCCCTCGAAGGGCGCCGGGAGTACTGACGCCGCGCCCTCGCCTCGTTGCAAATCATTGACTGGCAGGCTATAAGTGAGTGTTCCCGCGTAGAGGTCTGCGTGCGGCCGGGCCTGTAGGGTCTTAGAGGAGGATCACGGAATGGCGGCGCCCGACATCGTCATGTACGAGGAGGAGTTCAACCAGATCAAGCAGATCATCTCCAAGCTCCGCATCGATGCCAACGCCAAGGTGGTCTTCCTGGTGGACAAGAACGGCCAGCAGATCGCCGCCCACGGCGACATCGAGAACCTCGACACCACCTCCCTGGCCTCGCTCACCGCCGGCAACGTGGCCGCCACCGACGGGCTGGCTCGCCTCATCGGCGAGAGGGAGTTCTCGATCCTCTTCCACGAGGGGGAGAAGGACAACATCCACATCTCGATCGTGGCCCAGAGGGTGATCCTCGTCGTGATCTTCGACGAGAAGTCCTCGCTGGGCCTGGTCCGGCTCCGGGTCAAGAAGGCCTCGAACGAGCTGAACGACGTGTTCGCCCGGATCATGGCCAAGGTGGAGAGGGAGAAGACCGCCGCAGGCGCGGCCTTCGAGAGCCCCTTCGCCGAGATCACCGACGAGGACATCGACAGCCTCTTCGCCGAGTAACCCCCCCGCCGAAAACACCGATGACCTTCATCAACTACGCCTCGCGCGAGATCAACTGCAAGATCGTCTACTACGGCCCGGGCCTGTGCGGGAAGACCACCAACCTCCAGTACATCTACGACAAGACGAACCCGGGGGCGAAAGGCAAGCTCATCTCGCTGGCCACGGAGACGGACCGGACGCTCTTCTTCGACTTCCTGCCCCTGGAGCTGGGGACGGTGCGCGGGTTCAAGACCCGCTTCCACCTCTACACCGTCCCCGGCCAGGTCTTCTACGACGCGAGCCGGAAGCTGATCCTGAAGGGGGTGGACGGCGTGATCTTCGTGGCCGATTCCCAGGTCGAGCGCATGGACGCCAACGTGGAAGCCATCGAGAACCTGCAGCTCAACCTGAAGAGCCAGGGCTACGACCTCATGAACATCCCCTACGTGCTGCAGCTCAACAAGCGCGACCTGCCCAACGTGGAGAGCGTGGAGGAGATGAAGCGGCTGCTCATGAAGAAGAACGAGCCCGTCTTCGAGGCGGTCGCCTCCAAGGGCCCCGGCGTCTTCGAGACCCTGAAGGGCGTGGCCAAGCTGGTGCTGTCGGAGCTGACCAAGACGGGCTAGTTCCGGATCCGCTCCCCGGGCGCGTAGCGGGCGCCCGCGGGCAGCCCGCCGAGCACCGAGCCCGGCCACGTGCTCGCGAGCGTCAGCGCGCCGCCGGGCGCGATCCGCACCACGAGCAGCTCCTCGTAGCGGTGGAGGGTGGGCTCGACGCCCCAGGGTCGGCGCAGCTCGGGCCAGGTGTCGGTGCGCAGGCCCTCGCCGGTCTTTCGGGTCGGGTACATGAGCTCCAGGCCGTCCACCACGTACCCGGTCGCCCGATCCCGGTAGAGGTACTGGACCGCGTGTCGGAAGCCGAAGACCGAAGGCCACACCTGCGGCTCTCCCTCCTCCAGGGCCACGACCAGGGTGTGCGGCTCCAGGGCCGGAGCCAACCGCATCAGGTCCGACAGGCTGCGCATCTGGGCCGGGTAGCGGCTCTGGCCGTCCCAGGCCTGCTGCAGGGCCGCGGTGCGCCCGGCGCCGACGAGGACGATCCATCCCGCGAGGCCGGCGGCGAGGAGCGTGCGCCGCCGCCCGAAGGTCAGGAGGCCCATGGCCTCCACGGCGGCGCCGAGGACGATGCCGATCCAGGGCGCGGCCGCCATCTGGCTCCGGTGCGGCGCGTCCAACCGCGCGCTGAGGGTGAAAGGGAAGTAGGCGGCGGCCGAGAGGCCGGCGCCCACCAGGATCAGGCGTCCCAGGGCTCGCCCGGCGGAGGGAGATGCGGACGGCTCGTCCCGGTCCCGCGGCGACGCCGGGCTGAGCACGACGGCCAGGACCCCCAGGACCGCGGCCGCCAGGGCGGCTGCCGAAGGGAGGGCGGCGAGCCCGGGCTTCACGAGGGGTCCGAGATGGAAGAGGAACTGCCGCAGGAGCCGGTGGAGGACCTCCAGCGGCCGGGGATCGAAACCCCAGATCGAGGTCTGGTACAGCGCCCGCCCTCCGAAGAGATGCGGGGCCACCACCAGCGCGCCGGCAAGGGCGAGCACGGCGTACCACCCGATCACCAGCCGGCGCGGGTAGGGGCCCGGCAACGCGCGGGACAACAGGAGCGGCCCGGCCACCAGGACGGCCAGGGTCGCTTCGTAGCTGCGGACGGTGACGAAGGCCAGGGCGGCCGCGGCGGCGAGGAGGAGGGGGCGGCGCCGGTTGACGGCCTCGACGAAGCCGATGAGCGCGAGCATCGTCCCCAGGGTCGAGCCGCTGACGAGCGTCATCTGGACGCTGCTCAGGCGCGCCATGTCCGCCGGCACGAAGACGGCGGCGGCCAGGCCGGCGATGGTGGCGAGCTCTTCCTGACCAGGCGCGACCAAGCGGACCAGCGTCCGGGTCGCCAGCCCGGTGCCCGCCAGGTACGCCATGTGCATCACGTGGAAGCCGAGGAACCCGGGGGTCAGCCAGGCGCCGGGCATGGGCCAGAGGAAGTTCAGCGGGCGGTTCGAGTAGGGCGCGCCCAGGACCCCGTGCGTAGTGAGCCACAGGACCAGCCACTCGTCGAAGCCGGCGAAGTTGGTCGGCTTGACCACGGCAAAGGCGCAGGCGAAGGCGCCGATCACGCAGGCGGGGACGAGGGCGGTCCTGGATGGCGGTGTCATCCTGCGAGAGGAAGACGCCCGCGTCGCGTTTGACACCCTCTCCGCGGGCTTCCTATAATCGTCGTTTGTAGCCCCGCCCGATCCTCAGTAGCTCAATGGTAGAGCATCCGGCTGTTAACCGGAGGGTTGTAGGTTCGAATCCTACCTGAGGAGCCAACCCCACCCTGGTCCGTCAACGACTTCCCGCTGCCGTCGGCGCGAATGTCCCTCAACTGTCCCTTTTCGCTTTCGGCCTGCGTCGGCTGCGTCGAGAGATAAGCGTCGGCGCGCAGCAGCGCGTCGGCCGTCTCGCGCTCGGTGACGATGTTGTAGCGAAGGAGCATCGAGCGCGTCTTGTGGCCCGAGACCTTCATGGTCGTGGTTTCGTCCACTCCGGCGCGGATCAGGGTCCGGACTGCCGAGCGCCTGAGGTCGTGGAAAAGCCGTTCTGCGGGCAGCCATGCGGCCTGAAGGGCATTTCTCCAGACATCTCAGAAGTCCGTTATCGGATGCCCGGGCCTCCCTTTGCACTCGCGGTGGAAAATCAGCGGGCAATCGAACCGGCGGACGCGCAGCCGGCGTTCGATGATCGCTCGCACCTCGCCTTCGAGTCCGGCCCGTGCGGTTCTTCGTGATCGCCGCGGGGATCCTGAGCACCCACGGCACGCCGGAGCGATCCAGCATGTCCCAGGTCAGCCGCGCGATCTCGCCCTTGCGCATGCCCGTGCGGAAGCCCCAGGCGATGAAGTCCCGGACTCCTTCGTCGCCGACGTGCTGCAGCAACGCCTCGACCTCGCCACGCTCGAAGAAGCCGCTGCGCACGTTGTCCACTGGAAGGGAAGGGCAATACGGAACGAGGTGTTTCGGGAAGAGCGGGGGCGTCTGGCGCGCCGCGACGTTGAACGCTCGCCGCAAGGCATGGACTTCGCGGTTGACCGTGGCGGGCGCCTTCTTCGCGTCGAGCCGCTCCCGCTGGTAGCGCTCGAGCGAGGCGGTCGTCACGTCCATGGCGGGGCGACCGTCGATGAAGTCGCGCACGGGCTTCAGGTGGCAGCGGACCTTGTCGGCGGACGCCCGGCCCTGGTTCTTCATGTGCACGAGCAGCGCGTCTGCGAGCTGGTCCACCGTCGCGCGCTCCGCCGCCGGTCCGCCGAAGCGCTCGGTGCCCGCCTCGCGGAGTCGTTGCCGGAGCTTCTTCTTGGCTGCAGCCGGGGTCTTGCCGCCGGGCTCGCGGTACTGGCGGCCACGGATGCTGTACTGAATCCAGTAGCGCGAGGAGCCCTTGCGGTTGTAGACGCGGCCGTCTCCGCGGGTGCTCACGACACCACAGGGTGCGCCGTCCTGACGCGGGTCGTCAAGGATCATCGTTCGGTGCGCCTTCGATTCCATCGCTCGAGCGCCAGAGAGTCGAATACGACGCGACGGCCGATCCTAAGCGCGAAGGGCAGCTCCGAGGCGTGCCGGTAGAGCCAATCTCGGGAGATGCCCAGGCGCTTCGCTGCTTCGGCTACGTCGAGGTTCCGCGCCTCCTGGCCAAGCGCATCGCGCGGCTTGTCCGCGGCAGGAGCCGTGAGGCGGGCCCACGCGGCGGCCCTTGCAGCCTCCAGGTCACCGATGAGCTGGGGCAGCTCGGGCGCTGGCGTTTCCTCGACGAGGCTGCGGAGAGCCGATCGGCTCATGGCTCATCGGTGATGAGACGGCCCACCACGTCACGGCATCGGCAAGCGCGAGACAGCGGGAGAGCGCAGGGCGAGTCAAGGCCCCGACGGCCATCCGATGGGTGGGCCTTGACGCGACCGAGCACTCCCGCAGATTCGATATGCCGATGGCGCGACGGCCGTCGGGAGATCATCGACGCTTTCCGGCTTTGGCAGCCTGCGCTTTTTCCTGGTTCTCGAGGATCTGCGCCAGGATGTCGTGGGTGCTCTTCGCCAACGTGTGCGCCTTCCACGCGAGCCCGATCCCGCCAACGAGGAGCAACGCGATGGTGAGGCAGAAGGCGGCCACGTGCCTCGCCCACCAGGCGCGCCAGGCCGCCAGGGCATCCGCCTGACGCTTCAGCGCGTGCACAGCCTCACGAAGCTCCCTGACCGCGCCGTCCTGACTTCGCTGGAAGTCGGCGAGCTTCTCGCTGGGCACGATGAGGGCTCGCTCGAGGATTCCGGCGCACGAGGCGAGTCGCTGTGCTGCCTCCTCGACGACCGGCGGCGTCTTGGACAACCATTCGCGCAGGGCTCGCAACTCACCAACCAGAGTCTCTGTTGACGGGGAGCTGGTCGGAACCTCGGTCTTTCCTATCGTCCCCTTGGCACGATGCAGAGCCCGCAGCCGCGCGTCCGGCCTCCTGCCAGCGGCCTCGGCGAGCACCCGAGGTGCGGGAATGCGAATCGTCATGGCGGGAGCCTTGTCGTCCTCGCTCATGGATCACCTGCCTCGTGAAAGATCGATGACCTTGCGGATGGCGCGAACGGCCGCCCTGGCGTCCGCTGGGAGCAGCCGCTCCGCGACGTTCAGGGCCGCCCGGCCCGGCGCGCGGCCGGCCAGCTCCAGGTTGTGCGCAAGCCAGAGTCCCGTGCGGGCCTGCTCGTGGCCAGGAAGGCGGCCCAGGACACGACCCGGCGAGGGCACCCGGAGCGGACGCCGGCGTCGACGCTCTGGCTCAAGACCCTTTGTGGCGCGTGCGGCGTGCTCCAGGGCCGGCAGGTCCCGCGCGCGATCGTAGCGGACGCCCTGTTCTCTCTGGAGGCCCTCGAAGCTGTAGGCCCGGCCGAGCCCGCTGCCCTTCACCGCCACGCGGTCGAGCCGGTAGCTGATTCCGCTGACGTGCCCGGTCCGGGCGACGTTCGGGCGGACCTGCACGCCTTTCGCCTGGAGCCGTCGCAGAAACTCGGTCATCGTGGGCCCCCCTTGACGGCGTCGCGGATCAAGGCCTTGAGCTGCTCCTTCTCTGAGAGCAAGCCTCGATCTCGTGCCATCCGGTCCTCGGCTCTCGTGGGCGCCCGCTCGTCGAAGCGGGGGCGCTCGCTCCGCACAGGACGAAGGCCGAAGTCCCGCTCGAGGGCTCGACAGGTCTCCTTGTTGCGGAGGTACTCGCGGTACTGCTGGGGGACCAGGGTCCGATCGGTCCTGATCCGGTTGAGCAGGATGTGGCAATGCTGGTGGTCCTTGTCGTGGTGCCGAACGACCACGTACTGAACCCGATCGGGGTCATGGCCTCTCCGCTTGAAGTACGCGTCCGCGAGCCTGGCCATCTCGTCGTTCGACAGCGGGCGGTCGGCCCGAGCGAAGCTCAGCGACACGTGCTCGACGGGCTTGCGGATGTCGGGCCGTTGCTGTCGGACGGCTTCGAACTCCCGCGTCAGCTCGGTACTCGTGCGACCTGCCATGTTGCCGCCGATGATCTCGGGCTGGTGTTCGCGATCGAACCCGTGCCGTTCGTCGAGGGCGTAGCGCGCAGCGCCTCGGAAGCTCCCGCCTCGGATGATCTTGGCAATCACGGTTCGCCTCCTTCCGCCGTGAAGGTCGTACCCAGGACCTCAGCCCGCACGGTCCCGAGGAATCGGGTCACCAACTCGAGGGCTTCGAGGACATCGGGCGCGCCGGGTTCCCGACGGCGTTCGGCCATACGTCGCGCGATGACGTTGACGTCGGCTGCGAGACGGCCGAGGGCGTGGTACGTCTCGCGGTTGATCTCGGGTATCGGACGCACTGCGCGGCGTGGCGGCAGAGGCCGCGAGAGCACCGCTTGGCGCATGTACGTCGACAGGCTGATCCCGAGGTCGCGGGCGACTTCGGCGAGTTGGTCTCTCTCACCTTCCGTCAGGCGGACGGGGACAATGGCAGCGCGACGAGGACGAGGAAGAGTCCGCCCCTCAGTCCTCGCCTCGGGCGTATCGTCGACATCGAACAGCGTGCGCGACATAATCCAGAGATACGTCAACGCTTGCGCCAGCGAGGACCATTTCGCCGATAACTTCTGAAGATAGAATGTCTTGGAACGTCCTGGAACGTCCTGAGAAATGCATGCAAGAGCGCCGCGCGCCGTCTGCGCAATGGTTGTTAGGCCGCTCCTCCTTCAACGCGATACTCTCTCGGGATTACCTCTTCTTCGACTCCAATGGCTTTGAGGGTGCGGGCGAAAAACCGCTCCACGTCTTCCGCGAACTCCCGGCAGAGAATCAACGAGACCCATATCTCACCGTACAACCAGTGCGCTTGCTCGGCGAGAGAAAGGCGAGGGGCGTAGCGCTCGATCAAGCCGTCGAAGGTCTTCTGATGGCTTTCGCTCTCACCCCTGGTACCACTACGATGAACGATGATGTCGCGGAGGTTCTGTAGGTCCTTCAGGCGGGTCCAGGCGGGGTCGATCGTGACATCTACGCCACCTGCCTTGCGTAAATATAAGACTCCCACTTCCATGGTCGGACCACGGCTGGCGAGAAGGTCTCGCGGGCTGAAGACCGAGGCCTTCTCCTGGCTAACCCGCTCGGCGCAGGCGAAGAGCTGAGCCTCCACGACCGACTGAAGAAGCATGATGATGGAGTAGGCGGACAGCCTCGGCATCCAATGGCCAAAGCGCTCATCTAGGATCTGGCTCTCGATGCTGTAGTCCCCGACGTCCAAACCCTGTTGTTTGGCCAGTCGGTCCAGCTTCTCGCGTTGACGCAACTCCACCTCGGGTAGAGAAGCATCCAGAAGGTCAATGAAAGCGCGGATGCCCGAGAGACGCTGGAAGGTGACGATCGCGAGAGGATCAATCGTGATCGACGCCATGGCGTCGGCCTCCGACCTCGCCGCTCCCTCTATGTGGGAACACTGCGTTGAGCTGCAACGCCGTTAGCCTGCGTGATTAGCGGATTCAGTAAGCGGGAGATCCTCAACTCCAAAGTTGCCAGCCCGAGGATACGCTTTTTGAACGCGCCAAACGCGCGCTCCAGCGTGTGTTGATTGAATACTATTGCGTCATCGACGTTGTTGATCAGGTCGTCCGTCATCTGCTCGAGCTGCCGCGCCATCGCCAGTCCCGCAACCGTCCGGATGTCCTCCAAGGTGCCCTCGGACCCAGCCTTTGCGTACGAGGACGTACTCAGCTTTTCTTGGAACGCATAGTGGACCTTGTTCCGCGCCTCAAGAAGCACGATGATCGACTGATACTTGGCCTCTGCCAGAGCCAGGTGGTTAACTAACTCCGCATCGCCACTGGTTAGAAGGAACGCTAGGGGCTTCACGTCGAAAGCACTGGCCGGAGGTGCCGCCAGTATTGGCTGAATGGCGTATGCGCGGATCGGGCTTTGATGATGCGGCCTCAAGGACTGCGCCTCAAGGTTCCGCAGGAAGACACGCTGCTGGATCAGGATGAAGAGCGCCGTCTTGAATCGCTCGATCCGATCGCGACGCTCGTCGCTTTTCTGACGGAGCCAGGCCAGGCCAAAACCCACGACGACACCAACGAGCGTAGCAAGGGCTCGAGTAATAAACTCCGTCAGGTTCTCCTGCGCCATATAAAGCAGGCTAACACCAGGGGGACCGCGCGAATAGAGCGAACGAAGTGAGCCGCGCTGGGGCCCGGTAGTCGTTCGTGAGCGCGTAGGCGCTCACCCAACTTGCTCCTGCTCCTGTTCCTTCTCCTGGTCCTGCCTCCTGCTCCAGTTCCTGTTCCTGCTCCTGTTCCTCTACTGCTGCGGTCGCTGCGATGACGACGACAAGGACGACAACGACGACGACGACGGCAGCGAGGACCACGACGACCGCAGTACGGCGAGGGCCAACCGCGGGAAGCGCGGTCAACTGGTGCACGACGTGCGTCGGGGCGGCCGAGCGCACTGCGTGGTCCAGGGCAATCGCATCCAGCGCGTCCACAACCACGGGCGTGGCACCGAGCTGCTTCAGCTCTTCGCACTTCGACGGTGAGCGCGTGGTCGACACCACGCGGTGACCGGCGACGACACAGGCACGTACAAGCGGCCGCCCAATTGTCCCGGATCCTCCCGCCACAAACACCGTGATGTCCTTACCCGACACGAGTGCACCTCCTCGAGAATCGCGAGACTCCGGCTCCACGTGCCGCAAGGACCGCCGGCACCAGCCGGCGGTCCCTGCGCCGGCCGCTTAAAACGTCATCCGCTCCACGATCACGGGCACGGGCCGGCAGACCGTGTTGCACACCGGCGAATGCGCCTGCGCGACACCGATGAGATCATCGAGTTCGGCGTCGGTCGCGTTCTTCGCCCTGATGTCCATCTCGATGCGGATGCCCTGGTAGCCCGCCGGTACGTCGGCCAGGGCGAGCAGGCCCTGCAGGTCGATGTTCCCGACCAGGCGCGTCGAGATCGACTCGATCTCGATGCCGCGCGCCGTGGCGTGCAGCACGGTGGTCGTCGTCACGCACCCGGCCAGCGCGTGCAACAGGAACTCCACGGGGTTGGCGCCTTCGTTGTGGCCGAGCAGTACCGGGGGCTCGCCGTTGGTAAACTCGAACGCGGTCTCGCGCGAGGTGTCTTCGGCGCCTGCGCCATGGAAGTCCTTGATCGTCGAACGGTTCTCGCCGCCCGAGATCCAGCGGTTGCGCGCCCGGAATTCGAACTGCGCGAGGGCGGGCTCGGCCTTGAGGGCCGCGATGGTCGTGGCCATCTGCGGAAGGTCGATGCCGTTGCGCTCGGTCTGAACCGGGGTGGCGGTCAGCGTGGATGCCATCGTGATTCTCCATTTCTCGTCGACTGGCGCGGGCGACATGCCGCGTGCCGCGGCGATGGAAGGCACAATACCGGGGCCCCACGCGCGGGATAAGATGAGTTCCGGCCAGAATCGGGGCTTTTGTGCCACGGAGAGTAAATCGATGTCCGACGTGACGCCGCTCGAGACCGCCATCGTCGCCATCCCGGAGTCGGCGGGATCGGCCTTGTACGGCATGGTCGACGTGCTGAGCGCGACCGGCAGTGTCTGGCAGACGTTGACGCGGACGACACCGGCAGCTGCTCCGTTTCGCGTTCGGGTGGTCAGTACCGGCCGTGATCGGTTTCGTTGCGGCTACGGCATTCCCGTGGAGCCCGAGGCCGCCATCGACGAGGTCGCTCACGCCGATCTGGTCATCCTGCCCGAGCTGTGGTTGGGGCCGGACGAGCACCTGAAGGGCCGCTATCCAGCGCTGAGCGAGTGGATCCGAGCTCGCTACGACGCGGGCGCACATGTCTACTCGGCCTGTTCCGGCGCGGTCATGCTCGCAGAGACCGGCCTGCTGGACGGGCGTGACGCGACGTCACACTGGGGCTATCAGGATCTCTTCAGGCGCGAGTACCCGCAGGTGCGGTTTCATCCCGAACCGAATCTCTGCTTCGCCGAGCCATCCGGCCGCATCGTGACGGCCGGAGGCACAACCTCGTGGCACGACCTCGCGCTGCACATCATCGCCAGGCATGCGAGCCCGGGTGAGGCGATGCGCATTGCGCAGGTCTACCTGCTGAAGTGGCATGACGAGGGCCAGCTGCCGTACGAACCGTTCGTGCGACAGCAGCCGCACGCGGACGCTGTCGTGCGTGCCTGCGAACGCTGGCTCGAGGAGCACTTTCGCGACCCCGGAGCAGTCGCGGGGGTGGTCGACCACGCGCAGGTCCCTGCGCGCACGCTCAAGCGGCGGTTCAAGATCGCGACGGGCCTGGCGATCATCGACTACGTCCAGAACCTCCGCATCGAAGAGGCCAAGCGTCGGCTCGAATCGGCGGACGAGGCCGCTGACAACATCGGCTTCGCGGTCGGTTACGAAGACCCATCGTTCTTCCGGCGCTTGTTCAAGCGCCGCACGGGTGTCACGCCGGGCCGCTACCGGCGCGCGTTCCAACCGATCCACAGAGGGCTGCCGACTCAAAGGCCTCGTCGCGCGTGAGCTAACGATGTTTGTGGTCATGCCGACGCCGGCACCGGCGCGCCTCCGATCTCGAGGACCGAGGCGGACGGCCGAGGAACTTTGCGGGCGCTGCGCTCGATTCCCCAAATCCCGCGAGGTCTGGCGCGACAATGTGGGCGCGAGTCGCCAGTAACTGGGCCATAGGACGCCACGTCCCCCGCCACCCGGGAATGCCGTGCAGCAGTATCACCGGCGGCAAACAAGGATCGCCAAGAAGATCGGTGGCCAGCGAGTAGTCGCCCACCTTGATCCTAGCCAACCTAGGATTCGCGTCGCCAGGCGGCCCGACCGGGCGCAGCACCGGCCCACCGGCGAATCGTTCGTGTTCCATAGCTGTAGAACGTCTGACTGAGCAGGTACATGGAACGTCCTTGTAAGGGTAGGGAATGTCCGTCGACTTGAAGAGCTGAATCACCGCGCGGCGGGAGTCGGCCCGGTCACGAAGCAAGGCGATAATGTTCGCGACTTGGTCGATGCCGCCGTCGTTAAAGAGCCTGGGGCCATAGGCACCGTGAATCGTCTTCCCGTCATCGGAGAAGTTCTGGTAGTCGGGGATGTAGTAGCGAATGAAGGCGAGGTCGTCGGTCTTCGCGAGATACCACAGGAACTCGCCCAGCGCGCTGAATAGCCGCCCTCTGGATTCAGTTCGGCTCAACCGCGCGCGCGGATTGGTCAGGTGTAACACAGCCGCCGCAATCTCGACAGCGGGACCACGGGAAGGCTTGATGGCCTGGCGAGAAGTCAGAAGGTGGCGATAGGCCCGCCGCATCGCGTCATCGACGGTGTCGGCTCGGATGTACAAGCCGTTTTACGCCTCTGTCTCGTGCAGTCGTGTCGCCTCTGGGCCCAACGTCGCGGAGAGTATAGGCGTTTCCCATGCCCGCTTGTACGCAGGGCGTCAAGTCGTGGCGGGCTCCCTCCTCAACGGCCTCCGCAGTGACGCCTCACGCGGGCGTACGCCTCGCTTCAGAGTCGGCACCGATCTCCGGCTCCTGACTTCGGGAGCAGATCTTGTCCCTTGATGCTCAGCCGGGCCGGCCATCGCCTACGGTCCGAAGTATGAGATTCTGGGACCACTGACGGGACCAAACGGCAGGAACGCTTGGGTCCGCACCATCTGGATTGTACTGACTGGTGAAACGGTTCCGAGGGTGGTGACGCTCATCCCGGCGGAGAAGCCATGAGTCTCGCGCTCTACCAGCGTGTGGTGCTGAAGCAGGACCTGCCGCAGGAAGGGCTACGCGCGGGCGACGTCGGGGTTATCGTCGAGCGCTATCCGGCGCGTGCTGACGTTCCCGAGGGCTACGAGCTCGAGGTCTTCGCGGCCACAGGCCAGATGATCGCCGTCGTTTCCGTTCCGGCGGACGCGATCCGCGAAGCGACGGAGCACGAAGTCTTGAGCGTCCGGGAACTGGTGCGGACCTGAGTCATCATGCGCCGCCAGTTTTCGGACTGTCCCTCAACTGTCCCTTTTCTCGGTAAGAATCGAGCTGAAAGGGTCCGAAGCAAAAGTCGGCTAAGTGCCGTTCAGATCAGGATCGGGTAGGTTGGAGTCGGCTGGCGTCGGAGGCTGATCCTCGGTTCGAATCCTACCTGAGGAGCCAACCCCTTCCTGAGCTGTCAACGAGTTGTCGGCGCCCAGAGCGCTACTGTCCCCGAGCGATCCCTCTTCGATGTTCCGAGCCCGCGGCTGGGTCGACAGGAACTCGTCCGCGCGCAGCAGAGCGGCGGCCGTCTCGGCCTCGGTCACGATGTTTTACCGGAGCAGCATCGAGCCGCCTCAGCCGGCCGCGGCGCGCTGCAGGCTGGGGCGGGGCCGCACCGAACGCTCGTGCAAGGGCGTGGCGGCGAAGGGCGTCAGGGCCAGCCACCGGGGAAAGCCCTCGCGCAAGGCGCGCGGGCCCTCCAGCCGGAGGGAGCCATTGCGCAGCGCTTCGCGCATGGGCAGATCGCCCAGCCAGACCAGCGTCAGCGTGCGCACATCGCACTCCACGGTGAGGTCCACCTCGAAGCCGGGGGGCTTGAGGCAGAGGTCCACCGCGTCGCGCTCCAGCACCAGCCACCACAGGCCCTTGCCCCGGCCCGCGCCGTAGAGGCGGAACTGCACCACGATGCGCCCGGGCGGCAGGCGATCGGCGCGGATATTGCGCTGCACGTCCCACATCAGCAGCCCGGCGTCGAGGTCCCGCGCATCGAGCTCGCGCTGCGCCCAGCGGTAGCCCCAGGCGCCGAGCTGGTCGATCACCGGCCGCAACTCCTCGCCGGCGGGCGTGAGCCGGTACTCCGCCTGGCCTCGCGGGCCACTGGCGCGGCGCTCCACGATGCCGGCCCACTCCAGCTCCCGCAGGCGCTGGGCGAGGGTGGATTGCGACATGAGCGGCACGCCGCGGCGCAGGTCGTTGAAGCGCCGGCTGCCGCACAGCAACTCGCGCAGCACGAGCGGGGTCCAGCGCTCGGCGACGATCTCGGCGGCCTTGGCGACCGGGCAGAACTGGCCATATCCCCGCTTGGCAGCCATGGCGTCTCCTCCCCCGTTGGATATCCGTGCCTCCAGTTAACCCCCAATGGCCGGCGTGGACAAGTGCGAATTTCGTACTTGAACGGCGAGATGCCCCGGGGCGAAATGGGATCGGTATTGCACGCGGGCCCGAAGCAATGGGGGAAGAGCGATGAACTCAATCGAGATGGCGTCCCTGAACGGCGGCCCGAGCGCTGTGCCGGCCGAGGCCGTCGACGGACTGAACGCGAACTTGCGGGGTCGGCTGATTCATCCCGGCGATGCGGACTACGACCAGACGCGCACCATCTGGAACGCCATGATCGACCGGCGCCCGGCGCTGATCGCGCGCTGCGCCGGCACGGCGGACGTGATGGCGGCGGTGCGGTTCGCGCGCGACCACAACGTGCTGGCCTCGGTGCGCGGCGCCGGCCATAACATCGCCGGCACCGCCTTGTGCGACGGCGGGCTGCTGATCGACCTGTCGGGCATGCGCGCGGTGCAGGTGGACCCCCGCGCCAGGGTCGCGCGCGTCGGGCCGGGCGCGACCCTGGGCGACTTCGACCACGAGGCGCAGGCGTTCGGGCTGGCCACGCCGCTGGGCATCAACTCCACCACCGGCGTCGCCGGGCTCACCCTGGGCGGCGGGTTCGGCTGGCTGAGCCGCAAGTACGGCCTCGCCATCGACAACCTGCGCGCGGCCGACGTGGTCACAGCGGACGGACAGCTCCGCCGTGCGAGCCCGGACGACGATGGGGAGCTGTTCTGGGCAATCCGCGGGGGCGGCGGCAACTTCGGCGTGGTCACCTCGTTCGACTTCGATCTCCACCCGGTGGGACCGGAGATTCTCGCCGGGCTGGTGGTGCACCCGCTCGCCGCGGGGCGCGAGGTGCTCGCGCACTACCGGGAATGCGCGCGGGACTTCTCCGACGACCTCGCGGTGTGGTTCGTGCTGCGCAAGGCCCCGCCGCTGCCGTTCCTGCCGGCCGAGGCGTACGGCAAGGAGATGGTGATTCTGGCGGCCTGCTATGCCGGGGAGGTGAGCAAGGGCGAGGCCGAGCTCAAGCGGGTGCGCAGTTTCGGTAAGCCGGTTGCCGACGTCATCGGCCCGCGCCCCTATACGGAGTGGCAGACCACCTTCGATGAGCTGCTCGCGCCCGGTGCACGCAACTACTGGAAATCGCACAACTTCGCCGAGCTGTCCGAGAAGCTTGTTGCCGTCCTGCTCGAATACGCAGGCAACCTGCCCTCCGATCAGACGCAGCTCGTCATGGACCGCCTGGGCGGCGCGATCAACCGCGTGCCCCGCGAGGCGACCGCCTACCCCCACCGCGACGTGGAGTTCGTTCTGAACGTGCACACGCGCTGGGAGACGCCAGCGGAAGACGAACGCTGCGTCGCCTGGGCGCGAGAGTTGTTCGAGGCCACGGCGCCGCTCGCCACCGGCGGCGTGTACGTGAACTTCATCCCCGGGGACGAGGCGCGCGTGCCCAACGCCTACGGAGCCAACTATGAGCGGCTCAAGGCGCTGAAGACCAAGTACGATCCGCAGAACCTGTTCCGGGTCAACCAGAACATCGGCCGGTAGGCGATGCCTTCTCCCGCTGCGCGCGCTAGCCCGGCGATTCTCCCAGCGCCTGCCGGGCCGTGACCACGTCGACGAGGCCCCGGCACCCGTAGAGCACGGGCAGCACCGTCTCCGGCGGGTGGGCCCGGCGTAGGCGGGCAACCTCCATGGTGCCGGCCCGGTAGGCGGGCAGGTACATGCGGCCCAGCAAGGGGTGCCGGCCCCAGGCGCCGGAGAGCTTGTTGGCCCGCTCCTCGGAGACGAGGAAGTCGCGCCGGAGCGTGGCGGCGACGTCGGGCTGGGCCCAGCCCTCCTTCCAGGTCAGGTACGAGGACTGGTTCTTGGCGTCGTCCTGGAGGAGCGCGAGCAGGACCCCGATCTGGAGGTCCTCGTCGGGCAGCTCCTCGACGGAGGCGACGCCGTGGGCCACGAGGATCGCGTTGTTGGCGATCCCCTCGAAGAGGGCCGCGGCCCGGGTGTTCATGGTGAGCACGGAGGCCTCGAAGCCCACCTCGCCGCGCACGAACAGGTTCTGGAGGTACGCGAAGGTGGTCACGTGGCCGGGCACGACCTCGTGGCTCACGAGCTGCTGGAACTCCGGGACCGAGATCTGGAGCGAGGCGTTGATCTCGTAGGTCGCCTCGTACTGCGGGCTGCCGTCCGCGTTCCGTGCCCGGCCCAGGTAGTTCATGGAGCCCGAGAACCACGCGTCCTTGATGGGAAGGAAGCGGATGTTGGCCCGGGGCACGGAACGCAGGGGGGCGGGCACGTGGGGGACCAGCCGGCGGGCGGTCAGCGCGTCGAACTCCGCGATGAAGGCGTCGGCGAGGGCGGGGATCGACTTCCGCGGGACCAGCCGCTCGCCGCGCCAGGCGTCCACCGCGGCCAGCAATTCGTCCCCGCTCTGCGAGGGGTGCCCCACCCGGCCGAGGAGCTCCGCCACCCGCTTGCGCTTCCCGGCGGGGTCGGAGGGCTCCGGAGGGGCGCCGGTCGACGCGCGCACCGTGCGCTCGTAGGGCACGGGATCACCGCGGCCCACGACTTCCTGGGCGAGGTCCCACATCGCGTGGAAGCACTCGGCCAGGCCTTGCAGGTACGCCCCGCGAAGCCCGGGTACCCGGGCAGCCTCGGCTCGAAAGCCCGCCACCGTCTCGCCGAGACCCACGGCCGCTACGTAGGCCTGGATGGCCTCGCGGTCGGGCGCCTTCGCGCCGACGCCGCCGGTCTCGCGGACGCGGGCGGCGGTGGGGTGCGCGTAGGCGGCGCCCTGCGGCTCGTCGGAGAACCACGAGTCGGCGATGAAGCGTCCCGTGCCCGAGGGGCACATCACGTCGCCGCCCCAGAGGGTGTCGATCCCGAGGATGACGTCGGCCACCAGCCGGTCGAGGCGGTCCATCGATCAGCCCTCCTTCTCTACGGCCCGGGTCGACTGCCGCCAGAGATAGACGCACAGCGCCACGAACATGACCGCCGACACCGTCTGCGACACCGGGACGTTGTCGTAGAACGGGGTCTTGAGGCGGTCTTCCGCGTACCAGGGCAGCAGGCGCAGGGCCGCCCCCAGGACGCCGCCCAGGGCGCCCCCGGCCATCAGGCCGGAGGCGATGACCACCCCGCGCTCACGGATGCGGTCGCCCCGCGCTCCGCCCGTGGTGTCGGCCCTCCGCCCGATCCAGTGGGACAGGAACCCCCCCACGAGGGCCGGGGTGTTGAGCTCGAGAGGGAGGTACATCCCGAGGGCGAAGATCAGGGCCGGCACGCCGAGCATCTCCATGATGAGGGCGACCACCGCGCCCGCCCCGAACAGGATGTAGGCCACGGGTTGCTGGCTCATGAAGCCCTCCACGAGCGACTTCATGATCGCGGCCTGGGGCGAGGGGAGGACCGGCCGCGGGTCGCCGGGGAGAGCCTCGCCGAACTGGAAGGCCCGGGCCAGCAGCACGATCGTGAGCCCGGCGGCGATGGCGGAGACCACGATGCCGTAGAACTTCACCTTCTCCTGGGCCGCCGGGGTCGAGCCCAGCCAGTACCCGGCTTTCAGGTCGGTGATGGTCTGCCCCGACAGCGAGAGGGCCGAGCACACCATGCCCGCCATGGCCATCACGAAGAACATCCCGGTGGGGCCGGTGAGGCCGAACCTCAAGAGGACCACCGAGGAGACGATGATGGTGAGCATGGTCATCCCGGAGACGGGGTTGCGGGCGGTGGTGGCGATGGCGTTGGCGGCCACGGAGGCGAAGAAGAAGGAGAAGGCCAGGGTGAGGACGAGACCCACGGCGACGACGAGGAGCGCCGCGCCCAGGCTCGCGAGGAAGACGCCCACCGCGACCGCGGTCACGACGATGCCGGCCACGAGGGGGACGATGGGGATGTCCCGATCGGTGCGCTCCTCGGCCGCGGCCCCGCCCGCGTGGAAGGCGCGGGCCGCGATGGAGAAGGACCCCACCACGATCCGCAGCGACTTCAGGATGCCGAAGATCCCCGCGGCCGCGATGGCGCCCACGCCCATGTAGCGGACGTAGCCCCGGAAGATCTGGCCCGCCGTCATTTCGGCGATGGGGACCGCCGCGGGATAGACGGCCATGTCCGGCATGCCCCGGCCGATCATCCAGATGAGGGGCACGAGCACGAAGTTGGAGAGGAAGCCGCCCGCGCAGAGGATCATGGACGAGCGGAGGCCCATGACGTAGCCGAGGCCGAGGATGAAGGCGATGGCGTCGAAGCTGAAGGCCACCCTGGCGCGCTCCGCCAGCGCCCTCACGGCCGGGACGAACTGCAGGTCCACGAACTCGCGCCACACCTGGAAGGTGGTCACGAAGAAGTCGTAGACCCCGGCGATGGCGGTGGCCTCGAGCAGGAGGCGCGCCTGCGACCCGCCCTTCTCGCCGGTGACCAG
>Ga0214472_10000789_pt1 | contig 37997 bp, 37 predicted proteins | sample RVTome_6_FD_207662 | JGI IMG/M metagenome (GOLD analysis project Ga0214472, IMG submission 207662) | Soil microbial communities from uranium-contaminated site in the Upper Colorado River Basin, Wyoming, United States - RVT140D175 | ecosystem: Environmental > Terrestrial > Soil > Contaminated >...
AACAGAGGCCGAACGTTTTTGTGAAGTGAATATTGCCGCCAAGTCCGGAACCGACGGTATTGTCAGTATCCCGCCACAAGCCGAATGGCAACTGGATACCGGCGCGGCCTATGTACACTATACGCCCAATGAAACCATCGACGGAGTCGAGTTTAATTGGATTCCCGCTACCGCTGACGTGCCGCTTGTCGCCGATATGTCATCCACGATCCTGTCGCGGCCGCTCGATGTCTCGAAGTACGGCATCATTTATGCGGGCGCGCAAAAGAATATCGGACCCGCCGGGTTGACGGTGGTCATCGTGCGTGAGGATTTGCTTGGCACGGTGCTGCCCGGCATGCCGGTCATGTTCGATTATAAGACGCATGCCGAAAATGATTCCATGTATAATACGCCGCCTACCTATGGCTGGTATCTGGCCGGCCTGGTCTTCGTTTGGTTGAAAAAAACAGGCGGTTTATCTGCGATGGCTGAAATCAACAGGCGCAAGGCCGAGCGATTATACGCGGCGATCGATACGTCGGATTTTTATCGCAATCCGGTTGATCCTTCATGCCGTTCGTGGATGAATGTACCGTTTACTCTGGCTAACCCGGATCTGGACGGCGCTTTCCTCGAGCAGGCCAAGAAGGCGGGGCTGGTGGCATTAAAAGGGCATCGCTCCGTCGGCGGGATGCGTGCCAGCATATATAATGCCATGCCGGAAAAGGGAATTGAGGTATTGGTGGATTTTATGAGCGATTTTGAAAAGCGTCATGCGTAGGAATTCTGCCACAGGTTAATGGTGAAAAATAATTTTCAGGAAAACAAAGGCAAGAATGGCTATAAAATCATGTTTAACATTCTCACATTAAATAATATATCTGAATCAGGATTAAGACGGTTTACCAAAGACAACTATTACATTGCCGCGGAAATTGCTAAACCTGACGCCATATTGCTGCGTTCGTACAATATGCACGGCATGGAGGTTCCATCATCAGTCATGGCCGTAGGCCGCGCCGGGGCCGGTGTCAACAATATTCCCGTGGATGAGCTGAGTGCGCGCGGTATCCCGGTTTTTAATGCCCCAGGGGCCAATGCCAATGCCGTGAAAGAACTGGTCGTTGCGGGTATGTTACTGGCGTGCCGCCATATCTGTCAGGCATGGGATTATACTAGACACCTTGAAGGTGATGACGCCAAGCTTCACAAGCAGGTTGAAGACGGCAAGAAACATTTTGTCGGTTACGAATTACCGGGACGGATATTAGGCGTCATTGGATTGGGTGCAATCGGTGTTCAAGTCGCGAATGTGGCGCTGAAACTGGGCATGCAGGTCATTGCCTATGACCCGAAGATCACGGTGCAAAGTGCGTGGAAGTTGTCATCCGAGGTGCGTCAGGCAGCAAGCATGAATGATCTGCTGTCAAAGTCGGATTTCATCACTTTTCATGTGCCGCTGGAAGAGTCTACCCATCACATTATTAACGCTGAACGTATCAAGTTGTTAAAAACCGGGGCTGTGATTCTCAATTTTTCCCGCGAAGGAATCGTTGATGATGAAACCGTATGCAAGGCGCTCGATAACGACAAGTTGTATGCCTATGTCTGCGACTATGTGACTAACCTGTTGAAAGATCATGAGCGCGTAATCACTTTGCCGCATATCGGTGCTTCGACCAGAGAGGCGGAAGAAAACTGCGCCATTATGGTAGTCGAACAGGTACAGGATTATCTTGAAAACGGGAATATCGTCAACTCAGTCAACTTTCCGGAAGTGGTATTGCCTGAAACCGAAGGATTCAGGATTGGTATCGCCAACGCCAATGTACCGAATATGGTGGGCCAGATATCGACCGCAATGGCCAAGGCCAATCTTAATATCATCGACTTGATTAATAAATCACGTGGCGACATTGCCTATACCCTGGCGGATGTAAACTGCGAGATACCGCAAGAGGTATTGGAGCAAATTGAAAAAATCGACGGTGTATTGAATGTCAGGGCAATCTAGCAATGATCGCCCCTGCAATTGATAACGCCTATGCCTGACGAACAGCAATTACACAAGATACGCGCCCGCATCGATGAGATCGATGAACAGCTGCAACAAATGATCAGTGAACGGGCCCAATGTGCGCTGGAAATCGCCCGCCTGAAAAATATTGAAAACGGTTCCGCTGAGCATTACCGTCCGGAACGTGAATCGTCCGTACTGCGTACGGTACAGCAACGCAATCATGGTCCGCTTAGCAATGAAGATATGGTGAGGCTGTTTTGCGAGATCATGTCGGTCTGCCGTGCCTTGCAGCAACCGATGAGCGTTGCCTATCTTGGCCCTGAAGGCACATTTACCCAGGCCGCGGTATTCAAGCACTTCGGCCATGTCGTTAATGCCGTTCCACTGGGCGCCATCGATGAAGTATTCCGGGAAGTGGAATCCGGCACCGTAAATTACGGTGTCGTGCCGATTGAAAACTCAACCGAAGGGGCGATCAATCACACCCTCGATATGTTCATGAATTCGCCGTTGAAGATCTGCGGCGAGATCGAACTGCGGGTCCATCATCACCTGATGGGCAACATCGATGACCTTGGCAAGATTCAACGTATCTACGCCCATCAACAGACCTTTGCCCAGTGCCGCGAGTGGCTGGATGCAAATCTGCCGGATGCTGAACGTGCTGCGGTCAATAGTAATGCCGATGCCGCACGCCGGGCCAGCATGGAAGATCATGCCGCGGCTTGCGGCGCCATGGCTGCGGCCGAGATCTATGGTCTGAAGATTCTATCCTCGAATATTGAAGATGAACCAAACAATACCACCCGATTTTTGGTTATCGGCCGGCGTACCCCGTCGCCGGGTGGCAACGACAAGACATCATTATTATTGTCAGCACCTAACCGTCCCGGTGCATTGTATCGCTTGCTAAAACCATTTTCCGCCCATGATATCTCCATGACAAGGATCGAGTCACGGCCGTCGCGGCGGGCGATGTGGGAATATGTGTTCTTTGTCGATATCGAAGGGCATGTGCAGGATAGTAAGGTTGCAGCCGCTATCAAGGAGCTGGAGGCCGATGCCTATATGGTCAAGGTGTTGGGCTCTTATCCAAAAGCAATTCTTTAGTTTATTTAAATAGTTATTAGAATAAGTTAATTCAAATGATCATTATTATGAAAACCAGCGCCAGCGGTGATCAGATCGCCGCGGTGGAAGATAAACTATCCTCGATGGATATGCATGCCAATGTATCGCGGGGTATTGAGCGGACTGTCATCGGCGCGATAGGTGACGAGCGGCTGATTAATCTGGAACTGCTTGAGGCCTTATCAGGCGTGGAAAAAGTCGTTCGCGTCATGAAGCCTTATAAGATTGTGTCACGCGAGTCCCATGAACAGGATAGTGTCATCGACGTTAAGGGTATCCCTATCGGTGGTAAAACCATCCAGGTGATTTCGGGACCCTGCTCGGTTGAAACCCTTGGGCAAATGACAGCAACGGCAGAGGCAGTTGTGGCTGCCGGTTGCCGTTTGATGCGGGGCGGGGCATTCAAGCCACGCACCAGTCCCTATTCCTTTCAGGGTGTTGGCATTGAAGGTCTGGAGATCTTCAAACAGGCGGCGGCCAAATATGGCTTGCCGATGGTGACCGAATTGATGGATGTGCGCATGCTGGATACATTTTTAGAGTACGGCGTGGATGTAATCCAGATCGGTACCCGTAACATGCAGAACTTCGATTTGCTTAAAGAGGTTGGCCGGATTCATACGCCGGTTATCTTAAAACGTGGCCTTTCTGCGACCATATCGGAGTGGTTGATGGCTGCGGAATATATTGCTGCCGGTGGTAACCACAATATTATTTTTTGTGAGCGCGGTGTACGCAGTTTTGAAGATGCCTACCGCAATATGCTGGACGTAACTGCCATACCGGTATTAAAACGTGAGACTCATCTGCCTGTAATTATCGATCCGAGCCACGCCGGTGGCAAGGCGTGGATGGTGCCGGCCTTGTCGCGTGCCGCAATCGCTGCCGGTGCGGATGGTCTGCTGGTCGAGTCACATATCACACCGTCTGATGCATGGTCCGATGCAGATCAAGCACTTAACCCTTATGAGTTAAAGAATCTTATGAAAGAACTCAGCGGTATTGCCAAGGTCATTGGCCGGTCAATATAAGATAGATGCTTGATGAATACTGACACCAAGTTTAATCGGTTGGCGATTATCGGTGTCGGGCTGATCGGTGGTTCGTTGGCGCGTGCGGTGCGGCAGGCGGGCGGTTGTACGGAAGTGATCGGTTGCGGCCGGAATGTTTCCCATCTGCAAAAGGCGGTGTCTTTAGGGGTCATTGACCGCTTCGAAACGGATATCGGCAAGGCCGTACACGATGCGGATATGGTGGTGGTGGCCGTGCCATTGGGCGCCATGGCAGCGGTATTCAAGCAAATATCGCCACATTTGTCAGCCAATGCGACGATTACCGATGTCGGCAGCGCCAAGTCGAGTGTCGTCAACGATGCACGCAGTCATCTTGGTCAACACCTCTCTTCATTTGTTCCCGGTCATCCGATTGCCGGCACGGAAAAAAATGGTGTCGAGGCCTCGTTTGCGGAATTATATAGAGATCATTGCGTCATCCTGACGCCGCTCAAGGAGACCAATCCCGCAGCGCTGAAACGTGTCCATGCATTATGGAAATACACCGGTGCAGAGGTCGTTGAAATGGAGCCGTACCGCCACGATGAGGTGCTGGCGGCCACCAGTCACTTGCCCCACGTACTTGCCTATTCATTGGTCGATACCCTGGCGAGATTAGGGCGGGGTGAAGAGATATTCCGGTTTGCCGCCGGGGGATTTCGCGATTTCACGAGAATTGCATCCAGCGATCCGGTGATGTGGCGCGATATCTGTCTTGCAAATCGTGATGCGATCATGGATGTCCTGGGCAAATTTACCGGCGATCTTGAACGATTGGCCCAAGCAATCAAAAAAGGTGATGGTGATTATATCTTGAAGTCTTTTTCACAGGCCAAACAGCATCGTGATCAGTTGTTAATGAAAAAATAGACGCTGATGACTTTTTATATCAATTCTTGTCCACGAACCCCGAATAGAAGATGACTCGGGAATCATTTTTAGCGACACGCCGTAAATACATCCCTGTAGGCTCGAATGCAGCGTCCATGCTGCATACGGCCGCCCCAAATGACTCCCAATTCATACCCGGCGAAAAATGTGGCGTGGATAAGATAGTCATGTCCTTAATCCCCCGGTATCACGGGGGAAACCTCTTTTAAAATGATCGACCGCCCACTCACATTAAAAGTGAATCCCGGTGGGAGCTTGCATGGAAAGATATCCGTGCCCGGTGATAAATCGATCTCGCATCGCGCCATCATGTTAGGCGCACTGGCAGACGGGATCACTGAGGTCGATGGTTTTCTGGAGGGCGAAGACAGTATTACGACACTGAATGCATTTCGTGCCATGGGCGTCAGCATCGACGGGCCAACGGGCGGCCGGGTTATTATCCATGGCGCTGGACTGCATGGCCTTCGCGCGCCGTCAGGCCCGCTTGATCTTGGCAATTCCGGCACATCCATGCGGTTGCTTGCGGGCCTGATGTCGGCACAGGCGTTTAATGTTGCAATGACCGGTGATGATTCATTGTCGCGCCGACCGATGAAGCGCGTGACCGGTCCCTTGATTTCAATGGGGGCACGCATCGAAACCAGTGACCAGGGGACCCCGCCATTACACATTACCGGGGGAAGGATGCTGACGGGCATCGATTATCACATGCCCGTGGCCAGCGCCCAGGTCAAGTCGGCACTATTGTTGGCAGGGCTTTATGCCAAGGGCAAGACATGTATTACCGAACCGGCACCCACACGCGATCATACCGAGAGGATGCTTACAGGTTTTGGTTACCGGGTCGAGCGGCAGGCTAATAGGGTGTGTGTCGCAGGTGGAGGCCGGCTGATTGCAGGCCATATCGATGTTCCTGCGGATATCTCATCGGCGGCCTTTTTCATGGTGGGTGCTGCCATTGCCATCGGCTCCGACATTACCCTGACAGGAGTAGGTATCAATCCGACCCGGACCGGCGTCATTAATATTTTGCGTCAGATGGGCGCCGATATCGGCGTTATCCAGCAACGTGAATCCGGCGGAGAGCCGGTGGCCGATGTCCGCGTGCGTTACAGTAAATTGCACGGCATTCGTATCCCTGAGGACCAGGTGCCGCTGGCGATCGATGAGTTTCCTGTATTATTTATTGCTGCTGCATGTGCGGATGGCGAGACCGTAGTGACAGGTGCCGGCGAACTGCGCGTCAAGGAAAGCGATCGTATTCAGATGATGGCAGAGGGGTTATTATTGCTTGGGATCGATGCCCGTCCTACGGTAGACGGCATCATAATTCGCGGCGGGACACTCAAAGGCGGACAGGTGCGCAGCGGAGGCGATCACCGCATTGCTATGGCATTTGCGATTGCGGCACTGTGCGCCGATGGTCCGATCGAGATTCATGATTGCCGGAATATCAATACATCGTTTCCGGGTTTTGCCACGATCGCAAAGAACGCCGGATTAGACATCAACACACAAACTCAAAGTTGAATGATTCGTGGCACAAGACACTACCAAGCAAAATGTTCCGGTAATCACCATTGATGGTCCAAGCGGTTCGGGAAAGGGTACAGTAAGCCGGTTATTGGCCCGCCGATTGGACTGGCATTTTCTGGATAGCGGGGCCTTGTACCGTTTGGTTGCACTGGCCGCTTTGCGGCATTCGGTACCGCTTGACGATGAACACGCGCTTGAAAAGATCGCTATGAATCTTGATGTCAGCTTTGCGGCAGACAACGACGGAGTGGAAACGTGTGTATATCTTGAAGGTGAGGAGGTAACAAATGAGATTCGAAGTGAGGCCTGTAGTCAGGCTTCATCGCAGATTTCAGCCTTTCCGGCCGTGCGCCGGGCCTTATTGGGAAAACAGCGCGCATTTCGCAAGGCGCCCGGTTTGATCGCCGACGGCCGGGATATGGGTACCGTGGTTTTCCCCCAAGCCGGGCTTAAGGTTTTCCTGACGGCAAGCCAGCAGGAAAGGGCTAACAGGCGCTATAAACAGTTGAAAGACAAGGAAATGGATGTTAATCTAGACCACCTTTTTGAAGAGATCGTGACGCGTGATGAGCGTGACAGTAGCCGCGCTGCTTCGCCAATGAGGCCTGCATCGGATGCCATCGTTCTGGATACGACGAATCTTGGTATTGATGAGGTGGTAAAAAGTATCCTCAGCATGTGGCAAGACCGCGGAGCAGCCAATCTCTCAGATTAGGTTGATCTCTTTGTCCCATAAATATAGCGGCGATATATATCCGTTATGAACGACAGGACATGGGGATAGCTGAGCAGGTTAAATAACGATTTTCTCTCCCTCTAAGAGGGGAGAAGGAGTTAATAGGACAGCAAAGAGTTTGCTATCCTGACTCGCAGGCCGGATCTACATAATCAAATTTGGTTTGCCACGTGGGAAAATTTTGAAACGGCAAGGGTGCCCTGACTATTGCGTCAGGGTGATGATAAATCAACACCGCTTATTTTGAGCGGAAACACGGACGGCCTTCATTAAGGTCAGGGTAAATATTTAATGAGCGAAAGTTTTGCAGAGTTGTTTGAAGCGAGCCAGGCCGAGAAGCTGATGCGTCCGGGTTCTATCGTGACGGGCGTTGTGGTTCAAGTCGGATCGGATACGGTGGTTGTCAATGCCGGCCTGAAGTCCGAGGGCGTGATCCCGATAGAACAGTTTTTCAATGATAAAGGCATTCCGGATGTCGCGGTCGGTGACAAGGTCGACGTGGCGCTGGATGTCATTGAAGATGGCTATGGTGAAACAAGACTTTCACGTGAAAAGGCAAAACGCGCCATGTTGTGGGACCGCCTGGAAGAGGCCTTACAGGCGAAAGAAAGTGTCAAAGGTATTATTTCCGGCAAGGTGAAGGGTGGGTTTACCGTCGAAATTGACGGTGTGCGTGCCTTCCTGCCGGGTTCATTGGTCGATATTCGTCCGGTCCGCGATCTGTCTTACCTTGAAGGCAAGGAACTGGAATTCAAAGTGGTCAAGCTTGACCGCAAACGTAATAATGTCGTGGTATCACGCCGCGCGGTCGTTGAAGGCGAGACCAGTGCCGAACGTGAATCGCTGCTTGCCAATCTGCAAGAAGGCCAGGTGATTAAGGGTGTCGTCAAAAATCTTACCGACTACGGTGCATTTATTGACCTCGGTGGCATCGATGGACTGTTGCACATCACCGATATGGCATGGAAGCGCGTGAAACAACCGGCCGAAATTGTCAGCATCGGTGACGAGATCGAAGTCAAGGTCCTTAAGTTCGATAAAGAACGTAACCGTGTATCGCTTGGTCTGAAACAGATGGGCGAGGATCCATGGGAAAATCTGACACGCAGATATCCTGTTGGCACCCGGGTGTTAGGTAAGGTCACGAACATTGCCGACTATGGATGTTTTGTCGAGATCGAAGATGGCGTGGAAGGTCTGGTGCATGTCTCCGAGATGGACTGGACGAATAAAAACATTCACCCGTCCAAAGTGGTGCATCTTGGCGACGAGGTCGAGGTCAAGGTGCTGGATATCGATGAAGAGCGGCGCCGTATATCCCTCGGGATGAAGCAATGTCACCCCAACCCATGGGAAGAATTTGCAGCAACCCATAATAAAAATGACAAGGTCAAGGGCACCATCAAGTCGATCACCGATTTTGGTATTTTCGTGGGCCTTGAGGGCGGTATCGATGGCTTGTTGCATTTGTCCGATTTGTCATGGCATGCCACCGGCGAAGAGGCTGTTCATAATTATAAGAAGGGCGATGAAATCGAGGCCGTTATCCTGACCATTGATCCGGAACGCGAACGCATTTCACTGGGGATTAAGCAGATTGAACGTGATCCCTTTGCCAGCTACGTGGCCGAGCATTCCAAGGGTAGTATCGTCAAGGGTGTCATAAATGAAGTGGATGCCAAAGGCGCAGTCGTGACGTTGAGTGAAGGTGTTGAAGGACAGTTAAAGGCGTCTGAATTGGGGCGCGAACGTGTTGAAGACGCGCGCACGGCATTGAATGTGGGTGATGAGGTCGAGGCAAGATTTATCGGCGTAGACCGCAAAAACCGCACGATTATGCTGTCTGTCAAGGCTAAAGAAGAGTATGATGAGGCGGAGGCAGTGAAAGAGTACAGCAATAGTTCATCTGAATCTGGTTCGACTTCATTGGGTGATCTCATAAAAGAACAAATGGGGAATAATAGTTAAATTAATTTTTTTGAATTCATGTTAAAAGTGAATTCATGGAGTAGTACAATCTGGTGACGCGTCATTTTTATGTGTTGGATGACCGTGACGGATTGAGCAGGGATGTTGTAAGAAATTTTGTGTATTTGGGGCGTGACTAATGACTAAATCTGAATTAATCGAAATAATTACACAAAAGCAAAAGCACTTGTCGTATAAGGATATTGAGTTTGCCGTAAAGACGATGATCGAGCAAATGGCACAATCATTGGCAAGTGGGGAGCGTATTGAAATCAGGGGGTTTGGCAGCTTTTCATTGCATTACCGGCCGCCGCGTTTGGGAAGAAATCCTAAAACGGGTGATCCTGTGCCCCTATCCGGAAAGTGTGTTCCTCATTTCAAGCCGGGCAAGGAGTTGCGCGAACGTGTTAACGAAAGCCTGCAGCGAAGCGGAGAGTAATGCCTGATTAGGCGATCCTTTCGTTGCTGCATTTTCACGGTGGCAATTCTTGAAATTATATGAAGCTGCTGCGTAAGCATGCGAGATCATGATGACACGCATCATTGGCTTAATCTTTATTCTTGTTGTATTGGTGTTCGGCTTGACATTTGCTGTGCTGAACGCCGAATCGGTTCAAATCAATTATTATTTCGGCATCTATCAGATACCGTTATCCCTTATTCTTGTAATAGCGTTTGTTATCGGGACGCTGTTCGGCGCGGTGGTTAACGTTGGTATGATGCTGAGGTTAAAGAGGCAAATTTCCAGACTTCGTAAAGAAGTCAGGTTCACTGAAAAAGAAGTGAAGAATCTGCGCGCCCTTCCCATTAAAGACAAACATTAATATGGCTCAGGAATTGTTGTGGCTGTTGCTACCAGTCGCCGCGGCTTCCGGCTGGATAATGGCCAGACGCAGCATCAAGCAGGAAGACCGCCGCTCTTCTGATATTTCTCCGGCCTATTTTAAAGGAATCAATTATTTTCTTAACGAGCAGCCCGATAAGGCGATTGAAGTCTTTATCAAAATGCTCGAGGTCGACAGCGATACCGTCGAGACCCATCTTGCATTGGGGAATCTCTTCCGGCGCAGAGGTGAAGTCGACCGGGCGATCCGCATTCATCAAAATCTGATTGCCAGACCCTCGCTGAGAAGGGAACAGCGAAGCCAGGCCTTACTCGAACTCGGGCAGGACTATATGCAGGCGGGTCTGCTTGATCGCGCGGAAAGCCTGTTTAACGAGTTAATCGAGCTAGGTGACCATACCCTGCCGGCATTACATATGCTTAAGGATATCTATGAGCAGGAAAAAGAATGGGACAAGGCCATCGCTGTTGCGCAGAAGCTGGAGGCAAAAACAGAGAAAAACCGCCGGGATGTTATTGCACAGTATTATTGTGAGTTGACGGAACAGGCGATACAGGCGGGAAATCATGCGCCTGCGAAGAGCCTGATCAAACAGGCGCTTTCATGCGATTATCATTGTGTCAGAGCAAGTATTTTAGAAGCTTATCTGCATGAGGGCTCCGGCGACTATAAGGCGGCCATCAAGGCATTAAAGCGTGTCGAGCAGCAAGATGCCGACTATCTATCAGAGGTGGTCGAGCCATTATTTGAGAATTACACAAAGATAGGCAAATTACCCGAGATGCTGGATTATCTTAAAGGGGTTTTAGGCAAACAAACGGCGATTCAGCCGGTGCTTTCGTTTGTTAATCACCTGTGCCAACAGGAAGGGGATGCGCGTGCCCGGGTGTTTTTAACGGATTATTTGCTGAGACATCCTTCACTGCGGGGCCTGGCGCATCTTATCGATCTTCAGCTCGGAAAGAACGGGGGTAGTGGACATAATGGTTTGGATGACATCAAAAGTGTTATCGATAAACTACTTGAGAATAACCCATTATATTGCTGTAATCATTGTGGATTTTCAGGAAAGACGCTCCACTGGCAGTGCCCGAGTTGTAAGTGCTGGAACTGTGTTAAACCGGTACAAGGCAGTATGCAGTTGAAGCAAATTTCTCCTTCACCCATTTTCTGAAGAGGGAAGATTACCTCTTTTTCTAAAGGGGGTCGCGCTTTGCGCGGGAGGGATTTTTTTGTTACTGGTAACTCCTTAAGGCGCAATGCCCTTCGGTTATTATGCTTTACAATAGTTAACCAAGGAATCCAAAATTAATGGCTCTAGAATCAGGCGATCACAATCGGATTATTGTTGCCCTGGATTTTCCGGATGAAACACAGGCCCTGGCATTGGTGAAGTGCCTGGATCCTGCCCGATGCCGGCTTAAGATCGGTAAAGAACTGTTTACGCGTTGCGGGCCGGCATTGATTGAGAAACTGGTAAGTGCCGAATTCGATGTATTTCTCGATCTAAAGTTTCATGATATCCCGCATACCGTTGCCAGGGCGTGCCTCGCCGCGGCAGAGTTGGGAGTATGGATGGTCAATATTCATGCGCTGGGTGGCAGAAGAATGATGGAGGCAGCCTGTGAGGCGGTGCAAAAGGTTTCGCCATCGCCACTGCTGATAGCCGTTACCATTCTGACCAGCATGGATGACGAGGATGTTCGTGAGATCGGATTAACCGGTCAGGTTTCAGCCAATGCCTTGCATTTAGCGGAACTCGCCCGGCAGTCAGGCCTTGGCGGGGTGGTATGTTCGCCGCATGAGATTGGGGCATTGCGCCGGTCTTTTGGGCAGAAATTTGTGCTTGTAACTCCGGGTATCAGGCCGCGAAATTTCCAGCAGGATGACCAAAAACGTATTATGACGCCCTCCGAGGCCATTCGTCTGGGCGCGGATTATCTGGTTATTGGACGCCCGATTACGGCTTCTGATGATCCTGGCGCTTCTTTTCAGGTGCTTCAGACCGAAGTCGAGACCGCCCTTTCAGCTTGACGTCCAAGCGGGCTGTGATACGCTTGCACAGTGGTTTAAAGCAAGATGTACGCTTTAATTATGCAGTAATTGATTATAATTTTATATGGGAGGAAGTTATGTCATTTTTACGTAAATTATTTTTATCGTTAGCGCTTTTCATTGCGCCATTTATTGTTTATGCAGATCAGGTCAATATCAACACCGCCGATGCAGAAACCCTGGCAGCGGCAATCGAAGGGGTGGGTGCGATGAAGGCCGCCGAGATTATCACCTACCGGGAACAAAATGGCCCGTTTAAATCGGTCGATGACCTTTTGAATGTCAAAGGAATCGGTGAGGCGATACTGGAAAAAAGCAAGGATCGCCTTACAGTGGGCGATGAAGGTGGGTCTTCGGAAGCCGCACAATAATAAAATTGGTTGTATTAAAGCTTTTTAAATAGTTCTAGGAAATTCTTGTAAGGTGTCATTCCCGCGGAAGCGGGAATCCAGTATATACAACTTATGTACTGGATTTTGCGGTTCTGATATTACTGCTTCTGGAGTGATGAATTACTCGAGGTTTCTTAGAGTATTTTGACTTCTTATCGAAACTGCCTTGTGAAAGCAAGGCAGTTTTTTTAATGTAAAATAATGCCCACTTACATTAATATCAATTATTTGAATTAATCGTATCTTAACAACACCCCAAGGGAGACGGGATGGCAATAGAAAAAAATGAACCACGTGATTTAATGATGCGCCAGCCGGGCAATATACAGGCTTACTATCAAGAAGATGAAATCAGTCTCGTCGAGCTGTTAATAACGCTTTTCAAGTATAAGACATTAATCTCTGTTATTTTGATACTTTGTATTCTTGGTGGTGTGGCCATCGCATTGACAACCCCAAAAATCTATACCTATTCCACGTCAATCGAAATTGCCAGAGGCATTGGTAACCTGATTGAAAAGCCTGAAACGGTATTGGCGAAACTGCAAGAGAGTTATATTGATTTCGTATTGCGTGAATATAACAGCATTAATCCGCAAAATCCTGTCAGGACCAAGCTTACTGCCAAATTACCCAAAGAAAGTGACATCATCGTGCTTGAAAGCAAAGGCACAGAAGTAATGTCTGAAGTCCATTATCAGTTGCATGAAGAAGTGGTCGATAAATTGAGTCAGGATCACGGCCGTACGATTGCTGTCATGAAAAGGGCGCTCGATGCCGAGCAGCGTCATGCAAAAAATAAATTGAGTGAACTGCAGGATCAGGCAGGCTTGATCAAGATACAGGAAGAAAGATTAAGCGAGAATGCAAAACTGTTAACATCACAAATAGCCGATGTGCGGAATCTAATCGCCGAATCGCGGAAAAACAGAAGGCAATCTGTGAATGAGGTAACAGGTGAGGCCAAGGCGATGACATTATTGTTGATTGATAATGAGATTCAGCAATACCAGAAACGATTATCGGAACTCGAAGAACAACTCGCCATAGGGCTTGCCAATGAGCGCGATGAATTACGTATTGCATTGGCGGATAATCTGCGGACGCAGGATGAACAGCGCGAAAAAATACAGGACACTGTTGCAAAAATAGCCGAGATCCGGCAGACGCAGGCAATGACACCGACCATGAGGTCGTTGGAGCCAACTGGAACCGGGCGTAAAGTAATCGTTCTTATTGCATTAGTGCTGGGTCTGTTTTTAGGGGTGATGTCGGCTTTTATCATAGAATTCTTCAAGAAGGTCCGGAATCAAATGCAATCAATAAAGTAGTCAAGATTGTTATGATCATCCAGCCCGTTATCTTATCCGGTGGATCCGGAACACGTTTATGGCCCTTATCCCGTGAACACTATCCAAAACAACTCTTGGCCCCCTTTGGCGAATATACACTGTTGCAGGCAACCGTAAAGCGGTTAGAAGGATTACAGGACAGGGCTAAGGGAGCCCTTCAGAACAAATTTGATATCACTGATCCGATAGTGATCTGTAACGAAGAACACCGCTTTCTTGTCGCAGAGCAGTTACGAAAGATAAATATCAGACCCGAGACCCTGATGCTCGAGCCGGTTGGACGAAATACCGCGCCGGCATTGACGCTTGCAGCTATACAGGCTGCACGAACAAAAAACGATATAGTCCTGCTGGTGATGCCTGCCGATCACATTATTCAAGATATGCAATCCTTTCATGACGCTGTCTTAAGCGGGGGGGCGCTCGCGAAACAGGGAAGCCTCGTCACGTTTGGAATCGTTCCGACCCGGCCCGAGACAGGGTATGGTTATATCAAAGTTGGAGAAGAAATGACAAGCGTGGGGGATCCGTTGCCCATTCCCGGACATTGTATCATTGAGTTTGTTGAAAAACCTGATATTGATACTGCAAAGGGATATGTCGAGGTTGGTAACTACTTGTGGAACAGTGGCATATTTATGGTTAAAGCCAAGGTATGGCTCGATAAAATTGGCCAGTTTGATCAGGATATATTTACAGCTTGTCAGCGAGCCTATATAGCAGGTCATGTGGATGGCGAGTTTTATCGGATCGATAAGGCGAGTTTTGAACAATGCCCCAGCGATTCAATTGATTATGCGGTGATGGAAAAGATCACACATGATAGCAGTGAGCATGCCCAATCTGCCGTTATTCCCCTGGATGCAGGCTGGTCAGATGTAGGGGCATGGTCAAGCCTGTGGGATGTTGTGCCTCAAGATGCACAGGGTAATATTACCAAAGGCGATGTGGTGACGCATGATACGCGAAATTCCCTGCTGATTTCAGAACACCGTTTACTAGCGGGTATCGGGCTTGAAGATATCATCGCGATAGAGACGGCCGATGCAGTGATGATCGTGCACAAGGATCATGTTCAGGATGTTAAACAGATCGTTACTCGGCTTAAGAGTGAGGGGCGAACTGAGCATCAGGTTCACCGGCGGGTGCATCGACCATGGGGAGATTATGAAGGGATTGATGTGGGGGAGCGGTATCAGGTCAAACGGATCACCGTCAAGCCGGGGGCGGCGCTATCATTGCAAATGCATCATCACCGCGCTGAACACTGGGTGGTCGTTAAAGGTACCGCAAAAGTCACCAGGGGTGATGAAGAATTCCTGCTCAGCGAAAATGAATCGACCTATATCCCCATCGGGGTCAAGCACAGACTGGAAAATCCCGGCACGTTACCGCTTGAGATCATCGAGGTACAGTCCGGTAGCTATCTGGGTGAGGATGATATCGTTCGTTTCGAAGATGCCTACGGCCGCCTAAAGAAGTAAAACTTATCCGTCATGCCCGCGAAGGCGGGCATCCAGGTATTTAGAAAAATATATTATCATTGGGTGTAAATAATCTGGCTATTCCGAATGGTTTGATCAACCGTAACCACATTTGACATCCAGTTATGTCTCTGCTTTAATTCACTCCGTTCAATGATTGAACGGAGGATCCATTGCCCCACTTAACGGACGAAATGCGCTATAAGCTTCTGAAGCTTTTGGAAAGCGACCCCAATATCAGTCAGCGCCAATTAGCCGACGCACTAGGGATCAGCCTGGGCAAAGTCAACTATTGTCTCAAAGCCCTTATGACAAAGGGCCTGATCAAAGCCAAAAATTTCCGCAACAGTCATAACAAGCTCGGTTATGTATATATGCTCACCGCCCGGGGGCTGGAGGATAAGACCAAGGTCACAGTACGTTTTTTGAAATACAAGATAAGTGAGTATGAGGAACTGGAAAAAGAGATTGAGCAGTTGAGACTTGACGCCGCGGAACATGAGGGGGTCGCCAGTGAAGGTGCACCGGGGGCGAGCGACAAATGATTCATGACAAGTGCTCACTGAAACAGTGGTTCGCAGTACACACTAAACCATTACAGGAGGCTCTCGCCGAGGAGAATCTCAAGCGCCAGGGATATGAAGTCTATTATCCACGTATCAAACAAGATGTGCGTCGCCGTGGCCGATGGATGTCTATCATCGGTCCTCTATTCCCAAGATATCTTTTTGTGAACCTGGAACAGGGTAGGGATAACTTTGTTCCAATACGTTCCACATTCGGCGTGAGTGACCTGGTGCGATTTGGGGGGGTTCCAAAAACTGTGTCCAATGCTTTGATTATGGCGATCAAAGAACGCGAGGATCAAGCACAGGGTATGCATATTATGCGCAGGAATTGGATACCGGGTATGGAAGTCGAGATTACTGATGGTCCTTTTACGGGTCTTAAAGGAATTTTTATAGCTAAGAGCGCCGAAGAGCGTGTCATAGTCTTGCTGCAATTGTTAGGTCGAGATAACAGGGTAGAAGTAACGCAAAACACAATAGTTCCTGTATAGCGGCTGGTAGGTAAAGAGATACTCTTTATGCTGTGCGATGCACTGGCAGGGCGGTAGCGTGCTTGAAGGCTATTCTTGGTAAGAATATCATTGCTATAAAGTTAACTCCGTATTATGAGAATGAAGGTTTGCATCCAAGGTTTAGGGTTTGTCGGCGCGGCTACTGCCGTGGCAATTGGGATGGCCGAGGATATTGAAGGTAACCCTTTATATGATGTTGTAGGCGTGGATTTACCTACTAAATCAGGTATGGAACGCATTGATGCTATAAATCATGGGACTTTTCCATTACGCACCAGTGATAGTAAGTTAATTGAAGCGCTGGAAGATTTGCATAGACAAGGCAATTTGAGTGCTACCTCGGATGAATCCATTTATGCAGATGCGGATATCATAGTGGTTGATATTCACCTAGATATAGCTTATCTCGATGATGAGCCACAGCTACAGTTTGAGAGCTTTAAGGATGCAATTAGAACAATTGGAAAATATGTACGTGAAGGAACATTAATTATCATAGAGACCACGGTACCACCAGGAACTTGTGAAAAAATAGTTGTGCCAACACTTACATCTGAATTAATTACAAGGAATATGGATAAAGATAAGGTTTTAGTTGCCCATTCATATGAACGCGTTATGCCTGGAGAAGACTATCTGGATTCTATTATTAATTACTGGCGTGTTTTTGCTGGACATACTAAGGAAGCCGGTGATGCTTGTGAAAAATTTCTTTCAAGTATTATAAATATTAACAGCTATCCACTGACAAGACTTTCATCTACTACAGCATCAGAAACCGCAAAAATAATGGAAAATACCTATCGTGCTGCAAATATTGCATTCATTGATGAGTGGACAAAATATGCAGAGGCAGTTGGTATAGACCTAGTTGAAGTTATCGATGCAATCAGAATACGGCCTACTCATTCGAATATCCGGTTTCCAGGTCTAGGGGTTGGTGGATACTGTTTAACAAAGGACCCAACATTTGCTGACGCTGCAACAAAGCAGTTATTTAATATAGATTCGTTGAAATTTCCTTTCTCTAGAATGGCAGTACGGGTAAATCATGATATGCCATTACATACGATATCTAGATTAAATGAACTACTTGGTGATAGTTTAAAGAATAAAAGGATTCTAATATGTGGGGTCAGTTATCGTCAGAATGTTGGTGATACCCGTTATTCACCTACTGAAATTCTTATTAAAAAGCTACAAAATCTTGGTACAGAAATTGTTGCACATGACCCGTACGTGACCTACTGGGAAGAGCTAGGCTGGCATCTACATGATACTCTGCCTGATCCAGCAGAGTTTAATGGAATTATATTGTGTGTCCCTCATAAAGATTACAAAAAATTAGATTATCTGTCGTGGCTTAATGGTACGAATACAATACTGCTTGATGCAAACAATGTTTTGTCTAAACATCAGCGAGAGGCTATACGTAGCATGGGTGTTTGCGTAGAAAGCATTGGCAGAGGTGACGGTCTTTGAACAATAATGTATTGATTACAGGAGGTGCTGGATTTATAGGGTTACATTTGGCGAAGCGACTTCTTGATCAAGGCTATCAAGTCCAATTGGTTGACAATTTTGCACGAGGTGTAAAGGATAAGGATTTAGATTCAGTACTTAATCGCCATAATATTTCCATTACTGATATCAGTGTGCTTGATGAGAATTCTGTACTGGGATTAGGTGATGAATATGAGATTATTTTTCATCTAGCCGCTATTATCGGTGTTGATCATGTTATGAAGCGTCCATATATGGTGCTATATGATAACCTCCGTATGTTAGGGAATATGATTAGTCTGGCTAAACGGCAAAATAATTTATTACGATTTCTTTTTGCCTCTACCAGTGAAGTATATGCGGGTACCTTGCAATATTTTGATTTACCTCTCCCAACCCCGGAAGATATACCGCTAACAATAGCGGATCTAAGCCATCCACGCACTTCGTATATGTTATCGAAAATATGTGGTGAATATATGTGTAAACATGCAGGAATTCCATACACGATATTCAGGCCGCATAATATTTATGGGCCGAGGATGGGAATGTCTCATGTCATACCAGAATTATTTAGAAAGGCTAGTGACATATCTCAAGATAGTGACATTGAAGTGTATTCTGTAGATCATAGGAGAACATTTTGTTACATAGAGGATGCAATTGAAGAATTAGTCCGTATGGTTGAATCTGAACAATGTATCAATCAAACATTAAATTTGGGAAACCAGTCTCCAGAGATTGAAATTGGCCAGTTAGCCAAAATCATTTTAAAAATTATGGGCAAGAAGAATTTAAGAATAAAGGCATTACCTGGATCGCCAGGCTCACCCGTTCGACGTTGTCCTGATATGGCAAAGGCGAATAGGGTTATCGGATATGAGGCTAAAATAGATATCGAAGAAGGTATTGCCAAAACGTATTCATGGTATGTTGAAAATATTTTTGAAGGCCATGGTGTAGGCGCTAAGTGATTCCACTTGCAACACCAAATATCACGGGTAAGGAAGCCAAATATTTAAACGAGTGCGTAGAAACAAACTTTGTATCTACTGTAGGCCCTTTTGTAACACGCTTTGAAGAAATGGTAGCGTATGCAGCCGATGCGAAGTTTGGAGTTGCAACATGTTCAGGGACAGCGGGTTTACACTTAGCATTAACAACAGTGGGCGTAAAAAATAATGATCTTGTTGTATTACCATCCTTCACATTTATAGCCAGCGCAAATGCCATCTCGCATTGTGGTGCATCTCCATGGTTGTTTGATATATCAGATGAAAGCTGGACCATAGATGTTGCATTACTAAAGAATATCCTTCGCAAGGAAGTATATAAATCCAACAAGCAGCTTATACATAAAAAAAGCGGACGTAGAGTCGCTGCAATTCTGCCCGTTTATACACTGGGACAGCCCGCTGATATGGAAGGCATCAAGCAAGTAGCGTATGAATATCAGCTCCCTTTAGTTGTCGATGCCGCCGCAGCATTGGGATGTAGATATAAAGGCGGGAATATAGGAGATTTGGGTGATCTGACAGTTTTCTCTTTTAATGGGAACAAAACAATCACAGCTGGTGGTGGGGGAATGTTGGTTGGAAATGATGAGGGGCTATTAAAATTAGCACGTCATTTATCAACAACGGCCAGAGTAGGTGATGACTATAATCATGATCAAGTCGGATTTAATTATCGGCTAACAAATTTGCAGGCCGCTGTTGGTTGTGCGCAGATTGAAAGATTAGATGAATTTGTGAAAACCAAACGAGATATCGATATACGGTATAGGGAAGCATTTAATAACACTGATGGGGTTGGTTTTTTTCCGTCTCCTAAATGGGCAGAAAGTGCGTGTTGGTTTACTGGGTTAACTATTGATAGTCCAGTAATGAATAATATTCCAAATATTTGTATGCAATTGCGTAATAAAGGGATTGAAGCACGCACCTTCTGGAAGCCTATACATTTGCAGGAACCTTATAAGAATGTGCTAATGACTGAAATGTTGGTGAGCAATAACGTATGGAAAAAGATATTGACATTACCTTGTTCGACCCACCTCACAACAGATGAACAGGATAAGATAATTATGACGCTAAAGGAACTTATCACCGAGAGATGATAATGGCTAAAACAAGAAAAGTTTGCGTGGTGACTGGCACAAGGGCCGAATATGGTCTTTTACAATATGTGCTTCAAGCAATTAATGATGACCCTGATCTGGAGTTGCAATTAATTGCCACGGGAATGCACTTATCACCGGAGTTTGGGCTCACGTATAAGGTCATTGAAAACGATGGTTTTACAATAACAGAAAAAGTTGAAATATTACTGTCATCAGATACAGCTGTGGGTGTATCAAAGTCGATAGGTTTAGGCACAATCGCATTTGCCGATGTGTATGAAAGGTTAGAACCAGACTTTTTGATGGTATTGGGTGATCGATTTGAACTGTTGGCAGCGGCTCAGGCGGCATTAATTGCACGGATACCTATAGTTCATTTGGTAGGTGGGGATGTGACTGAAGGGGCCTTTGATGAGGCGATCCGCCATTCAATTACGAAGATGGCGCACCTGCATTTCACCACGAATGAAGAATCTGCTAAACGTGTGAGACAACTAGGTGAGAATCCAGAATATATTTTTGTTGCAGGAAATCCAGGTTTGGATCATTTAAATCATATTGAATTTATGAGTAAATCGGAATTACAAGACGATCTGAGGTTTGAATATAAAGAGAAAAACATTCTAGTGACTTTTCATCCTGTAACTCTTGATAATATTTCATCTGATATTGCTTTTGATGAGCTATTAATCGCCCTTCATGAGCTAGGTCAAAATGTAGGGATTATATTTACACGTCCGAACGCAGATACGATGGGCAGAAAACTAATAAAGATGATTGATAACTTTGTCGCTGAACATGATAATTCGGCCGTCTATACATCTTTAGGACAATTACGCTATTTGAGTATGGCATCGACGATGGATGCTGTGGTGGGTAACTCATCAAGTGGATTGTTAGAAATTCCCTCTTTAAAGAAACCGACGGTAAATATAGGTGATCGACAAAGAGGTCGTTTGCGCGCCTCTTCTGTGATAGAATGCAAGCCGGATGCAAAGCAGATATTTTCAGCAATCAAGAGCGCATTTGAACTGGATTGTACTGATACAATAAATCCTTATGGAGATGGCAAGACCGCTCTCAGAATAATAAAAGTTCTAAAGAGTATTCGATCCCCTTCGTCACTTATAAAAAAGCATTTTTTTGACATTGACTTTCATTTCGATAAAAAATTAATGTCATGAGTAGAAAAAACAATGTTACGATTATTGCTGAAGTAGGTGTAAACCATAATGGGTCATTGTCACGGGCCTTGGAAATGGTAGATATAGCCGCAGATTCAGGCGCAGATTATGTAAAATTTCAAAGTTTTCGCGCAGATAAACTTGTTACAAAAACAGCGAGTAAAGCAGAATATCAAAAGCAGCGAACCAATGCGGACGAGACTCAGTATGAAATGTTGAAAGCATTGGAACTAGACAATGAGATGCATAGGTCACTGATAGATCGTTGCAATTCTAAAGGAATCAATTTCCTATCAACACCATTTGATCATTTAGGAGTTCGTTATTTAGTTGATAACTATGGCTTGTCACTCCTAAAAATTTCCTCAGGCGATTTAACTAATCCTTTGGTGTTATTAGAGGCCGCAAGAACTGGTAAAAAGTTAATTATATCTACAGGTATGGCAACGATGTCAGAGATTGAAGATGCACTATCAGTTCTGGCATTCGGCTATATTAATAAGCAAGATCAGCCTTCTAAAGATGCATTGAAAGCAACTTGGGATACACAGAAGGCTAGAGAAGCCGTAATTCGGAATGTGACTATCCTGCATTGCACAACTGAATATCCAGCACCATTCGAAGATGTCAATTTAAATGCGATGAAAGCAATCTATGAAGTGTTTGGGGTTCCTGTGGGTTATTCAGACCACACAATCGGTATAACAGTAGCCATCGCTGCGGTAGCATTAGGAGCACAGGTCATTGAAAAGCATTTTACACTCGATAAAACTCTAAAAGGCCCTGATCATGCAGCATCATTAAATCCAGAGGAGTTGAAGATGATGGTGCAAGAAATTCGAACAGTTGAGAAAGCAATGGGATCAAATCAAAAGACTCCTGCAAAATGCGAACTAAAGAATATCCAAATAGCCAGAAAGAGTATTATATCCTCGGCACCTATAGCAAAAGGTGATATATTTACAACAGAAAATATCACGATTAAACGGCCAGGTACCGGCATAGACCCAATGAGATATTGGGATTTACTTGGGAAAGTAGCAGAAAGGGATTATTTAGTGGATCAGCTTATACAGTAATAATATATCCGCAATAATGCATATATTATTTATAGGAAAAAAAGACGATGAGTATTGTGTAAATTCAAGTGAATATCTACGACGGCAGATTGATAGTGCCGATGTTGTGTTTTTATCTAAGGGGGATAAACTACCTGATAACATAGCAACAGATAGTGTTGACTATATTATTTCTTACTTGTCGCCATTAGTAATCCCTCAAATATTACTGCAAAAAGCAAAGATAGCAGCCATTAATTTTCATCCAGGCACACCTGATTATCCGGGGATAGGCTGTACCAATTTTGCGCTATATAATGAAGAAGAGGAGTATGGTATTACCTGTCATCAAATGGAAGAAACTGTAGATACAGGACAGATTATCGCCGTAAGAAGATTTTCAATTCAGAAAACTGATTCAGTATTTTCTGTAACACAGCGTTGTCACGAAGAAATTAGTGTCCTTTTCCGCCAAATAATTGATTTAATTGTGTCTGGTCAGGAATTACCGGTATCCAATGAACATTGGACCCGAGAGCCCTATACAAGGAATCAATTAAATGAGTTGGGTCGTATTACTGACGATATGTCTGATGATGAAGTGAAAAAAAGAGTACAAGCCATGACTTATCCAGATATGCCCGGGGCCTTTATTGAAAAGGCAGGATTTAGATTTTATGTATAACTATGGAAATATATAGCGATTATGGCATCAAGCTTCAGTGATAAACAGATTTATGCAGACTCGCCTATTCATGAGGCTGTTCGTTGCATCGAGGGAAATAAGGCCAAAATTGCTTTTGTTATAGATATGTCAGCTAGATTAATCGGCTCAGTTTCAGATGGAGATATTCGGCGCGCGCTTTTGCGTGGCAATACATTAGATACAGTAGTATCAGAAATTATGAATAAGTCTCCGGCTGTTGCGCATATCGAGGATGATCGTGAAGCAATTTTAAATCTTATGACGGAACATGACCATAGATATATTCCCGTTGTGGATACAGATAATAAAATTATAAATATTGAAGTAATAACTGAGCTTCTGAATAAAAAAGAAAAAGATAATTGGGTTGTTTTAATGGCAGGTGGATTCGGAAAGAGATTACGACCGCTGACTAAAGATAAGCCTAAACCTTTGTTGCGAGTAGGTAATAAGCCGATATTAGAAAGTATTTTGGAGAATTTTATTGAGAATGGATTTAAAAAATATTTTTTCTCAGTCCACTATAAGGCGAGTATGGTAACAGACTATTTTGGTGATGGTAACCGCTGGGGAGTCGAAATTGAATATATACATGAAGACGAGCCGCTGGGAACAGCTGGTGCATTGGGATTATTGCCAGAGGTTCCAAAGGAACCTCTGGTGCTGATGAACGGGGATATTTTGACCAAAGTCAATTTTGATAGCTTATTGGATTTCCATAATGAACGTAACTCAATGGCAACGATGTGTGTTCGTGAATATGACTTCCAAGTACCTTACGGCACAGTGGAAATAAATGAGGATCAAGTAATACGCATTATAGAAAAACCGATTCATACATTTTTCGTAAATGCAGGTATCTACGTATTAGATCCAAGCATACTAAAAGGCATCGATCAGAATATTTACAAAGATATGCCAGATCTATTGGATGAAATACGGGCGACCAAAAACTCAGTGTCTGTTTTCCCGATTCATGAATACTGGTTGGATGTGGGTCGAATGGATGATTATGATCGCGCTCAACTTGAATATATCGGTCAGTTTAAATAGAACGGCAGTTTATTCTAGCTTTGATCATTTAGCACAAAGTGATAGTAAATATTTGATTTAGGTTTTATAAATGAGTGATAAAAAAATATTGCTCTTAGTTGATCACAAGCACAGGGATCTGCCTCCATTGGCATTAATTGGTTTTTGTTTGACACAGCTGGGGTGTCAGGTGAAATTGAGGGGTTTGGAGGACGAAGATGAGATTATAAAAGAGTTTGATCCACTTGTAATTGTATTGCCAAAGCCGATCTATAATTTCAGAAAGTTAGTACACTGGAAAATACAAGGCAGAAGACTTGTCGTTATAGATACAGAAGGGAACTCACAATTCAAATCATACAAATTCAATATCCTGATAGAGCCTGATATATACTTTTTCTGGAACTCTGTGATGAAGGACAGATATAACGATATTCTTGATAATAGAAAAACTATCAAGAAAGTGCTGGGGTTTCCAAGATCGGATTTCCTGCACTCGAATTATCTGGATTTATTCCCCTCAAGGGCTGATTTGTTGAATAAATATGGCCTCAATCATAATAATAAAACAATAACGATTGCCACAAGCACCCAAGACTGTCATTTTTCAAAAGAGCGAATTCAAAAAAAATCTAAAAGGAGAAGTCGAGCGCTCAGTGAGAGTGAAGATTATAGAGAGATTGTAAAAAACAAATTTAAACTGCTATCAGTAACGCTGGATATGCTCGAGCAGCTATCTAATAAATATCCGGATATTAATATAGCAGTTAAACCTCACCCACATGAGAATGTTGTATTTTGGCAGGATTTTATAGATAAGCTCAATAATCCTAACATTAAGTTGGTGGCTGGAGAGCCGATTTATCACTTACTTTTGATATCAGATTTACATGTGTCTCATAATGTTTGTACAACAACGATAGAGGCTATAATGGCCGGCGTTAAGGCAGTTGAAATACATACCGATAAGAGCAGGACTTTGTATGACGAGAGACATCTATATATAGCAGACTACATTATTCGCAAAGCAGACCAAATGATATCGATCTCCCAGAAAGAATTGTTCTCTGCAGCCAATGATGACGAATTAGAGGGTATAAGGAACCATTGTGATATTGATAGCTATATTTCTAAATATTTTTATAAATTTGATGGAGGCAGATGCCAAGAGTATGCTGAAGAACTGAATAGCTTTATGAAGAATCAATACAGAAAAGTTGATGTTATCAAATTTATTAGAAATCATTATAACTGCCTTTTGCCATATTGTCTGGCTACTATAAAATATACGATACTGAATGCGTTGATGCTGTTTCAGAGAAATAGGAGGCTTGAGAGGGAAGTAAATGCTCCCAGCGCGGTTAATGAGCGGGAAGTCAAAGAAATTAATGGCGTTTTGGTTGATGCGGAATATGGCTTGTTTGATAATCGAATGAGACCAGGGGATGAAAGTATATGGTATCAGCGTTTTTCAGGCCATAAATATACAGCAAATTATTTAGTCAAAAATATTGAATGACTATTTAAAAAAATATTTTGCGATAATCGGCGATAAGAAGAATTACCTATTCGTGCTCGTAGGCTTTTTTCTAATTTCTTCTGTTTTCGATTTCATTAGTATCGGTTTAATTGGACCATTTGTGTCTGTTGTAACCATTCCAGATAAATTATTAGACTACGAAGCCTGGCGTGTTTTCAAATCCACGATTGGATTTGAGTCTTATCAACAAGGAATGATAATTCTAGGAGGTGTGATAATTCTAGTCTTTTATATAAAGGCATATGTCGCATATCTTATTTATAAAAAGATTGTTTTCTTTAGTTACAGCCATCAAAGGGATTTAAGAAGCAGGTTAATGTCCTGTTACCAGGCCATGCCATATCATTTCCATATTAAAAGAAATACCGCTTCATTGATTAATAAAATTAATAATCATACGACTATTTATACTTCTGGCACCTTAGTTTCTTCGTTACGAATGATGGCCGATTTAATCGTGTTGCTCGTTATATCAATATTATTACTAATTACCAATTATTTAGTCACGATATGCGCGGTCATTCTATTCGGGAGTATTTTTCTGATTTACACAAGAACAGTAAAAAAGAGAATTGCAGAAACTGGCAAGGAATTGGCAGAATCAAGCAAGGAGATTATTAAGCATGTCACTCATGGTATGAGAGGATTAAAAGAAATAAGAGTTTTAGGGAGAGAAAATTATTTTCTTAACAAAGTGTATAAAAAATCCTCAGAGTATGCGATTGCAGGCAGTGACTATTATAGTATGCAGATTGTTCCTCGGTATCTTATTGAGTCTGCAGTTATAACATTTGTCGTTTTATTGGCGTGTTTAATAATCGTGTTTACCAACAATGCTATCTATATGCTCACGACACTCAGTGTGTTTAGTGTAGCAGCTATTCGTTTGATGCCATCATTTGTCGTAATTATGAGTGGTGTGAATAATCTGAGAAACTCATATCACGTATTAAATGAATTATATGAGGATCTACAGGAAGTCGAAATGCTAAAAAAATGGGGGCCGGCACAAGAAGAAAATGTAACAGGAGGGAAAATCGCGAGCCCATACCGGCATGACAAATTCTCAACTATTAGTTTTAACAAGGTTCATTATAAGTATCCTGGAAGTATTGAACATGCAATAAATGATATTTCGCTTAATATACCTTATGGACAATGTGTTGGTTTAATTGGACGTTCTGGCTCAGGCAAAACCACTTTAATTAATTTATTATTAGGATTGTTAACGCCTGACTCAGGAGGAATATGTATAGACGATAAATCAATCCAAAATGATTTACGTGGATGGCTAAATCATGTTGCCTACATTCCACAAGATATATTTATAGTAGATGATACATTGAGACGTAATATTGCTTTAGGGATAGAAGATCAACACATTGACGATGAGGTTATTTATAATGCTTTGAAATTATCTCAACTTCAGGATGTAGTCAATCAATTACCCGAAGGATTGGACACGATGTTGGGAGAAAACGGTATAAGACTGTCAGGAGGTCAACGTCAGCGAGTTGCATTAGCAAGGGCATTTTACCATCAACGCGATGTTATTATTATGGATGAAGCAACATCGGCGTTGGATAATGAAACAGAAAAAGAGGTTATCGATGCGATTGGTGATCTAAAAGGTAAAATGACAATGATTGTGATAGCACATAGATTATCGACCATTGAACGTTGCGATGTTATATATCGATTAGAACAGGGCCGGATTGTTAACGCAGGAGATTATAAGCAGGTTGTTGTTTCCGGATGAATATATGTTGTCACGAATGATGTTTCCAAACTGAAAAAGCAGCACTTTGAATATGCCGGTAACTGTTAAGGCAGCTGAAATTAAGGCTACATTCAACGGTGAAAAAACGGGCAATCCCTTTTTCGATTATTTCTTTCGTCCTCTATCTTTTTACTGTACTGTTCCATTGGTTAATATGGGTGTTTCGCCGAATCAGGCATCTCTTATCGGATTGTTTATCGGGATAAACGGTTTGGTACTTTGGTGCTTAGGTAACTGGGCTGGTTGGATTATAGGCACGGTATTTATGTTAGTTTATCTTATGTTCGATTTTATCGATGGTAATATAGCCCGTTATAATGATAATGCAAGTTACATTGGTAAATTCCTTGATGCATTTTTTAATAAAGTGATTGGTATTGGTATGCCGTTTGCAATAGCAATTGGCCTCATTAATTTTGATTATGACGTAGAAACCAGCATTTTAGGTCTGTTGCCATGGCAATGGATGTTGTTGGTGGGGTTGTCGACAACACTATGGATGTTGGAAAGAGAGTCATATACTAGGTACGAATCATTTTTAAAAACAATCGAGGAGTATAGGAAAGCTAATGACACCATCATTTTTAATTCAACTTCCCCTAATAATACTAAACTCAAAGATCAGGAAGTATCCTTTACCGTCAGGATAGTCTTATGGGCATTAAGAAAACTCAGGGTATTACGCGGAATATTTTTACATGGCATTGTTTTTATTATGATTCCATTAGGTCTGGCAGAATGTTTTTTAATTATATTTGTAGCGGTCAGTATCGTTTCTTCTTTGTTGGAGATAATGTCTTTACTTTACAGAGGTTCTACTGAGTTGAATGTATATCGCAGAAGTGCAACACATAGGAACTAGTGTTATATGTTATCAGGTCAATATGATAAATTTGAATTTGGAACTAAAGCAGAAACCCTTGCTCGTTTAGGTCCTATATTCAATAAATGTAGCATACCTAGTGTGTTTCATTTCACAGTCGCTGAATGGCGCATGGAACCGGATGTAATATTATCGAAAATTGCAGACAAGTATGGCGATAAGCAAGTTATAGTGAGATCGTCGGCAATATCTGAGGATAGCGGTTTGTCTGCGATGGCCGGTGTGTATCTGTCTGTTCCGGATATTCCAGCCAATAATCAAAAACGATTAAAAGAGGCGATTGATGATGTCATCAATAGTTATTATAGAAAATCCGAGAGAGAGAACTTAGGAAATCAGGTATTAATCCAATACATGATAAACAACGTGACGATGAGCGGTGTTTTATTCACCCAAGATCTTAACACTGGCGCTCCATATTACGTTATTAACTATGATGATGAAAGTGGTCGGACAGATACTGTGGCTTCAGGGAATTGCAATAGAACACTACTGGTTCATCGGGAGTCCTGGCAAGATCTTAAGTCTCCGAGATTCGTAGCACTATTTGAGGCTGTACGTGAAATTGAAAATACTGTTGAAGATGGGTCACTGGATATCGAGTTTGCATTAGATGAAGATTTAAATGTATACCTGTTCCAGGTACGGCAAATAACGACGAAACCGAACTGGAATAGAGGTATTACTCTTCAAGTAAATGATGCGGTTGAAAGAATAAAGTCTGCAGTACGAGAAAGGCTAAGGCCGCAGCCTGGAATTCGTGGGAGCCGGTCAATTCTAGGTAAAATGCCGGATTGGAATCCCGCGGAAATGATCGGCTCTACTCCCAGGCCTTTGGCGATTTCATTATACAGGTATCTAATTACTGATAGCGTTTGGCGATTAGCCCGCAAGGAGATGGGATATGCACATCCAAGCGGTATGCCGCTTATGATGTCGTTATGCGGGCAGCCTTATATTGATGTTAGATTGAGTTTCCACTCTTATTTACCAAATGATTTGCCTGAAGATATCGGGGATAAGCTGGTAAACAGTTGGTTAGATCGACTGGATGAAAACCCTCATTTACATGATAAAGTGGAGTTTGATGTTGCAATAACTACACTCGATTTTGATTTCGACAAATCCATAAAGAGACTAATTCCAGGCGTTCTCAATAGTCAGGAACTGGAAATATATAAATCTGCCTTACAACGTATAACTAATGATATATTAAAAGGCGATATAGCGCCCATTGATACTCAATTGGCTAAATTAGAATTTCTTACACGTGAGAGAAAGGCTCTCCTGGAAAGCAGCACTGAGCCAAACTTGTATATCGTTAATGCATTGTTTGAGGAATGTATAAAGTATGGCACCATTCCTTTTTCAATACTTGCCCGCTATGGCTTCATAGCAAAGAGCTTTCTGAAATCATTGCTTAGTCGAGGAATTTTATCCGATATCGATATAGAATTGTTTAATCGTTCATTTCCGACAATCGCAAGTGAGTTTATCAATGATCTAGATCTGTATGTGAATAAAAAACTAACAAAAGGGGAATTGATGGATCGTTACGGGCATCTACGTCCAGGTACGTATAATATTTTATCTATCAGATATGACCAAAGGAAGGATCTAGTTGCAAATATATCCCATTATCACAGTCCAAAAGAGGTGCATTCTTCTTTTACACTTAATACAGATCAGCGAAACGCAATAGAATCATTGCTAAATGATTTACATTATGAAGTTAGTGTCGACCAGCTATTCGACTTTCTTAAAAAGGCAATCCAGAGTCGTGAGTACGCAAAATTTATATTCACTCGAAACATTAGCGATGCATTAGAGATTATTTCGTTGTGGGGTGAGAAAATTGGATTAAGTAGGGATGAATTGTCATATCTCGATATTCGTGAAATTCTCGATGCACAAGTTATTGTGCAAGGCAGAAATATAGAGCATCATTTAAGAGAATTTTCTGAACAAGGACGCCAGCGTTATCAGGTAACCAAAGCAATCCGGTTGCCTCATCTAATACGTAGTATTTCTGATATCGTCGTTGTACCACTCCTGATAGATCAACCTAATTTTATAACAAACAAAACGATCCATGCAGGGTTTTCAGTCATTACTGGAGCAGATACTGACTTGGATCAGATAGATAATAAAATCGTCGTTATTGAAAGCGCAGATCCTGGTTTTGATTGGATATTCACGCGTCCAATTAAAGGTTTAATTACCAAGTATGGCGGTGCGAATTCTCATATGGCAATTCGCTGTGCTGAGTTTAATTTGCCTGCAGCAATTGGTTGTGGTGAACAAATCTTTGATCGTGTATTAAAAAGCAAAATAGTTGAAATTAATTGTGCGGAAGGGAGAATAAATCCTATACATGGTTAACATATGACACTTAAGCTAGCAATTACTCAACGTGTTACAGAAAATAGCACTTATTACGAAAAACGAGATGCTCTAAGTCAGGAATGGGTTGAATATTTTTCAATTACCCTGCCTGAAGCTATTGTTATCCCCGTACCCAATAGATTGAAAGACGTTAGCGCCTGGATGACTGCTATCGGAATTGACGGGCTTGTATTATCAAATGGCAATGATTTGGGAGAAGCGCCGGATAGAGATACTACGGAAAAAAGACTATTTGAGTATTGTCAGAGTCATTCATTACCTGTATTAGGTGTATGTCGAGGCTTGCATGTTATAAATAATTTATTGGGAGGTGGGGTAAGTAAAGATATTTCCAATCAGTGTGGTTCAGAGCATGTGGCAGTGAACCATTATATTAAACTTGAGGTGCCCCATTTTATAAAATTAGCAGGTAAAGAAGTGATTGAAGTAAATAGTTATCATAATCATGGTATTCTTTTATCGGATTTATCTAGTCAGTGTACTGCTTTTGCATTAGCCGATAATGATGTAGTAGAAGGCATATATCATCAGAGCAAACCCGTCTTGGCAATACAATGGCATCCGGAAAGAAAGAATAAAAGCTCTGAATTTGATAGCAAGTTGATAAAGTTATTATTCAATAACGATAATTTTTGGAATAATCAATAATGAAAGCCATTATTCTTGCTGCAGGCAGGGGAAGTCGCCTAGGAAGCATGACCGATGAAAGGCCCAAGTGCTTAGTGAAGTTGTATGGAAGCCCATTGCTCGATTGGCAAATAAATTCATTAAGAAAGGGTGGGATAAATGAGATTGTTATTGTTACTGGCTACAAGAAAGAATTCATTGAATCTTATGGATTAAAAACAATAACTAATCATGAGTGGTCTGCAAGCAATATGGTGAAAAGTTTATTATGTGCAGAAAAGGAGATCGATAGTGAAGTCATTGTTAGTTATTCAGATATTGTATACGAAGCTGAAATCGTTAAGTCATTGATAGAGCAGCCTGGGGATATAGTGATTACTTATGACCCAAATTGGAAAGAATTATGGTCAAAAAGATTCGAAGATCCATTATCTGATGCGGAAAGCTTTTCAATTAATGATAAAGGTCTTCTGATGGATATTGGTAGACTTGTTAGGGACTATAGCGAGATCCGTGGTCAGTATATGGGACTTTTAAAATTTTCTAAACGTGCAATGCAGTGGATTGATGAAATTATAATTGCAACGCCTGGAATAGAGTATTCATTGGATATGACGAAGCTGTTGTCATTGTTATTAGAACGAGGCAGACAAATCATGACATTACCTGCTCGTGGCTGGTGGTGTGAAATCGATTCAGAAGCAGATCTACAAGTCGCACAATCACTCATACAAAAGAATAAAGTACCTCAGATATTTGAACAGCACACTATCGTGAATGGATAGCCTCAAATGGTAATTTGGCTAATAGGACTTTCTGGGGCAGGCAAAACAACAATCGCAAGGGAAGTATACGGACAATGGAAATCAACTAGTTCAAATACTGTTCTTATAGACGGTGATGAGATACGTGAGATATTTAAACATAATAAGAGTGATACCGCCTATACAATTGGCGGAAGGAGGGAAAATGCCGAACGTATTGTCGGTTTGTGTCGCTGGCTTGATAGACAGGATATTAATGTAGTTTGTAGTATTCTATGCATTTTTGAGGATATACTTGAAAGCAACCAGAAGAACTACTCAAGTTATTTCGAGGTTTTTGTATCTGTCCCCCTGGACATTTTAAAGCAAAGAGATGTAAATAACTTATATAAGCCGGCAATTGAAGGGGAAAAACAGAATGTAGTAGGGGTAGACATTCCTTTTCCTACCCCGAGATCTCCGGATATTATTATAGATAATAGTAATGATGATGTAGATCATAAAATGATCGCCTCAAACATATTAAGGAAAGCCATAAACAGGTAGTGGAAAGAAATATCTATAATTTCGACAAAGACAATCGTCTAGAAAACAGAAATACATATTTTTACGTACCATTCCACGGCAGAGAGTTCTTAGACCAATGGCGGGCAAGCAGGGCTGAGGTATTGTCTCAATCTGAACTGCCAGGTAATTCTTTCGATTCCGATGGGGCTGTTAGTGTTGGTGAACCACCTTACAGAACAGAATTATTGTTGTGCTCTTTACACAGTAGTTTATCAAAGCCAGGTGATGAGAATTATAAGGCACTGTCCATTATAGATAAGCTGTTGCTACGTTTCGAAGTAACTAAACGAATCTATACGGAGTATGATCAGGATTATAGAGCGTACAATCGCGACAGTTATTATAAATTATCATTATATCTTATGTTCGGTGAATTATTGGTAAAAGCCCTTGAAAATACTAAAAAATTGACGTATTTAAATGGATTATTAAAGTTATTAGATAGTCTGATATCAATCAAACAATCATTATCTGAAAAAGAAATACAACGTTTGGCCTGGTTATGTGAGCAAGAACGCATTCATGTCGAAAATGTTATGAGCACAGTTGGAATTAAATTGTGAAGGATACTGATGGTGTTTTATTGGCTGCAAATACAGCCCGTTCACAAGCCTATGCGCAGCTACTAGAAAAAAAAGAATACACACTTAAATCTGTAATTATTCTTAATGCTAGAGGTGGTAATAAAACTGGGATAAGTACAAATATACATATAGACCATAATGTACCAGGATTGTCGCTATTTCTTCCGGATCTTTCCATACCTTTAAAAGAAACATGCGATCTTATTACGGATAATGTGATTGAACTGAATACAAGCAATGTCAATGATAACATCGTCTTTAGGACTCTAAAATCCCTTCATACAGATCTTGTTATTTATTCGGGTTTTGGCGGGCAGCTCGTTAGTGAAGAACTTCTTAGTCTTGGACCAGAATTTCTTCACATACATTCAGGATGGTTACCAGATTACCGTGGTAGTACGACGATATATTATAGTATATTAAAAGAAAGATACTGTGGCGTATCCGCATTACTGTTGTCCCCTGAAATCGATATGGGGACGATAATAAAACGTAAGAGGTTTCCATTGCCACCCGTAAATATTGACATAGACTATATCTACGACAGCGCCATAAGGGCGGATGTGATGATAGATGTTTTAGAGAACTGGGAAGCAAAAGGCAAATTTGAGCAAGAAATATGTCAGGAATTCGAATCGGGAAATACGTTTTATGTTATCCATCCTGTATTAAAACACATAGCAATACTGTCACTAGCGCAAAATTAATTAAAAGTATTATATGCGAATCACATACCGATCACATGGGGGGAATAAATCATACTGGCAAGGGAGGTGGGACAATGTCGATGTTGATACCGGCACATTAAATCTGTCCTGTTACCCAGGTAAATATGCTGAGCAAGCATTAAATATGCAGTTGCCTGATGGACCAATTCTGGAAGCTGGTTGTGGTAAAGGCAGGATAATCATATATTATCATAAACAGCATAGACCGATTATGGGAATGGACTTTATCACTTCAGCACTTAGCGCAATTAAAGAACGAGATAATACTATTCCATTAATATCAGCCGACATCAAGAACATGCCATTTATCGATGATACCTTTTCTGCGGTCCTGGCTTTCGGGTTATATCATAATCTTCATAATGGTCTGGATGATGCGTTACAGGATACTCATAGAATATTGAAGAACAACGGTGTGTTATGCGCGAGTACGCGTATGGATAATATTCAGAACTATATTACCGATATTATTGCAGCTAGAAAATACAAACATAATGGCGCAAGAAATCTTGACTTTCACAAGTTAAATCTGAAGAAAAACGAAATAAAAGAGTTATTTGAGAAGCATAATTTTTCAATTGAATCGATTGAGTATGTTGAAAACATGCCATTTTTATATAAGTTCAGGTTATTTCGACATCATACACATAGAAAATTTGATGAGAAGGCTGCTCGAATGGAAGGATACCGTCTATCGACGGCCGCTAAGCATTTCCAATATAGATTAATAAAATACTTCCCGCATCATTTTTGTAATTTAGCCATTATTACTGTCAAGTCATTGAAATAGTTTGGCATTACGGGTATTGGCCACTGCAAGAGATTCTGGTTCTGTTTACCAGAACAGGGCCTTTATTAGAATCTGCCTGGATGAAGATTATCAGATTGTCTTTCGTGTTATTGTCAAGAGTCCTGCAGTAAAAATATTCAGCGAGCAAAATATAGAAGGTCTGTCAGTATGTGTGAATCAACCGATTAAGATTGTTAAATCTAGAAAACAGTTAGGCCATATATTTAATGAATACCCACCGGATTTTGTCTTGCTTGGATTGTCAGGAAATGGATATGGTATTGACGAGATAATGCGGGAATATAGTAGTGACCATAATATATTATGTGGTGTAATACAGGACTACCGGGGAAGTTTGGGTGATCACTCTAAATCGAATCTTCCGGATATTATCTTTTGTATGAGCAAGGATGCGATGACAATAACGGAAGCCATAAGCGATTCTAAAGCGAGATGTGTTGTGACAGGATCGCCAGAATATCAACTTTATAATATCAAAAATTGGTCCAGTCAAAGAAATATGGAACATAAAAATATTATCCTGTTGTTGGGCAACCGGATAATATACCTGGCGTGAAATATAATTTTGAAGTATTTCTCGATTGTTTAAAGAGTATACATGACTGCTATATTATCTATAAACTGCACCCTGGCGAACGGGTAGGTATATCTTGATATAATAAATATTGGGTAATCAAAGTCATTCATTTGAAATAACAGATCCTGAAGCCTCAATAGAAGCGTTATTATGCGATGCAGATCTTTTCGTAACATGTTTTTCATCTGCTAAAAAACAGGATTGGCGAATTGATTGTCACGGCTGCTCGGTATGGTTTAGATCTGGTCTGTACCGAACGTTGGGAATTGAATAAATTAATCCATAAGAGATTAGAGGATGATAGCGAGTATAAGAGTGCCGTTGATAACTATTATTACGCTGAATTAAAGCGAAATCCGGCAAACGAAAATTATAATAAAGATCAATCATTTAGATAAAGAAAAAGGAGTGAATATGAAAGTTGCGGTGCTTGGTACTGGCTCCATCGGTAGACGTCATTTAAAAGGTCTGTCACGTCTGAAGGAAGAACTCAAGTTGAGCGAGATTAGATGCTTTGATACGAATCATGAAAGACTCGATATCGTACGAGAAGAAATAGCAGATGTCACATGTACTGGCACGTTAGAACAATCGATTAACGGTATAGATATTGTTTTCATGTGCGTGCCTACATCATTACATATACCGATATATGAACAGATAGCTTCCATGGGTGCATTCCACATATTTTTCGAGAAGCCCTTGTCTCATACTATAGAGGGTTGTGAAAAAATGTTATTCGACCAGGCACGTAAAGGGAAGAAAGTAGCAATTGGCTACATGCTACATCATCATCCAGTGTTGAAAACCACCAAGGAAATTATTGAATCAGGTAAATTGGGTAGAATTCTAAGCGTAAGAGCCGAATGTGGGTATTATCTTCCTAAATGGCATCCTTGGGAAGATTATCGTGATTTTTATATGTCATGGAAGACAGGTGGTGGAGGCGCATTATTAGATATAAGTCATGAAATTAATTACTTGCAATGGATTTTTGGAGATATTCAGGATGTCCAGGGAATGATGGGAACCATATCGGATCTTGAGATATCAAGCGATGATATAGCAGTCGCAGTTATGAAATTTAAGAACGGCATTATTGGACAGCTGCACCTCGATTTGTTGCAATTCGAAGCAAGCAGACATTGCAAGATCATTGGTACTGAAGGCGTGATGAATGCTGATATTAAAAAGAATACAATTACATATAATACACATGAAGATGAAGAATGGAAGGTACAGCAACTAGACGTTAATTTTGATGAAATTTATCATATGGAGTATAGGAATGTAATCAGTGCCTTCCGCGGCGAAAATGGATATATCGTAACAGGCGATGAAGCATATAAGACAATGGAGGTTATTGAGGCGATACGGCGTTCAAACTCCTATGGTGTACGTGTTTCATTACCTTTATATAATTAGTTTGGTTTAGGAAATGAGGCACAAGCGTAGAGACTTCTTTTAAATTATTTAGTAACTTGTATGGGACAAACAATCGCTGTTATTCCTGCTCGATATGGATCGAAACGAGTACCGCAGAAGAATATCCGGGTGTTTATGGGGCAACCTTTGCTGGTTTGGTCGATTAGAGCGGCTTTGTTAACAGAAGGTATAGATAGGGTAATCGTAAGCACGGATGATAAAGAAGCAGCAAATATTGCTGATGGTTATAATGTAGAAGTTTTTTGGCGGCCTTCATCGTTGGCTACGGACACATCTAGTATATTTGATGTCTTAAAATATGTTTATTTTGAGCAATGCAAGGAAAGGGATATTGAGCCGGAGTTTTTGGTTTTATTACAGCCAACCAGTCCATTAAGGGAAAAGGGATTGATATCTGATGGACTGGATCTGATTAAGTCACAGCCTAGTATTGATAGAGTCATTGAGCTGAATTCAAAAAAATTATTCAGTGGTCAGATTGATTCTGGATATTGGGTGCCGGATTATCCTGAAGGTGCAAGGTCGCAGGATTTAAAAGATATATATTTTCCAAGTGGCCGTTTATATATTTATAGGTGTGATACCACAATAGCAGCGGATGCGCCGGCGGGTGATAAAACTGTACCGATTCTAGGTAATTATGCAACAAATATTAATATTGACTACGAAGATGATTTTGACAAGCTTGAATATATTTTCACCAAGCATATGGAAAAATATCAACATTTACTAAAGTAGGACAACTGAAATGACATGCAAAATAATTGCAGAAATAGGCTGGAATCATATGGGCGATATGATTTTAGCCAAAGAGTTAATTGCTGCTGCTGCCGATGCAGGCGCGGATTATGCAAAATTTCAAGCATGGTCAGTGAATAGTCTTAAAAGCGGTCCTTGGGACACTGATGGGCGGATCGATATATATAAAAAGGCCGGATTGACAAAAGAGCAGCATAGCATATTAGCTGAATATTGCACTTCAAAGAATATTCAATTTTTAACATCCGTATTTAATCTTAATGATGTTGATTGGCTGCCTGAAATAAGCAATCGAGCCATAAAGGTACCAAGTCATGAAGTTTACAATAAAGAATTATTAGAAAAGGTCGATGGCTTATTTGATCATATCTTTGTCTCAACGGGTGCTGCAG
>Ga0214472_10000790_pt1 | contig 37988 bp, 56 predicted proteins | sample RVTome_6_FD_207662 | JGI IMG/M metagenome (GOLD analysis project Ga0214472, IMG submission 207662) | Soil microbial communities from uranium-contaminated site in the Upper Colorado River Basin, Wyoming, United States - RVT140D175 | ecosystem: Environmental > Terrestrial > Soil > Contaminated >...
GGACGCCCCCGATCCCGAGGCCCCCAAAATGACCTGGGTGCACTGGGTGCTCTACAATCTGCCCCCCGACTGTAAGGCGGCGTGCGCTTTGGCACCGTTTGACATTTGCTTTGGCACTAGACGGCCCCCGGTTTTGGGGGCCGTTTTGCGTTTGGTTTGGCACTGAGCCGGTGGGCGTTTAAAGGGAGAAAAACGACTGGTTGAAGAGTCCCTCCTGGACGCCTCTTCGGGTCGGGATTCCGTCCGGCCAGGTGCCGTAGATGAGCTCCACGCAGTCGCTCTGTTTGTCCCCACCTCCGACCGTGTATTTGTAGTCCACCTCGACCACTGCCAAATCCCTGAACAGCTCCCGAATCTCCGGGTGACCGTTGATGCTGATGAGCATCTGCCCCATGATGGTTTTGGCCAGGCGGGCCATCTCGACGTATTCCTCCCAGGGGAACGGGACGCCGTAGCCCTCGGTCTGCCAGTAGGGCGGGTCGCAGTAGAAGAGTGTGCCGGGTCTATCGTATTTTTCGATGACCTTGCGCCAGCTCAGATGCTCGATGGTGGTCTGCGCAAGGCGGTAGTGGGCATCCGCCAAGTCCTGCTCCAGAGTGAAAATGTTGAAGCGCGGCCTTGATGTGACTGAGGTACCGAAGCTCTGGCCGTCGACCTTGCCGCCGAAGGCCAGCTTTTGCAGATAGAGAAACCGGGCGGCCCGCTGCACGTCGGTGAGCGTCTCTGGCGGAGTGCTCTTCAGCCACTCCCAGTTCTGGCGGCTGGTGAGGGCCCACTTGAACTGCTTGTAGAGCTCCTCCAGATGATGCCGGACGACCCGATACAGGTTGACCAGATCGCCGTTGATATCGTTGAGCACTTCCACCTCGGAGGGCGGCTTCAGGAAGAAGATGGCGGCCGCGCCGCAGAAGGGCTCGACGTAACATTGGTGCTTCGGAAAGAGCGGGAGGATGTGTTCGGCCAGCTTCCGCTTGCCTCCAATCCAGGGGATGATGGGTTTGGACATTCGAGCCTTGTTCCTTTCTCATTTCAGTGCTAGGCTCGCCCCGCCGTGACGTCGCGGTGGGGAGCCTTGGCTGGCTCGCAGTCCCGGTTACTGTGGGTTGGTGGCCAAGTTGGTGTTGCTGCACCAGCCTGGCCGCTCCCTCTTTTTTTACCTGCCTCAACAGACCTCGATGCTGCGTTCGCAGTGGCCGGGGTCTATCTTTTCCAGGGCTCTGTAAATCAGGGCCTCCAAGGGTTTGCGCCAGGGGATTGTGCCCCCGTGCCGCCGGGCTTCCATGCCCAAGTGGTGGCTGATGGTCTTGTCCGGGTCGCGCCCGGCGACGGCGTTTGCGAGTTGGTCAAATCCGATGAGCACACGGACCCAGTAGGGCCATTGGCTGTGGTGTTCCATCCTGCCCTCCTATCCCAGCGCAGCCATCATCTGCGGGACCGAGTAGGGCTTCACCCATCCGGTAAAATCCGCAGGGTCTGGCGGGTCGGTCTCGGGCACGTTGGGCCACAGCCCTGCGGCCACCAGCGCCTGTCGGCGGTAGGATTCCGCATACACACCCTCGGCCCAGGCGGTCGTCTCGGCCGCCATCTGCTGCGCCGTAGGGTCCGTGGATGCTGCGAGGCGATCCACCAAGCGGATGCCGTAGGCGTCGAGCTGGCGCTCCATGTACCGCGTGGTGGCCTCCTGGAGCTGCTCGACGGCGGATTGTCGTTGCGCCTCCAGCTCCTCGACGGACGGCTCCGGGATGGGCACCGCGGCCACCCGCAGGATATGGCCCTCGATGATGCCGTCCTCGATGATGCCGCGCTGCTCACCGGCTGCCGGGGTGTCGTATTGCACCTCGTAGATGTGCCGCTCGATGAGTCCTTCAGGTGTCAAACGTCCGGGTTGGGTGCCCCAGGCCTGAGTGCGAGAGTCGCAGCGTTTGGTTTCGATATTTGTCATTGCCGGGTAGTCCGGCAGGTGTGCGCATAACTGGGGCATCGAACTCTCCTAGTCTATAATGTATGGCATGGATGGGGGGGCGAAATCGCTCCCCCCATACCGTGAAATTCTGCTTACCCTAATCTCATCAAAAATATACGGGCCAACATATGCCGTCGGGAAGTCTGGTCTCCACCCGACATGCAGCCCGCCTGATGCCAACACTCCAGCAGATACCAAGGTCCATCCTGATGGGAAGGATAGTTCATGTCGTTTCACACCGTTCTTGTACCAGCGGAGATAGTCCCCCTCTCGCTCGATAGAGATCAGGGCTCGCTCAGATAGGGCGAACGGCATCCCCCTGTCATCGAAATCCCAACCCCCGCCCGTGTTCGCACTGGTTTCGGCAGTAAATGCCATCGTCGTCGTATTAGCGGGGCCGACACCAGCAACTAACGCAGTACCCGCCGCCCAATTCAACACCGCATCCCATGTGCCATGAGTGTTGGTTTTCTCCATCCACACATCGATCGTCCAGTGCACCTCTGCCGCGAGTAGGTCTGTCACAATATTATCGATCGTGAACCCCTGGCCCACTGCATCTGCCGTGCGGTAAGCGCTCCCGAATGCGGGGACCGAACTAGGCAGCAGGGTATCCACAGCCCCCCTCATTGTGATCGTATAGTTGCCGGTATCGTCCAATGGAGGGTATGTCTCGAAGTGGATGAGGCAACTGGTCACTCCCACAGAGCCCCCGCCCTTCCTCCGCCTCAACCCACAAACCCTACTCATGGCGTCACCTTCACAAGGTATGGCTGGTCCACAATCGACCAGTAAGCGCTCCCTGCAATCCTCGCCCAGCTCACCACCTCCGTTTCACCTGCTGCCGTAGCTGCCCACTCAGACGGCGCCTCGATGTTCGCGGCGGCGAGTCCGATGGCATGTGGCCCCCCTACGTGAGTGATGGACACCACCACCTGAATCTCTTCATCAGCGGCGAGATTGTCGAAGATGTCGTCGATGGTGACAGCACCGTTGGCGTTGATATGGATGCGGGCGGGCTTGGATGCGTCCGCCCCGGTCACGTCGAGCGTAATGGTCCCTGATGGATTGTCGATAGTTCGGAACGCCCAGCGCCCGGCCCGGAAGCGGGCATTGAGCGCCGCCGCCGCGATATCTGCCGGATCCACCCACCCCGAGAGCACCCCCGCCTCGTTGGCCAGGGGGATTGCTCCGGGGGCGGGGGTGCTGGAGAACGGCACGGCGGGCAGGGCGGTGGTTGTGAGGGTGACGGTGGTCAGCTCCTGGGCCCCGGCGCCCTTCACCAGCTGGGCGACATAGGGCACGTACTGCCCGACCTGGTTGGTCGTTACGGCCAGCCGCTTGGCGTCGAGCCGCATGGCGGTGAGGCCGTTTGCGGCATCGAGGTTGATGCTGTCAGCGAGGGCCTGCACCACTCCGGCACCGTCCCAAGGGTTCGAGGTGTCGGCGTGAGTGGCGCCGGTGTAGTCGATGACGCCATAGACTTCGGAGGCGTCGATGGAGTTGATGACGATCTTGTCGATGGGCAGCTCTCCCGTCGTGGCCTGCAGACGCAGGTACGCGAAGCTGGATGCCTCGATACATTCAGTCGGTAGGTTCCGCACATTCCACGAGGCCCCATCGTTCAGTGACCACATCACAGCGCCCGTGCCAGTATCGCCGTCGCGGACCAGCCTCAGAATCAGGTGCTGAGCATCGATGTTCCACCGCCAGAACGACGTGGTGGTTTCGACGGCGGCCGAGATTGGATAGTGAATATAGAAGCTATCCCCGGGGCTGTACGACTGCATGCGGATTTGTGTCTCAAACGACGCGTTTCCATGGGTCAATGCCACGGCGGCGGCCCGAGCTCCGGCGGTCAGATAGCTGGCCGGAATGAAGATCGAGACATCGATGCTCTTGCACTTCCAACGGCTGTTCAGCACCGCCCCGGCTTGCAGGGTCAGTGCTCCGCCTTCGATGGTGGCCACGCCCGCCTGGGGTGCCCAGAGCGCCGGGTCAGGAGCGCTGCCATCGCCCTGGGTGAACTCATCCCCCAGCTCGTAATCGGCTGGGACCACATGCGAATGCTGCACCCCGTCGGCCCAGAGGCTATAGGTATCCCCCACCTCGACTCGGCCGGTGATGGCCATCTGCACCTGCTGGTTCTGGAGCACGCCGAGGATGGTCTCTCCCGGTGCGACCTCCACCGTCACGGGGGTGCGGGCGGCGATGCTGTAGGGGGCGCCCCAGCTGCCTGCCGTTTTAGGGCCGTAAATCCAGGCCCCGGCCAAATCCACATAATGATCCCCGTCCAGCCCCAGACCGGCATCGGGCGGGCCCTCGCCGCTCAGGATGGGCGGGCCGCTGATGCCGCGAGGGCCGGGGAGGCCCTGCTTTGTTGCGGCAAGCAGCCGTACCACCGACTTTTTGACAATCAGCTGCACCTTGCTCATGCCGTCCTCTCAATCTCGATGGTTCCGCTCCAGAAGGGCCATTCGGCCCCGAGACTGTCTTCGACCACGATGGAGTAGAAAATCCGGTTTGCCGAAATGCCGCTGTTCGCCTCTTTGAGCACTTCCAGGTAGAAGCTGTTTGCCTCAACAGGCACGACCTGGATATCCACGAGAGCAATGGCTTCGGGGGCATCCTTTACGGGCCTGGTACGGATCGCAGGAGTAATGGTGGCGCCGGTCAGATCCATGGGACTGCCGTCTGGGTTGTTGTGCTCGAACTCAGGGCTTCGCCAGTCCACCCCGGGCGTCATTTTCAGATTGAAAGTGGCGGGGAGGTCCTGCTCCTCTATGACAATGATCTCTTCGTTCATGCTTCCTCCACAATCAGGCTCAGCTCGGGCCAGCGGCGTTTCAGGTAGTCGGGGTCATGCTGGTGGGCGTAGGCCTCCACCTCGGCGCTCTTCTGGCGGTAGGGGACGGCCCGCTCGGTGACGTAGTAGTGCCAGGTCCAGCGCAGCCTGCCCGTCTCGGCCATCTGCGCCAGGTGGATGAGCTCATGGGTCAGAGTCTCCGCAGGCAGCGCATGGCGCAGGGTGTAGATCGTGCGGCCCAGCACCGTGGTGTGGATCTCGTCGGAGCCTGCGAGTCTGCGGGCGATGGTCACCAGCAGGCGGGCAAGGCGGGTGTTTTTGCGGATCGAGATGCGGATCGCTTTCATCTTCACTCCCAGACTACTATTTCGTATTTGACCAGTCGCGCTGAACTCGAGCGGTTTTCAATCACCAGGTGGTCCTTGTCCATTGCGGGACTGTCCATGTAGGGGCGCCGCTTGATGTACGCGCTAATTCCTTGCACCACCGAGTCATCAGTTACGTTGTGCCTGGTCGTCCCTTGGACCACTTCGGCCTCGTCAGAATAGACCGACAAGGAATAATGTCGATGGGCAGTCGAGTGCAGTAGCCCGAGTTGAGAATACGAGTCTGCTGGAATATTAATGGTCCCAGAAATTACGACCGTTCCCACCTTGACCGCTTGGCCCAACATCTCCTTCAGCTTGCTCACCGCCGCCAGAAGCTCCTCCCGAGCCTGGGAGGGATCGTCCCCGGCACCATCCAAGTGTGTTGTTGTTAAATCATCAATCGGCCATGTCATGCCTTCACTCCTTTCACTGCGGCGTCGATCACCGCGTCGGCCAGTTGGCCGCTTGCGTTGTAGATTCTCACCCTGGGTCCAACGACCGTGTCTTTATCCACCAGCTCCCAGCTCCAGCCGCTGCCCACGTTCTGCAACGCGAAAGAAGAAAGCTGGCTGATGACTGCGAAGGTTGTCTGGATCGGCAGGCGGATGTCCCCCACGCCGATGCGGTAGGCGCCGGTGAGAGTTGCGGTAATCAGGTCGTTGAGCTCCTCGATCTCCGTTTCGGCGGAGATGAGAATGACCAGATCCTTGAGTACCGGGATGCTGCCCGCCATGGTCACCCGCACCTTGAGATAGCGGGCGGTGAGCAGCCCCGGAGCCGTCCATCCGTTCCAGGCGACACCGTCGCTGCTGTAGTCGATCTCGATGGTGGGGCTGCCGTCGCCCAGGGCGGTGATGAGCGGGGTCACGGTGACCACGGCGCCCAGGTCGATGGCGGGCTCCTCGTAGCCGATGCTGCCCACCGGCGCTCTCGCCCAGCTGAGCCAGGTGGCCCAGGTAACGCCGTCGGTAGCGATATCCGCCCAGGTCTTGGTGTCGCGGGCGAGCAGGTAGTTGTTGTTGTCGACCCAGCAGTCGGTCTTGGTCCCGGCCCAGCCGCCCTTGCGGGGGTAGACGGCCTGGAGCACCCGGGCCATGCGGGGGTCGGCCAGGGTCGCCTCGATGTAGACGGGGGCGCTCTCGTTGCCGGTGGTATCCACGGCCACCAGCCCGAAGGTATAGGCCCCGGCAGCGAGCTGGTTGCTTTCCCAGGGGCTGCTGGTGATGAGGCCTGCGTGCAACGGCAGCATCTGGCCCCAGGTTGCGCCGCTGCCCAGCTTGTAGCGCAGGCGAAACCCGGAGTGATCCGGCGGCGGGGCGTCGTAGCTCCAGCTGAACTCCCGGGTGCCGTCGGGCTGCCGTGTCACCAGGAACTGCGTAGGCGCCGGGGGCGGCTCGCTTTTGCCCACCACCGTGTGGCTGCTGACCGTGACCCAATCGGAGCGCACCCCCAGGCTGTTGAAGGCCCTCACCCGCACGTCATAGGCCGTCTTGTCCTGCACGGGGGCAATCATCGTGTGCTCGCCGCTGGCACTCTGACGGGTCCACTGGCTTTCAACCGAGCGTTTAAACTCCACTTCATAGCCCGTTACAAAGGCATCATCAGGTGCGTTCCAGGTGGCCTGAATGCGGCTCACGATGGTGCCGTCCCCCGTGACCAGCAGCTGGGCGGTGCCGCTGGCGAGCGCCAGGCCGGTCGGGGGCGCACAGGTGAAGGGGTCGGGCAGGTTGGTGTTGGGTGCCAGGTCAATCACCGTGGCTTCACCGCCGTTCCAGGCGTAGGCCCCGGCGGCCTCTTCCTGCAGCACCAGGTTGACGCCGCCGTCGTCGGAGAGCTCCCAATCGAGCACCCGGAACTCCTTGAGGGTCCAGCCTAGCCGAGCGATGGAGAGCCGCACCGTGGCCATGGGGGTCAGCTCCAGGGCGACCAGCTTCAGCGGCGCCTCGACTATCATCCCCTGGCGGCCGCGCTCCAGAATGATCTTGGCCACGCGCTGCGCCCGGATCGGGTCATTGGTGAAGGGCAGCTCGATGTCCTGAAGGATCTGCTCGCCGCCGTCCTGCGCCTCGTAGGTGGGGTTGGTCACCGGGGGGAAGTCCACCGTCTGCCAGTCCTGGGCGGGGTCGATGTAGACGCCCCGCACCCCGTTGAAGAGATCCTTTCGGCTGGCCCGGGGCAGCACCCGGATGGAGCCACGCAGGTCGTCTTCGTCGAGATCCATCACACTTGGGTTGAAGGCCCCGGCGTAGAGCCGCCAGGCACCGGCGGCGAAGCAGGCGCTTCCGGCCCCGGCGGGCAGCAGCGTCTCCAGGTTGTCGGCAGGCGCCTGCCCGAGGCTCAGCACCCCATTAGCGGTGTAGCGGGTCTGGGTGCCGCTGGGGGTGGCCACCTGCTCGTCGCAGATGTTGGCGGCGGCAATCAGCAGGGCGTCATCGACCTCGGCGGCGGCCATGGCGAAGCCGAAGGGAGCCGTCAGGTAGTCGCGCACGCACAAAGCCCAGTTGTCACTCCAAGCGGTGATGGCGGTGCGGGGGTCGTAGACCTTGCGCCCCTTAACCCGGGCCTTGATGTTGGGCAGGCCCAGAGGCCAGACGTCCCGGTTGTATTCGAGCCGCACATAGAGGTAGGCGATGCCCTGCAGCCGGTGGTTTGCGGTCCAGCTCTCCACCTCGGCCACCAGGTCGGCGTCTGCCGCCTGGGTATCGCTGCCCAGATGCCGCTTGATCCGGATGGGACTGTAGGCGGTCTGCTCCACAGACCAGGGGACGTAGCCGCCCACCCCGGCGACGGTGAACTTGACGCCCACCGGCCCGGTAATGGTGAGCACGTCGATGTCCACTTCGCCGCCCGGTATCGTGCTGGCCACTGCGCTGTATTCGCCGTCGGCGTTGATGGAGGCCGCCCACGGCGGAGCAAACGTTTTTACGGTGGTGCCGGTGAGCGTGATACTGAGGGAAGGGTTGCCGCCTTCAATCTTCACGATGTGCGGCCTGCCGTACTGGTCGTAGTGCGACTCGGGCTTGTCGTTGAACCAGACCTCGCCGATCTCCTCCACTTCATGACCCGCCAGGGGGATCACCAGGTGCACGTATTCCTTCTTGCTGCCCGTCACTTCGGCCAGTACTAGGGGGCCGGAGACCATGGCTTCGCCGTAGATGATCTTGTGGTCCTCTACCGACGAACGCACCACATGCTGGAGGTCTTGCGCATGGATGGAGGGGCGTTTGGCCAGAGCGCGGGAGGCTACAGCAGCAACCCCACTGAATGCGGCCATGATGGCCACCTTCGCGAGAATCCCTGACGCACCGGCTGCGAGGGCGCTGCCGGCAATCGTGATGAGAGCTGGGACAACGGCAGGCATCAGTCCACCCTCCAGCTGCAGAGGCAATCGGCCAGCGGTACCCGGGTAAGCCCGGCAGGGGCGGCGAAGACCCCATGGGGGCCGACGCAGACGCCGACGGCTTCGCCCTGGGCGGTGGCGGCCAGCAACAGATCCCCCCGGCGGGCCATCTGGGGGCGATGCCGCGCTCCGAAGAGGGCGTCGACGGTGGCGGGGACGCTGCCCCGGCCGTAACGGGTGAGAGCCCGCTTGGCTCCGGTGGCGGTGCGGTAGCGGCCACGGAAGGCGACGGCAGGGTCCTCGCCGGTCATAGCGAGCACGATATCGGCGGCGAAGAGACAGCAGTCGTGCTCTCCCCACTGAAAGGGCTTCGTCTCGGCCTCTTTGACGGCGGCAGCCAGCTGCTCGGGCCAATCTTCACGTCTCATCCCTGCCCCCAGATAATCGGTTTGTCGACCATGGCGGTGACGAACTCCAGTCCCTTGTCGCCTGGGAACCTGGCCTGCTGGTCTTCGTTGTTGTAGCGGCGCACCCGAGGGCGGTGCCAATCGGCCATGCGTCCCTCGCCGGTCACGGTGATGGTGGCCGTCTCGCCCATTTCGATGGGCATCACGTCCATGCGGCCCTGCCAGATGAGCGTCGGGTCGGCAATGAGACGGTGCCCCGCATCGAGCAGCCCGAGATAGATGCGAGCGTCGCGGCCCTGGTAGTGCTCGGAGAGCGCCAGGCTGATCTTCTCGCCGGGGATGCCCGAGAGAGTCATGCTCACCCCGTAGGGGCGCAGGTCGGTGCTCTCCTTGATGGGGTCGATGCGGCCCAGATCGCCCACGCCCAGGTAGGTGTCTCCGTTCCAGGCCAGCTCTCCCAGGCCGCTGTGCACGGCCACGATGCCGGAGGCGAAGTCGAGCCGTACCAGAGTGACGGGGCGGATGGTGCCTTCGGCCAGGGCGGTCTGCATGGCGGCGGTCAAGGTTCTCACAGCAGGGCCTCCACGCAGTTGAGGGTGAGATCCGAGCGCAGCGGGGGCCGGGTTGCCCAGCGGGTCTGCTCGTCGTCAGCGAGCATCATCACGCAGGAGGCCTGGGCGGTGACGATAAGGGAGCCGCTGGCCGGGCTGGTGCGGATGGGCGGCTCGATCTGCAGCGTCGCGGCGCCTGCACCATTGCTCGCAGCATCTGCCACCACCATCTTCAATTCGCTTCCGATCTGAATGTAGTCGCCCGCCTTGAGAATGCCCGCCGTATTGGGCGTCCAGCCGGAGGTGACCAGCTGGTTGCCGGTCTGCCCGGCACCCGAGACCACGGGCACACCAGAAGCAACGCCCGCCGGGCCGGGGTGGCTGTGGTCATGCAGGTAGAAGCGTCCGGCCCGGCCCCGCAGCTGCACCAACCAGGCGCTCAAGGCACGGCACTCGCTGCTGGAGAGCCCCCGCAGGGTCAGGCTCGCCTGCCAGACGGCACCGGGCAGCTCCAGGGTCTGCACGGCGCCGCTGAAGGGGCTGCGATGCTCCTGGGTGTTGCTGCGCAGGCCGAAGGACGCCTGGGCGATGCGGATGGTCGGAAAGGTCAGGATCATGAGCGGGTTCCCTTATAAATGGCGCCCCGGCTGCGCACGTCATCCACGGCCATCTGGTAGCCCTTGCGGGCCGCCCGCTCCACGGCGGCCTCTAAGCGGGTGGTGTCGTTGCCAGAGCCGCCGCCGGCGTCGATGTGGAAGGTCATGGTGACGTTTGGGGCGCCGCCCATTCTGGATGCGGCCTGTGCCAGCCCTTCGACGATCTTGCTTTGGTCCGGATCGAAGACCCGCTCGCCCTTGAGCAGAACGGCGAGCCCCTCATCCTGCTTCAACCCCCCGAAGTTGAATTTCGGCTTGAAACTGCCGCCACCGTGGTGGGCAGGAAGCGTGAGCTGGGGAGTCCCGAGGTTGAAGTTGCCCATGGGAGCCTCAAATGTTGAGGGTGCAGCTGCAGGAGCGCCACCATTCCACAATCCCGTCAGCCCACTGGAGATGGCCGAAAACAGCGGATTGGTGATGTTCTGCTGGATGGCGAGGCGCGCCAGGTCCTTGAGCACCGAGGTGACGAAGTCGCCGAAGGCGAACTTGCCGGTCGTGGTGGCGTCCAGGATGGTTTCGGTGAAGTCGGCCGCCCAGAACTGCAGGCCGGTCTGCATCGCCTCGAAGGCATCCTGATGCTGGTACTCGAACTCCCGGACGCTCTCGCCCGTCTTGTCCAACTGCTCATCGTAGAGGGTCAGCCCCTGGGTGAGGCTTTTGAGGGGGCTCTCGGTGAGTTCCAGGCTCTGGGCGAAGTGCCGAAAGAGCGCAGCCGAATCGGCGACCGAGGCTTTCGAGTCTTCGAAGAACGACTTGAACTCGTTTTGGCGGAAGCGCTCGATGCGCTTGCTGACCTCGTCCAGGGGCTGCTTGCTATCGGCTCCGAGCTTAGCGCTTACTGTTTTTCCGCCCGCGGATTTTTCCTTTGGCGGAAAAACGGGCCGGTCACCCTCCAGGGCGGCTATTTCTCCTCGCAGCGCTTTTATTTTCTCCCTCAACCCATCCACGCCGCCGTACATCATCTGCATCCAACCGGGCATTTTCTCGGCGGCTTCCAGCTGCTCCATGGTGTGCTGGAGTTCCAGACGCAGATCGGCGAGGGTTTCCGCTTGAGTCGGCGCGATAGCCTTACGCAGGCGGTCAATTGCACCGGTGATGCCGTCGATACCCTTTTGGGCGGTATCCATGGCCTCGGTGTTTCCAAGCGCCCCCAGAAGCTGCGACCAAGCGCCCTCCAGATTGGAGATGGAACCGTTCATGGTTACCATCTGCCGCTCCATCCCTCCGGCGAAATCGACCTCGCCGATCCGAAGGAGGTATTCCTGAATCTCCTCAGCCGAGTTTTTCACCTCGGTGGTAATGCCCCGGAACGTAAAGCGTACCGTGTCACCCTGCTGGCGCGTCTTGATGCCTAGGTCCTTGAGGCGCTCGAACTCCCCGGTGACGGCATCGGCCACCGCCTCAATCATCTGGTTGAGGTCTTTGTTGAGGGCACTGGTGGTGTTGCCGTAGCTGCGCAAAGCCCTTTCGGACGGGTCGAGACCGAAGTTCTTCAATTTGATGTAGGCATCGAGCACCTGCCCCAGCTGGTAAGGAGTCGTTTTGGCGAACTCCTGAAGACGTTCCATCTCCCTGTTGGCTGCCTGCTGGGAGCCCGTCGCTGTGACCAGGGCGGCATCGTACCCTTGCATCTGCCGGGTCGTATTCAGGAGGTCGGAACCGAATTTGGCAATTCCGGCCGCCGTGATCAGCCCAGTGAAAACATTGAGCGTCGAATTGGTGCGGGATCCGGCCTTCTCGATCCCGTCCAGCTCCCGCCTCACGCTGTCCAGTTCGGCGCTGGCTTTGTCGACCGCCTCCAGAATCAGCTGGAGCCGCATTTTCTCAGACATCGATCACCTCGATTTCCCGTTCACAGTTGGCGCAATCGTTGTCGCCCAATTCCCGGCAGGCTTTGCAGTAGGTATCTTCCGGGGCCTCTTGGTCCCCGGCGCCCAGGAAGGCAAGCATGGCCTCCCGGAGCCTTACGTCCCGACTTCGGTACCGCAGCCAGGGGACGGCTTCGGCGGGGGTGACTCCCCAGAGGATCCGCTCTCGCTGGGTGATATCTCCCCCGGCGAGGACGATGACGGCCTGCTCGATGCTGTCCTCCCCCTCAGCAGTTCCTGCTGCAGGGCGAGCAGCACCTGATGGACGACCCCGGCCAGCTGGCTCAAAATCGAGCTGACCGGGTTGCAGGTAAAAAAATCGGCCAGCACCTCTGCGATCTGCTCGGGGGTGATGGCGTACTCCAGCTGCTCGGCCAGAGCGCCGACGTCCTTATCCTTGGGGCTGGTCCCTCGGGGCGTCAGCACGATGGCCAGGGCGCGGTCCAGACGGCCCGCCTGCTCCAGAGCCGTCACCAGAGACCGCAGGAAGTCCCCCGGGGGAAGCTCCAGCCCCTCCAGCTCAGCGCGAAGCTGCCGCCACTGCCCGAGTACCAGGCGCCGTTGCTCGAAGTTGATGCCGCCGATTTCGTAGTTTTTCACCGGGTTTGACACTGGATTTATCCTCCCTTTACAGATGATTTAAATGACGGCCTGGGTGTTCTTGACGATGACCTGAATGGCGCTGGCGACCGCGCTGTTTTCGTAGTAGGCCTCGAAGGGCAGCTCCACCAGGACGCCCTTGGGGCCGTTGATGACCGGGGCGTTGGGCACATAGACCAGCTCGGGCAGCAGCAGCTCGATGGACTCGTTGCCCGCGGTGCCGTCGCCGGTACCGAACTGCCACAGCACCTTGAGGCTGCTCTCGGTCCCGGCGGTCGCCTTGGCGTAGAGCACCAGATCCTTGAAGCGGGCGTTCAGGGTGCCGGTGACCTTCACTGTGCCCTCGGCGATGTCATCACGCTCGCCGTTGCTGCCCAGGCTGTAGCCGTCGCCGTCCAGGCCGTTGTCGATGGTGAGGCCGCTGATGCTCACCACGGCGGCGATGGCGGCGCCGCCCTCCTCGATGGTGGCCAGGGTGAAGCCGTCGAAGCTCTGCTTGCCCAGGTCCGTCGGGGTGGCGTCGAAGGGAGCCTGAGCGGTCGCCTCGGCAGCGCCCATGAAATCCAGGGTCACTTTCTGGAAACCGCTGGAGGTGATGCCCATGGAGAGACGGCTGGCCTTGCAGCCCGAGTACTTGAAGTACTGGCCGACGTCGGGGAAGCCCTTCTCGATGAGGTAGCTGGGCAGCGCGGTACCGACCTTGAAAGTGTGGGTGTAGGGTCCGGCGCCGGTGGTGGTTTTGCTGCCCAGCACCGCCTCGAACAGGCTGGCCATGTACGCCTGCAGCTCCAGCACCAGCGGACCCGACACGTCATCGTTGCCGCGCCCGGGTTTGCCCGGGTTTCGGTTGGCCCGGATGGCCTCGGAGCTCTCCATGGCCCGGCTCAGCCGGATGCCGCAGCTGTTGAAGTGCAGGCGCTGGGCGTCGGGAGCGCCTACGGTTTTGAAGGAGACCTCCTTCTGGATGACCACCTGGGCATTGGCCCCTTTGGCTTGCTGTGCCATTTACGCCTCCTTCCCGGGCTTCTTGGCCCCAGGCTCTGTTCCGGCCTCATAAAACGTGATGCGGGTCTTCCGGAGCAGGGCGGCCGCCAGATCGTCTTCGACCGGCCGGGCCTTGCCCCTCTCGAACTGCCCGGCGTCGCCCATCGTGACCCGGGGCGGTCCGTCGATGTAGAGCATGCTTTTCATGGTTATCCTTCCGTTTCGGTGTCGTTGATGAATTCCAGGCCGTAGGCCAGCACCCCGCCCGAGGCTTCGATGAGGCTCTCGGAGAGGGGCCAGAGGTAGCCGCCGCCGGTGTTGAAGCCGGTCAGGTGCTCGCGGATGCGCTCCAGCAGCTCGTAGCCTTCCAGCCCGCCCTGGGCCCTGCTGCGCAGGTTGCGGGTCATGAGGATCAACGTCCAGCGCTGCGTCCAGGGGGCCTGCAGCTGCCCGATACCCAGGTTTTCTTTCTCGCCGAAGCGCCCCTCGGAGTAGATGAGATGCGCCGAGGGGAAGCCATGGGGCTTCTTGAGCAGATCCTCCACGTCGCCCGCCCAGGGCTCCCGGGTTTTGAGCTCGGGGACGAGCTCCAGATGCTTCAGGATGGCGTCGCTGATGTCGGTGAGCATTTACCGGCTCCTCTGCGAGTCGCGGGTGAAGCGTCTGCCGCCTCCGGTAAAGCTGGCCCCGCTGGTGGCGCTCTGCCCCGAGGGCGAGGGCAGCCCCAGGGAGATGTTGCCGACGCGGATCTCCCTGAGCATCCGCAGGGCGTTGTCATAGGCCTTGCCGACGTTCTCAGGCATTTTGAACTCGGCTCGACGGCCGTAGAGGATGTGTGTGGCGATATCCAGGGCAAGGGAGTTGACCACGCCAGACACCGCAGAGAGGGGCAGGCTGTAGCGGTCCCTCAGATAGCCATCGATGAGTTCACCGGCTTCGGCGATGGCCTCATCCACCACGGTGGTGTCCACGGTGGCCAGCCCCTGATCGTCCGTCAGGTCGATGAGCGTCTGCTCGGGGATGCGCTTGCGCTGGATGTCCTCCTGGGTGCAGTACGACATGGTGGCCTCCTGTTACCCTTGAGTCAGTTCAAGGCGGCGCTTCTCGGCAGCCTTCTTGATGCCCTCACGGTCATCTCCCTCGATGAGGGCGGCGAGTTCCTCGGGCGTCTTGGCCGCCTCGATGAGCGCGACGCCATCCTGGACCTTGCCGTCCTTGGTGCGCTTGGCGGCGGGAGAGCCTTCCTCAACCTCGCTGACGACCAGCATGGGCTCGGCTTTCAGAGCCTTGAGCTGCTCGGCCGTGAAGTGGTCGGCGGGGTATTCGGTGGCTTCCTTGCTGTGGGCGATGCCGCAGCGGCGGAAGCCGTCTTTCTTGGCAATGATTCGGATCATGATGAGGTCTCCTCAAGCAGGGGCGCGGCGTCTACCGCGCCCCTGTCAGTTCAAGGGTTTTCGTCAGGCCAGCCAGGGCACGACCAGGACTTCGACGGCTTTGAAGTTGGTGTTGCTGCCGCCACCGGCGAGCTGCTCGGCCTCGATGAGGGCCTTGGCCGCCGCACGGTTCGAGGGACCGACCACCAGCAGGTTGGGCATGACGCCCAGGGGCTTGCCGTGGTCGCCCTTGAAGGCCCCCGTGGCGGCCATGGCGGCGTCGAAGTTGGTGGCATCGAGGGCGGCCTTGGAGCCGAAGGCCATCTGCCAGAAACCGAAGCCGACGTTTTTGCGGTCGTCGACGCCGTAGACGTATTCCTTGCGGTTGAAGACGTTGTCGTCGGTGGATTGGTCTTTGTTGACGAACTCGGGCTTCTTGCGCTGCTGGAGGATCAGGGGCTTCAGGGGGCGACGGGTGTCGAGCAGGAACCAGGGGTTGCCTCCGCCCGCCTGCATGTTGCTCACGCTGACCTTGGCCCCGTCGGCCTGGATGACGGGGTGGTCGGTATCGAAGAAGTACTGGCCGTCATAACAAGGGGTGGCGAATCCGGCGGCCAGCAGCGCGAAGATCAGCTCGTCGGGGTGCTGGTTGGCGCTCTGGCCGAGCATCTCCATCATGGGGGCGTAGACGCCGTACTGGTCATCCTCGATACTCTCGCGGGGAACGCCCACGGTGAGCTCGAAGGTCTTGTTCTTGACGCTGTAGTCGTGCTGCTTGAGGTTGTGGATGTGGCGGTCGCCGATCCACTCCCGCATGCCGGGGATCTGCCCGAGCCAGCCGTAGTCTTCCGTTCCGGTAGTGGAGGGCACCAGGGTGGCCACCTTGGACCACAGGGGAGAGACCCCCTCAAAGCCCTTTTGGAAGGCGGCCTTGAAGGCCCGATTGAGAATGGCCAGGTTGCCCGCATTGACGATGAGGGCCGGAGCGGCCCCGCCGCCCAGCAGTAGGGTCCAGTCGAAGGCCAGAGCCTGTGCAGGGTCGGCGAAGGCCAGTGCCCAGGTCATGCAAACCAGCATGACGATTCCGAAGGTCCAGAACATTTTTTTCATGATTTTTATCTCCGTTCGAATGAGGGGTTGAATTAGCGGAAGTCGACCCAGACGCCCTGGGCATCCACGTCATGGACCTTGCCCGCCACGCTGCGGGTGGCGGTGCCGTCGGTCTTGGCCACGGTCTGGTCGTCGACGATGTAGCAGTCGCCGCCGATATCGGCGGCGGTGATTTCGTCGGCGGCCGCCGAGTTGGCGAAGCGGAAGATCCCGCGCTCGATGTCGACGCTCACGGCATCATCGGCCCCGGCGCTGTTGTCCACGAACTGCCGGACCCGGCCCACGCCGAGCAGGGTGGTCGCCACGGCGCCCGGGGTGGCGCGGCCGTTGGCATCGCGGGCGCAGAGGGCCCCGGCGAAAAACTTCTTGGCCCCGGCGGCCGAGAGGGTCAGGTTGTCGCCGCTGCGGCGCGGCGTGTTGCGGTCTTCGGTCAGTACTGCCATGGTGCTCTCCTTTGGTCAGGGTGCGGGTTTCAGGCGTTGGCCTTGCGGTACTCTTCTTCGCTGATCCCCAGCGATGCGCAGATCTGTTTCTCCTCGGCATTGAGGGCCACGCCTGCGGCAGGAGGCGTTCTGGTATCCATGCCGGAGGGCTTGCCGATTTCCGGCGCCGTCTTCAAAAAGTCGCGGAAGGCGTCGAGGCCACCCTCTTTGCGGCACATGGCGACGTAGTAGTCCTTTGAGGCCGGGGCGATCTTGCCCGCCTTGAGGGCGCCGTCGATTTCGCTGTTGATGGCGATCTCCTGCTCGGCTTTCTTCTGCTCGGCCGCGGCCTGCTCAGCGTTGAGGGCGCGGGTCTTCATCTGGTCGAAATCCGCCCGGGGGACGAACTTGTCCAAGGAGGGGCTGTTGACGCTGTTGAGGGCAGTCTGCAGGTCACCCTGCATCTTCCGGATGTGGTTGAGAGCCTGCTCCAGGGTGGTACCTGCGGGCAGACCGAGAAGGGCCAAGAGTTGAGCAAGTTCCATGGTTCGTTTCTCCTTTGTGGGTTGTTGGCGGTTCAGTGCGCTCAGGCGCAGGTTCGGTTGATTGGTCAGGGCCGCCGAGGTCAGGCGGAGGACGCGGCCGCTGTCTTTCTCAAACACGAAGACCGGCGAGATGTAGCGGTATTCGCGGCCCTCGATACTGGCGCGGCCCTTGGGCGTCCAGGCCACCTTCGCCCAGATGCTGCCGCCCTCCCGGGCTTCGAGCTGCGAGGCCCAGCCGGAGGCGGGGGCTTCCTCTCCCTTGGGGGCTTTGAGCTCGGTACTGTGCTCCCAATCGAAAGGCAGCTCCCTGCCGTCCAGGCGAAACGCCTCGATGACCCCCTCGGGCCGGTCGTTGAGCCAGGCTCGCCCGTCGCGCCCCTGGATGGTCAGTCCGGCCGGAAGCAGCTCGATCCACTCGGGTGCACTGCCGTCTGCGGGCAGCTCGAAGTTGAGTGCCACCAGTTCACAGCCCTCGGGCAGCTCGGCAGAGTTGAGGGCGACGCCCACACGCTCTCCGGCGGCGATGGAAGCATGGCTTTTGAGTACAAGAATCTTCACCGGCGTATCTCCTTCGTGTTGAGGGGTCCGATCTCCGCTCGAAAACCCCATTTAAACCCCGTTTAAAATCGTCCCTGCTGCGCCCATTCCGAAAACGCCGGGGTCTGTGCCTGTTTCGTCAATGCGAAGCCCTGAGCGCCGTTCGCAGATGGTCGCCCACGATGTCCAGGATCTCGGCACGATCCCTCGGGCCGATGCCCAGGTAGGGCCGCGCTGGAATCGTCACCTTGCGCCCCCGTCCGGCCTTGCCGCCGAGCTGGTGGATGGCGGCATAAACTTTGCCGCTGCCGACACTGACCGAGGTGCGCCCCGCCTCATAGTGGATGGATCCGCGAAGCTGTGCTGAGTCGGTCAAGATCTTTCGTCCCGCCAAGTATTCTTGAAAAGCACTTGAGAGCCCACCGCTTCTGGTATGCGTGGTCTTCTTCTTGCGCAGCCGAAAACCCAGGTGGTAGCTGAGCACTTTGAGCGGCTTCCAGGGTGTACCGTCGGGGCTGCGTTCGTGACGGAAGTGTTCCTCGGTGCTTCGCAGCAGGCGCTCGCCAATGGCCTTCATGGCCGGGGTGAGGTCCCCGGTGGCTTTGAGGGCACCGCTCAGAGCCTTCTGGACCTGCCTGTCTTCTACTTTGACGCTGAAGCCCTCTGCCACTTGCCTGCCTCCTGTTTCTCTGGTAGCTTGGAGTTGAAGGATTCGTTATCTGGTTGATCGGCAACAGGCTGCCGACGCCTTCGGGGTCATCCCCGATGATGAGCGCTAGCGGGGTGCCGTCCCGTAACCAGATCAACGAATCCTTTCGTATTCCTTCCCTGGATTACGGAACTCCCGCACCTGCCTGTCTGCCAGCTCCTCTGATGTCTCGAAGAGCGTCAGGAAGTAATTCTCCCCGCCATCCTTGGTCCGCTTGAGCGCCGCTCGGTAGAGTTTTCCGTCCAGTTCCAGGTAGACGAGGCGATCCGTTCGGTCAGCACGCCTCCAGACCTCGCCCTTCTCGATGATGCGAGGGATCTTGCGGTAATCCTCAATCCCGATCTCCGGGTGCTTCTCCAGATGTTTCTTAAGGCTTTCAGCGGAGAGCCACACCGTCTGGGTGGCGCTTCCGAGCACCTGCCGGTCTGAGGCGCTCAAGACCGCCACGGGGAAGTCCGCCTCGATTTTCCCGGCAAAGAACCTCTCGAAGGTCGGGCCGTTCAAAAAGCCCTGCATCCACTGCCGAGAGATCCCCTCCGGAAGGGTCTCGAACTTGTCGGCCAGCACCCGGTAGCCCTTGGCCTGCGCTTGCCCGACGTTGTAATCCCACCCCTTGCCAATGCCCACGGGCGCTCCGGTGGCCGGATCGAGCTTGATGATGGGCGCCTGGTCGGGGACGGTCTTACCTGCCCGGGCCAGATCCCGGGGACCGGCGGCGAAGACTTTGCACTTGCATCCCCAGCCGTTGGGCGGGTAGTGCGTCTTCCACCAGGGATCATCGGCGGGCAGGGTCAGACCATCCCAAGCCAGGTGCTGCGCTCTAGGCTGGATGCTGTCGCCGTGGCGGTACTCCAGGAAGGGCAACAGCTTCGTCATCTCCGGGTCGGTGAGCTGGGCCCAGCGCCCGGCCATGTAGGCGGTGCGGATGTTCGTCTTGTAGATCACCTCGCTGCGCCAGTTGCGGCTGCCGTTGTAGCTCCAGCCGTGCTTGGCCACGATGGCGTCGAAGTCTTTGCGGAAATCCTCCAGGGTGACGCCGTCGGCGATGGCCTTGTCCACGGCGGTGCGAAAGTCGGCGACCAACTCGGCCTTGGTCGCTCCGGCGATCATGAAGCCCCGGGCGTGCTGATCCTTCCAGAGGTCATCCCACCGCCGGGTGGGGATGTTGACCTTGTCCCGGAAGTGATCGAGCGCCTCCGGGAACGGTCGTTTAAAGACCGCTTCAACGCTCATTGCTCACCTCGTTACGTCCACCCAGATCAGCCAGCATGAGAGCCTGACCCATCAGTTCGCCCAGCTGGGCTTCGTCGAGCGCCTGGTACTGCTTGAGGAGCTGCTCGCGAAATTCCTCCAGGGAGCTGCTGCGGTCCAGCAGCCCTCGAACATGCTCGATCATCATCGTCATGAGCACGTTGCCCTTTGCGCTGAGCTGCTCGGTGACCTGCTCGGCGGTGTCGGGCTCGGCAGCACCTTCGCGGTTGCGGGCGGTGGCACAGGTCGGGCAGCTGTGCTGCCGGTTGACGGCGGGCTCCACTGCGGGCGCAGCGGCAGGGCCTCCGAGCAAATCTTCGGACTTGACGTTAGGCCCGGGATCGGGCCAGCCGAGGCGGTCACGCACCACGCTCTGCTCTACCCGAAATCCGAGCGGTACAAGTTTGGCGAGGCTCTCGCTGATAGCTGCGACGTCTTCGGACTCGATGGCTGCCAGTCGCAGGCAGGGGTAGTTCTCCTGGGGGCCGTAGTTCAAGTCGATGAAGGGGCGAACCAGATCGCGGTTGATGGTTTCCTCAAGCTGTTCGGCATCGTCATCGCGGATGTCGTCACGCACCTCGGACTGCAGTTTCTCATCTCCGAGCTTGCCGGAAGTCCCGGAGGCGGAGGCCGTCTGGCCCAGCACCCCTTTGGAGACCTGGGCATCGAGGTAGTCAGCTAGCAGCAGGAAGAACTGGGCTCCTCCGGAGACGTTGGCGGCCTGGACCAGCTCGACCATCATCGACTCAGGGAAGACGGCGGCAGCGTCACTGCCCAGATTGGCCACGGCCATCTTGAGGATGTTGATGTCGTCTTCGCTGGTGCCGGGGCGGTACTTGCCCATGCGCAGCGGCATGCCGAAGACCTCGGCAAAGGCCATCCAGTCTTTGACGGTGTAGCCCTTACACATCCACGCCCAGGAGGCCAGCCGGGCCAGCCCCCCCCGGAGGGGGATGCCGGTCTTGAGCTTGGGGACGTGGACGATGAACTTATAAGGCGTAAGCTCGATGCCGTTGGCCATGTCGGCTTCGTCACGCAGGCGCAGCTCGCTGAGGGTCACCTGGTCGAAACAGAAGAACCTCGGGTCGCGCCACTTGTAGGCCCGGGGCATCCACTTGGTGCCATGATCCCAGTCGATCTCTACCGCGCTGTAGCCCTTGCCGAGCCCGTCAAGGGCATCCTTGATCATCCCCTTGAACCCGGGGCGGCGGACCATGGCGCGGACCTCATCGGCAAGCCGCTTGTCGTGGGCGCTGTCGCTGAAGGCCTCGACGGTCACCGGCAAGCGACTGACGGCCAGCTTGCGCTTGCCCAGCTCGCAGGCGTAGTGCATGTCGCGCTCTTCCATCTCTTCGGCCAGAGTCAGGTAGGCGTCATGATCCCCTTCGGAGGCTGCCAGCAGGATGGACGCAAGGCGCTCGGGGGTGAGCCCGGAGGCGACGCTGCTATTCCAGATGGAGCGCACCCCGGCGAGGGACGGCGCGGCCAGCTCGCGGGTGAGCTCTTTGGGCCGAATGGGGCGGTCATATGCATCGTACAGGGTGCTCATCACCAGACTCCTTTGGTGCGGCCGAAGCCTGCGGTGGTGCGAATGGGGCGGCCCATCTCCCGGCCCTCGCGGGCGGTGACGGGGTGGTAGGCGTATTCGATGCCCGCTTCACTGGCCGCATGAACCGCCAGGCCGAGTGCCCAGAAGCGGTCAGCGTGACCGTCCTTGCTCCGTTCGGCGGTGAAGCGGATGTTTCCGGCGGCGGTGGTCTGCTTGGTCACGCTTCGCAGATCGGCACGAATGCTCTTGTCGTAGGGGATGCGCAGGCGGCGGTCTTCCATGAGGGAGCGAACTGGATAGGCCAGCTCTTCCTTCACGCGTGAGCTGAAGGTGACGCACTCCACGCGGTAGGTTCCGAAGCGATCCTGGGCGTCGTCGCCCCAGCCGATGCCGAGGCCGGTGTAGTCGATGCAGCAGCGGTCGGCCTTGGCCATGATGGGCCAGAGGACGGCCTCCTGCTCGCTCTTGCGCATGTTCTGCAGGCAGATGATGTCGCGGGTGTACAGGGTGTCGCCAAGCTTCTCCAGGAGCCAGAGCACGGTCAGGTCGTTCTTGCGACCGATATCGATCCCGGCGTAGAGACGGCCACCTTCCTGGGTGCGCCAGTCGATCTCCCGGCCGTATTCGGCAGCCGCGATCAGGTCGTACTCCAGGAAGGCCACGTCATCGTCGGCGGGCTCGCACATGTACTCCTGCTGGAAGGACTCTTCATCGGCGCAGCCGCTTTTGACGAAGTCGAAGTAGGTGGCCTCGTCCATGGCCTGACGCTCGTCGTCTTCGGGCAGGCTCTGCTGCAGCTTCCAGAGGAAGCCCTGGTCGAGAGCGTCCTGAAGCGTGACCCGGTGCAGGCTGATGTTCTTCGGGTTGCCCTGCTCGCGAGCCTCGCGGATCAGGTCGTTGAAGAAGTTCTTGCTACCCCGGTGGGTGCTGATGACCTCCATGGAGCCGCCCCAGGTGATGCCGGGATAGGCAATGCTCCAGAGCTTGCGAGGGTCGGGATGCAGGGCGAACTCGTCGAGCACCCGGCCGCCACGTTTACCGGCTTGGGCATCGGGGTTGGAGCTCATGGAGTGGATGCGCCTGCCGTTGGCGAACTCCAGCACGTAAGCGCTGAGGCGCTTCTGGTCATCGATCACGACTTCGCCCAGATCGCTGGCTGCGATTTGCAGCACCTTCGACCACATCTTGCAGTCTTCGATGAAAAGCCTGGCTTGCAGATCATCTCGCGAGGAGACCCACTGATCATGCTTGTTGCCCTGCATACCGGTGCGCTCGTCGCAGGCCCAGGCAGTGCTCCAGGACAAACCAATCTGGCGGGACTTCTCCATCAGCTTCAGGCGGCTGTGGTCCTTGATCCACGCACCTTGAAACGGAAGGAAAATGCCACCCTGGTTGGCGGGTATGATCTTGGCGTTGCCTCTGTTCATACGATTCCGAGAGCCTCGTGAATGATGGCGATCGATTCCTTGCTGACCCCCAGCTGGGTGGCGGTCTTGTCGACTTTTTCGGCGGCCTCAAGCAGGGCCTGCTGCCGGATCTTTTCTTCTCGCTTGACGTTAATGGTGGCGCCCTGCTCCAGGCGCTGGACAGCCAGGGCGAGGGACTTGACCTGCTCGATGGTGGCGGTCATGGCCTCGGGGTCTTCGAGATCGGCGTCCTGGATTTTCAGCGTCAGGTCGAAGGCCATACTCCGCAGCATCTCGTTGATGAGCAGGCCCACCTGGCCCTGAGGGGCGGCGCCGACTTTCGATATGAAGACCTCGGCCACCTCTCTCGACTGCCGCAGCTTGGCGCCGACCTCTTCCATACGCTGGGCGTAGCGATTGACGCTGCTCTTACTCAGGCGCTCGGGGGTGCCCTCGGGCAGCTCGCCCGCCTGGCGCATCTGGGCCAGGATGGCGTTGATGCGCTCCATGGCCTGGATCTGAGTCACACGGCGGTCGTTGAGCAGATCCTGAAACTGCTGCCGGATCTCGTCGGGCAGCAGGTCGATGCTTGATTGCTGGCGGCGGCCCATGGTCAACGAGGCCTCGGGCGCTTAACGCCATCGACCCGGGCGGCGCCGGTGGAGACGTCGACACCCCGGCCGGTGACCTTGGCCACCAAGGTGCCCACGACCTCGTTGAGGGTGATAAGGCCCTGCTCTTCGAGCCAGCGCAGCTCGGTCTTGACCCGGTCGCGTGAGCAGGTGTGCCCGAACATGCCGAGGATCTCCTGCAAAACGGATTCGTTCATGCTGTAGCCCTGGTCTTCGGCCAGTGCCTTCAGGATCACGAGCCGGATATCGGCCATCACCACGTCAGCAAAGCTCATCGTTTCCCTCCGTTGTTGATCAGGTATTCATTCATCAAATCCACCGCGCGCTGGAGGCCCTTAACCCCCCCGGCGATCTCGTGCAAGTCCCCATGGACCTCGTCCATGCGGGCGCTGAGCTTGGCCATGTCGGCATGGCTGGGGCGATGATTGAGATCTGCCGTAAGCTCGGTGGCTCGGCGCTCAAGCTCACAGGTGCGCTGAATGTGCCCCTGACAGGGGGCATTGAGCTTGGCGACCGCCTTCTCCAGATCCGCCTGGGTGACCCGCTCGGCGACCTCTTTTTCTAAGCCCTGAAACCGCTTGTGGTTGACCTTCTCGCGGTTGGTCCACCAGACATAGGTGATCACCACGATGTTGGCGGCGATTTGCGCCACCATGATCCAGAATCGCCAGGCTTCGTAATTCACGTGACTTACCTCCAGTGGCTCAATGTCATTTCAAGATCGGCCTGGCATCTCACGCAGAGCCGACAGCCGGGAGCGGCAAGGCGCCGGGCCTCGGGGATCTCCTCTTCGCACTCCTCGCAGATGTGCGCCGAGGGAGTTTTGTTGGGCACTGCCATAGCCCTTCGGGAAATCGCTGCCTGTTCGCGGCCTGCCAAGTCCTGCGCCTGGTCGAAGATGTCCATTCAGCGCACCTTCCCGTTGATCAGGCCGCGCTTATCGAGCGAACGGGCTCCGGTGTAGCCCAGGTACCCGGCGCCGAAGAGCCACCAAAGCTCTTCGGGCAAGGCGTCGAGCCATGCCCGCATCCCCTCGGCGATGGATAGGGCCAGCTCGGGCCGCAGCGCATGGAGCACTCCCATGGGGATGGCGGCCAGAATCAGGGCGTACATCACATAGAGGAAGGAAGGCCGGGCGCGGCTGGTCCAGGGGTCGGCGCTCTTGGCCTCGGCCAGGATGGCGCTCATGCGCACTTCCAGCTCCTTGAGTTCGCCTTCCTGAGCCATGCGGGCCAGCTCTGCCTGGGCTCGGGCGCGCTCGGTCGGGTCGGGAAACATCTTGTCGATGAGCTTGCCGCCCAAGCCGAAGAGCGGCGTCAAAAGGTCGGCCCCGGTCATGCGTTTGTCCTCCCCATAGCCCAGTCCAGGGCGCCGTCGGCGATGGCGCGGGCCATGCGGTGCTGCACACAGGGGTCTTCAAGCCAGGCGCAGGAGGCAGGGTTGGAGGCGAACTCCATTTCGACCAGGACGGCCGGGCCGAAGGTAGAGGTGAGCACTCGGAACCGGGCTTCCTGGTCGGGGTCTCCGTCTGAGAGGTCTTTGCGGTAGCGGCGCTCGGGAAAGGTCTGCTCGATGCGCTGGAGGATGGCGGTAGCGGCCTTGTCCGATGCGGTCTCCCCGGGGGAGGTCCAGATCTCGATGCCGTGGGGCTGAGGGTTGATGGTGCCGTCTTCAAACTCGGCGCTGTTGCAGTGCAGGCTGATGAAGAGGTCGGAGCGGTGGCGGTGCTCCAGGGCGACGCGCTCATCGAGACTGACGGTGGCGTCGACCAGGCGGGTCAGAATGACGCCGTGCCCCTCGTCGGAGAGCAGCATGGCGAGCAGTTGAGCAACGGCCAGATTGATGCGAGCCTCACAGGGATCGCTCCCCTTGGGTGCTCCGGGGTCGCTGCCGCCGTGACCGGCGTCGACCATGAAAAGCTTTGGTGTCATCCCCATACTCCATGAGGCAGCCGCAAGGGGTGCCGGTTGTGGTTGGTGTATGGGGTGAGTCTAGGGATTTTGGGCGGAAATGACGCGGGGGATTGTCAGGGTTTGTCAGTGTAACTTATTGATTTTCGATAGAAATGTCTTGGGGCGTTATCGTCCAGAGACGGATGCCGTATTTCTCGGCGAGGGGGGAGAGACGCTCCAGGTAGCGAGCGTCGGAGGGCTTTTCGAGGATCAGGACGATGCCGGGTTGCTCCCCGGTTTGGAGGGCATAGTGGAGGGATTGGCCAACTGCTTCGGCCCATTTACGGGCGAAGTCGAACTCGATTGCGTAGCCCTGGGCGACACAATCGACGCGGGTTCGGTCGGGGAGGCGGTATTCGGTGATGCCTTGGGCTTGGGTACACCAGTGAGACTGGTAAGCCTTTTCGGGGGCGGCTTCAGAGGACTGGCCTTGGCAAATGACAGCAGCGACGGCGATGGCAAGAAAGCAGAACTTCATCTGTAAATCCTCAAAACATCGCCATCTGTTTCGGGTCAGCCGCGTTGTTCCGCTGGTAGGTGTTGTTGCGGGCCAGGTACTCCACCAGCTCGTCGTACCGGACCCGGCGGGTGCGGTTGAGCATGTAGGAATCCAGGGTGGCGGGGTTGAGTGGCGCCTCGGTGTCGGGGTCGATTTCGTAACCGCTGACCATCCGCCAGAAGGTCCGGTCTGAGATACCGAGAATAGCCTGAACCTCTGCCGGGGTATAGCTGGATTTCTTGGGCAGGCCTACAACATGACCGCCCTGTCGTTTGACGCGGGCGGTCTTAAGCATTCCCTGCAGCTTGGCTTCTGCCAATTCTCGTTGCGTCACAGCTTCCCCCTCTTAATCCATTCTCGATGACAGACCCTTGAAAAAGATCTTGCCCGCCTCGCGGTCGTCCTCGGTGAGGCCTGCGCCCAGCTTGGGGCGCTCGGGCCTGCGGGGCATGCGGGCGATGAGTTCGCGCGCTTCGGGCCAGCCTTCGAAGCCCGTTAAAAGGGCCTGGAAGGCTGATTTAATGCGGGGTGCGTCAACCTCCTCGATGTCGACGTTGCGGCTTCGCAGCAGCGTCTCCCAGAGCCCGGCGGTGAGGGTGACGGTGTCGGCGCCGGGGGCGCCCTGGCGGTTGTCGGCCAGCAGGGCGGCGAGGCCCTGGGCGATTTCGATGCGCAGCCAGTCGTTACCGGCCCAGTCGGCGAGCAGGGCGATGGCCTGGGCGCGTTTGCCGGATGGACGAATCCCCCCCGTCCCCCCTTTGTCAAAGGGGGGTGGCGAAGCCGGGGGAATTTGCACCGATTCGAGCACTCTTTTGAGGTAATTGTGATTGCTCATCGGCTTGATGTGTCCGCCGTCACGCTTGGCTCTGAGCGCCTCGACGGTCTCGGAGAGGGCGGCGCCCAGGGCGCGCGGATCGGCGCCGAGCTCCAGCACCTCGCGGGCGATTCGAGCGGCCCGGTCAAACGAGAGCGCCCGGCTCTTGCTTCGGAAGAGGCCCAGATACGCCACCAGGGGGCGGGCCACCGGGCCAGCCTGGGCGATCAGTACCAGCAGCTCTCCCGAGGCTTCGCCTTCCATGGCGGCCTCAAGGGGGAACTTCGAGTGGCAGCAGGGGCAGGTCAGGTTCATGCCAGGCGCAGCCTTTCATCACCGTTCACCCCGGCGTGGAGCTGAGCGTCTCTGCCCTTGGCGGCTCCGGCGGCCACGGATCCGGTTTCGTGAGCCTTGAGCTCTTTCGATTTGCGGGTTCTACCTTCCTTCAGGTTCAACTCTTCCCGCTCCTTCCAGGTGGCGATAGCGGCTTCCTGCTCTTTGTGGATCGCCAGCTTGCGGACCTTCTTGCTTACCTGCCAGACCCAGGCCTCACAGAAGGCATCGGCTCGGCGGGTTTTCGTGGCAGGCTTACAGCGCTTGAGGGTGGCGATGTGCTCGCGGCGATCCTTCTCCAGCTGGCGGCGCAGCACGTCGAAGGCGTATCCGGCCAGCTCGGCGGCGGAGTCGATACCCACGAAAGAGACGGTCGACTCCCAACTGCTCCAGCCGACAGCTTTGGCCGTGATAAAAACGTGACACCCGAAGGCGTCGGCCACCATGTTGGACAGAAACTGCATGTGCCGGGCCGGGGTCTTTGCCTTGGCCATGGGGCCGGTATGGGCGTTGACGTCGGAGGCCTGCACGTCGGTCATGCTCAGGTTATGCTCGGTCATGAGGCGCTGGGCATGCTCCATCGCCAGGGCGGCCTCATGGACGTTGGCTGACTTCGACAGTGCCAGCAGTTTCTTGATTCGCCCGATGTGTTTGTCTTGGTCCATGGGCCCCCCTATCGTTTTGCTGCCGCGCGAACCAGTTCAACGCGGCGGAACATTTCTGAAGCGCTGAGGCCAACAAAGGTGCGACAGCAAAATTCGTCTAAAAACGTCGAGATAGATGAACCTCGGCCTTCTACCTGAAGCCAAGTTTCATATTCAGTCGCATTTCGCAGGACCACCAGTCTTTCACGGCTTTCTTGCGCCTTGGCCGCTTCTCTTTCCCGTCGTTCCAGAATCAATCGCCGCTCTGAATCGGTCAGATCCACTTCCACACCTCCCTCAATCGTTCAAAATCAGATGAAACATCCACAGGGCCAGAAATGTCCCCGGGCTGTAAGCGTCGAAGAACAACCCACCGGCAAGCAACACCACGGTGTACATGCTACTTCTCCCCGCTCAAATCCCAGCCTTCGCGCTCGGCCTGCTTGCGCAGGGCGGTGATGACCCGGTAGAGGTCTGCATCGGTCACCCAGGCGATCTTGTCGACCTTGCAGATCTTTTTTGCCAACACGTCTGCGTAGCTCCAGGGGCGCTTGCCCACGGTCAAGAGGGCCTCGATTTTCTCCAACTGCTTGGCGCGGCTGACCTGGTGATGGCCCTGGGCCTTTTGGGGATCCATGTTCTTCGGGCGGCCCTTGGTTTTGGCGGAAAAGCCGAGCCGGGTCAGGTGCTCCAGCACTTGCACCAGCTGCCGGTCGGTGAGGTCGGCGCAGGACTGCTTGCCGGTGACGCCGTGGAGCATGGCGCGGTAGTCCTCATCGCTCATGCCGAGTTCTTTTTGGGCGATGTGGATCTTGCTCAGCATGGGGTTGCGGCGGGGCGTGAATTTACGCTTTGCCATGGTCATCTCCCATCTCGGGCATCTGATAGGGCTTGCGCTCGGCGTACTCCTGTTTTTTACCCTTGTTCCACTGGCAGACGGGGCGGAAGAAACCGCAGACGCGGGACCAAACTTCGGTTTTGGCGGTGCATTTCTTCATCCGATGACCTCCAGAATCTCGATACTCTCGAACGTTTGCTGGTAGTGCCGACGGATGGCCGTGGCGCTGGGCCAGGTGAGATCGAAAAAGTGGATTTTCCTGTCCGGGTCGAAAAATGGGCCCAGCTCCTCGCGGAGACGCTTGGGTGTTTTTTGAAGCATTGCGCGCTCCTTTGGTTTGTGCGCAAAACGGGAAACCGGCCGCAGATAGCGCTGCTCGGGGTGGTGGTTCTCAGAAGACACCCAAGCACCCTTCATGACGCCGTCGACGTAGGTTCCGATACCCAGGCGGTTTTTACTCACCAGGGCACGCTGGAAGGTGACCTCACGACCATCGACCTTGAGCTTGACCATGCCGTAGGTGCCCGAGAGAGCCTTTTCGATACGGGTCCAGTCTTCCTTGTTCAGCTTGCTCATGAGCGGCGCTCCTTCTCCTTGTCGATAGCAGTCACGGCGCGAACCTCGACCAGCAGGGCGGGATCGCGCTCGACCTGGCGGTACCATTCCAGCGGGACGGTGATGCCGAGGCTGAGGTAGGCGACGCCTGCCTGAATGTCGTTGCGCTTGTGCACATTGACGGAGCGGCAGAGCTGCGGGAATTGCGCGGGATTGCGTTTTGTGGCCATGGGCCCTCCATCTGCCCTCCTGGTTGAAAAAGTCCCCCTGCGCGAGAGGAGGGGCTCGCGCAGGGCAGTGCTGCTGACTGTGGCTGCTCGTCAGGCCCCGGGCACCACCCCGGGACGACCCACCACTTTGCCGACGTCGGCAAAATGGTGGGTTTCGCATGGTTCAGATGCTATTCAACCTCTCGACAACTTCAGCCTGAAGGGGACCATTAAATTCGATCGCCCAGTTACCCACCAGCACCTCGGGGTGAATCTCTGCCACAGCTTCCCACAGGTCGAAATGGGCAGCCCTATCTTGGCCAGCCTTTGCGGCACTGTATTTGTCGCCCAGCTCCCGAATGCGGCGTACCTTGTCGGTAGGTATTCTGAGGCGGCGTCCTTCGGGTTTCTTCATAGCGACGGGCTTCTTCTTCCAGAAATTCCTGTAGCAGAAGGCTTTTCCCCATGCCTTCAAACTGGCTTTAAACTTCGTCATGCGACAGCCTCCCCTTGCTCTATTTCCTCTTGCTCAGCCTCCAGCTGCTCGATGACCTCCTCCGGCACGGCGGCCGGGCAGCTGTACTCCTGATATCCGATAGTGATTCCCATCATGGTGATTCCCCCCCTCAGACCGCTGCCAGATCGAGGCTGATCTGCTTGTAGCTGCCGTCCTTCTGCCGCTCGTAAATGCGCAGGTAGGTGCTGGAGCCAACGACCTGGAGGCTCTCTTTGATGGCGTCCATGGCGCGTTTCCAGCGGGGGTCGTCGATGTCGTAGCGCTGCAGGGTGAGGATGCGGCGGATATCGAGCTTGCCCTCTTGGTTGACGGCGAAGGCGTCGTTGATGAGCACATGCAGGTTCTCGTTGCTGCCCTTGGCCCAGTCGTTGATGCACTCGTCGATGAGGGCCTTGGCGGCCTGGAGACCCTCGTCGAAGGTGAGGTGCTGGGCCTTGTCGCGGCGCACCTTGTAGCGGCCGTCATAGCTGAGCAGCTGCAGGTTGCCCTTGGCGCCGCCGAGCTTGACGCCGTACCGCTCGGCGGAGAGGTCGACCAGGGCGTCGATGTCGCCCAGGGCGTGCAACTTGAACTCGGCGAGCTCGGCGTGGTGTTGCTTGGCTGCCCTGACGATGTGGCGCACCAGGCTGTCGCGCTCTTTGTCGATGGGGCGCACCTTCTCGATGCGGGTAAGGCGGCCCTGGGCGTCTTCCATGTATCCGGAGGGGATCTGCTTCTCTACGGTGCTCATGTCACTTGCTCCTTCTGGGGATGTCGATGGTGCCGCCGCAGACCATGAGATTGGCGTGGTAGGCGGCTCGGTTGGCTCGGATGCGCCGCTCGCGGCGGAAGTGGATCCAGTTGGTGAGGCGTTCAAAAAAGGCTTTCATCGGCGGGGCTCTCTTTCCGGGTTCGCGATCCAATGGTCACCCCGCTGGACGTAGGGGGCGGGCCGGGTGCGGGCGCCGGTTTCCCACCGGTACATGCGGCCCTTGTGGGAGGTGCACAGCCCCGACTGGTTGCGCAGGGGGTCAATCTGCTTGTCGCAGCCCAACACCCCGCAGGCGACCCGCAAGGGCGAGCCGTGCAGGGAGTTGTGGGGGTTGGCCTGGGCTGCCGCCTGGGCCGCTGCGCTCATCTCCTGCAGCACCGGCCGGGAGCGGCGCCAGCCGCAGAGCATGCAGCGCACGGTGGCGACGGGCCCGTCGGTTTTGGTGTACTGGATCCGGGCTTCGAGGGCGGCGCGGGAGGCCCCGCATTTTCGGCATTGGATGCTCATTTCGGGTTCCTCCTGGTGCAGTGCGGGCAGGTCCGGAACAGCTCGACTGCCTGATGGTTGGTGGCCCGGAAGGGCTTTTTGCGCTCGGAGCTGCAGCGTGAGAGGGGGATATCCCCCAGCACGGGGCAATCGATGGTGTCGCCGCCGTAGACCTCGGCGACGCGCTCCAGAAAGTTATCGAGTCCGCCTGCGTAGCTGCCCTTGAGCACCTGGTTGACGGTGCTGGCGCTGTAGCCAAGCTCTTTGGCGACCTTGGCCTGGCTGGATTCGGCTACGCGTTGGCGCAGCAGTTCTAAGCGGTCAGTTGCTGTCATGGTCACCTCCGCTCCAGACGACGGCGTTTAAATTCGGATCGAAGACCTGTTTGACCCGCTGGATCTGCGGGGGTTTGGGGCCGGTGTATTTGCTGGGCAGTAGCCGGTAGATGCCGGGCTGACCTCCCTTGCCTGTGCCGCGGCCTTTTTTCACCAGGGCGAGATACCCGGCCTTGTGAAGGTGTTGGCAGTAGTACTGGGCGTCTCGCTCATGGCAGAGGCAGTCTTCGGTGCTGGCCGCGATGGCCAGCTCGCGCCAGCTGAACTCGCCCAGGATGCGCATGGTGCGCCAGAGCTGCTGGCGGCCCTGGCCCTGGGTGACGGTGACGCCGTCGCGGGTGACCCGGGGGGCGTCGATTCCGACATCCTTGACCAGGCGGTAACACTTGGCGGGGCGATGGTTGAGCCCGGGGGCGGTACCGTCTTCTGCGAGGTAGCCTGCGGCGGTGAGGCCGATCACGTAGTCGCGGATGCTGTTCTCTTCGAGCCGGGCCTCCATCCAGAGCTCCCGCAGGGTAAAGCGGCGCAGCCGACGGATGGCCACCCAGATGCCCTCGCGGCGCTGCTCGGGGCTGAGCTGGTCGATGGGGCGGCGGGTCATGAGAGCCTCCGGGCGGGGGCTTGGCCGGTGTAGAAGTGGCGGTTGCCCCAGTCGGAAAGGCCGATAACCTCCAGCCCCTGGCTCAGGGCTTCTTCCTGGATGCGCTCCAGGTTGACGCAGATGCGCCGGACGGATCCGCTGCTGGCCTTGTGGACGGCGGCGATGAGATCGCGCTCGACGGTGACCTCGCGGCAGTAGAGCCGGGCGAGATGGGTGGCATCGTCGATGTCGGCGGGCTGGGCGGGCACCCAATCGAGGATCCGGCCGTGGAAGCGCTCCCATTTCTCGAGCTTCTTAGGCAGCATCTCTTCGCCGATGAGCAAAATGGCGGCCTTGGAGCCCTCGTAGAGGTCGCGGATGACCTCGACGGCGGACTTTTCCACCAGGTGGTCCATCTCATCGATGATGAGGGGGCGCCCCGAGAGGGCGAGCTGCTCGCAGATGGCGTCGGTCATGGCGTAGATGGTGCGGGGAGTCGCAACGCCCATTTCCTTGAGCACTTCCTGCAGCACGGCTTTGCGGCTCCAGGTGCTCTTGCATTCGATGTAGTAGGCCTGGTGCCGGTTGGCCGAGTAAGAGGCCGCGAAGCTCTTGCCGAACCCGGAGGGGCCGTAGAAGCAGACCATGCCGGGCAGGTGGCGAGGGCGGTCCATGGCCTTCTGGAGCGCCTCGCTGCAGAGCGAGACGTTGACCAGGGGGGCGATGGTGTTGCTTTGTGACGCGGGGTGGTGCATGATTCCTCCTTACGGTGTATGAGGCCCGTCAGGGCCGTGTTGGAGCCGCGTGGCAGCGCGGCTCTTTCATTTTTCAGGTGCCGGTGCGGCTGACGCGATCCCCCCCGAGTTCGCGTTCGACATCGTTGAAAGCCGCCCATGCCTTTGTTTTCGGGAAGCTGCGGTAAAAACTCGCCAATTCCTCGGGAACCTCCCCGCTTCGCTCCAACTCCTTCCAGAGTTTCCACTTCCCCTTGCCGTCCACCGGAATCTGCACCTTGGTCGGTGCCGGTGCGGTCATCTCGATCTCCAGACGCTTGCGGGCGGCCTGCACCTCTGCGGCATCAATTTCGATGGGGCGGCGGCCGCCGTTGCGCTCCAGTTCGACTTCGGCGAGCTTACGCTCCAGGCGCTGGGCACGGCCCTGGGCGCGCTTCTCGGCGGCTTGCTCGACAACCGACTGCGGGAAAAATCCGCTCTTGTTGGCGCCCAGCTCGGCGATGCAGAGGAGGCGCTCGTGCTCGTCGCGGATCCAGACCTTGGCCGGGTCGTGGACGTCGTAGCCGACGCGGACATCGCAGCCGTGCCATTCCTGCAGCTCGCGGCTGAAGTAGACGTTGCCGCTGAAGCGGACCTCGCAGCGATCGACGGTGCGCAGCACCTGGGGATAGTAGGTGTCGTCGACGCCTTCTGTCGGCACCGGCACCCAGCCCTGCTCGATGAAGCTCATCCAGTATTCGGCGGGGCTGTAATGGCGCTTTGAGCCAGTCACGGGGTCGCGCAGCTGGGGCAGGCCCTTGTGGGGGCGCTCGGCGTACTCGGCGATGGCGGCTTCGATGAGGCGAACGAAGTCGGCCCATTCGAGAAGAAGTGTTCGGTCCTTGCGGGTCTGCTTGAAGGCGACTTTGCGGGCATCTTGGTCCATGGGGGCGCCGACATAGGTGGGCAGGTTCTTGGCGGCGCTGACCAGGATGGTGCGGTGGGCGCGCTCGATGACGCCCCGGGCCTGGCTGTTGTACGGAATACTGGTCTTGTGGGTGATGCCCAGGCGGGCCAGCAAACCGGTGCCTGGCGCTGTCATGACCTCGTTGCAGTAACCGCTGCCGTTGTCCGTATAGAAGATGGCCGGGATGCCTCGCTTGTCGCAGGCATGGCGCAGGGCGTCGAGGGTGGCCAGGGTCGATTCGGCGAGCGCGACGCTCCAGCCAACCGGCATGCGGGTGGCCACATCGATGATGAGGGTGACCTCGGGCCGGAAGGGGCCGCCGTGGTGCGGGTGGGCGACTTCGGCGTCGAAGGTGTGACCGTCGGCGGCATAGATATCGCCGGGAATCAGTTCACTGGTGTCACGGCGGCGGAATCCCTTGATGGTCTTGATCTCCTTGGGTCCCATGCGGCCCTTGTTTTTCTGGACTTCGCCGACCTTCTCCAGGAAGCGGCGGGCCTGGCTGTAATTGATATCGACGCCTTCGGCGTTGAGGGCGCGGACCACTTCGCTCAGCGCGGGCTTCTGGGGCTTGCCCCAGGCTTTGAGCAGTAGCGCTCCCCAGGGGGGCATCTGGGCCCTGGCAGCTTCACGGGGCGCCAGGGCGGTGATGCCGACGGTGCGCTGGTCGCGCCAGCGAAACAGGGTGCGGCGGCTCAGGGTCTGCTTGCCCAACTCACCGCCGGAGCGGGCATTGGCGACGGGTACCAGGCTTTGCAGGTGGGGCGGCAGCTGCCCGGCCTGGGCCAGACTGACCACCTTCTCGACAGCCTTGGTGGTGCCGTGGAGCGGCTCCAGCTGCTCGATGAGCTGAAGCAGGGCCAGCCGGGCCTCCATGGTGCGGCGCTGCCAGCCTTTGAGTTCGCTCGAAGACGGCAGGACCTGGACGGCCAGTTCCTTGGTGACGGCTTCGACCTTCTCGGGCAGGTTGCAGACGTTGGCCGGGAGACTGGCGATGGCGGCATCGAGCAGGGCTTCACGGGCTTCTTTGGGCAGCACGTCCAGGTGGTACTCCCGCCCGCCTCCTTGGCCGTTGCGCTCTCGAAACGGCCAGGCTTCTCGTTTGGCGCGACGAATGACGCCGCTTTCTGTGCTCGGAAGCTTTGGGGTGCCAGCCAATTCGGCGGCGGTGTACCACTCCTGGGGTGTCATGGGCGGCTCTCCCAGAGCTCGATGCGGCGCTCGATCTCTTTTTCCTGGGCGGCCAGGGCTTTGCGTTGTTCGGCAAGGCGAGCGCGTTGCACCCTCAAGGCATCGGGGCCTTGCATGGCGAAGAGGCCGATGGACTGACCGACCACCTCCAGCAGGCGCCCGCAGCCGGTGACCCGGCAGAAGGCGGCGGCGTACTCCACCGGGAAGCGATGTCCCTCTTTGCTCTCGGCCGTCCAGGCGTCGAGCATGGCCTTGGAGATTTCGCAGTCGGTCAGGCGGCTCATCCGGGCGGCGATCTCCCAGCGATCCAACCCCGAGGTCTTGATGGACTCGTACAGGGCCACCCGCACAGCTCGACCCTGATTCAGGCTGCCGGGGGCGTCGGCCGAACCGGCCAATATCTGGTTTTGCGTGTGTTCGATCATCGCAAGAAGACTCATCTGATTCGGGTTGTCGATTTTTCGCTTGGCCATGGCCCCCTCCTGGACATGATCCGGTCTACAATCCGCCCGAATTTTAGCCGTTGCCGACCATCCGCCCGTCCGCTATCCTTGGGTCCTGGTCGAGGTAGTGGGCTTTCATTCGCTCTCGCAGGATCTGGCTCTCCAGCTCGGCCCTCTCATCGATGGCCCGGGCAATGAGCCGACGCAGCGCCCGGGGGCTTGCGGGGCCCCAGAGTTCGGTGGCCTTGCAGCCGAGGAAATCGGCAATCCGCTGCCGGGCATCCGGGCTGGGCCGAACGCCTGTGACGACCTTTTGAATGTGGTAGTAATTCAGCCCCGTTGCGGCGGCGATATCGGTTAAATCAATACCTTTGATTTCGAGCAGGCTTTGTAGGTTGTTCATAAGCTCTCCCTTGGGTAGGAGGTTGTGGTGGATATTCTGGGCACCGTTAAAAGCGCCTACGACCTGGTCAGAACCATTCAGGCCGATGTCAAAGACGCCCGGCTACAAAGCGCCATCTCGGAGCTGCTGACGAAGCTTAACGATGTACTCTTTCAACTCGGCGACCTCAGAAGTACGACCTTGAAACTTGAGCGGGAAAACGAGCAGCTTCGCTTGGAAAACAACCAGATGAAGCAGTGGAACCAAGACAAAGAGCAGTACGTCTTGAAGCAGTTGGGTCCTGGCACATTTGTATATGCCGCCAAAGAAGCCGAGCAGACCCCCAGTGAAGCAAAAGACAGCAGCTGCTACCTTTGCCCACACTGTTACGACCGCAGAGAAAAGGTGATCCTTCAGTTTTCCAGCTTTGGATTTGACGGGACTCATTACGTTTGCCACTCCTGCAAGCTTGAGGTGATTGACCGTAATCAGAAAGCTAAGGCGGAGGCGTTTACCGTGCCTCGAAAGACGAGGTGGGACGGATACTGAGACCTCCTCTTTTTTTTGGCTTTGCGGGTCTACAATGTGCGTACTTTGTTGACTTGGTGAGGTCAGAGTAAATCCACATAATACGCATGTCAACTAAAATAATACGCGTCAGAGTTCCACTTTGTACTCTCCGGCGAGGCTGCATGAAAATTGTCTTTAAAATTGAATATATACGTCTAAATTGCACGCTTTCTGACGCGTCAGAGTTAGGTCAGAGTTCCACATGAATAACCCTGACCTGTTCCCTGATCGCCTACGCGAAGCAATCGGAGCCGAAAGTGTGCGTACTTTTGCATTGAGGTGCGGAATTTCGGAGGGGGCTATTAGAAAATACTTGGCAAGCAGCAGCGAGCCGGGAATGTCGGCCCTCACAGCCATAGCAAAAGAAGCGGGTGTCACGATCGCTTGGCTCGCCACCGGCGAAGGCCCCATGCGCCACTGCGACAAGGTGGGGTCTGGAACGGTTGCGGAAGTGGCGAACCATTACGCCTCTGCAAAAGACCTGGAGGCTGAATACAGCCTGGTGCCCCGCTATGATGTGGCCGCAAGCGCCGGACATGGCTCGATAATTCACAGCGAGCAGGTTGTGGATCACCTCGCGTTTAAAACGAAATGGCTGCGGGGGGACATGGGCCTGGAGCCCGACAAGCTTGCCCTGATAACGGCCAAGGGTGACAGCATGGAGCCGACGATCCGCGACCGGGATCTGCTTCTGGTCGATACGCGGGAGAAGCCAGTATCGGACGGGGTTTACGTGTTGAGACTGGAGGGGAGCCTTATCGCGAAGCGAATTCAGCGCGACCTGCAGGGAGGCTTGATTGTAAGAAGCGACAATCCTGCATATCCTGAGCTGCGAGCGAGCAAAGACCAGGTTGGACTATTGGAGATAGTTGGCAGGATTGTTTGGACGGGGGGAAGGTTGTAGGGTGTTCAATGGTTTTAGGTATTATGGAAACGATACCTAAAAAAAAGAAATGGAGGGAGCCATGAAAATAACTCTATTAGTCTCAATATTTTTGTTTGCAATATTCCCGGGGCCTTCATTTTCAAAAAGCTTTGGCCCAAAACACGACAAAGTGGCCAAGCTATTTCAAGGCAATGAAGAACCGAAGGCAAAAGATGCTGTTTGGACTCAAGAAGATATTTTTAAAATAGGCGTCATAGATGACGGGACAAACCGAGACGGTTACGCCGAATATGCTTGCGCCGTTCTTTATAAAGAAGGTTTCAAAGGTAAGCGGGTCTGGGTCCAAATTATTGATATCGTGAAACTAAACAAAATAGGGGAATGGGTAAGGCTTGGCGAAGCCAAATGTAGGTAGGCAAAACGAGCTGAAAAAAGACTATTCTAGCTATCTAAAATAAGTGGGGCTGAGGCGCTAATATGTCTTTTGCTATTCATAGAAAATCTATTCATTGTCCGAACTGCAAATATGAGGGCGCTGCTAAAGTAAAAGGAACTGGAGGCACCCTTGCCATCGTCGGACTAATCTTGCTAATAGTTGGATTTTTCTTCTTGCCACTATTGATAGCTGCAATTTTACTATTTATAATTGCTACCATAAAGCCAGCAAAACAAATATGCCCTAAATGCAAATATGAAAACCCCATTCCACTACAACAGTGGAAAAAACAAAATTCCGCAAAATTCGTGTGTCCATTTTGCGCAGAACTAATTCAAAAAGATGCAATTAAATGCAAGCATTGTGGAAGTGACCTCACAAGCTTAGAAGTTAAAAATAAAATCAAAACAGCTGATAAAAGTCATATGAATTCACTTGCATACAAAGCAGGTAAATTTTTGAAAAAAATAATAAGCCTAACGCTTACCAGACCCACCCCCGACCGTAAAGCTGTCCGTTAAAACAAATTCGCGGTGCCAAACCAAGCGCAAAAAAGGCCCGGATTTCTCTGGGCCTCTTATTTTGGTGCCAAACCGACCGCAACAGCGAGCGATTTTAAATTTCCATCTAACCCCGCACAAATTCAATGATTCCCGCCGCCGCCCGCAGAATCCCACCCATTCCCGGTTGGTGCCATACCTTCTGCTAACTCACACTTGCGCAGCTCCCCGACGCTGGAGCAGGGCAGGGCGACGCCGTTCTTCTGCGCCAGGGCGAACATCATTTCCGGCTCCAGCGTGCCCTCGATGT
>Ga0214472_10000791_pt1 | contig 37913 bp, 29 predicted proteins | sample RVTome_6_FD_207662 | JGI IMG/M metagenome (GOLD analysis project Ga0214472, IMG submission 207662) | Soil microbial communities from uranium-contaminated site in the Upper Colorado River Basin, Wyoming, United States - RVT140D175 | ecosystem: Environmental > Terrestrial > Soil > Contaminated >...
ATCTTCGCTGACGCTGATCCTTGGCATGAGTGCACGAATATCCGGGCGTTCAAGTGCGTCGCCCTCGAAGGCAGCCAGGCGTACACCACCCAGAATAAACTGAGCGGCGATGCAATACTGAATACTGAAGCGAGCCTCCTGCGCCGTCTTCGGCTCGGGGCGGTTGCACATGTTGTAGGTGGCGCTATAGCCCGCGATGTGAACGGCGGCTATATCCTCCACCTTGAACCCCTCTGTTTCCTGAAGGCTTCTCAACCCATCCAGAGCCGGGAAGATATGGCCGCAACAGCCGTGGTTCTTGACCGTCATGCGCGTAATCGGTGTCCACTGACCTATCCCTTCCAGAGCGGCACTCCAGTTGCCGGATGAGTCGCTGGTGGCCGCTGCATACCCTTTGGGTGCGTGCAGGCTGTCGAGAGATCCGGTGACGCCGCCGGCGGCCGCCATGCCGGCCAGTATGCCGGCGTCGGCGGCGTGGCCGGGATGCATCGCCTTGGCCATCCCTTCGCCCTGCAGGTTTTGCTGGTGACCGCCGGCAAAGCTGGTCGCCAGCGCGATGGCGTGGGCGATACCTGTGGAATCCGCACCGCAGAGCATGGCGGCAGAAACGGCGGCACCGATGGTGCCGACAGTCGCTGTCGTATGCCAGTAGGTGTAGTGGCTCGGCTGGATCGCCAGGGATATGCGGCAGCCGACCTCGTAGCCGCCGATGATTGCGCGGTGCAGAGCGTCGAGGCTTGCGCCCCGCTCCTGGGCGACGGCGAGGGCCGCGGCGATGGTGGGGCTGCCCGGATGGTAACCACCGTCCTTGAAGATATCGTCAAACTCGACGGTATGGCTGGCGGTTGCATTGATCAGTGCGGCGTATCGTGCAGAGCCTCTGTTGCCATCGACATAGCAGAACGCATCTCCTTCGCCCCGGCTGCTGCGCAGGGCTTCGGTGAGCAGGGTTGCCGGTGCGAGTGCACACCCGGGCAGTGTCGTGGCGAACCAGTCCAGAACGGCGCGGCGTGTCGCCCAGCGGGTCGCGGTATCCAGTGGGCGGTGCTGCCAATCGGCAGCGGCTTCTGCCAAGGCGAGTAGCGGATTGTGCTCTGTCGTGTCGGTTGTGCTCATGAGGCGTTCTCGGCGAGGAAGGTGGGTTGGGCTCCGGCTTAATTGGTGGCGCCCAGAGTACGCATTGTCTCGATCTCCTCGGTCGAGAACCCCAGCTCCTTCAGTATATCGGTACTTTGGGCGCCAACCGGTTGTGGCGGTAGTTGAAGCTCGGAGGGGCTGTCCGACATGCGGAAAGCGGTGACCGGTACCTTGAGCCCGTCAACGGGGTTGTTGGGGCAGTTCAGTGGCTGCAGAACATCACGGCTGTCCATCTGAGGATCGGCCAGCGTCTCTTCCATACGGCGGATGCGAGCGGCCGGGATACGACGCTTTTGCAGGAAGCGCTCCCAGTAGTCTGCGGACATGGTACCGATGATCTTGTTCAGCACCTCTTGCTCTTCCGCATGGGCGTCCAGGCGTTGGTTGTTGTTGGCTTTGATCATGTCTTCGCGTCCGAGTGCTGTCCACAGTCGCTTCTGCTGCTGCAGATTCGATGCGGCTATCATCAGTGGTGCATCCGACGCGTGATAGCAACCGATGGTGGCGAACGGGAAGGTATTGCCCTTTTGTTCCGGGTGCTTGCCGTTCCACGTGTAGCTGGTGAGGTGCGAGCTGCTCAGAATCAGTGCAACGTCCAGCATCGATACGTCGATGAACTGACCCTTGCCGTCTTCACGCTCACGCTGGAAGAGTGCGGCAGAGATGGCAAAGGCTGCGGTCGTTCCGGTCGCATAGTCGACAACAGGAGCACCGCTCTTAAGTGGCTTGCCGTCACCGTGGCCGGTCATCGCCATCATGCCGGAAAAGGCCTGGACGACGTTGTCGTAACCGGTTAGTTCGCGGCGTGGACCGGTGGAGCCGAAGGCGGAGATAGAGCAGTAGATCAGCCCCGGGTTGAGCTTCGACATCTCGTCGTAGCCCAGTCCCAGCGACTCGAACGCGCCCGGTCGATAGTTCTCCACAAACACATCCGCGGTCTGGATCAGGCGTTTCATCGCTTCGCGGCCGGCCTCGGTCTTCAGATCCAGGGCCAGTGCTTTCTTGTTCGAGGCCTGGGCCATGAATGCAGTGCCCATGCCCTGATCATTCATCGCACGATCGGAACCTTGATAGCGTGCCTGGTCCGGGTCAGAGGGGGATTCGACCTTGATAACCTCGGCGCCCAGTACAGCAAGTTGGTAACTCGCAAATGGGCCTGCCAGAACATGGGTGGTGTCCACGATACGGATCTTGTCGAATGCTTTAGACATGATGTCTCACCTGGTAGTCGGTGATGAAATTTCGATACTGCGTCACCGAGGCTCTGGGGGGAGGTTAGCCCCCAAGAGCCTGGCGTGGTGTTGCTTACTTGATGACGCCGGCGGCCTTCAGCTGCTTTGCAGCGACTTTGGTCGCGCTGTCGGCGAACTTCGCATACTGTTCCGGACCCATCCATGAGTCCATGACCCCGGCGTTGCGAGCGTACTGCTGGTAGTCGTCGGTCCGCATCGCCTTGTGGAAGGCATCGGCAATCTTCTGCTGGGTCTCCGTCGGGATGCCGGCAGGACCGAACACGCCACGAACCTGAATCCAGCTGTTGTCGACGTCGTAACCCTGTTCGCTGAAGGTCGGCAGATCCGGCAGACCGGACAGGCGTTCTTCGCCAAGGACGCCGAGGCCCTTGAGGCGACCGGCTTCGAAGAACGAGGTCACGGCGCCCAGGTTGGAAACGCCTACATCGACGTGGCCGCCGAGCAGTGCAGCGGTAATATCGGGTGTGGCGTTGAAGCCGACCCAGTTGAACTTCACGCCGGCCGCTTCTTCAAGCATGGAGATGCCGATGTTCTGCATGGAACCGATAGGCCCGAAGCCGCCGATATTGATCTGGCCACCGGTCGCTTTCGCTTTGGCAACGAGATCGTCCAGATTGTTGATATCGGAATCGGTGCGTACGAACAGCAGGATGGCGTCTTCCTGAGTGGAAGCGATCCAGGAGAACTCGTCCGGGCTGAAGGTGCCCTTGAGGTTGGTCAGCATGCCGGTGAAGTGGGTCAGGGTATTGATACCCAGAGTCAGACCGTCCGGCTTGGCGGGGCGAATCTTGCTCATCTGGCTTGCTCCACCACCACCCGGTGCGTTGATGACGACAACCTTTTGGCCGATCTGGGGCTCAAGAGATTTCGCTAGGGTGCGGATAAACACGTCGGATGAACCACCGGCTTTGGTGTGCATGATCATCGTAACGGGGCCGGTAGGCCAATCGCTTTCAGCTACAGCGGTTTGAGTGGTGGCAACAATTGAAGTCAACGCGAATGCGGCGGCGCTCAAGTAGGTGCGGGCGCTTTTTTTTATTGTGCGTACCATCGTTAGACGGCCTCCCTAGCTAATCAGTTTGGTCTTTCGATATGGGGCGAATCCCCTGAATCAAGCGTCCCAAAAAGTAAGGGCGGGTGGTACTGAGTATTTGTAAGGGTTTGAGGCACGCTGTGTTTGGGCAAAGCGCTGTCAGGCTGCGTTATCGTTTTGCTCCAGAAGCTTTTTCATCCAGGCAAGGAATTTCAACAGAGTATCGGAGGGGGTCACGTTTCGGGGCCAGGTGAGGTAGTAACCCTCGCCGGTCTTGCAGGGGGTGGGAAATGGCGCAATGAAACTGCCGTTCTGTATTTGCGAGTCGACAAAGACTTTGACGGCCATGGCGACGCCAATGCCCATGGACGCGGCCTCATAGGAGAGTGCCGAGGTATCGAAGCGAATGCCGGCCGTGGGGTTCAGATTGAGGCCGGCCTCTTTCATCCAGGTTTCCCAGTCATGTGGGCGTGCGGTGGAGTGTAGAAGCCGAACGCGTGACAGGTCCCGGGGGGTCTTGATATCGGCGGATTCCATCAGCGCGGGCGAACAGATCGGGATCAATTCGATATCGACCAGTTTCTCCGAATGCAATTCGGGCCAGTCGCCGTGACCTGAACGGATCGCGGCATCGATGTTTTGCGTCTCGAAGTCTGCCGGTTGCAAAGAGGAGGTAAGGCGAACCTCTATCCTTTCATTCGCTTCGTTGAACTGCGCCAGGCGAGGGATCAGCCAACGCTGAGAGAAGGTTGTGTAGGATTGGATCGACAGGATGTCTCGCCGCCCTCTGCGCGACACTTGGCGAGCGGCATGGCTGATATCCTGAAACGCATGAGTCACTCCCTGGTATAACTCTTTGCCTTCACGTGTCAGTTCTATCCCACGGTGAAGTCTGCGAAACAGGGTAACACCCAGATACTCTTCCAGCACTTTGACCTGACGGCTAACCGCTACCTGAGACACGTTCAGTTCCTCGGCGGCAGCCGTGAGGCTACACAGCCGTGCTGCTGCTTCGAAGGTCCTGAGCGGATTGAGCGGAGGAAGAGGATACTTCATATAGATACCTTAGAGATGTTATTGGGCGGTCAGGTCACATTGGGGATTGAAACATGTAAATTGGAATACTCTTGACTCCTTCAGTCTAGTTGTCGGCTTCGATCTTTCCGATTCTGGAGGGCTAGGGCAGGAGTGCCGGATACCCTATCACGGGCCACTATAACAGCCGACTGTCCTGCTTTCTGAAAAGAATAGTGAAAAGACAGTACACCAGTAAGGTACAGCGGGCCAAGGTGCTCTGAGATAATCCGGCGTTGCCGGTGACGTTGGCGGCCGGTGATCCGCTGCAGAAGGGGTGTTGAAACCTCTCCTCCGCTCAGTTTCTGAAACACCTCAGGCCTCTCAGGTCATCTCGGGTTCAGGGTTGATTCAGTTTGCGTCTGGCATAACGTATAGGATGTGAACCAGTGCTTGTTTTTTGAACAGTGCGCGGGTTAGTGTTAGAGGAGTCTCCTGCCGGAATACCCTGGGGTGTGCAACGAACAGGGTGGAGGAGTGTTCGCCAGCGGAGGGCGGTTTGTCGGGCGGTCGTGCAGGGACGGCACGCCCGTCTTCACCCTGTGATCAACCGAGAGCCGTCCAATGAGCTACCGCATGACTGCAGCCCTTGCCGGGTTCTGCGCCCTGTCCCTGAGCCTGCCCGCGATCTCCGCCGAGACCGAGATGCGTATCCCGATGCAGGAGGGCAAAGCCACCACCTTCTATGTTCAGGCCTCGGTCGGAACGTTGAGTACCATGAATTTTATGGTCGACACCGGTTCCGGTTACATGACCATCAACGAAGAGACCCTTGCCGGCCTGCAGGCAAATGAGCAGGCGGTGTATCAGCGCGATCTGATCGGCGTGCTGGCCAATGGAACCGAGATGCGTGTGCCGGTCTATCAGCTGTCGAGCATCAAGCTCGGCGATTGCCGTCTGAATGATATCGAGGCAGCGGTGTTCCCCGGTAACACGCGCCAGATTCTCGGACTGAGCGTGCTGAAACAGGCGGGGGCGTTCACCTTCTCGTTCGATCCGCCGCAACTGGTGCTCAACCGCTGTCCGCAAACCGATCTGATCGCGGCCGAACTGGAGCACTGATCGCTGGCGGCGAGTCGCTGGTGAACGACAGATTATGGCGCCGCCGGTTTCGGCCGGCGGTTACCTTCAGGCTTTCCTGTTCCATGCTGTTTTAATTACTCCTTTACTATCAGTTGTTTATGATTGATTGGCGGAGCCTTGTCTCGACCTGGCGCGGAACTTGCCCCTAGCGAACTACATACCCGATGGAGATGCCGTCGGGGTCAATCAACTTCGCAATCGGGAGGTTCATATGAAAAAGGAATATCGCCAGGCACTGTTGGTAGGCAGCGTGGCCGCTCTGCTCTCTGCTCCGGGTTGGGCTGCGGAGGAGCAGCCCGCCTTGCCCGGGTCAGAAGACCCTAAGCAAAGCGAGCCGACTCAGGTGGAGGAGGCTGCGCCGGCGCAGGCTACCGAGCCGCAGCCGCAACCGAGCGAGCCGCAAACCAGCTTCGCCTCACCCGAAGCACTGAAGCTCTATAACCACAGCCCGAACGAACTGACCGGTCGGGATGTGATCGGGAGCGACGGTGCTGTTCTCGGCCGTATCAGCGATATCGTTGCCGGTCGGGCCAGCGGCCGTATCTATGCGGTGGTCTCACGCGGCGGCTTTCTCGGTATCGGCTCCACCGACTATGCCGTTCAGCTCGATGAGTTGAGTCTGGACCAGGACAAGCTGCGTATGGAGATCAGCGCACCGGAACTGGAGATGCGTCGTGAATATGAAGGCGAGCGCTACGTGGCGGTAACGCCGGTGGATAGCCCCATCAGCGAGTTCTCCGCCTTCGAGGCTGAGCCTCAGCCTGAATCCGACGAGGCTGCGCCCGCACCTCAATCCGACGAGATTGCGCCTCAGCCTCAATCCGAGTAACTCAATCCTGCCAACAGGATCGGCCGGAACCCGCGGCGCTTAAGTACCGCGGGTTCCGGCCCCTCGCCTTTCCCCTGTCAGCTGTCGTCGGGGCGCTTGAACATCCCCGGCGTCAAGTGATTCCTCTGTAGCAAGCGGTAGAACTCGGTTCGGTTGCGTCCGGCCAGTCGTGCCGCCTCCGTCACCTGTCCGTTGGTGATCTTCAATAACTGCACCAGATAATCCCGCTCGAACTGTTGCTTGGCATCGGCATAGGTGCGGATACCGGTGGGTTTCTCGTGCAGAGCCCTCGCCACCAGGGTGGCCGGTACCAGCGCCGTGGTGGAGAGCACGCAGCACTGTTCGACCACGTTCAACAGCTGGCGTACGTTGCCGGGCCAGTCGTAACCGACCAGGCGTTCGAGCGCTTCCTGCGTAAAGTCCTGGGCTCGGTGGGGGTGTTTCTCCCGCAACTGGTTCAGGAAATGGCGGGCCAGCAGCGGAATATCCTCCGGACGCTGGCGCAGCGGCGGCAGGGTCAGCGTGACCACGTTGAGGCGATAGTAGAGATCCTCGCGGAAATCGCCGGCGGCGATCGCATTCTCCAGGTTGCGGTGGGTTGCCGATACGATACGTACATCCACCGGGATCGATTGGTTGGAGCCCACAGGGCGGATCTCGCGATCCTGCAACACCCGCAGCAGCTTGGCCTGCAGCGCCGGTGGCATGTCGCCGATCTCGTCGAGGAATACCGTGCCGCCGGAGCCGGTCTGTAACAGCCCCTTGTGGGCACTGGTGGCGCCGGTAAAGGCGCCCTTGGCGTGACCGAAAAGCTCCGACTCCAGCAACTGCTCGGGAATGGCGGCGCAGTTGATCGCGACCAGCGGTTTGTCGTGACGTGGGCCGGCCAGGTGAAGGGCACGGGCCAGCACCTCCTTGCCGGTGCCGGAGGCACCCTGTATCAACACACTGGCCTCGCTGGCGGCGACCAGCTCTGCTTCGGCCAGCAGGGCTTCCATGTTCGGGTTCGCGGTGATGATCCCGGCGCGCCAGGGGGCGTCGGCGTTATCGGCCGGCGTTCTGTCGTCTCTGCCCGGGGTATTCAGCGCGCGCTCGAGCAGTTCCAGTAGCGCTCCGTCATCGAACGGCTTGGTCAGGTAGCCGAACAGTCCGCGCTGGGTCGCCTTGACCGCATCGGGGATGGTGCCATGGGCGGTCAGCAGTATCACCGGCAGCGCCGGATCCTGGCGGTGGACCTGTTCAAACAGCGCCATACCGTCCATTCCGTCCATGCGCAGATCGGTGACGATGGCGCCCGGACGGGTGACCGCGATGCGCGCCAGTGCCTGCTCGGCGCTGTTGGCGGTCTCCACCTGATAACCGGCGGCGCGCAGCCGGATAGAGAGCAGTTGCAGCAGACCGGCATCGTCATCGATCAATAGGACGGTGCGATGATTTGCGTTCATAGCTCGGGCTCCTGGCGTACCGTTTCGGGTTCCAGCTCCTCCTCCAGCCCCTTGAGTTTCTCGATCTTGCTTTGGTATTCACGGGTTTCCCGACGCTGTTGACGCAGCCGCTGGATCAGCACCAGGTTGCTCTGGAAGAGCACGATCAGTTGTCGCTGCTCGGTGTCGAGTTCCGGTTCCTGTTGCAGCGACTCCAGCAGTTGCAGGGCTTCGGTCAGTTCGGAATCCTTGGCATTGTTGCGGCCGAGCAGGCAGGCGAGCCTGAACTGATCGCTGATGCTCATGCCGGGAAGTTGTTGTTCCAGTGTAGCCCGAAGCGGGCGTATCTGTTCCGGCGTCAGCGTATTGTTGACCGATAGGCAGGCCAGCATCGCGGCCAAGGAGGGGGCGACCGTTGCCGTTGCCGTTGCCGCTGTCACCGGCTGAGGAGGCGGTGTGTCCTGTTTGGGGGGCGATGGGACACAACCGGCCAATCCGAACAGCAACAGTAGTAGCAAAGGGTATCGATTAGCCACGATGGGGGCTCTCCTGCGTAATCGGTAAGGTGATCCGGAAACAGGCACCGTTCGTTCTGTCGGGCGACAGGACCAGTTGTCCGCCCAGCAGCTCTATATGTGCCTTGGCAATTGCCAGCCCCAGGCCGCTGCTCTTCAGAGCGCCGCGGGGGGGAGGGGTTCCCTTGAAGAAGGGTTGAAACAGTTGATCGGTCTGTTCGGCCGGTATGCCCGGGCCCTGATCGCAGACCAGAATCTCGATGCCGTTCGCCTGTTGCCTGCTCCTGATCTCGACCGTCCCTCCGTCGGGGCTGAATTTGATCGCGTTGCCGATCAGGTTTTCCAGTGCGACCGCCAGCCGACCCCGGTCGGTATGCAGGCGGAGCGAGGGGAGCCTGTACTGCCAGTTCAGCCTCTTGCTGCGCCGGGGCAGGTCGAACCGCCCGGTGATCTCGTCGACAAGCGGGCGCAGTTCGAACCAGGCGAGTTCCAGTCGGGGTTCGCTCAACGCCTCGTTGTAGCGCAACAGGTCTTCGATCCGCTGGCGCAGATCGCGCGCGCTTGCGCGCATGATTTCGACGATCTCCCGCTGTTGCGGCGTCAGCGGTCCGCTCACCTCATCGCGCAGCAACGCCACCGCCTCCAGCAGGCTGGTCAGCGGTGTTTTCAACTCGTGGGAGACCTCGCGGAAGAAGCTTAGCTTGCGCTCCTCCAGCTCCTGCAGGCGGTTGCGCAGCCAGTCCAGCTGTTCGCCGAGGTAGACCAGATCGCGTGGCCCGCGGATCCGGCTGGGAGTGTCCAGATCGTTCTGGCCCAGGCGGCGAATGGTCGCGGCGAGCTGCGATACAGGGCGGCCGAGCAGCCAGGACAGGGTGCCGGACAGCAGCAGGGAGAGCAGGACCATAGTGACGGCCAATGTGATCATCGCCGTCTGGATGCGTTCGGCGGTTTCGTTCATGCCGGTCACCTGATCGTTTATGACCTGGGTGGCGCCCTCGATCAGAACCGCGGATACCTCATCCAGGTTCTCGAACTCCTGCTTGTAGTCATCGAATGTGGCGGTGGCCGGGTCTTGCTCCAGACGTTGATAAAGCGCCATTTCCATGGCCGCCAATGCCGCAAGCCGGCGCTCTTGATCCGGTGTCCAGGGCATGGGTACCAGCATATCCAGGGTCTCCTGGAAGCGTTGATGGGCACGCTCAAGGCGCTGCTTCAGGGCCGGATCTTCGAGCACGAAATACTGGCCAGCGGCACGCTTGAGTGCCAATGTGGCTTCGCCGAGCAGGCGGCTGGCCTGGGTAATCTCGGCGCTGATATTCACCGAGCGCCGTCCCTCCAGTGCCATCTGCTCCAGCGCATGGGTCATGCCTAGAATCCCCCCCAGCAGCGGCAGGGCGCCGAGCACGAAACCGGCCAGCAGCAGTGCGGAGAAGGAGGGGGGCAGCTTGAACGTCAGTCTCATGGGGCAGAGTTATCCGTAACGGGGCATCTACATAGGTGCCGATATAGGTGTCGATCGGTTCTTCGGGATGGGGGTGCGGCGGCATCCTGACTTAGGTTAAAGAGCCCGGACCCGGCCATAGGTTCCCCGACTGACAGTATGGCCGGGACCGGGGATTCTTGCGCGGAATGGCCTTGTCGCTGGGGGGCAACAGGAAAATATTTTTAAAATCAAATGGTTATGTTTTTTGGTGGATGATGTGTCGCCTGTAGGCGACCACAGATCGGTGTCGATCGGTCGTATGCCTGTGGTGATATTTTTATCTATTTGTTTTTAAAGAAAAAACAATTAATGGCACGGGATCTGCTCTTATTCCGACTGCACACCCCAATTATTTCGAGTAACAGGAGGAAGCTATGAAAAAATTGAGTCTTGCCGCAGCGATGGGTCTTACCGCCTCTATGCTGGTGTCCGGTATGGCGCTGGCCGCAGGAACGGAGTCTGCTTCGTTCGAGACACTGGATCAGAACATGGATGGTCAGTTGACTCCCGACGAGGTGAGCAGCTCTCCGGAGGTGAGTGAGCGGTGGACCGAGCTCGATATCGACGAAAGCGGCACCATCGATCGTGTCGAGTTCAGTGCCTTCGAAGAAGGTGTTCGGGAGCCGAGTACAGAAGGTCTTCAGGAGCCTGGCACCGAAACCCCTATGGAAGAGGGGCAGTAAAACCGATTCTTCGAGTCAAAGACTCCGGCCAGGGAGGGGCGGGGTCTTTACGCTTTTAGGGCGTATTCCGGGGCCGGTGGCGCACCGGGCCGATGAACTGCAGGGTATCCCATAATAGGGATACCCTGTTCAGGCGCCGAGAGTTTGAAGGGGGCTCTCGAATCGGCTTGGTGCACGCTGGACCCGGTGCATCGGTTCTATAGTCAATCTTCAGTCAGTCTTCGCGGTCAACCATTCTGGTGTGACCCTATCGTTTCCGTCGCCAGGCAGAGACATTGCATCGGATAACCCCGAAATGTATGTCTGCAGCAGTGTCGAATCTTGAGCGAGCTCCTTTCGGTTAAAGGCGATTCCGATATTGTCTATAGGTGTTTAAATTATGTAACAGCCTGTTTTATTTGTTTCGTGTTAATTACAGTACGTATAAAGTAAATGTTACATAATTGTTTTTTTGTTGTGTTTATTTAGATTTAAACGGTCGTTTTATTTCTAATTTGTATAACGCGTGACCATTTTTTCTGATAGCATAATTTCAAGAGTTGAGAAGAGTGAATATTATTGGTTGGTGCTGCTGTATGTCGCCTCTAATATGTTTCAATACTGGAACAACTCAGAAAGATCTTCTCCCGACAAAGGCAAAATCCGAGTAATCGGATGACGCAAAGTCACGGGTCCCTCGCTGGATAGCCGGACTACCGAAAGAGAATCATTTCTCGTCTGCCGGTAGCTGCAGGTCTTTCGCTCCGATGTACTGGAAGCCCGCGATACCGGCTATCGAACCGGTGCCCATGCCTGTAGGCATGGCCATCCGGTGCTGCAGCCATTCAAGAGCTTCCTTGCATCTCCGATCGGTAATCCGCTCGTTTTGAGCGGGCCCTACTCACGCAAAGAAAGATACAATTGGAGCTCGAATCAATGAACAAGAATAAGCTGGCTCTCGCTGCTGCACTGGCAACCCTTATCTCTGCACCGACCTATGCCGCCTCGGCAAAATTCGCAGCCCACGTTGCCGATACACAGTTGTTGTCGACAAGTGCGAATAGTCAAACGAATAAGGTGGATGCGCCCGAAGCCGCTAGCATTCTCCACGCCACTATCCGTACACCGAATAAAAAGGATCTACTGATCGGTGTTTCATTGGAAGCGGGTCTTTATACCGAAACCAACCTCAAGGGCAAGAACGGCAGCAGCGAAGTGGCCGGTGCCGAGGGGGGCATTCAGGTGACCGTACTGGTTGACGGCCGGCCGGCGATGCCGGGGCAGGTCACCTTTGCCAAGCGCTTCCAGGAGATGAGTGCGACGCTGGGCGGTGTGATCGAGAGCTGTCAGGTGAGCAGCACGGACGAGGATGGCGACGGTGTATACGAAGGAACGGTGGTGGTCGAGCGCGACTGCCTGGTTACGGACGAGGAGATCGGGCTGGTTCTGAGCACGACCGCGGCCCATCACTTCAATTTTGTGATGCATGATCTGCAACCGGGCGATCACCGGGTCGAGGTTGTTGCTCGGGCGATGTCCAGCGCCGATGTCATCAACGGTACCTATACCGTTTATGATCCGGAAACCGGTGAAGCGTACGAAGTGAGTACTACCGACAATGAAGCCAGTGCCTATGCGGTGGTCGGGAAGGGCTCGCTGACCGTTCAGGAGGTGCAGGCCGTCAACCTGAGCAGCCCTCTCGACGGTAACGTCCTCGAACTGTTCTAACCTCGTCGATCGGGGGAACACGAGTTGTTGCCCCGATCGTGTGCCCTACGCCTCCGGCCGAGCCGCGGTCACGACATGGCCCTGTCGGGTTCGGTCCTTCGCTCCCGCATTCGCCACCGACAGAGTGTTGTACTCTGGATGACGGTGCCGATTCCTGCGGGAGCACTTTCTTATTATATATAGTCTCCAAGTCGAGACATTAGTTCGTTATATAATGAGTTTCTGCATCTTTGTCTTGACAATGGCGGTGAAGGGCTAAAGGATTGATGAAAATATCATCAACGCTTGTGCTACAGTTTTTTCGAGAGGGTCCGATACCCTCTATTATGCGTTGTAGAGATCCTTTCTCGATAATGGCAAACCCCGAGTAATCGGGGGACGCAAAGCTTCAGGTCCCTTTGGGATAGCTGGGCCATCGAAGGAGAGTGAGCTTGCAAGTCCACGACTTCTGAGGATCTTGAGTATGCCGTATTGCCTAGGCGGCGCTCAGAACTTCTTACCGCTCTGAGCGTCTTTTGAATACCGGTGTGGCGATGAGTTGGCCACGAAATAAAAGACAGGCGCATTATGAACAGGGCAGATATCGGCGGTCCGCACAGGGATTCGCCACTGAAAATCCTTTTCATCGATCCTCATTCCGCATTCGTGACCTGGGGCAGCGGCCTGGTTCAGTATGGCTGCGACTGGCAGGTGGTCCGTACGGATGACTCGCGCGCAGCGCTTACCCTGCTGTCGGAAACCAGCTTCGATGCCGTCATCGTGGCGGCGCTGAGCAGTTTCGAGCGGGAGATCGGTATTCTGCGCCAGGTCGCATCGGTTAAACCGAAAACCGCGCGGATCCTGCTTTCGCCGGTGCTGAGCGCGGTCAATCTCGCCAAGGCGCTCGATGTCGTTCATCGCAACATCTTTCAGGGCAGCAGTGTCGAGGAGATAGTGTCGTCCGTCGAGCAGACGGTAATGGTGACGCGTCAGTTGTACCGCGATAAGGTGGTACGCTCCTTTGCCGCCTTTCGCCAACTGCCTTCGCCGCCGGCTATCTATCATGAGCTGAGCCGCGCACTGAGCAGCGACCGTACCGGCACGCGCGACATCAGTGCGATCGTCGAACGCGATCCGGCGCTGGCGGCGCGCATCCTCCGTCTGGTGAACTCCAGCTATTTTGCATTGAGCCGTCACATCTCCAACCTGAACGAAGCGGTCACCCTGCTCGGTGTACGCACGGTGCGTGGTCTGGCGCTGGCGGGACATCTCAATGCGCACTACCCAGAAGCGGCGGCCTGGAAGATTTTCTCGTTCGAGATGATGAGTCAGCGCGCGCTGTGCGTGGCCCGTCTGGCACAGGAGATCTGCGGCCCCTACGGCAAGGGGCAGGCACTGAAGGATCAGGCGTTTCTCGCCGGGTTGCTGCTCGATATCGGCATGCTGATGCTGGCGGCGGAGCAGGGGCAGGGTTACCTGAAGGTGATCAAGTATGCTGCCCACAAGCAGTTGCCGCTGCATATCGTCGAACGGATGGCCTATGGCGTGACCCATGCGGAGCTGGGGGCTTATCTGCTGAACATGTGGAATCTGGCGCCTCAGGTGGTCGAGGCGGTGCTGCTTCACCATGAGCCGGACGAGGCCGTCGGCGATAGTTTTGCACCGCTGAGCGCCGCGCATATCGCCGATGCATTGCTGCCGTCGGTCGGCAACGAGTTCGATCTGGATCTTTCGGCAACGCTGAGCGGGAACTACGTCGAACGGATCAATGCCAGGCAGTACCTGCCGAGCTGGAAAATGGTGGCCAATGGCTATCGTCTGCGGATGCGCGAATCGGAGCGTGTCCGCAGCGCCTGACAGCCGGTACGCGCATATGCCTCCTTCTAATCCCTCTCAGTCGGCAACGCTCGGTGCCGGACCCCACTGAAACAGCAACCGGATGACCGGCGCCAGTACCGCACAGATGAACATGACCAGCGCCATCGGCAGTGGTGTACCGTCGTAGAGCAGACCGACGAGCGAGCCGGAAAATGCGCCGAAGGCGAAACCGCAGGCTCCCATCAGTGCCGTGGCCGTGGCACTGTTGGTGGGAAACAGGTCGGTTATCCCCGCCATCGAGTTGGCGCTGACCAGCCCGTGACAGCCGAAGAACAGCATGACCAGCGGAATGAAGATCTGGATCTGCAACTCGCCACCGAGGAAGACGTAGCCGAACAGCATCGCCCCCGTCGCGATCTGGATCAGCTGTCCGGCCAGCAGCAGCGTGCGCGGCTGATGGTTGGCGAGCAGGCGGATGTTGAGCTTGTTCAGTAGTATCAGGGTCAACACGTTGGCACCGAAGGCAAGCGGATAGGTCGACTCGCTCATACCGAAATACCCCATGTAGACCGAGGGCGAGCCGGTGATGAACGCGAACAGACTGCCGTAGCCGAAACAGGCCGAGAACAGGTAGCCCAGCGCATGTCGATTGCGTATCACCATCCAATAGCGACGAACGGCATTGGGCCTGTCGGTCTGGATCTTCCGGGTTTCCGGCAAGACCCGATGGATGACGCCGGCGAGGACGATTCCATAGATCAGCAGCAGCACAAATATCATCTGCCAGCCGGCGCTCTGCAGGACAAGACTACCCAGTACGGGAGCCAGCAGCGGCGCAAGCATCAGGATCATCGCCATGCGTGACATGGTGCGTGCACTCTCCCGTCCGCTGAACAGATCACGCACGATCGCCGGTGTATTGACCACGGTGATGCCTCCGCCTACTGCCTGAACAACCCGGAACAGCCAGAGCCACTCGATCGAGGGGGTGAAGGTGATCGCCAGCGAGCCGATGATGAACAGGCTCAGACCGAAGAAGATGCCGGTACGGCGGCCGAAATGGTCCGAGAAGGGGCCGCCGAACAGTTGGCCGATGGAGAAGCCGGCAAGAAAGAAGCTGATAGACAGCTCGACATCGGGTATCGATCGGCCCAGCTCCCGGGCGATGGTCGGGATCGCCGGTAGATAGGCGTCGGTGGCCAGGGGCGCCAGGGCGGTGAGCGCCGCGAGAATAAAAACGAATCCGGGAATGACAAGAGCCGCATCATTTGTAAGGGCTTTGGATTCCATATAAGGTGTTGCTCCATTGACGGTTCAATGCCGCTTGCACGGTGTATCGTGCAAGCGAGGCAGATTTATCGATTGAAAGGCGTCGTGAATCTATTGGAGAGGCCGGAAGAGTGTAGTGTAATATATATTACATTATGGCGGCGGGTCCACCCCTGATCCGAACGGGACGGATCTCGAACAGGGGATATGAACAGCCATTCAACAGCGAGTAGAGCAGCGAGAAGAGCAGCGATGAGTCTTCCACTTGAGCAAGAGTGCGCAGAGAAAGGGTTGACCGCAAAAGGGCTTGAACGCAGGCGCCGGATACTGAACGCGGCCAAGGAGGTGTTCCTCGAGCAGGGGTTCGAGAACGCCAGCGTCAGCGACATCATGAAGCGCGCCGGCGGCTCGATGAGTACCCTCTATCGCTGTTTCGGCAACAAGTTCGGCCTGTTCGAGGCGATGATGCAACAGTCCTGCGACGATCTGTTCGCCAGTTTCGATGAAGACCGGGTCTGGAGCGACGATCCGACATTGACGCTGTACCGCTTTGGCCAACGGTTCATCGAGATGATCGGTACGCCGCAGGCGATCGCGATGCACCGTCTGGTGCTCTCCGCCAACAGCACCGAGAGCGAGCAGATCCAGTCCCTGTTTTACACCGCTGGACCCGATCGTATCCGCAAGCTGCTCACGCTCTATCTGAAGCGGCAGCGGGAGGAGGGCAGATTGCAGATCGATTGTTGCACCCTGGCCGCAGCGCAGTTCGTCGAGATGATCAAGCAGCCCTGGCACCTGCAGGCGCTGCTGGGAGTGCCGTTCGACCCGGCACTGCCGGAGAGGAGTCTGCGCCAGGGGGTGGATATCTTCCTGAAGGGGACCGCGGCCTGAGGCGAAAAAAGGCCGGTGCGGCAAGCTATACGCCGGTCACCGGCCTGGGAAGAAAGCGTCGTTGATCGGAGTCTAACAGCTCTTGAAGGCGGGTTGAACTCTCCCGACACACTACCGACATTGTGCTACTAACATAACTCATCTTCGCGCCGATCCGGCTGCAAAATATTCACTCGAAAATCCGATCGATCCTACTACAATGCTCGCCGTCCGCACCTCCTCCAGAGGTGGTTCCCCGGCACCGGGCGGCACCCGTCGAGCCTTCCTCGCCGCCGCTTGTACCTCCCTGAAATATCCGGCCTTAGAGGGTCAAGCAGAATGATCCACGCTGTCTATAAGGCGCTGGTAAAGGCGCTGCACCAGTCCGTCAACGCCTGCGTCGACCGCAGGGCTAAGCTGCTCGCCGAGCGGATCCGCCGCGTCGATCGTCAGGCAGTGGAGCTCGAGGCGCGGCGGCAGCGCGCCGAGCTGCTCGGCGAGCAGCAGGGTATCGGCCAGGCCGAAGCCGTGTGAACCGGCCGCTCCCCCTTTCCATCGCCTGAGCTGTTCCAGACCCGGCCGGTGATACCGACCGGGCGCCTCCGGACTCCAGAGGGCATCCACCAGCCAGCATTCGTCACTGCCGCGCAGATATTCGATCAACCCGGTACCGGGGCGGTCGAGCGCCCGGAGGTCGCAGGCGATATCGCTTGGCAGGTGTGTTGCCAGCCGGGCGATCACCTCCCAGCCCAGCCGGTCGTCTCCGGCCGGCGAACCCACTCCGATAATCTGAATCCTGTCGCGCTTCAATCGCGCCGCTCCAGATCCAGGGTCAGGAAATGGGTGGAGCAGGAGATACAGGGGTCGTAGTTGCGGATCACCTTTTCACAGTGCAGGCGCAGTTCATCGTCGCTGTGCGCGAGGCCGAAGTTCTGCAGCGAGCGGTGCAGGTCCTGTTCGATCCTGGCCTGGTTCTGGCTCGTGGGCGGCACGATGCGGGCGCTCTTGATCAGCCCCTCGGCGTCCGTTTCATAGCGGTGCCAGAGCAGTCCCCGCGGCGCTTCCGTCGCACCGAAACCGACCCCGGCGCGAGGCGTTACCGGATCGTTGGGACGTTCGGGATACTCGTAGGTCGCGGTAAGTGCAATCGCCTCATGCAGGGCGACCTCGATCTCGACGGCGCGGGCGACCATGCTGTGGAACATGTTGCGGCTGGGGAGGTCGATGCCGGTCTGTTCGAGATTGTCGCGGACGGCGTCGGGCAGGCGATCCAGGTTGAGGTTGAGCCGTGCCAGCGGCCCCACCAGGTAGGGCTTGCCCTGGTACAGCGACCAGAGCGCGGTGGAGTGCGGCGCATGATCCTCGCGGAAGTGGTTGTCCCACTGTGCGGCATCGATCGACAGACCGTCGGAACCGGTCAGCCTGCCGGCATAGAAGGGGTACTCGGTGTCGTGGGTGAGTGCGACGCAGACGAAGTCGTCGTCATCCTCGGGCAGCGGCAGCAGCGCGCACCAGCGGGTCAGCGCGCGTGCATCCTCCAGCGCATTCAGCAGGCGCTGGTGCAGGTCGGCCACGTCCGCCGGTGTCGGGGCGTGGTGAAAGCCGCCGACGCAGGCGCCGACCGGGTGCACCGAGCGACCGCCGAACAGGCGAATGATCGCATTGCCCAGCGCCTGCAGCGCCAGCCCGCGCTGCACCGCCTCGGGGTGTTTGGCCGCCATGGCGATGGCGCTGTCGAAGCCGAGATAGTCGGGCAGGGCGAGCAGGTGGATATGCAGGGCGTGGCTCTGCAGCCACTCGCCGCAGTAGAACAGCCTGCGCATCCGCTCCACCCAGGGCGAGGGGGTAAAACCGAAAGCCTGCTCCAGCGCCTGCACCGCGGTCATCTGGTAGGCCACCGGACAGATGCCGCAGATACGGGCGACGATATCCGGCACCTCCTTGTACTCCCGGCCTTCGAGAAACTTCTCGAAATAGCGCGGCGGCTCGAAGATCGACAGCTGCAGCTGTTCGATCCGGCCCTTGTCGATCGCCAGTTTCAGCGAGCCTTCGCCCTCGACGCGGGTCAGCGCGGGTACGTCGATCCTGATCCGTCGTGAGTCAGTCATCGCTGTCCCCTCCATGGGCGCCGCTGCGGGCGATCAAGCCGGCATCGTGAAAGGCGGGGGCGCCGCTGTTGATCATCAGGAAACGCCTGGCGATCGCTTCGGGCAGCAGCCCGATACCGGCGAAACGTCGGCTGAGACTCGCGGTATTGGGGTTGTCGGACGGGCCGTAGCAGCCGTAGCAGTCGCGGCCGAAGCCGGGGCAGAGCGCGCCGCAGCCGGTGCGGGTGACCGGGCCCAGGCAGGGCTTGTCTTCGGTGATCATGACGCAGACCCGCTGTTGGCGCTTGCACTCGAGGCAGACCTTGTCCCGTTCGTCGATCGGCGGGACACCGAACAGCAGGGCATTGACGGCGGCCAGCAACTGGCGGCTGTTGATCGGACAGCCCCAGAGTTCGAAGTCCACGCGCACCTCGTTGGCGATGGGGCGGGCATGGTTCAGCGTCTTGATGAACTCGGGTTTGGCGTAGATCGCGTCGCGCCACTGATCGTGTTGGTTGTCCAGGTTGCGTAGCGCCTGCAGCCCGCCGGCGGTTGCGCAGGCGCCGATGGTGATCAGGTAGCGACTGGCGTCGCGCACCCTGTGGATGCGCTCGATTTCGTCCTGGGTGGAGAGGCTGCCCTCGACGAAGGCGATATCGACCTCGGCGTCCGGGTCATCCAGGCCCGCCTCGAGAAAGTGCCTGATCTCGACCCGGCGGGTCAGTTCCAGCAGTTCGCCGCCCAGATTCAGAAACGCCAGTTGGCAGCCGTCGCAGGAGCTGAACTTGTGCACCGCAATGCGGGGTTTGGTGTCGATCTTGATCATCAGAACCCCCGTGTTCCGAGCAGTTCGCGTACGGCGGGATAGTTGAATACCGGACCGTCCTTGCAGACAAAGGCGGCGCCGAACTGGCAGTGGCCGCAGTGGCCGATGGCGCACTGCATATTGCGCTCCATGCTGAGCCAGATCTGTTCCGGCGCCAGCCCCAGCGCGATCAGGCGCTCGGCGGAGGCGCGCATCATCGGTTCGGGTCCGCACAGCATCGCCAGCGCGTTGCCGGGATCGAGCTGCAGTTGATCGAGCAGCCCGGTGACCATGCCGGTGTGCCAGCGCCAGCTTGCGTCGGCCCGGTCGGCGGCGAGCAGCACCTGGGTGTCGGGTTGCCTGGCCCAGTGTTCGTACTGCTCGCGCCAGATCAGGTCATCGGCGTGCTTGACCCCCTGTACCACCGATATCCGGCCGTACAGGTTGCGCTGGCGCATCAGCTCATGCACCACCGACACGGCCGGCGCGCACCCCAGGCCGCCGGTGATGATATGCACATCCTTGCCGCGGGACTCCTTCAGCGGCCAGCCCCGGCCGTAGGGACCGCGCACACCCAGCTTCGTGCCGGGTTCGAGCTTGACCAGCGCGCGTGTCACCCGACCCACGGCGCGAATGGTGTGATCGAGCAGCAGGGTCTGGTCGAGAAAGCTCTGCGGCCCCGACTTGATCGAGATCGGCACCTCGCCGACCCCGTAGAGATAGAGCATGTTGAACTGACCCGGCGCACAGTAGAAACGGTGGCGTACATCCGGATCGGTGAACCTGAGCCTGAGCGTCACGATGCTCGGGGTCTCCTGTATCCGTTCCACCACCTCGGCCTCCAGCGGGAGATAGGGGTTGATCATGGCCTGTCTCCCGTGCCGTCGTTGCAGATCGCGTCCAGCTCTTCGGTGGGGTCGATCCCGACCGGGCACCAACCGATACAGCGTCCGCAGCCGACGCAGCCGCTGCGTCCGTACTGCTCGTGCCAACTGCCGAACTTGTGGGTCAGCCACTGGCGGTAGCGACTTGCGGTGTCCTTGCGCAGGGTGATGCCGTGGATATAGCTGTGGCCGGGCGAGAAGCAGGAGTCCCACTGGCGCTCATGCGTGGTGTCGGTGCCCGAGATGGCCGGCACCTCGTTTTCGCTGTGGCAGAAGCAGGTCGGGCAGACCTGGGTGCAGTTGCCGCAACTGAGGCAGCGTTCGGCCACCTCTTGCCATCGGGGGTGATCAAGGTTGGCGAACAGCAGCGCCTGTAGGTCGCCCTGCGGCAGTCGGCGCTGCTGTCGCTCGCCGCTGACGCGTGTCTCCTCGCGCGCGGCGGCAAACAGTGTGTCATCGCCCGGCTCCAGCGGCAGACGGTGCAGCAGCATCTCGCCGGGCAGACTGCCCGCGGTGACGAAGTAGCCGCGATCGGTTTCGTAGAGGGACAGGTCGTAGCCCGACTGCACCTCGGGACCGTCACCGGTATGGGCGCAGAAGCAGGTGTCGGCCGAATGGGTACAGTTCACGGCGATCAGCAGCAGGCGTTTGCGACGCGCGTCGTAATAGGGGTCGGGAAAGTCGCCCAGAAAGTGCCGATCCTGCAGCGCCAGCGCCGCCAGATCACAGGCACGGACGCCGAGGATCGCCACCGGTTCGGTTTCGGTCGGTGCCTGATAGAACTTGAGGCCGCCGTCGTCGTCGACCTTGGCATACCAGAGCTCCTCGCGTGGCGCGAAGGTATGGGGCTTGATCGCCTGAGGGCCGTTGGCCCAGGCGAAATAGCGCGGCGAATCGGAGTCGTGCAGGCGGTAGCGTCCGTTGGACTGCTCCTGCGTGACGCCCCGGGGCAACTGCCTGACGTGGTTCAGCGTGTCATACAGAATCGCGCCATCGCGGACCTGAGGCGCAACGCAGCGGAAGCCGTCGTCGTTCAGCGTATCGATCAGCGATTGAAGCCGCTCGATCGGAAGAAACCCGGGTGTATCCATGACGCTTCCCCCACCTTTATGCTTGTGACCGCCCGTTTGGATCATCTCTTTTATGATCTATCCGAGTTCGGCTGCCAATCCATAAAAAGTAGAAGGTTAATTGCGGTGGCTCAAGGATCATGCACAAGTACCGCTTCCAGAACGGCTCTTGTCGCCGATAGGGGGCGTTGCTAATATCCCCGCATTCGCGGCTGACCGTTCTTGGCTATAGTTCTTGGCTATCATAGTCTAGTCGCCACCCACCACTGCCGTTGTAGCTCAGTCGGTAGAGCAACTGATTCGTAATCAGTAGGTCGGAGGTTCGATTCCTCTCAACGGCACCATTTCCATGAGAGTTCTTTCAGAACAACAGCTTACGAAACCCGCAGGTTCCGGCATCGAGTTCGAAGGCATCTCGTGGGCAGGGTCCAAGGGCTCGCTATCACGAAACTCTGTCGATAACATTTATCCGTTACTGCCTGTCACGAACAATTGTCGTTGACTCTGGCAACTCTCTTTGCCGGCAGTTCGAACGGGTTGATAATATTCCCAATGAGGAATATATTCCATTTAAGGGATGAATGATGGCTTGGGATGTGGAATATACAGATGAATTCGGCGAATGGTGGGCCGGACTTCGGGAAAGCGAACAGGACGATACGACAGCGGTTGTCGAGCTGCTGATGGAAGCCGGGCCCGGGCTGCGGTTTCCCCATTCATCGGGAGTGGAAGGATCGAAGCACAGCCACTTGAGAGAGCTGCGTGTTCAGTCTGGCGGCAATCCGATCAGGGTATTCTACGCCTTTGATCCGAGACGGTCGGCGATATTGCTGATCGGCGGCGACAAGACCGGAAACGGTCGATTCTATAATGAGTACATCCCCGTCGCCGACAGGCTCTATGATGAGCATATTGAAGCCTTGAGAAAGGAGGGCTTGATAAAATGAGTGGCAGAAATTCTTTTAAGAAGCTGACTGAAAATATTTCGCCTGAGCGCCGTGCGCGCATCGAAACGAAGAAAATCGAGCTGCGCGAAGATATGGAACTGGCCGAGTTACGCCAGGCTATCGGCATATCTCAGGAAGCTCTGGCAAAGCATCTTGAGGTTCTGCAGCCCGCTATTGCAAAGCTGGAAAAACGTGCAGACATTCGTATCAGCAGCCTCCGCAACATGATCGAAGCGATGGGCGGCACTCTGGAAATTAAGGCGCACTTTCCTCAGGGCGATGTAACTATTACGAACTATCAGGGGCAGTAGGAAGCAGGGCCGTCCTTTGTCGTCCGGCCCTTCAGTCTCAATGCCCCAGCCGCCGGATCGCCTGCGGCGTGAAGTCCCGGTAGTTGTATCTTGGGGTGAAGTCGTAGCCTTGCCCCTCCTCGTTGGTCAGGCCGCTGACCAGGTAGCGGCCCGATTGCAGGTCGTACAGGGCTTCCGCGGCGAACCAGGGCACCTGGGCGTCACGGAAGGGAAAGGCGTGCGCTTCCGCCACCCGCCAGAGTTCACCGCGGCCGTCGTAGTGGTCGGCGATGGCGATCTGCCAGCTGTCCTCGTCGACGAAGAACACCCGCTTTCTGTAGACGTGGCGCTCACCCGCCTTCAGCGTCGCTTCCACCTGCCAGACCCGGTGCAGTTCGTAGCGGGTGTGGTCGGGGTTCAGGTGTCCCTTGTTCAGGATCTCGCCGTATTTCAGTGTGCGATCGGCGAGCCTGAAGCTGTTGTAGGGGATGTAGAGCTCGCGCTTGCCGACCAGGCTCCAGTCGTAGCGGTCCGGCGCGCCGTTGAACAGGTCCAGGTTGTCGGTGGTGCGCAGGCCGTCGGAGGCGGTGCCCGGCGCGTCGTAGGCGATCTGCGGTGCCCGGCGCACGCGGCGCTGGCCGGTGTTGTAGAGCCAGGCCTGGCGCGGTTGCCGTACCTGGTTAAGAGGTTCGTGGATCAGCAGCACATCGCCGGTCAGGCGGGCCGGGGCCAGCACCCGCTGGATAAACAGCGACATCAGGTTGTCGATCTTCTCCGGGTCGGGGCTGTCCGCCAGATGCGCGGGCCAGGTGACCTTCTCGTTGAGCTTGACCGGGGTGAAGTCGCCGTCGCTCTGTACCGCCACCTGGATGTAGGTGCGCTCCAACCCTTGGCCGCGATAGTGGGTGAGGTGGTTCCAGATCACCTCCAGTGCATTCTGCGGAATCGGGAAGGGGTACACCTCGCGGAAATTGGCTACTCCGTTGCCGTCATGGCTCAGTTCCGCATGGGTGGCGTTCCAGCGCGCCAGCTCATAGACCCGCTCGGGGTAGGCGGCGGTTCGGTGGCTGGGGTAGACCGGCATGCGGAAGGAGTTCGGGTAGCGCTTGAACATCGCCAACTGGCCGGGGCTCAGCTTGTCCGCATGCTGCTGCGCATTGGCGGCGGTAATGGTGAACAGCGGCTGTTCGTCGGCATAGGGATCGGCATAACGGTCGCCGTTCGGGCCCAGCCCGCCGTCCCAGGCGGGGATGGTGCCGTCGGCGTTAGCGGCGCGCTCGGCACCGAGCGGTGTCAGGCTTCTACCCAGTTCGGCCGCCTGTTGATCGGATACGGCGGCGAGGATCGCTCCGGGCAGGAGCGACAGGAGCAGCGACAGCAGCGTAGTCAGCAGGGCACGGCGCAGAGTGGCGGATGGGGTCAATGGTTTGTCTCCTTGCTGGTCTTGGGACGCGGCACTGTCAGAAGGATACCGAGGCGCTGAGCGACAGGTAGTCGCGATCGGCCAGGGCGTTGTAGTCGCCACCGAAGTAGGTGGTGTAGCCCATCTGTAACCGATATCGGTGCCGGTAATCGGCGGTCAGGGTCAGCCCCAGCGATCTTTCGCCTTCGCGGAAGGCGGCGCCCGGCTCGGGTCCGTTGCCGTATAGGCCGTGCTTGAAGCTGATCTGCGGCGTCAGGCTGGTGCCCTCGAATAGATCGGGGTAGGTCAGGGCGGAGCGCAGCACGTAACCGACCGAGTCGGCGGTGACAAAGCCTTCGCTGTCGCCGGCAGCGTAGCCCCAGGCTCCGGCGCGGCCGTATTTTATCGCGTTGTCCCCTTCGTCGAGGTCGTGAACATGGGTCCAACCCAGTTCGCCGACCAGAGACAGACGGCTGGCGCCGAGCACCTGGTGGTAGAACTTGACCAGGCTGCTCTGTACTTGGGTCACGGCAAATCGGTCGTAGCCGCTGACCGTGCCCCCGGCACCCGCCTCGGCGACCCGCTGGTCGGCGGCGGCATTGCCGATGCCGCCGGAGAACTGGGTCAGCACCGCGCCGACCAGCAGCGGACCGTTGATCTGGATCGGCTGGTTGCGTTTATGCGAGATCTCGCCCGACCAGGCGAGATCGCCCAGGTTGGTGTTGAAGCTCAGACCGATCAGATCGATATCCTCGGGGTACTCGATGTAGTAGGTACCGTCGAACACGTTGCCCGTGTCGGTGTTCACGCCGCTGCTGATCGGCAGTCGGCTGTGGTAGCGGGCGAGATAGAGGCCGAACTCGGTTTCGTTGAGCTGTTCGGCGAAGTAGCGCAGTGCGACACCGAACTGGCCGCTGTCGTCCGCTTCGCGATTGCCGTCGGCATGGCGACGGACCACGAAACCGGTACCGAAGTACTGTTCGTCGGTCAGCCCCAGCGGGATACGCACGCCGTCGCATCCATCGGCGGCAAAATCGCTGGTGGAGAAGTAGGTACCGCAACCGTCGATGGCAGTGGGTTCCCACTCCAACTGGTAGAAGCCCTCGATGCTGAGCGAATCGCTCAGGCCCAGCGAAGCGAACAGTTGGTTGGTGGGCAGCAGGGCATCCTTGACCTGGGCACCGGGACGGCGGACGGCGCTGATATCCACCGGGTTGAAGCTGTTCATGCCGCCCTGGATGAAGGCACTTTCGCCCCAGTTGACCACCTGGCGGCCGATACGCAGATCCAGCGCGTGCTCGCCCTGTTCTCCGAGGTCGAATCCGGAGTAGATATAGGCGTCGAGCAGTTCGGCACCGGAGAATTTGGCGTAGTCGTTGAAACCCTCGTCGCTGAGTTTGCTGTCGGGCTCGTAGTCGTTGGGGATGTTGCCGTGAGAGACCTTATCGTTCTTCAGGGCGAAGTCGACCCAGTACTTGCCGCGCAGGAACAGGCCGACATTTTCGCGTCGTAGTTCCAGCTCGTGCACGCCCTTGAGGATGCGGGAGAAGGTGTCGCCGCGGTCGAAGTTCAGATCGCCGTCGTCATAGCTGCCGGAACCCTTGCCGGTGCCTCCGTTGGGGATCGCGATCAACTCCGAGTCGCGTTTCTCTACACGCCAGCCAGCGCCGATCGAGATCTGCGAGTCGAAGCGGCCCTCGATATCCCCCTGCGTGAACTCCAGCGCCTGGACGTTCGGCGACAGCAGGGTGGTGAACATCGTGAATACGCCGGTCCCTAGCGACAATCCATACTTCAGTATTGTCATGGTGTTTGTCCTGACACCGGAGCGTATGGCTCTGCCCGGCGACGGTTATGCTGAGGTCAAGTGGGTTCAAGCATACCAAGGCATCAAGGACAGATGAACGGTATTGTTCCAAAAAATAAACAGATGTTTGGGCTGAGGTCGGCGGCCCCATGGAAGGGCCGCCATTGGCGAGAGGGTTAACGGCCGAGGCGGCGGATCGCCTGCGGCGTAAAATCCTTGTAGTCGAAGCGCTTGGTGAAGTCGAAGCCCTGGCCCTCTTCGTTGGTCAGGCTGCCGACCAGATAACGGCCGGACTGCAGGTCGTACAGCGTCTCTGCCGTGAACCAGGGCACCTGGGCATCGCGGTAGGGAAAAGCGTGCGCTTCCGCCACCCGCCAGAGTTCGCCGCGGCCGTCGTAGTGATCGGCGATGGCGATCTGCCAGCTGTCCTCGTCGATGAACAACACCCGCTTGCTGTAGACGTGGCGCTCGCCCGCCTTCAACGTCGCTTCCACCTGCCAGACCCGGTGCAGTTCGTAGCGGGTGTGGTCGGGGTTCAGGTGCCCCTTGTTCAGGATCTCGCCGTATTTCAGGCCGCGATCGGCGAGCCTGAAGCTGTTGTAGGGGATGTAGAGCTCGCGCTTGCCGACCAGGGTCCAGTCGTAGCGGTCGGGTGCGCCGTTGAACAGGTCCAGGTTGTCGGTGGTGCGCTGGCCGTCGGAGGCGGTGCCCGGTGCATCGTAGGCGATCTGCGGTGCCCGGCGCACGCGGCGCTGGCCGGTGTTGTAGGTCCAGGCCTGACGCGGTTGCTGTACCTGGTTCAGTGTCTCGTGGATCAGCAGCACATCGCCGGTCAGGCGAGCCGGTGCCAACACCTCCTGCACGAAGAACGCCAGGATGTTCGCGGTCTGGTTTCTGTCGGGGTGGTCCTGCAGGTAATCCGGCCAGCTCAGCTTCTCGTTGATCCTGACCGGGGTGTAGTCGCCGTTGGCCTGGACCGGCACCTGCACGAAGGTGCGCTCCAGCGCGCCGCCGCGATAGCGGGTCAGATGGTTCCAGACTACTTCCAGCGCGTTCTGCGGGATCGGGAAGGGGATCGCCTCCTGGAAGGTGGTCAGGCCGTTGCCGCCGTCCGCCAGTTCGGTATGGGTGGCGTTCCACAGCACCTTTTCATACAACTCGTCGGGGTAGGCGGCGGTTCTGTGGCTGGGGTAGACCGGCATGCGGAAACTGTCCGGATAGCGTTTGAACATCGCCAACTGGCCGGGACTCAGCTTGTCCGCATGTTGCTCCGCGTTGTCGGCGGTGATGGTGAACAGCGGCTGCTCGTCGGCAAAGGGATCGGCATAGCGGTCGCCGTTCGGGCCCAGGCCGCCGTCCCAGGCGGGGATGGTGCCGTCGGCGTTACCGGCACGCTCGGCGCCGAGCGGGGTCAGGCTGTTGCCCAGTTCGGCGGCCTGTTGATCGGATACGGCGGCGAAGCCGGTGCCGGTCGTCAGTGCCAATGCCAGCGCCAGTGCCGACGGGGTCAGGTGACGGATGTTGCAGCGTATAGTCATTTGTTCGGTCTCCTTGCGCATGATCGCTTCTGCGGGGTGTTCAGAAGGACACCGACGCGCTCAGTGAGAAGTAATCCCGGTCGGCCAGGGCGTTGTAGTCGCCACCGAAGTAGGTGGTGTAGCCCATCTGCAACTGGTACCGGTTCAGGTAGTCGGCGGTCAGCGTCAGCCCCAAGGCCTTTTCGTCTTCGCGGAAGGCGGCGCCCGGTTCCGGGCCGTTGCCCTCGAGGCCGTGCTTGAGGCTGATCTGGGGCGTCAGGTTGACCCCCGCCAGCGCGTTGGGGTAGGTCAGTGCCGCGCGGGCCACATAGCCGAAGGAGTCGGCGGTGACGAAGCCCTCGCTGTCGCCGGCGGTGTAGCCCCAGGCGCCGGGACGGCCGTACTTGAGCGCATCGCTGCCCTCGTCGAAACCGTGGATATGGGTCCAGCCCAACTCGCCGATCAGCGCCAGGCGGCTGGCGCCGAGCACGCGGTCGTAGAACTTGACGAAGCTGGTTTGTACCTGGGTGACATCGAAGCGCTCGTAACCGCTGACGATGCCGCCGGCACCGGCGTCGGCCACGCGTTGATCGGCCGCACTGTTGCCGATGCCGCCGGAGAACTGGGTCAGGATCGCACCGACCAACAGCGGGCCGTTGATCTGGATCGGCTGATCGTGCTTGAACGAGACTTCGCCGGACCAGGCGATATCGCCGAGGTTGGTGTTGAAGCTCAGGCCGAGCATGTCGATATCTTCGGGGTATTCGGTGAAGTAGGTGCTTTGGAATACGGCCGCGGTAGCGGCCTGAGGGATGCTGACACCCAGAGATGCGGCGAGTGCCGGGAGATCGGCGGCAGAGACACCGGTATTCACGCCGCTGCTGATCGGCAGGCGACTGTGGTAACGGGTGGCATAGAGGCCGAACTCGGTGCTGTTCAGGTTCTCGGCGAAGTAGCGCAGGGCGAGACCGAACTGACCGTCGTCTTCCGCCGGGCGGTAGCCGTCCTCATTGCGATAGACCACCGGGTCGAAGCCGAGGGTGCCGGTGGTCAGTGCGGTGTTGAAGTATTGCTGATCGTTGAACAGTGCCAGGCTTCCGGAGGCGACACGGATGCCGTTACACCCCTCGGCGGCGAAGTCGTTGCTGGAAAAGTAGGTGCCGCAGCCGTCGATGGCGGTCGGTTCCCACTCGAACTGGTAGAACCCCTCGACACTGAGGTTATAGGTCAGCCCCAGTGACGCGAACAGCTGGCTGGTCGGCAGCAGGGCATCCTTGACCTCGGCGCCGGGGCGGCGAATCGCACTGACGTCGATCGGGTTGATGCTGTTCAGGCCGCCCTGGATAAAGGCGCTTTCGCCCCAGTTGACCACCTGGCGGCCGACGCGCAGGTCCAGCGGGTACTGCTCTTCGCTGCCGAGGTCGAAGCTGCCGTAGATATAGGCGTCGAGCAGCTCGGCGCCGGAAAACTTGGCGTAGTCGTTGAAGCTTTCGTCGCTCAGTTCGCTGTCGGGGGCGTAGCCGTTGAGGGTGTTGCCGTGGGGGCGGCCGTCATCCTCCAGCGCGAAGTCGTACCAGTACTTGCCGCGCATGAACAGGCCCAGGTTATCGCGACTGAGGTCCAACTCGTGCACGCCCTTCAGGGTGCGGGAGAAGGTGTCGCCCCGGTCGAAGTTCAGGTCGCCGTCGTCGTAGCTGCCGGAGCCGTTGCTGCTGCCGCCGTTGGGCACCGAGATCAGGTCGGAGTCCCGTTTCTCGGCACGCCAGGCGGCGCCGTAGGAGATCTGTGAGTCGAAACGCCCCTCGATCTCGCCAAGCGTGAACTGCAGTGCCTGGGCGTTGGGCGAAAGTGCGGCACTGATCATTAATGCCAGTGTCGTTGGACGAACCAGAAAGCGTGTGCTGCCGGCGGGCGTGTAGGCACCGTTTTTTATTTCCATTTCGTTCACCAGAGAGTGTTATTTTTATCGGGCGCTTGGGGATATGTCGTCCTAGCCTTGCAACCTGCAGAATATTCGGGTCTTTTATCCACGGATGGCGACTATTCCTCCCCTCGGCTGTGGCTCATATTCCTTATGAGTTGGCGTTTTCACAATAACAATCGCGTGCAGATTGACTGACAAAAGCGATCCGTCTGAATTAAATTGAAAGCAGAATAACGATAAAACAGGGGGATACCGAGGATGAACCGGACCGTCACCGTACCGACCGGCTATGTCAGAAACCTGCTGCAGCAGGCGCGCACCCAGGGGTTCGATACCGATGAACTGCTCCATGCGGTCGGCATCGAGGCGCAGGAGATCGAAACACTGACCGAATTCAGTGCCGAGCGTTTCGGTGCGCTCTACCAGCGCATCATGTATATCGCTCAGGACGAGTATTTCGGCATGCTCAGCGGCGGCAAGGTACCCAACGGCACCTTCCGCATGATGTGTCATGCCATCATTCACTGCAGGACGCTGGAGAGGGCGATCTACCGCGCCGGCGCCTTTCACGAGATCTGCCGTGGCGCCGAGATCAAACCGGTGCTGGTGCGCAAGGGGCGATATGCCAAGGTCACCTTCTCGGCCACCGACAATGCGGATTTCGACTTCGATGCCTTTCTGGCCAAGGAACCACCGGAGCGCATCCGCACCTCGCTGTCGATGTGGCACCACTTCATCAGTTGGCTGCTCGGTACCCGTATCGAGCTGAAGGCTGCCTACTTCACCTTCGCCCAGCCCGTCGACCTGGATGTCTACCACAAGCTGTTCCAGTCGGAGCTGAAGTTCGAGCAGCATGAAAATGCCTTCGTGTTTCCCGCGCGCTATCTCGACCAGCCGCTGGTGCAGACCGAGGACAGCCTGCGCAACTTCCTGAAAACCGCGCCGTTCCAGCTGATCGCCATGGTCAACGACGACCCGTCGCTGAAATCCCAGGTGGTGGCGCTGATCGGCAAGGATTTCAGCCGCGAACTGCCCGGTGCCGAGGAGGTGGCCAGGGCACTGAATCTGTCGGTGTCGACGCTAAGGCGCCGCTTGCTGGAGGAGGGGACCTCTTACCAGGCGATCAAGGACGAGTGCCGACGCGCGGCGGCGTTGCACTACATGAGCTCGCCCCAACTGGCGATCAACGATGTGGCGGAGCTGATGGGGTTCGACGAGCCCTCGGCGTTCTTCCGTTCGTTCAAGCGCTGGACCGGCATGACACCGGGCGAGTACCGTCGCAGCGAGGCGTTTCAGCAGCATCTGATGCGCGGCTGATCGGACGCGAGGCGTTGCCGGGGTGACGGTGTGGGGTGACGGAAAGTGTCAATGGATCAGCGTTGTTTTGCCATTGTCGTGTTTCGCCCATGCATCAGAATAAGCTCTCCCGATAAAGACGATAAGAACCGGGGAATCCATGCGTAAACACCTAGTCCTCTCTCTGCTCCTGCTCTGTTCGAGCCTGTCGGCAGGCCCCGGTTTCGGCGGCTCGTTCGACCGTTTGAAGGCGCCGTCGCCGGTTTCGTCCAACGCGACTCGCGGCTTGCTGCTGGATATTCAGGTACCGCCCGGCAGCGAGCGCCTGGTGGCCGCCGGCGAGCAAGGGACCATCCTCTACTCCGATGATCGAGGCGCCTCCTGGCAGCAGGCCGGGACACCGGTGTCGGTGTTGCTGACCGCGCTCGGTTTCAGCGATGCCGAACGGGGCTGGGCCGTGGGTCACGACGGCACCATCCTGCACAGCCGCGACGGCGGCAGCAACTGGCAGGTGCAGCGCGCCGGCCTGGAGCTGGTCGAGTTGCAGCGGGACGCCCTGCAGGGGCTGCTCGACAACCCGCCGGCGGGTGCATCGCCGGAGCAGCTCGATGACTGGCAGTATTGGCTCGAGGATGTGGAGTTCGCGCTCGAGGAGGGGGCGATGCCGGTACTGCTCGACGTGCTCTTTATCGATGGCGAGCGGGGATTTGCGCTGGGCGCCTACGGGGCCCTGTTCGAGACCGATAACGGCGGCGAGCAGTGGCGCAGCATCGGTCATCGCCTGCCCAACCCGGATCGGCTGCACCTGAATGCGATCCTGCTCAGCCGCAGCGGCCGGTTGCTGATCGCCGGCGAGGCGGGGCTGCTGATCTTCAGCGATGACCTGGGCCGGACCTGGCAGGGGATCGACTCCCCCTATGAGGGTTCGCTGTTTGGCCTGAGCGAAAGCGACCGTCTGTACCTGATGGGGCTGCGTGGTCACCTGTTCGGTTCGGTCGATGGCGAGCGCTGGCAACCGATCGATGTGCCCGGTGATGCCACGCTGAACGGCGGTGTCAGCGCATCCGGCCGATTCTATGTGCTGGGCCAGAACGGTCAGTTGCTGGTTCGAAGCGGCGATGGCTTCACCCGGGTCGAGGTGCCTCGACGTCGCAGCTTCGCGGCCGGCGTCGCGCTGCACGACCGGCTCTGGCTGGTCGGCGAGGGCGGTCTCAGCCAGGTCGATCCGACTGCGGGAGGTGCCCGATGAGCCGCATGGACAAGGCCCTGCTGGCGCCGATCAAGGCCAGCGAACGGCTGTTCGAACACCTGCTGTTCGGTCACCGCCTGCCGGTGGCGCTGGCCTTCCTGTTGGCGACGCTGGTGTTGGGTTGGCAGGCGGTGCAGATCCGCCCCGATGCCAGTTTCGTCAAGATGATCCCCACGTCGCACCCCTGGGTGGCCAACTATCTGGCCCACCGCGACGATCTGGCCGGTCTCGGCAACAGCATCCGCGTGGTGGTGGCACCGAGCGACGGCGACATTCTGCAGGCGGAGTTTCAGCAGACGCTGAAGGAGATCACCGACGAACTGTTCTTCATCCCCGGTGTCGATCGCTCGGCGCTGCAGTCGATCTGGACCCCGAACGTGCGCTGGACCGAGGTCACCGAGGAGGGCTTCGTCGGCGGCCCGGTGATTCCGGACGGCTACGACGGGTCGGCCGAGAAGCTGGAAGAGCTGAGGATCAATATCCTGCGCTCGGGCCAGGTCGGGCGCCTGGTCGCCAACGATTTCGGTTCGGCGCTGATCCAGGTGCCGCTGTTCGACCGCGATCCCGAGAGCGGCAACAAGCTCGATTACAAGGCGTTCTCCGAACGGCTCGAGACCCTGGTGCGCGACAAATACGGCTCCGACAGCATCAGCATCCATATCACCGGCTTCGCCAAGGTGGTCGGCGATCTGATCGACGGTGCCGTCCAGGTGGCGCTGTTCTTCGGCATCGCGCTGCTGGTGACGATGGTGCTGCTCTATCTCTATTCGCACAGCCTGACCGGCACGCTGATTCCGCTGCTCTGCTCGGTGGTGGCGGTGGTCTGGCAACTCGGCCTGCTGCATCTGCTCGGCTACGGGCTCGATCCCTACTCGATGCTGGTGCCCTTTCTGGTGTTCGCCATCGGCGTCAGCCACGGCGTGCAGGTGGTCAACAACGTGCGGATCGAGGCGGCCGCCGGTGCCGGCAAGTTCGATGCCGCGCGGCTGGCGTTTCGTACCATCTACATCGCCGGGCTCACCGCGCTGCTCTCCGACGGCCTCGGCTTCGTCACGCTGATGGTGATCGATATCCAGGTGATCCAGGATCTGGCGGTGGCCGCCGCCCTCGGCGTGATGGTGATCGTGCTGACCAATCTGCTGCTGTTGCCGCTGCTGATCTCCTGGACCGGGGTCGGCGAGCGGGCGATCCACAAGGCGCGCCACGGCAAGGAGCACAGCCTCGTGGTCTGGCGTGCGTTGACCCGCTTCGCCCGCCCGCGCGGGGCGCTGATCGCGGTCGGGGTGTCGGTGCTGCTGGCCTGGGGCGGGCTCGAGGCCGGGCGCTCGCTGCAGATCGGCGATCTCAGTGCCGGTGCGCCGGAGTTGAGGGCTCACTCACGCTACAACCTCGATAACGCCTACATCACCTCGCACTATGCCAACTCCAGCGACGTGTTCGTGGTGATGGTCAAGACCGCGACGGAGCAGTGCAGCAGCTTCGAGACGCTGCAACTGGTCGACCGCTTTCAGTACTACATGGGCAATATCCCGGGCGTGCAGAGCAGCGTGTCGCTGGTGGATGTGGCCGAGCGGGTCACCGCCGGGCTGAACGAGGGCAACCTGAAGTGGCGCAGCGTCAGCCGTAACCAGTACGTGATCAACTCATCGCTGCGCTACGTGCCACAGGGGCTGATGAACGACGACTGCTCGCTGATGCCGGTGATTGTCTTCCTCGAGGACCACCGTGCCGAGACGCTGGCGAACCTGAGCAGCGCGGTGGCCGCCTTTGCCGACGAGTACAACACCGACAGCATCCGGTTCCTGATGGCGGCGGGCAATGCCGGTTTCGAGGCGGCCACCAACGAGGTGATCGCCGGTGCCCAGTACAAGATGCTGATCTGGGTCTACGCCGTGGTCAGCCTGCTCTGCCTGCTCACCTTCCGCTCGATCCGGACAGTGATCTGCATCGTCGCGCCGCTGGCGCTGACCTCGCTGCTGTGCCAGGCGCTGATGGCGCAGCTCGGCATCGGCGTCAAGGTGGCGACGCTGCCGGTGATCGCGCTCGGGGTCGGTATCGGCGTCGATTACGGCATCTATATCTACTCCCGCCTCAATACCTTCCTGCAGCAGGGGATGGATCTGCCCGGCGCCTATTTCGAGACCCTGCGCAGCACCGGCAAGTCGGTTGCCTTCACCGGTCTGACCCTGGCGATCGGCGTGGTGCTCTGGGTGTTCTCGCCGATCCGCTTCCAGGCCGACATGGGGCTGCTGCTCACCTTCATGTTCCTGTGGAACATGCTCGGCGCGCTGATCCTGCTGCCGGCGCTGACCTGCCTGTTAAACCCGGTACGAGAGCCGGAAGAGGTGGCGCAGACGGTCTTGTAAGCCTCCCCGTGCCTAAACTTGCCTGCGGCAGTGCCGCGCAATTACTCCTTGTAACGCAAGGTTTTCAAGATCGCCGAGTAATCGAAAGATCTGGTGAGCGGGAGGAGTTTACTCTGTAGCTCCGGGTCGTACGTGGCAATATTCCGGATTGCCGACTGGATACGTTCGATCTCCAGACTTTCCAATGCCTCGATCAGTTCGCTGCGCATGGCCTGCGGTAAGGCATCCAGCATCTCGGGGGTTAACCCACCGGACGTTTCCTGGGGCTTGGGCTCGTCATTGTACAGATAGGTCACGCCCAAGTATTTGGCCAGATAGTCATATATTTCGGCTGCACGGTAAGGCTTACGCAAAAAGTCGTCCATGCCGCCTTCAAGTATCTCGTTGCGTTGTTCGGAAAACGCTGAAGCGGTCACCGCGACGATCTTCACCTCCTTGCCGCCGGGGAGTTCGCGAATACGGCGTGTCGCTTCCATGCCATCCATCACCGGCATACGTCGATCCATCCAGATGAAGTGTGGCTGCCAGCTTTGGAACAGTTGGACACCCTCTGCGCCGTTTTCCGCAACTCTTACCTGGAAGCCGACAGACTCGAGCAAATGGGTAAGCAGCAACTGATTATCACGTTGGTCTTCAACGATCAGGATGCGATAGTCCGGCTGGCCTGGAGCCAGTTTCGCGACCTGGCCTTTTGTTTCCTGTCTGGGTTTGATGACATCACTCTCCGTCACCCTGTGCAGCGGCAGTTCGACCCTGAACAGTGAGCCTTTGCCGGGTACGCTGTCGAGGCCGATGTGTCCACCCATCATCGCCACGAATTGACGGGTGATGGACAGACCTAGCCCCGTGCCCTTGCTATCCTCCCTCTGCGGACCTGCTTGCACGAACGGGTCGAAAATATGCTTCTGCTCTTCCGGCATGATACCTCTGCCACTATCTTCAACCTCGATCAGCAGGCGAGAGGTGGAGTCCTGCGTGGTGCCCAATCGAATGACGACCCCACCCTGGTCGGTGAACTTGATCGCGTTACCGACCAGATTGACCAGTATCTGTCGCAGGCGCGCTTCGTCACCGACGATATAGCGCGGGAACAGCGACGTCTGGTCTACCTTCAGTTGCAGATCTTTGTTGTCGGCGCGAATGCGCATCATATCGGTGACGTCACGTACCATGGCACCGAGATCGAAGGGTGCGTTCTCCAGCTTCACCTGGCCGGCTTCGATCTTGGCTATATCCAGTATGTCGTTGATCAGGGTCAGCAAGTGCTCTCCGCTGTTATTGATGATGCGCAGGTTTTCCTGTTGCGCTTGCGGCATTGACGGGTCATGGAGCATGACGTTAGAGAATCCGAGGATCGCATTGAGCGGTGTGCGCAACTCGTGGCTCATATTGGCGAGAAAGATACTTTTCGCCTGGTTGGCGAATTCGGCGATACGGCGCGCCTTTTCGGCCCCATCTTTAGCGATCTGTAGCTGCTGGTTCGACTCCGCCAGTTCATGAGTGCGTTCGGACACCTGATGCTCGAGTTCCAGGCTGCGCTGTTCGATACTCCTGATCCGCGAGCGGTGGGCGAAGAAGACCAATGCCAAAACGGCGATAACAGTAGTGCTCCTAAACCACCAAGTGGCCCACCAGGGAGGCGTGATCGTGATTCCGAAAGCTGTCCCTTGCTCATTCCAGACGCCGTCATTGTTGGAGGCTTTCACCCGAAAGGTATAACTGCCGGAATCGAGGTTAGTGTAGGTCGTAAATCGCCTGCTGCTATCGGTGTACACCCAGTCCCGATCGAAACCGTCCAACATGTAAGCATATTGGTTCTTCTGGGATGAGCGGAAATTGAGAGCTGCAAACTTGAGAGTGAGGACGGTGTAGTCGAAGGGTAAGGTGATCTGCTTGGCGATGTTGATATGCGCTTTCAGTGGCGAATCTCCGCCTATCTTGAGCGGACGATTGAGTACCTGAATATCTGTCAGTACTACTTTGGGTATATAGGTGCTGTTTGTCAATTTGTCGGGATAAAAAGAGTTGAATCCATTGGCGCCTCCCATAAATAGCTCGCCATCTTTGCTCTTGTATATTGCCTGACTGAACTGATTATCCTGGAGTCCATCTCGGACGTCATAGTTGCGAAAGGTTTCCGTTTCAGGATTAAACTTGGAAATGCCACGATAGGTTGCGATCCAAAGGAACCCCTGGTTATCTTCAATTACCCCGCTTATATGGTTGCTGGGTAATCCATTTTTAATGAAATACGTAGTAAATGTCTTGGTTTCAGGGTTGTATTTATTCAAGCCGTTATTCGTGCTTACCCATATGGTTCCACGACTGTCTTCATAGATATCTTCGACGACCAGGTCGCTTAAATGACTATTATCCGTGGTAAAATTTTGGAATTTATTTTTTTTGGGGTCAAAACGATTCAGCCCGCCATGCGTTGCAATCCACAGAGTACCATCGGAGGCGGTGAGGAAGTCATAAACTGCATTTGAGGCCAAACTATCTGGGTTGTCATTGTCGTGACTGTAATTGGTAAAGGTATTCGTATCCGGATTAAAGTGACTAAATCCACCATTGTAACTGGCCACCCATAATCCGCCGTCTAGATCACTGACCATCCCCTGGATATTATTGGTAATAAGGCTATTTGGGTTTGAAGGGTCATGCCGGTAATGGGTGAATTGTTCAGAGGCAGGGTCGAACAGGTCAAGACCATTGCTCGTTCCCAGCCAAAGGGTACCATTCGGACCGGGCTCGATCCGGTTGACGCTGTTATGACCCAGGCTGTTCGGGTCCTTGGAATCGTGAAGATAATGGGTGAAATTTCCACTCTTGCGATCAAGCTTGTTCAACCCTCCGTCATGGGTGCCAATCCATAAGATGTCCTGTTCGTCTTTGTACAATGACATTATAAAGTTATTACTTAACGAATTGTTGTTGTTCGGATCGTTACGGTATAGGCTAAAACGGTAACCACGTGGATCGTAATAATTAAACCCGGATTCGGTGGCAATCCAATAAGCGCCTGCGTCATCTTCTATAAGTGACCATACCGTATTGTTGGACAAGCTGTTTGGATCGGTTTTGACGTAATTGAAGGTGGCAAAATGTCCGGTTTTAGGATCGAATCTATTCAAACCTCCGCCAAGAGTTCCAAGCCAGAATGTACCCTGTTCATCCTGGGTGATGAGGGTGATAGTATCATTGCTCAAACTGCTGGGGTCATCTTTATGATGCTTATAGTGGATGAAGGTTTCTGTTTTCGGATCAAAACGGTTCAAACCACCGTCTCCAGCCCCTACCCAAATAATACCGGTCTTATCAATGTATAGACTCCATACATATTCGCCGCTCAAACTGTTGGGGTTACCCTCTTCGTGGATATAGTGGGTAAAGTTTCCAGTCGATGGGTCAAACTTGTCCAACCCCTTGTATGTTCCAAGCCACAAGGTTCCCTTGGCGTCTTCCTGGATGATATACACGGGAGCGCTTAAACTGTCTGGTTTGTCTGGATCGGGCCGGTAATGGGTGATCGCCTTGGTTTTTGGGTCAATCTTCTCCAGATACTTATCCGTTGCCACCCAGATGTTTCCCTTTGAGTCCTGAAAGGACGAGTTGACGAACGGGCTGCTGAGACTGTTTGGATTGTTTTCGTCGCTCGGGTAATGGGTAAAGGCCTCGCTGACAGGATCAAACCGATCCAGGCCTCCCCCCCATAAGCTCAACCACAGCGCCCCATCCGGAGCTTCCCGCATCGACCATATATAGTTCGAGGCAATGCTTGCGGGATTATCGGGGTCATGGGTGTAGTTGGTGAATTCGGAGCCATCAAATTTGCTCAGACCCTCTCGAGTCGCGATCCAGAGAAACCCCTGCTTGCTCTGTAAAACGTAATAGGTTTGATTTGCCGCCAGGCCGTCGTTGGTCGTGAAATGCTTGAAGTCGGCAGTCTGGCTGTCAACCTGAAGCCCGGCAGCGGGAGCGCTGCCTCCCGAGTTCGACACTTCGAAGACATAACTGTTTGATTCTTATAGAAAGCGATTAAAAACGCTCCGCTACAAGAGGGTCAGATCCCGGCTCGCGGTCGGTTGTCTCACCTCCAGCGCCTTGAAGAT
>Ga0214472_10000792_pt1 | contig 37908 bp, 25 predicted proteins | sample RVTome_6_FD_207662 | JGI IMG/M metagenome (GOLD analysis project Ga0214472, IMG submission 207662) | Soil microbial communities from uranium-contaminated site in the Upper Colorado River Basin, Wyoming, United States - RVT140D175 | ecosystem: Environmental > Terrestrial > Soil > Contaminated >...
GTCCCGTTGCGCCTCGCCCCACCCGAAGGAGCCTGAGCCATGTCCTTGTCCCTCACCGAGAGCACCCTCGTCCGCCCGCACGGGGGCGTCCTCGTGAACCGGATCGTCTCCCCGCCCGAAGCCGAGCCGCTGCGTCGTCGCGCGGCATCGCTCCTGCAGCTGACGCTCGACGCGCGCGAGCTCGCGGACCTGGAGCTCGTGGCCACGGGCGCCGCCAGCCCGCTCGCCGGCTTCCTGGGGCCGGACGACTACGCGAGTGTGCTCGATCGGCTGCGACTCGCGGACGGCACGGTCTGGCCGCTGCCCTTCACGCTGGCCGTGGACGGAGCCTCGCTCGCGCGAGGCGACGAAGCGGCGCTCCACGACCCGCAGGGCCGGCTCTGGGGCGTGATCGAGGTGGCGCAGGTCTTCACGCGGGATCCGCTCGAAGAGGCACGCAAGGTCTACGGTACGGAGGATCCGGCCCACCCCGGTGTCGCCTACCTGCTCGCGCGCCCGCGCACGCTCGTCGGCGGGCCCGTGCACGTGCTGCCCATTCCCGGCGACCTGCCCTTTGCCCGCTTCCGTCTCACTCCGCAAGAGCTCCGCGCGCGGATCGCCGAGCGCGGCTGGCGGCGCGTGGCCGGGTTCCAGACCCGGAACCCGATCCACCGCGCCCACGAGCACCTGACCAAGCTCGCGCTCGAGCAGACCGACGGCCTGGTGCTGCACCCGCTCGTCGGCGAGACGAAGGGCGACGACGTTCCTGCGGACGTGCGCTTCGCCGCCTACGAGGCGCTCGTCGAGAGCTACTACCCGGCGGCTCGGACACTGCTGGCCGCCTTCCCCGCGGCGATGCGTTACGCCGGTCCGCGCGAGGCGCTCTTCCACGCGCTCGTGCGCAAGAACTACGGAATCACGCACTTGATCGTCGGGCGCGACCACGCCGGCGTCGGCAGCTACTACGGGCCCTACGACGCGCAACACATCTTCGACCGCTTCTCCCCCGAGGAGGTGGGGGTGACGCCGCTGCGGTTCGAGCCCACCTTCTATTGCCTCCCCTGCGACGCGCTCGCCTCGCCGCGCACGTGTCCCCACGACCGCGCGTCGCGGCTGGAGCTCTCGGGTACCAAGGTCCGCGAGATCCTGCGCGCCGGCGGGCGGCTGCCGCGCCAGTTCACGCGCCCCGAGATCGCCGAGATCCTGCGCGAGCACTACTCGGCCGGCGCGGCGGCGCCCACGCCCCGACGCGCGGCACGATCGGGCTTCATCGTCTGGTTCACCGGTCTCTCAGGAGCGGGCAAGTCGACGCTGGCGCAGGCGCTGCGCCGCGAGCTCGAGGACGAGCGGCCGGTCGAGGTCCTGGACGGGGACGAGGTGCGGACCTATCTCTCGAAGGGCCTCGGCTTCTCGCGCGAGGACCGGGACGCCAACATCCGCAGGATCGGCTACGTGGCGCGGCTCGTGGCTCGCAACGGTGTCGTGGCGATCACGGCGGCGATCTCGCCCTACGCCGAGACCCGGGCCGAAGTCCGGCGACTTGCCGAGGAGGACGGCGTGCCGGTCGTCGAGGTCTACGCGGAGGCGACGATCGAGAGCTTGACGGCGCGCGACGTGAAAGGCCTCTACGCGAAGGCGCTGCGCGGCGAGATCGAGCACTTCACCGGCGTGTCCGACCCGTACGAGCCGCCGGTCGCAGCGGACGTCGTCGTCCGGACCGACCGCGAGTCCGTGGGCGAGAGCCTGGGCCGCATCCTCGCGGCGCTCGAGGAGCGCGGGCTGCTGGAGACGGCCGCGCTCGAGGCCGCGTCGTGAGCCACCTCCTCCCCGCCTTCCTGAAGCTCGAGGGGAGGAGCGTGCTGCTCGTCGGCGGCGGCGCCGTCGCACGCTCGAAGCTCGCGACGCTCCGCGCGAGCGGAGCGCAGGTGCGCGTCGTCGCTCCCGAGATCCACCCCGAGATCGAAGCGAGCGGCGTTGCCATCGAACGGCGCGGCTTCCTGGCCGCCGATCTCGACGACGCCTGGTTGGCCGTCGCAGCAGCGACACCGGCGGTGAACCGCGAGGTCGCCCGGGCTGCGGAAGCTCGCCGCGTCTTCGTCAACGCGGTGGACGATCCCGGATCGGCCTCGGCCTACCTGGGCGGCGTCGTGCGCAAGGGCGGCGTGGTGGTGGCGGTGTCCACGGAAGGCCAGGCCCCCGCCCTCGCCGGGCTCCTGCGCGAGGCGCTCGAAGTCGCGCTGCCCGACGACGTGACGACCTGGGTCGAGGCGGCCATGGCACTTCGCGCGCGACACAGGGCGGCGGGCCTGCCCCTCGCCGAGCGCCGCCCGGCGCTGCTCGAGGAGCTGAACCGGCTCTACACCGCGGCGGAGGCACGCGCATGACCGGCCACGTCTCGATCGTCGGCGCCGGCCCCGGCGACCCCGAGCTGCTCACCGTGCGCGCCGTGCGCGCGCTGTCTCGCGCCGATCTCGTCCTCTACGACGCCCTCGTCGCGCCGGAGGTCCTTGCGCTCGCACCACGGGCGCAGCGCTTCTGCGTGGGCAAGCGGGCGGGGCGGGCCTCTTTCCGCCAGGAGACGATCCACACGCTGATGGTCCGCGCCGCGCGGCGCGGCAAGCACGTCGTGCGCCTCAAGGGAGGAGATCCGTTCGTCTTCGGACGCGGAGGCGAGGAAGTCCTCGCGCTGCGCGCGGCAGGCATTGCCCACGAGGTCGTGCCCGGAATCAGCTCGGCCCTCGCCGCTCCCGCGCTCGCCGGGATCCCTGTCACGCACCGCGGGCTCGCCTCGGCCTTCACGGTCGTGTCCGGCCACGCCGAGGCGGCGTGGCAGCCCGTCCTCGCGGGCCTGCACCCGAACGCGCTCACGCTCGTCGTGCTGATGGGCCTCGCTGCGCGAGCCGAGATCGCAGCCTTCCTGCTCGCGCAGGGCTGGGCCGCCGCGACACCCGCCGCCGTGCTGCTCGCCGCGGGAACGCCGCGGGCCCACAGCTGGACGGGATCGCTGCGAGAGCTGGGACGCGCTCCGGTACCGCAGGCGTTGGCGGACGCCCCGGGCACGATCGTCGTGGGTGAGGTGGTGACGCTCGCCGCCGGCGCCGCCCTCTCGGAAGAGCTGGAAGGAGACGCCCGTGCACTCACTCGATGAGGCCAGGAGCATCGGCCGCACCCGCCTCTCGTTCGCGGACGAGAACGAGATCGACGAGTTCGTCTCCGTGCTCGAGCGCTACGAGCGCGGGGAGCTCACGCCCGACGCGTGGCGCGCCTTCCGCCTGGTGCGCGGCACCTACGGCCAGCGCCAGGCGGGCGACGCCCAGATGCTGCGGATCCGGATCCCCCAGGGCATCCTCGACGGCGAGCAGCTGCGTGCGCTCGCCGACGTGGCCGAAGCTTACTCGCGCGGCTTCGGGCACCTGACCACGCGCCAGAATTTCCAGCTCCACTTCCTGCGCCTGCACGACGTCGAGCGCGTGATGCGGCGCCTCGCCGAGGCCGGGCTGACGACGCGCGAGGCCTGCGGCAGCGCCGTCCGCAACATCACCGCCTGCCCCTACGCCGGAGTCGCCGCCGACGAAGTCTTCGACGTGACTCCCTACGCCGAGGCGCTCACCCGCCACCTGCTGCGGCATCCCCTGAGCTCGCGACTGCCGCGCAAGTTCAAGATCGCGTTCGAGGGCTGTCCCGAGGATCACGCCTTCGCCGCGATCAACGACATCGGCCTGCGCGCGCTTCGCCACGTCAACGGCTCCGCGCGGCGTGGCTTCCGTGTGAGCGTGGGCGGCGGCACGTCGATCCTGCCCACGTCCGGCCAGCTGCTGTTCGAGTTCCTGCCCGCCGGCGAGATCCTCGACCTGGCCGACGCGATCCTGCGTCTCTACGCCGCGCGCGGGGACTACGAGCACAAGCAGCGGAACCGGATGAAGTTCCTGATCCGCGAGATGGGGTGGGACGCCTGGCGCGCCGAGCTCGAGCGCACGCTCGGCGAGGTGCGCGCCGAGGGTGGCGCGCGCCTGCCCTTCGATCCCGAGGAGCCGCCGCTCGAGGCGGCGCCTTCGTGGTCGCGACCCGACCCGCCCTCGCTCGCGGAGACGGCGGCGCGGGCGGTCGCGACCGAGACGCGCGGCCCTGGTTTCACGCCGCGCGTCGAGCCTGCCCTCGCCCGGTCCGGCGCCGACCTCGCACGCTGGGCCCGGAGCAACGTCCGGCCGCAGAAACAGGCGGGCTACGTGGTGGCGACGGTGAGCGTCCCGCTCGGCGACCTGACGAGCGCCCAGCTCCGGGTACTGGCCGATCTCGCGGCTTCCTATTCCGACGGCAGCGTGCGCACCACGCACGAGCAGAACCTGCTGCTGCGCTGGGTGCCCGAGAGGTCGCTGCCGGACCTCTTCGACCGGCTCGCGGCCGCCGGACTAGGGATGGGCGACGCCGGGACGATCGCCGACCCCGTGAGCTGTCCGGGCGCCGAGGCCTGCCGGCTCGCCGTGACGCAGTCCCGGGGCCTGGCGCGGCTGCTGCAGGAGCACGTCGCAGCCCGCCCCGGGCTGGCGCAAGCCGCGGCCGATTTGAGCATCAAGATCAGCGGCTGTCCCAACGGCTGCGCCCAGCACCACGTGGCGGGACTCGGCTTCCAGGGCAGCGTGCGCAAGCTCGAGGGCCGGGCCGTTCCCCAGTACTTCGTCATGGTCGGCGGCGGGGTCACGGACGGCCGCGCCCACTTCGCCCGCATCGCGGCCAAGGTGCCGGCGCGACGGACGGGCGAAGCGCTCGAGCGGCTCGTGGCCCTCTACCAAGGCGAGGCGGCCGAGGGCGAGACGGCGAAGGCGTTCTTCCGGCGCGTCGAGCTGGCGCGGGTCAAGCACGTGCTGGCGGACCTCGAGGCCCTCACGCCGGAGGATGCTGCACCCGCCGACTTCGTGGACCTGGGCGACGAGGGCGAGTTCAGGGTCGAGGCGATGGAAGGAGAGTGCAGCGCCTGACGTAGGATGGTCCGCATGACCAAGGGGCGGCTCGAAGCCTTCAGCGACGGCGTGATCGCGATCCTCATCACGATCATGGTGCTGGAGCTGAAGGTGCCGCACGGCGCCGATTTCGCGGACCTGCGGCCGCTCACTCCCGTGTTCCTGAGCTACGTGCTGAGCTTCATCTACCTCGGCATCTACTGGAACAACCACCACCACCTGCTGCACGCCGCCAGTCACGTCGACGGCCGGATCCTGTGGGCCAACCTGCACCTGCTGTTCTGGCTCTCGCTCGTCCCCTTCGTCAGCGGCTGGATGGGCGAGAACCACTTCGCCGCCCGGCCGGTGGCGCTCTACGGACTGGTGCTGCTGATGGCCGCGGTTTCGTACACGCTGCTGGTGCGCGCGCTGCTGGCGCGCCACGGCAAGGGCTCGCTGCTGGCGAAGGCGATCGGCAGCGACGTCAAGGGCAACCTGTCGCTCGCCGCCTACGTGCTCGCGATCCTCGTGGCCTCCAGCAATCGCTGGATCGCCTGCGCGCTGTACGTCGCGGTGGCGCTGGTGTGGCTGGTGCCCGACCTGCGCATCGAGCGGGTGCTGGCCGATCGGCAGGAATAGGGCTCAGGGCCGCAGCTCGTAGCGGACGGCCCACTCCTGGAGCGAGGCCGTCTGGACGGGCGCGTTCAGGACCAGCTTCATGTTCGCGATCGTGGCGGGCACGCCACAGGCCGGGTCCGCCTGGTCGAACACCACCTCGAGCTCGCGAGCCATACCCGGCTGCAGCTCGAACGCCCCGGTCGCGCCGCGATGACACGCGAGCAGGTTCGTCGCGTGGAGATAGCCGATCGCGGCGAGCACCGGGCCGCCGCTCGCCGAGAGCAGGCGGAAGAGCATGCGCACGCGGCCGCGGCAGCCGCTCGCGTCCCGGCCGCAGCCGTCGATCGTCGCGCCGGGTGAAGGCTCCGCCGAGAGGAAGCTGATCTCGGTCGGACCGGTGTGAGCCCCGGCCACGACCGCGCCGGGTTCGGGGGAGGGCGTGGGCGTCGGAATCACCGTCGGCGCGGAGTAATCGCCGCAGCCAGGCGCGAGCGTGACGAGGAGCAGGACGAGCGCAGAGGCAGGAGGCCTCATACAGATCCTCAGCTCCTCATGCTACACCCCCGGGCTCGGCGGCCGTGAGAGGATCGAGCGTAGCGGGAGGACGAAGACTACGACAACGACGGCCGGGACGACCTCCCCATGCCTCCCCCTGGCGGGAGGGGAAGGATTTTGCGCCCGCCCCGCTCTTTCGAGAGCTGGCTGGCGAGTAGTACCCTCGCTCTCATGCCCTCAAGTCTCTCGGGTCTCCTGCCGAGCCTGGTCCTGACCTTCACCGCCGAGATGATTGCGGAGCCGCCGACCGGAACGGCGATGCGCCTTCTGGCCGAAGCAAGGAGCTACCTGGAGGCCGACAAGCCGGAGCTGGCCAGGGCCAAGCTCGAGCGTCTGTTGAAGCTCGACCCGAGCTCCGCCCAGGCCCACTACCTGCTCGGGACCATTCGCGAGGGCACGGGTGAGCTCGATGCGGCCGGAGCCTCCTATGACGAGGCCCTCCGGCTCGTGCCGGAGATGGCCGAGGCCCACGACCGGCGGGGCTTCGTCCTGGGCCGGCAAGGCCAGACCGAGAAGGCCATTGCCGGGTTCGAGGAGGCGGTGCGGCTGGACCCGCGGCTTTTCGATGCGCGCTACCACCTGGGCGCGACCCTCTGGTGGACGCAGCAGACGGAAGCCGCGCGGCCGGCCCTCCAGGAGGCCGTGCGCCTCCGGCCCGACCATCCCGAGGCGCGCTACTACCTGGGTCTGGTCCTGAAGCAGCAAGGCGATCTCCCGGGGTCGATCGAGCAGCTGCGCCGGGTGGTGAAGCTCCGTCCCCGCTTCGCCCTCGCCCACATGCACCTCGGCCTCGCCCTCCAACAGCAGGGAGATCTGCCGGAGGCGATCCTGTCCTTGCGCAAGGCCGCCCTGATCGACCCCTCGTCCACGGACGCCGCCAACAACCTCGGCCTCGCCCTGCTGCAGAAGGGCGAGGCCGAAGAAGCGCTGGCCACGTTTCGGGCCCTGGTGCAGGCGCACCCCGAATACTCCGTGGCCCGCCACAACTTGGGCAGCGCGCTCATGCAGAAAGGGGACCTCGAGGGCGCGACCTCTGTCTACCGGGAGCTCCTGAAGCAGGATTCCGAGGACGCGGAAGCCCACTACAACCTGGGCCTGGCCTTGAAGCAGAGGGACGACTTCGCCGGAGCGGAAGCCGAGCTGCGTAAGGCCATGGCCAAAGACCCCGCGCTCCCGGAGGCGCCCTATACGCTCGCGGTGGTGCTCTGGCAGGCGGGCCGGCCCACGGAAGCGATCCCGCTCCTGCGCGCAGCCATCGCCCGCAAGCCCGACTACGCCGAAGCCCACTACATGCTGGGCACGGTGCTCAAGCAACAGGGGCAGGCCGAGGAGGCGCTTGCCGAGTTCCGCCAGACAATCCGGTATCAGCCCACCTCCGCCGAGGCGCACCTGAGCCTGGGCCAGCTCCTCCAACAGCGAAGGGAGACGAGCGAGGCGGCAGCGGCCTTCGCGGAGGCGCAGCGCCTAAGCCGGAAGAAGGCCGACGCCCAGGCCGCCACCTTTGCCGTGAGCGTCGGGCTCAAGCGGATGCAGGAGAAAGACAGCGCGGGCGCCATCGAGCGGTTCCGGGAAGCGGTGCGGCTCGCCCCGGACTATCCCGAGGCGCACTACCAGCTTGCCCTCGCTCTTCTGGCCAGCGGAGCGCAGGAGGAGGCGCGAGCACACTTCGCGGAGGCCCATCGCCTGGCACCCCACCTCAAGCCTCCCGAAGCTCTTCCCAAGTGAGGCGAGCTCGCGTCGTCCTTCTCTTGATCGCTCTCGCGGCCTGGTCAGGCTCGCGTGGAGTCGCGGTGCCGGCCGAACGTGAGCGGCCTTTGGGGTTCTCCTTCCGCAACGTGGCGAGGGAGGCCGGGCTCGACGCGGTGACGGTCTTCGGCGGGCGCGAGACCAACCGGTACCTGCTGGAGACCACCGGCTGCGGCGTCGCCTTCCTCGATTACGACGACGACGGCTGGCTGGACGTCTTCCTCGTGAACGGCACCACCCTCGAAGGCTTCCCACGTGGCGCCGAGCCCGTCAATCACCTCTACCGCAACAAGGGCGACGGGACGTTCGAGGACGTCACGAGGAAAGCCGGCCTGGCCGAGAGCGGATGGGGACAGGGGGCCTGCGCCGGCGACTACGACAACGACGGCCACGTGGACCTCTTCGTGAGCTACTGGGGCCAGAACCACCTCTATCGCAACAAGGGGGACGGCACGTTCGAGGACGTGACGGCGAAAGCGGGCCTGCGCAACGACCGCACACGCTGGGGGACGGGATGCGCCTTCCTGGACTACGACCGGGACGGCCGGCTGGACATCTTCGTGGCCAACTACATCGACATGGAGCTGGCGACGACGCCCACCCCGGACTCCGGTGTTTGCCGCTTCAAGGGCATGCCCGTCGCCTGCGGACCGCCGGGACTCACCGGAGGCAAGAACGTCCTGTATCGCAACAATGGAGAGGGGACGTTCCAGGACGTCTCCGAGCGGGCGGGCATCACCCGGGCGAGCGGGACTTACGGGCTGGGAGTCAGCACCCTGGACTTCGACGACGACGGCTGGGTCGACCTCTACGTGGCGAACGACTCCAACCCTTCGGCCCTCTACCGCAACAACCACGACGGCACGTTCACGGACGTCGGGGTGCCGAGCGGCTGCGCCTTCAGCCAGGACGGGAAGCCCCAGGCGGGAATGGGAGTGGCGGTCGGGGACTACGACCGGAACGGAACCATGGACGTGTTCAAGACCAACTTCGCGGGCGACACCTCGACGCTCTACCGCAACACGGGGGACGGTTTCTGCGAGGATCGGACGTTCGCGGGGGGGATCGGGACGAACACGCGCTGGCTGGGCTGGGGAACGGGCTTCGTGGACTTCGCGAACGACGGCTGGCTGGACCTGTTCCTGGTCAACGGGCACGTCTATCCCGAAGTGGAGCAGCTCAAGACCGAGGCCGGGTACAAGCAGCGCAAGGTCGTCTACCGCAACCTCCGCGACGGCCGCTTCGAGGACGTGACGGAGCGACTGGGCGCGCCCGCGACCACGCCCAAGGCGGGCCGGGGCGCCGCCTTCGGCGACCTCGACAACGACGGCGACGTGGACGTGGTCGTGAACAACGTCTACGACACCCCCGATCTCTTCCGCACGGAAACCGAGGGGCGCAATCACTGGCTCATCCTGAAGCTTCAGGGCACGCGGTCGAACCGCAGCGCGATCGGCGCCCGCGTGCGCGTGGAGGCAGGCGGCGCCGTGCAGACGCAGGAAGTCCGCGGCGGAGGCAGCTACAACTCGCAGAACGACCTGCGTGTACACTTCGGCCTGGCCGAGACGGCGAAAGTCGATCGGCTGGAGGTGCGCTGGCCGAGCGGGCTCGAGGAGGAATGGCGCGACCTGGCGGTGGATCGCATCGTCACGCTCACGGAAGGCACGGGCACGGCGCGGTTGGAGAGGAAGGCCGGCGAATCCCGGCCGCCGGTCGGGGCCACCCGATGACAAGGGCCAAAGCTGTGGGCGTCGCGCTCATCCTCTTCTGGGCAGCGGCCGTCGTGGCGCAAGAGGCGGACGCCATCGGCCCGGCCCTCGCCGCGGCCCGTGCCCTGATCGACGAAGGTCAGCCCGCGGCGGCCATCCAGAAGCTGCAAAGCCTCGACCCCACGAACCCACGGGTGGCGCACGCGCTCGGCGTCGCCTACTACCACGCCGACGACCATGGCCGCGCGATCGAGCTGCTCGCGCCCGTCGTGTCGAAGCTCGCCGAAGGCTCGCTCGAGCGCCGGGAGGCCGTCCAGGTCCTGGGACTCTCCCTCTATCTCGCCGCCCACCTGGCCGAGTCCATCCCCTACCTGGAAGAGACGCGAGAGTGGGCGCCGGAGAACATCGAGCTGGCGTACGTCCTCGGCAACGCGTACATCCAGACGCGCCAGCCGGACAAGGCCCGCGAGTCGTTCGCTCGCCTCTTCCGCGTCGCCCCCGAATCGGCCGCCGCCCACCTGCTCACGGCGCAGATGATGGTCCGCCTGGAGTTCGAGGAGTTGGCCGAGGCGGAGCTCAGGCAGGCCATCGCCAAGGACCCCCGGATGCCCCAGGCTCACTTCCTCCTCGGCCAGGCTGCGATCTTCCGGGCCCGATTCGACGAAGCGGTGGCCCTCCTACAGCGGGAGCTGGAGGTCAACCCCGGCAACGCCATGGCCCTTTACCGCCTCGGGGACCTCTACACGCGCCAGAGCAAGTGGGACGAGGCCATCGCTGCCCTCCAGAAGTCCCTCTGGATCAGCCCGGCCTTCAGTGGCCCCTACATCCTCCTGGGCAAGGCCTACATGAGGAAGGGCCAGTCCGCCACGGCCGAAGGGATGCTCCGGCGCGCCATCGAGTACGACCCCAACAACAAGTCGGCCCACTATCTGCTCGCCCAACTGCTCCAGCAAGCCGGGCGCGCGGATGAAGCCAAGCGGGAGTTCGAGATCGCCGAGCGCCTGCCGGACGCGAGCGGGCGCTAGCGCGTGCGGTCCATGGTTTGGCTGCTCTCGGCGCTCCTCTCGACCCTCGCCCTCGTCCCCTCCGGCTCCGCGCCGACTTGGCCCGTCTCTTTCGTGGACGTGGCCGCGCGCGCCGGGCTCACGCGGCCTTCGGTCTACGGAGGCCTCCGGCAGAAGCGCTTCATCATCGAGACCAACGGCGCGGGCGTCGCGCTCTTCGACGCGGATGGCGACGGCTGGGTGGACGCACTCGTCCTGAACGGCACCCGCCTCAAGGAAGGGTCGCGGGAGGAAGAGGCCTGGACGCCCGGCCAGGCGCCGGTCAGCCACCTCTACCGCAACAACGCCGACGGCACGTTCAGCGACGTGACCGAAGCGGCCGGGCTGCGAAAGACGGGCTGGGCTTCCTCCGTCTGCGTGGGCGACTACGACAACGACGGCGGGCTGGACCTGTTCGTGACCTACTTCGGCCAGAACGTCCTCTATCGCAACCGCGGCCGGGGCCGTTTCGAGGACGTGACCGCCATAGCGAAGGTCGAGACGGCGGGGACGCGCTGGGGCTCGGGCTGCAGCTTCCTGGATTACGATCGCGACGGCCGGCTGGACCTCTTCGTGGCCAACTACCTGTCCTTCGATCTCGAGAAGGCCGCCGAGCCCGGCCAGGGCACGAACTGTCTCTGGAAGGGAGTCCCCGTCAACTGTGGTCCCAAGGGCCTGACCACGGACACGAACCTGCTCTACCACAACGACGGCGATGGCACCTTCACCGACGTGTCCGAGACTTCTGGGATCGCGAAGGTGACGGGGCGGTACTCGATGACCGCCTCGGCGGCCGACTTGGACGGCGACGGCTGGACGGATATCTACGTGGCCGCCGACTCCACAGCCGCCATCCTCTATCGAAACAACCAGGACCGGACTTTCACCGACGTAGCGGTACCCAGCGGCGCGGCCTACGACGAGGACGGACGGGCGCAGGCGGGGATGGGGCTCGGTCTCGCCGACTTCAACGGCGACGGTCTTCTCGACCTCCTGAAGACGCACTTCGCCGACGACATCCCCGCCCTCTACCGCAACCTGGGACGCGGCCAGTTCGAGGACGTGGCCACCGCCTCCGGCCTGGGGGTCATGAATCGCTACGTGGAGTGGGGCGCGGGCCTGCCCGATCTCGACAATGACGGCCTTGCCGACGTCTTTTATGCGACCGGCAACGTGTACCCGGAGATCGAGAAGCACTTCCCGCAGTACCCCCACCGCGGCCCCAAGATCGTGTTCCGGAACCGCGACGGGGCCCGCTTCGACGACGTGAGCACGCTCAGTGGGCCCGGGGCTACGACCCCGCATTCCAGCCGTGGCGTCGCCTTCGGCGACATCGACAACGACGGAGACGTGGACGTGCTCGTGATGAACATGAACGAGCCTCCGTCGTTGCTTCGCAACGACTACTCCGGCGCCAACGGCTGGATCGAGGTGAAGCTGCTGGGGACGCGGTCCAACCGCGCCGGCCTGGGTGCTTTGGTGATCGTGACCGCGGGCGGTCGGCGGCAGGCGCGAGCGGCGCTCAGCCAGTCGAGCTATTACTCGCACGACGACCTGCGGCTCCATTTCGGCCTGGGCGCGAGCGCCAAGGCGGACGCGATCGAGGTGCGCTGGCCGAGCGGCCAGGTGGACGTGCTGAAGGACGTCGGGGGACGGCGGCTGGTGACGATCCGGGAGGCGGAGGCGGGCGCCGCCGCTCCGCGATAGGCCGTTCGCCTAAGGATCCGTTAATTAATGATGGATCCAACTACTTCCTGTTGCGACGCGGCTTGATCACGTAGTTCCAGTCCCCGTGAAACCGATTTCGCTCCAGGCGCACGGTCTCCATCTCGGCATCCGACACCTCGCGGCCCGTCGCGTATTTGCGCCGGTCCAGCCGACAGACGACCTTTAGGCCTGTGGCCGTGGTTGTCCGGGCAATCAGCTTCACGATGGTCTCGTAGTCGCGCAAGGGTTCGCCGCGCCAGTTGGAGGAGATGAAGGAGAACAGGCGATGCTCGACCTTGTTCCATTTGCTCGTGCCCGGCGGGAAGTGACAGACCGATAGCCTGAGACCCGTTTCGTTTGCTAAGCGCTGCAACTCCCACTTCCAGAGGCGGAGCCGCGGTCCGTTGCTGCCGCCGGAGTCCGCCGTGATGACGATCTCTCGGGCACTCGGATACAGACGTCGCCCCTCCGCTCGCCACCACCCTCGAATGGATGCCGCCGCGAACGCCGCCGTGTCATGATCCGTTCCGACGTTCACAAAACCCTCGTTGCGCCCCACGTCGTAGATGCCGTACGGATAGGCGCGAGGGACCTCCGGACTCGGAAAGTCGTGGCCGTTCACCCGGACAGCCGTGTCCATGGGGCGCCACTGGCGACCGGCGTTGGCATAGTTGCCAACCAGTTCCTTCTTCTTGGTGTCCACTGAGATGACCGGGGTCCTGGCCTTCAGCGCCCTCTTCGCCACGGCGTTGATGTGCCGGAACTGAGCATCTCGATCAGGATGGTCGCTACCCTCTTCGGTCTTCCGTGTGCCTTGCAGGCTGTAGGCCTGATCGTGGAGAAGCTGCGCCACCTTGACGTGGCTGATCGGATGATGCCGCTTGCGCAGTTCCCACGCCAGCACGCGCGTGCTCTTACACACCCAGCGCAACGGCGACTCGGGATCTCCGCGTGTGCCGGGCTCGACCAGGCGATCCAACGCTGCCAGCAAACGGGGGTCCTTGATTGTGAGGCTCTTCCGGCCTGCGCCTCGCTGCCGAATGCGTCCCGGCTCCAGCCGGGTCTTGTTACGGATCTCCCGGATGCCCTTCGTAATCGCCTTTCGAGACAGCCCGCACGCCCTGTGAACCGCCGACACGCCGCCGTAAGCCAACGCCAGGGCCTCACTGGCGGCCGTCAGGCGGCGCGCGCGCTCGTCAAGCAGGGGCCAGACGGACCGAAGCTTCTTTCGCAGCACGTCGACGGATGGCGACGCCATGCCTCGGCATCATAGCAGTCCTCGGGCTTAGTTAGATCCTTTATTTATTTACGAGCCCTAACGCAGCCGCAAGGTCAGCTCGCGGCGGACGTAGCCATCGCCCCTTCCCTCGAAGGGCACCTTCAACTCCCAGTGGCGCTCGTCCACCTTCGTCGCGGTCAGGCCGGGCACGTCGGATATCCCTCCTGAAGTCCGCACGCGGAGCGCGTAGGACCGGGCGGCGCGCCCCTCCAGGACCAGGTGAAGCACCCGCGCCTCGGCTCGCGACCCCAGCATGCGCAACCCTCTGCTTTGCGCTCCCGGCCTACGGGAGCTTGAGGTACTCCTCGGGGAGGGGGCTGAAGCCCCAGTCTCGGAGCTGGCGGGCCCACGGGCCCAAGTTCTCGCGGGAGACGCGCACGAGCTCCATCGGAATGGAACCGGAAACGGTCTTCTTGAAGTGGACCTTGTCCACGATCGTGCGGACGCAGACAGCGCCCCACTCGTAGACGGGCTGCGCCAGCAGCACGGCGACGCCCTTCTCGACGTACTGAAGCTGTTCGGGCAGCGCGTCTACCGCCACGACCTTGAGGTTGCGGGACTGTAAGTCGTCCAAGAGCTTGCCGCTCGTGGTGGACTGGAAGAGCGGCCAGCCTCCCACCATGGCCCATCCCTTGAGGTCGGGGTGCGCGGCATTGACCCTGAGCACCTCGTCGGCGGCGTCGAGGGCCCTTTCGAGGTGATGGAACACGCCCACGATCTTCAGGCCCTGATGCCGGGCGGCCGCCTTCTTGGCGCCGGCCACGCGCATCTTGAGGTTCGGCGCGTCGGGGTTGCCGCCCAGCACGGCCACCTTGCCCGTCCCTCCGAGCAGCTTCGCCAGCTCGTCGACCACCATCTCGCCCGCCTTGGCGTCGTCCACGCCGTAATGGGCGAAGCGCTTCGATCCGGGCAGGTCCACGTCGAAGGTCATGACCGGGATCCCCTGGCCGACGGCCTCGTCGATCGCCTTGGTCAGCGTGGCCGCCTCCGAGGCGGAGATGGCGATGGCGTTGACGCGCTGCTTGACCGCAATGGTGATGCGCTGCGCCTGCACTGCCGGATCTTCGCCGGAAGGCGTCAGGATCGTCACCTCGATCGCGATTCCGTGCTTGCTCGACAGCTCGCGGGCCGTGTCCTCGGCTCCGCGGTGGGCGGCGAGGAAGACAGGGTTCGTGTAGCTCTTGGCGATGAAGGCGATCCGAAGCGAGGATGCCTCGGTCTCCTGTGCCCTTCCGCTCATCGGGGCGAGCGCCAGGGACCCTGCGAGGACGACGATCGCGGGTCTTCGCATCGGCGAGCGGGACTCTACATCCGGGTCAGGGACCCGTCAAGGGCTGGTTCACAGCGCTGGTACGGCGGTTCGTGGAAGCGGGCCATAATCCTGCCCGTGCGAGTCGCGATCTCCGTGCTCGTCGTGCTCGCGCCGGTGCTCGCCGCGGCTCCGCCGTACCGGCCGCCGTTCGGAGCCTGGTCGCGCCTTCACGGCGGTGAGCCTATCCTCACGCCCCAAGGTGCCGGGTTCGAGGCGGCCGGCGTCTTCAACCCCACGGTCGTCCGGGACGGCGACCGCTACGTGATGCTCTACCGGGCCCAGGACGCGCGGGGGACTTCGCGGTTGGGGATCGCAACGAGCCGCGACGCGATCCACTTCGTCCGGGAGCCCGATCCCGTGCTGGTGCCCGAAGCCGAGTACGAGCGCGGCGGCGGCGTCGAGGACCCGCGGCTCTCGAAGATCGGCCGGACGTTCTACCTGACCTACACCGCCTACAACGGCAAGGACGCGCAGCTCGCCCTCGCCACCTCGCCCGACCTCCGGCGCTGGGAGCGCCGCGGCGTGATCATCCCGGCCAACACCGGGCGCTGGAACGTGAAATGGACGAAGGCGGGGGCGATCCTCGAGCAGCCCGTGAACGGACGGTATTGGATGTACTACATGGCGGACGCCGCCAGCGGCGCTGACCAGATGGGAGTCGCGTACTCGGAAGACCTCCTACGCTGGACCGAGGCGCTCGAGGCACCGGTGCTCGCCCGCCGGCCCGGCTGCTTCGACTCCCGGGTGGTCGAGCCGGGTCCCGCACCGCTGATGACGCCCGAGGGCATCCTGCTCGTCTACAACGGCGCCGACGACCAGCTGGTCTATCGCACCGGCTGGGTCCTGTTCGACCGCCAGGACCCGACTCGCGTGCGGGCCCGCTCCGACACGCCGGTCTTCGAGCCGCAGCGCGGCTGGGAGCTACAGGGACAGGTGCCCAACGTCGTCTTCGTGGAGGGCCTCGTGCGCAAAGGCCAGCGCTGGCTGTTCTACTACGGCGGCGCCGACAAGCACGTCGGGGTCGCGGAAGCGTTCACGCAGGCCACGCGTCGTTGAAGTTTCGGCGGGAGGAGGCCCGCAGCATGCGTGGTGATCGCCGGATGAACCCTGGCGTTCTCTTCGCGCTGGCGCTCTGTACCGCCGCTCTCGGCCTCGCGTCGCCGACGACCGGGGGCGCCGCCGCGTCGGGTCGCTCGCGCATCGTGGACCGTATCCGCGGCCAGGCGATCGCGGCCGCCCACCCGCCCATGGAAGCGCCCAGCGTTGTCCCGGCGGCGCGGGCCAGCCACATGCGCGACGACGACGTGGTGCTGGGCGTCGTCGTGGGCCAAGAGTCCCGGGCCTATCCGTGGTGGATCGCCAAGAACTTCCACGTCGTCAACGACACCGTGGACGGCGTGCCCGTGGCCATCGCCTTCTGCGAGCAGTGCACGGGCGCCGCCGCGTTTCGGCGTGATCTCGACGGGCGCGTCCTGTCCATCGAGGTCGCGGGCGCCTACAACGGGACAATCATCCTGAGGGACCGCCAGACCCGCACGCTATGGGCGCCCTTCAGCGGCAAGGCGCTGGAGGGACCGCTGGCCGGACGCACGCTTCCGCGCCTCCCTCTCTCTCTGACCCGTTGGGCCGAGTGGAAGACCCGCCATCCCGACACCGGGGTGATCTGGGGACCGGTGCAAGTCCGTGGCGGCCACGGATCCTGGTACGAGCCCGGCAAGTGGGGGATCGTCGGCGAGATGGCCGCGACGCTCCCGGGCTGGGACCCGCGCCTGCCGGAGAACGTGCTCGTCTACGGGCTCGAGCTCCCCGGCGGCAAACGGTCGTACCCTCTCTCGGAGGTGAAATCCCACGGCGTGGTGAACGACACGCTGGCGGAGGTCCCGGTCGCGCTCTTGGTCGTCGGCGAGTTCGAGGTCGTGGCCTTCGACCGTCGGCTGGGTGGCCGGCGTCTCGAATTCCGATCGGCGGCCGGAGGCGAAGCCGTGATGCTGGACCTCGAGACGCAGAGCGCCTGGTCAAGGCAAGGTGTCGCGGTGAGCGGTCCCTTGCGCGGCGAGCGGCTGGCGCGCCTCGAAGGGTATGTCGTGGAGTGGCACGTCTGGGCGGCCTACAACCCGGACACCGAGATCTTCGGAGGCGTCCGTCCCTCGGGCCACCACGTGGCGGCGGGCGTGGCGTTCCCGAACCTCTTCCTGCCTTCGGTGGACGGCAGCGCGCCCGAAGAGCTGCGCTTGACGGGCGATCCGACGCTGGTCGCGTTGTGGACGACCTGGTGCGCGCCTTGCCGCGCGGAGATGCCTCTTCTGCAGGCTCTGCTGAAGAAGCACGCGCATCGCGGGCTGTCCGTTCTGGGCATCGCGATCCACATGCCCGAGGACGACGCCGAACGAGATCTGGTGCGGCGCTTTCTCTCCGAGGCCAGGATCACGTTCCCGAATCGCCTCGTCGACGAGCGCGCCTACGATCAGCTCGAATCGCTGCTGCGCAGGGCTGGCCACCCCGGGCTGGTGCTTCCCACGGTCCTGGTGATCGACAAGGAGCGCCGCGTGCGGGCGGTGTTCGGGGGCGGCGAAGTCGGGGCGCTGGCCGAAGCACTCCCGCGCTTTCTCCGTCCGACCGCGGACTCGCCGCAGTGAAGCGTCCATCAGTTCCTTTCGGACGGAGTCGGCGCGGCCCGGGCCCGATTCGTAGCCGCCCAGCACTTCGAGGCATCCCGTGCTTCCGCACCGGATCAGGAATAGTTATTCGCCCTTAGAACGAAAAACTCTTGAAATCGCTTTTCAACGCGGCTAGACTTTCGGCCACTCACCAAAGGCATTTTCGTCGGTACTCCTGGGCGTTGGTCGTCCTGAAGGAGGTTGTATGAGCTGTCGCTTGCCCTCGATCCGGCTGTCCCTCGTCCTTGCACTGCTCGCTGTGCTCGCCCTGCTGCCGGCCGCCCCGGCCACGGCCCAGGCGGTCTACGGGAGCATCGCCGGCACGGTCACGGATGCGTCGGGCGCGTCGGTGCCCGGAGTCGGCGTGACCGTCACGAGCGTCGAGCGCCAGACGAGCGACTCCGTGGTCACCAATACCTCCGGCAACTACGTCAAGAATCGGCTCCTGCCCGGCACCTACGAGGTCACGGCCGAGCTGACCGGCTTCAAGAAGCAGGTGGTGCCGAGGGTCCTCGTCAGCGTCGACACCCAGACACCCGTCAACTTCAGCTTGGAGGTGGGCGGGTTGACGGAGGTGGTCGAGGTGGCCGGCGGCTCGCCGCTGCTCAAGATCGACCGGGCCGACGTCTCCACCCGCTTCGAGACCAAGCAGATCACCGACCTGCCCCTGCTGGACCGCAACTTCACGAAGCTGATTCTACTCACCCCGGGGACGCAGCGCCAGAATTGGAACCACGCGGCCAGCGAGAACCCGCAGGGTTCGATCCAGACCCAGGTCAACGGACAGACCTTCGCCGGGACGGGGTACCAGCTCGACGGCACCGACAATCGGGACCCCATCCTGGGCATCATCGTGATCAACCCGAACCTCGAGGCGATCGGCGAGACCAAGATCACCTCCCAGAACTACGACGCCGAGTTCGGGCAGGCCATCGCCGGTGTCGTGTCGGTGCAGACGAAGTCCGGCACCAACGAGTTCCACGGCTCCGCGTTCGAGTTCCTGCAGCGGGACCGCTTCCAGGCCCGCAACCCGTTCACGCAGCCGGACCGGCCGGACCCGATCACGGGCCGGGTACTGCCGGAGAGCAAGCGCGACCAGTTCGGGGGGTCGCTCGGAGGGCCGATCGTCAAGAACAAGTTCTTCTTCTTTGCGGACTACCAGGGCACGCGGTCCACGGTCGGCGGATCCCGGCTGTTGACCGTGCCGACGGCCGCCGCGCGGACGGGCGATCTCAGCGCGTATGGGGTGAACATCTTCGACCCGGCGGGCGGGGCGCCGGGCAGCCGGCCCCAGTTCGCCGGCAACCGCATCCCGGCCAACCGCCTGTCCCCTCAGGCGCTGGCCGTCCTGGGGCTCATTCCTCTGCCCAACGCGGACGGGCGGGACAACGGCACCCGCGACAACTTCGTTGCCCAGGGGTCCGAGCTGTTCAACAACGACAGCGGCGACGTGCGACTCGATGGGCGAGTGAGCGACCAGCTGAACATCTTCGCCCGTTACAGCTACGCGCGGTTCGACATCGATGGTCCCACCGCCTTTGGCCAGGGCGGGGGACAGGAGCTGGGGAGCCTGGGCGGGGTATCCAAGGTCCGGAATCACAGCGCGGCCCTGGGCGCGGACTACAACATCAACAGCACGACGGTCCTGGACATCCGCTTCGGGTTCTTCAAGTACGGTGTGGACGTGCTGCCCTTCGACTTCGGAACGACGCCGGCCCGGGATGCCGGCATCCCGGGGCTGAATCTCGGCGACGACTTCACCTCGGGCCTACCCGCGTTCTTCCTGAGAGGGGGAGCGGCCGACATGAACTTCGGTTCCGGGCTCGGCGTCAACCGTTGCAACTGCCCCCTGGCGGAGCACGAGAAGCAGGCGCAGGTCGTGGCGAACCTGACGAAGCTGTTCGGCAACCACAGCGTCAAGTTCGGGGTGGACGTGCGCCGCGCGTACAACCTGCGGGTGCCGAGCGACGCCCACCGCTCGGGCGAGCTCACGTTCAACGAGCAGGGCACGGCGGGGCCTACCGGCGGCGGCCTGGGCCTGGCCACCTTCCTCCTGGGCAACACCAGCAACCTTCGCCGTTACGTGAGCCCGAACACGGACGCGCGGGAGACTCAGTGGCGCCACTTCTACTACATCCAGGACACCTGGCGCGCCACGCCCAAGCTGACCCTCAACTATGGCTTACGAGCGGACATCCTCAACCCGCAGACGGTGAACGAGCCCGGCAACGGCGGCTGGCTGGACATCGACACCGGCGAGATCCGCGTGGGCGGGGTGGGAGACATTAGCCTGGCCGGGAACGTGAAGAACAAGATCAACTGGGCTCCGCGGCTGGGGGTGACGTATCAGATCAACCCGAGGACCGTGATTCGGGCGGGCTACGGGCGCAGCTACGACATCGGGGTCTTTGGATCCACTTTCGGCCACTCGGTGACCCAGAACCTGCCCGTGCTGGCGGTTCAGGAGCTGAACCCGCCCAACAACTTCGACAGCGTCTTCAACCTGGCACAGGGGCCCGCGGGCCCGGTCTTCCCCACCGTGCCCAGCAACGGACGCTTCCCGCTGCCGGATGGCATCTTCGCCCGCTTGTTGCCGGACGAGCAGAAGCTCTCCCACGTGGACGCTTACAACGTCACATTGCAACGGGAGCTGAACCCGACCATGTCGGTCGAGGTCGCGTACGTGGGCAACCGGGGCCGGGGCTTCATCGGCGACGGCCCCGCCGCCAACTACAACCAGCCGACCATCGTGGGCTTCGGCACGCTCTCCCAGAACCAACGGAAGCCCCTCTTCCAGAGGTTTGGCTGGTCCCAGGGGATCGACTTCTTCAGCAACACCGGAGAGAGCCAGTACAACGCGCTGCAGGTCAAGCTCACCAAGCGCTTTTCCAACGGGTATTCGCTGCTCACCCACTACACGCTGCAGAGCCACAAGAACAGCGACGGCAGCTACTTCTTCATCGATCCCGACCAAAACTACGGGCCTGCCAACTTCATCCGCACGCACGTCTACGTGCTGGCAGGGACGGCCGAGCTGCCGTTCGGGAAGGGCAAGCGCTTCGGGTCGGATGCCTCCGGGGCAGCCGAGCTGCTCCTGGGCGGCTGGCAGTTCAACGCCAACGTCACCATCCAGAGCGGGCTACCCTTCAACGTGAGCTACCGCGACTCGGGCCAGGACCGGGACACGGGCTCCGGCCGTCCCAACCTGATCGGCGATCCCGGGACGGGCAGCGGAGACGGGCAGAGCGATCCCTACTTCAACGTGACACCCATCGGCTCGCCAGGTAGCGCCTTCGGCCGGCCAGCCAGCGGGACCTTCGGCGACATGGCGCGCAATGAGCTGCGGGGGCCGAGCTGGTGGAACGTGGACGCCTCGCTGTTCAAGAGGTTCAACCTGGGGGGCCGCACCAACCTGGAATTCCGCGTCGAGGCCCAGAACGTCTTCAACCACGTGAACCTCGGTAACCCCAACTCGGAAGTGGGTGTTCCCGGGAACAACAATCCGAGCGCGGGCTTCATCACCGGCGTGGCCCCCAACCACGTCCAGCGAAATCTCCAGTTCGCCCTCAGGCTGGGCTTCTGATCGCCTGACCCGCGGATCGGCGAGGGGGAGGAGGGGGACACCCTCCTCCCTCGCGTCTCGACCACGGCCAGCCCGGCCGAGCCCGGCTTCAAGGCCGCGAGCGGTTCCTGTTCGCGAGCCTGGCCTTCAGCGCCGCCAGGTCATGGCGAGCGTCGGGGTCGTCGGGCGCGATGCGCAGCGCCTGCTCGAGGTGCTCGACGGCCTCGCGCAACTCTCCGCGGGCGGCCAACGCCCGGGCCAGGTTGTAGTGGGCGTTGAGGGAGCCGGGGTCGGCCGCCACGACACGGCGGAGCTCGACGACAGCCTCGGCGGTCTGGCCGGTGGCCAGCAGGGCTGCGCCCAGGTTGCTGCGCGCGATCCCGTCGTCGGGCCGCTTCCGCACCACCTCGCGGAAGTGCGGGACTGCTTCCGCGAAGGCGCCGGTCGCGGCCAGCGCGTTGCCCAGGTTGTAGTGGGAGTTGAGGTAGTCGGGGTCGGCGCGGACGGCTTCTCGGTAGGCCTTGAGGGCTTCCTCGAGCCGGCCCAGCGACTGATGCAGCGCGCCGACGTTGTTGAGGACGGTCGCGCTCGCGGGCCGGGCGCGCAGGGCCCGCTGGTACTGCTCCAGCGCCTCCTCGCGCGCCCCGCGCGCCTCGAGCGCGGCGGCCAGGTTGGCGTGGGCGAGGAAGTCGCCCGGGTACTTCTCGAGCCGCCGCCGCATGAACGTCTCCTGCAGGACGAGCCGGCCGTCGCCCTGGCGCGGGAGGACTTGGATCCAGAGGTGGCCCATCTCGTCCGAGGACCGGTTGCCGCCGATCACCCGTCGGGGCGGCTGGCTGGGGTTGCGCAGGTTGTCGGCGGAGTTGTCGTAGGCGATCCTCATGTGGACGGTGGATCCTCGGGGCAGGAAGACGGGGCGGGCGTAGCGGTAGACTGCCTGCCAGTTCAGGTCCCAATCCCTGATCCAGACGAGCCACCTCTGGGTGCCGTCGGGCAGCGTGGCCCAGCCGCGCACGTCCTTGCCCAGGTAGTGCGCGTGCGGATACACGGCCAGCACCTCCACGTCCAGCGGCAGCTCGTAATGGTCCGTGACTACGAACTCCTTCTCCCCAGGCGGGATGTCGAGGGCGCCGTCGTGCTCGAGCTGGAGCAGCATCGGGAAACGGGTCGGCGCGCGCTCGGTGAAGTAGAGGCCGACCACGGGCCGGACCACTTCCGGCCGGCCGGAGGGCTGCAAGTGGAGGTTGAGGACGAGGTCGGTGCCTTCGTCGAGGCGCCAGGCCATGTCCGCGGGCTCGGTGACGGCGGCGGTGCCCGGCTTCCAGAACAGGAAATGGCTGTCGGGCTCGAAGCGGGAGGATTCCAGCTCCACGTCCATGCCCGCGAACCCGGGGCCGGGCTCGCGCGCGTCGAGTCGCCGCGCGTAGCCCGTGTGGTCGAGCAGGACGTTGGCGTGGTGGACGACCTTCTTGTCGCCGGGCCGCAGCTCGAGAGCGCGCACGTAACGCGCGCCGCGCAGGGGGACGGGCAGCACCAGGTTGCGGAAGACGTCCGTGCCCTCTGCGGGCACGGTGTAGGGTTGCGCCGTCTCGAGCACGAGGTCGGGCTCGCCGAGCTGCCAGCCCTCCGGAAACCGCGGGACCTGCGGAAGGTCGCCCGGCGCGCCTTCGGGCGCGCCCGCTTCCACCCAACGCCGGAGGAGTGCTATCTCCTCGTCGCTCAGCCGGCGTGCTCCGGCGAAGTCAGCGTAGCCGGGCTCGGGGGGCCAGGGGGGCATGAATCGCCGCGAGGTCACGTCGAGGATCTGCTTGGCGCGTCTTTTCACGTCGGCGTGGCTCAACAGGCTGAAGGGCGCTGCCTCGCCCGGCCGGTGACAGGGGGTGCAGCTCCTGAAGACGATGGGCGCTATGTCTCGGTTGAAGGTGACAGGAGGGTCGCCGCCGCTGCCTCCGGCCCGGCCGACGTGGGCCGCCAGGACGATGAGGAGCGCCAGCGTCCCTCTGGTCATTCCAGAGGAGCGATCCAACATCCGACGGCGGCCGTGGTGCGCGGTGCGACCGCCCGGCCCTCCCCGAGCGCCCGAAGCAACTCCTCCAGGTCGCGCGTGGTGGGCGCCGCACGGGAGCGTCCGAGATCGACGTAGCGGTCGTCGATGCGTCCACGGTAGACCAGGCTCGCTTCCCCGCCGGTGCCCACGAACACCGCCGCCTCCGGCGTGACCGTGGCCCGCGTCAAGCGGACCAGCGTGTGCTCGGGGTCGCGCAGCGCGTGGAAGCCGTAACCGAATTCGCGGAGGTGGCGCCGGATGGCTTCCGACGGCTCTCCAGGATCGGGATACACGAGCCAGAACCGCACGCCGACGGGCTCGAACCGCCGGTGCAGCCGCTGCAGCTCCGGCGCGTAGCGGTTTGAGATCGGGCAATCGGTCCGCGCGAAGACGAACACCGTCACTTTCGCACCCACTGCCTGGAGGGGCTCGACGCGGCGGCCGGCCAGGTCGAGGAGGTACAGGGAGGTATGCGGAGCCTCGTCGGGGGTGGCCACCGCCGTGAGTGCGACGAACAGCGCCATCGCCGTTGACCGAGGACGCAGATGCCAATCTGTGAACACAGGGGACCTGAACTTCCAATTATGAGCCGTTCAGGGGGGCGGGTCCCACGTGCGTCGGCCAGGACCGCGCCGCCGGGCGCGCGGCGTTGCTGGAGAGGCCGGCTCGGAGCTCGACGAAGGCGACGTTGGTCCAGCCGAACCCGACGACGCTGGCCGCGTGGCCCGAATCGGATCTCCGTCACCTCTCGGCTCGTCCAAGAGCAGACACCCTTAGCGCAGCGGCAGCACGACCGCGCGTCGCACGTAGCCGTCTCCCGGACCGTCGAAGGCCACGGAGACGGACCACAGCGACGCGCCCTTCCTCTCGACGGTCACGCCTGGGATCGGCAGCGGTTGACGCGGCGAGCGCACCCCCAGCGCATAGCGGCGGCCGGCCCGGCCCTCGAGCACGAGCCGCAGCGCGCTTCGCTCCGCGCGCGCGCGGAGCAGGCGCAGGCCCGAGCTGCGCTCGCCCGCTCCGGGGAGCGACGGAGGCACGAAAGCCTGGGTCCCCGGCCGGTACCGCAGCTCGACCCGGGTGAGAGCCTCGACGCCGCTCACGGAGAGCCGCGGCCTCTGGCCGTCGCCGAAACGCTCGGTCGTGAACGAGGCGCGCCGGCCGTTCACCGTCGCGGGCCCGAGCTCCGCGTCCAGGGGATAGGCGGGTGCGATCTCGAGGCGGACGGCCCGCAGGTCGCACGGCGTCATTGGGTTTCGCTCCACGCTGATCGTGTCCCGACCCGGGGCGCGCTCCATCGCGATGTCCAGTCGGCAGTCTCCCGCGGCGACGTTCCTCAAGAAGACGCGGTCCCAGGCCGCGGGGAGCTGCGGGGCGAAGCGCAGCGCTCGTCCTCCGCCTTCCACGGCCACGCCGAGCAGTCCCCGCACGAGCGGCGTCGCCACCATGGCCTCGGACCAGACCTGGTGGTGCGACGAGCGGCCGAAGGCCGCCAGGAAGTCGCCGGAGAGGAGCTCGGGGACGTAGCCGAGGGCGCTCCGGGAGCGGAGGTCCGCGTTGGCGCGCAGGGCCTGATATCCGACGTGGGGCCGCCCGTAGCGGTACGCGGCGAGCGACGCCCAGCCCGTGAAGAGCGGCCACACGGAGCCGTGGTGGTAGGAGAGCGGATCGTAGAGGGGACTCGTGTCCGCGAGCAGGCGCGCGCCCCAGTCCGCGGCGAGCGCGCCAGCGCCGAGGTGGTCGAGCTGCGACTGCGCCCGCGCGTCGTCCAGGAGGCCGAAGCACAAGGGCACCGCCGGCATCACGCTGTCTTCGTCGACGAGGCCGCCCCGGGCCAGGGCCTGGAGCCGCGCCTGTCGCCGCGCCCGCTCGGGGCCACGCTCCGCTTCCGGCTTCTCGCGCGGAAGCGCCGTCGCGAAGCCGTAGAACCCGCGATCCTCGAGCCAGTACGTCTTCTCGAGCGCGGCACGCGTCCGCTCGGCGTGCTCGCGTGCCGCGTCGGCCAGCCCATGCTCGCCACGCGCTTCCGCCAGCTCGGCGAGGCCGCGGCAGGCCTCGATCCACACGCCCTGCTGGTAGATCTCCTCGTGGGCGGGGTAGAGGTCGCCACCTTCCACCCAGCCGTGACCGAAGCTCGTGTTCTCGACGAGGCCGTTGCCGTCCGTGTCCGTCGCGGCGCTGAAGCGCCAGGCCTTCACGACGGCGTCCCAATTCGCGTCCAGGAAGCCGCGATCCCCCGTGGCCCGCCAGTGGTCGGCCTGCGCGATCACGAACAGCGGCGTGGCGTCGGCGCTGTTCCACGGGTAGCTGTACTCGGTGAACCAGGGAAGGAAGGGGGCGCTCTGCGAGATCTCGTGCGGAACCTTGCCGTCGGCCCTCTGCACCCGCCGCAGGAACTCGAGGGACTGCCGCGCCGCGGCGAAGTCGCCGTAGGCGTGCAGCGCGAGCGTCGTCCAGAGCGCGTCGCGTCCGAAGAACCAACCGAAGCCCGGACGCTCGCTGTCTCCCGACGTGCGGAAGCCGGCCAGAAGGCCCGTCCCGAGAAGCGGATTCGTGGCCAGGCCCTTGTCGATCCCCACCTTCGCCCACGCGAACGAGCTGTCGAGGTCGGGGTCCGGTGTCGCGACGGAGAGGGTCTCCGCCTGCAGGCGGCGATAGTGCGCGACGTTCCTGGCGTAAAGAGCGGGCAGCGAGCCCAGGATCCGATCGTAGGCCGCCTTGGCCTCGGTCCTGCCCGAGACGCTCCCCGCGAGGACGATCGGGATCAGCCCCCTGCGCGTGGCCTCCGCAGTCGCCTCGATCTCGAAGCGGATCGGCACGTCCTTCGGCTCCTCCTGGTAGGGCATCAGCGAGAGGTCGCGCGCCCCGGGGGAGCCGACCACGCCGACGAAGCGCCGGCTCTCCTCGCTGAGGACGTAGACCCGCGCCTCCTCGTCCCACTCCAGGTTCGGCGTCATGAGCCCGGCCGGCCACATCAGCCGCAGCCGCGGCCGGAAGCGGCCGATCACGGTGAGAGGAAGGACGCTCTCGACGTCGAGCAGGACCACGAGGCCCGGCTCTTCGAGGGGCGCCACGAGGACGGCCCTCACGCTGAACGCGGCGTGCGAGTACACGAGCGTCGTGGCCTCGGGCCGCAGCTCCACCCGCGCGACCGTGTCCTCGCCCTCGATCTCGATCGGATAGTCCTTCAGCCGGAAGCTGAAGGCGAGATCGTCGACGAGCTTCAGGGGATAGACCCAGGCCTCGAGCGGCCGGCCCTCGTAGCCGAAGAGCGCCGAGCGCCGGCCCACCACGTCCAGGAAGCGGCCGCGGTGGGCGGTGGCGCGGAGCTCGAGGCCGCTTGCGTCCCGCGGAAAGCGGGGGACGACGCCGGACTCGGCGGCCGTGCACGGGACGGCGGGCAGCGCGAGGAGTCCGAGCAGGATCGGGACCGGGGCGAGCGCGCATCGCATGGGCAGGAGGTTAGGCGCGGCCAGTGGGCCGGGTCAACGAAAACCCTGCCGTCGGGGATCGCCTCGCCCTAGACTTCTCTTCATGAACACCCGCTTCCGACGTGCCGCGACGCTCGTCCTGCTCCTGGCCGCCGCCTGGCCGGGACTCGCGCCGGGCCAGGCGCCGGCCCAGGCGCCAGCGCCCGCTCGCCCCGCTCCTGCGGCCAGCGAGGCCCTTCCCGAGCCCGAGCGGATCCGGGCGGTCCGCGCGTACATCCAGAAGGCCTGGACCACGCTCCGCCGCTCGACACGGGACCTGCCAGCCGCAGCCCAGGACCCGAAGCTCCACCTGCCCGCGGGGAGCCGCTGGCCGGTGTACCTTCCCGCCGCCGAGGACCGGACGAAGATCGCGGCGGAGCTGCGCGCGCAGCTGGGTGAGGCGGCCTTCGCCACGATCGACCTGCGCCCGCTCCCGCAGCAGGCGCTCGAGCTCAGCGAACACGGGCTCTTGTACCTGCCCCACCCCTACGTGGTCCCCGGGGGACGCTTCAACGAGATGTACGGATGGGACAGCTACTTCATCCTGCTCGGGCTCCTGCGCGACGACGAGCTGCTCGCGGCGCGCCAGATGGTCGATAACTTCCACTACGAGATCGAGCACTACGGCACCGTGCTCAACGCCAACCGCACCTATTACCTGACCCGCTCGCAGCCTCCGTTCCTGACCCGGATGATCCTGGCCGTCTTCGAGAAGACGCAAGATCGGGCCTGGCTCGAGGCCGGGCTCCACGCCGCGGAAAAGGACCACGGCTTCTGGACGCGTGCGCCCCACCTCGTCCCGGCGACGGGCCTGTCGCGCTACTACGATTCCGGGGAGGGACCCGCCCCCGAGGTCCTGAGCGACGAGAAGGACGCGCAAGGGCGCACCCACTACGACCGGGTGCGCGAGTACTACCGCACTCACGACGTGGCCGACTACGACGAGGCCCGCTTCTACGATGCCGCGGCCGACCGCTTGACCCCGCTCTTCTACAAGGGGGACCGGTCGATGCGGGAATCCGGCTTCGATCCCTCGAACCGCTACGGGCCGTTCAGCGCGGACATCACGAGCCACGTCCCGGTCTGCCTGAACTCCCTCCTCTATCGCATGGAGCGCGACCTGGCGCAGATGCGCCGCCTGCTGGGCGACCCCGCCGCGGCCGGGCGCTTCGACGCGCTCGCCGAGGAGCGGCGCGCGCGCATGGACCGCTACCTGTGGGACGAGGCACTGGGTCTCTACCTCGACTACAACTTCGAGGCCGGGAAGAGGCGTGCGTATCCCTTCGCGACGACCTTCTACCCGCTCTGGGCGGGGGCGGCCTCGCCCGCCCAGGCCGCCCGCGTGGCGAAAAACCTCCCGCTCTTCGAGGAGCGGCACGGCCTGCTCACGAGCACGACCGCGAGCGGCAGCCAGTGGGACGCGCCCTTCGGCTGGGCGCCGCTGCAGCTCATCGCCGTGGACGGCCTGCGCCGCACCGGCCACCTGGATGACGCCGGGCGGCTGGCCCGCAAGTTCATCGCCCTCGTGACCCGCGATTTCGAGCGCACGGGGACGATCGTCGAGAAGTACGACGTGCGGCGCGGCGGTTCCGACGTGGCCGGGGACATCCGTTTCGGCTACAGCCAGAACCAGGTGGGCTTCGGCTGGACGAACGGCGCCTACCTCGAATTGCTCGCGGGCCTGCGGCTGGACTCCCCCGCCGTTGACGCAGGGGCGCCGGCCCCGTACCATGTTTCACATGGCGACTCGAGCGGTTCACAATATGAACTCACGAAGGGCCTACCCCGGCACCCAGGCGGTGCTGCGGGCGGTACGGCTGCTGAAGGCGCTCGGGGCCGCGCCCACTGAGCCCACGCTCGCCGAGCTGGTGCGGACGGTCGGGCTCAACAAGACCACGGCCTATCGGCTGCTGACGGCGCTCGAGGCCGAGGGGCTCGTCGAGCGCGGGACGGGCGACGGCTATCGCCTCGGACCCGAGCTCGTGGCCCTCGGCAGCCGCGCCATCGGTGCTCCCGACCTGCGCGCGGCGGCGCGCGGCGAGCTCATCGCACTCGCGAGGAAGACCCGCGAGACCGCGCACCTGGAGGTGCGCGTGGGCGGCGAGACGCTGATCCTCGACGAGGCCCTGGGCAGCCACCGGGTGGGCGCGACCCCGTCGCTGGGCACGCGTTGGCCCGCGCACGCCACGTCCACCGGCAAGGTGCTGCTGGCGGATCTCGGCGGCTCCGACCTCGAGGCGCTGCTCGAGTCGCCGCTGCCGGCCCTCACCCCGCGCACGATCACCGACCGGGCCGCGCTGCGGCGCGAGCTGCGGCGGGTGCGCGAGCGCGGCTATGCCACGGGCATCGAGGAGCTCGAGCCGGGTTACATGGCCGTCGCGGTGCCGGTGCATGGCCGCGACGGACAGGTGGTCGCGGCGGTCGGGATCGGCGGGCCCCGCGTGCGCCTCGACCCCGAGCGGCTCGCGGCTATCGCCAAGACGCTGCCGCAGCACGCGGCGCGCATCTCCGAACGGCTGGGTGCGGCAGCGCGCTCCCCTGCCACGATTCTGCGAAGAGAGGAACGACGATGGCACGTCACAAGATCGTGATCCTGGGCGGCGGCATGATCGGCTCCGCCATGGCCATGGACCTGAAGCGCACCGACCGCCACGACGTGACGCTGGCGGAGCTGCGGCCCGAGGTACGCCAGCGCCTCGAGGCGCGCCACGGCATCGCGACGCGGGCGGCCGACTTGTCGCGGCCGGAGGCGATCCGCGAGCTTGTGAAGGACTACGACCTCGTGCTCGGCGCGCTGCCGAGCGTCTACGGCTACCGGACGCTCGAGGCGGTGATCGCCGCCGGCAAGGACTACTGCGACATCAGCTTCATGCCCGAGAACGCGCTCGAGCTCGACGCGCGGGCGCGCGCCGCGGGCGTCACCGCCGTCGTGGACTGCGGCGTCGCCCCGGGCGTGAGCAACGTGATGGCGGGCTTCGCCGACGCGCGGCTCGATTCTTTCCAGAGCCTCGAGATCTACGTGGGTGGCCTGCCGCGCGAGCGGCGCTGGCCGTACGACTACAAGGCGGGCTTCGCGCCCTTCGACGTGATCGAGGAGTACACGCGCCCCGCGCGCATCGTGGCCGACGGCCGCGTGGTGGTGAAGGAGGCGCTCTCCGAGCCTGAGCGCATGGACTTCCCCGGCGTGGGCACGCTCGAAGCCTTCAACACCGACGGCCTGCGCAGCCTCGTCCATACGCTGAGGGTTCCCTTCATGAAGGAGAAGACGCTGCGCTACCCGGGCCACATCCAGCTGATGGAGGCGTTCCGGGAGACCGGCTTCTTCTCGAAGGAGCCGCTCGCGGTGGGCGACGTGAGCGTGCGCCCGCTCGACGTGCTCGCGACGCTGCTGTTCCCGAAGTGGACGTTCGAGGAGGGCGAGGCCGACGTCACCGTGCTGCGCGTCGTGGCCGAAGGCCTCGAGAACGGCCGGCCGGCCCGCTACACCTGGGACCTCCTCGACCGCTTCGATCCCGCGACGGGCCTGCGCAGCATGTCGCGCACGACCGCGTTCCCGGCCACGATCGTGGCGGGCATGCTGCTCGACGGCGCCTTCCGGCGGCCGGGCGTGCACGCGCCGGAGTCGCTCGGGCGCGAGCCGGGCCTGCTCGACCGCCTGCTGGCCGAGCTCGAGGCGCGCGGCGTCTGCTGTCGCGCCGACGCCGTCGTCGAGGCCGAAGCCGTGGCGGTCGCCTGAGCATGGCCACGACCTACGACAACGCGCGCCCCGAGGTCCGCGCCGCCGAGGCCCGGACCCTGCCGGCCCGCTTCTACACCGACCCCGAGCTCTTCCAGCGCGAGCTACGTGCGATCCACCACGACATGTGGCTCCACGCCGGCCGCGCGGAGCAGCTCGAGGGGCCGGGCGGCTACTTCCTGGTGCGCTTCGCGGGCGTGAACGTGATCGTGCTGCGCGACGACAGGGGCGAGGTCGCCGCGTTCCACAACACCTGCCGCCACCGCGGCACGCTCCTGTGCAAGGCCGAGAGCGGGCGCCTGCCGGGGAGCATCCAGTGCTCCTACCACGCCTGGACCTACGGTCTCGACGGCCGCCTGAAGAACGCGCCGCTGATGGAAAAAGTGAGCGGCTTCCGCCAGGAAGACCACTCGCTCGGCCGCGTCGCCACCGCAGTCTGGGACGGGCACGTCTTCGTCAACCTGTCCGAGAAGCCGCTGCCGTTCGCGGATCACCTCGCCGGTCTCGACCGGAAGTTCGCGCCGTGGGGCATGGGCGCGCTGCGCCGGGCCGAGCGCCGCGGCTACCGGCTGAAGGCCAACTGGAAGCTCGTGATCCAGAACTACTCCGAGTGCATCCACTGCCCGATTGCCCACCCGCTGCTCAACAAGCAGTCGCACTACATGAGCGGCGACAACGAGCCGCCGCGGCCCACGTACCTGGGCGGCAGCATGGAGCTGCGGGACGGCGTGACGACGCTCTCGCTCGACGCGGAGACGCGTCGCGAGCCCTTGCCAGGGCTCTCGGCCGAGGACCGGCGGCGTATTTACTATTATGCGCTGCTCCCGAACCTGCTCCTGAACCTCCACCCCGACTACATGCTGACGTTCCAGATCTGGCCGCTGGCCGTGGACCGCACCGAGGTGGTGTGCGAGTGGCACTTCCACCCCGATGAGATCGCGAAGCCGGGCTTCGATCCGAGAGACGCCGTCGAGTTCTGGGACCTGACGAACAGGCAGGACTGGGAGCTCTCCGACATGGCCCAGCAGGGCATCTCGAGCCTGGGCTACCGCCCCGGCCCCTACTCGAACCGCGAGGAGCTGCTGGTCGGCCTCGACCGCTTCGTGCTCGAGAGGCTCGCGCGCCTGGGCTGAGGCCGCGACCGCCACTGCACGACGCCGCTAGCCGGCGTCTGGGCCCGGCGCCGCCAGGAGCTCGGCGGTGGGCGCGAGCCCACGCCACCACGGCTCGCGCGGGCGCTGGTTCTCGAGGTCCATGAGCGCAGGCATCTCTGCAAAGGGCGTGACCTTCAGCTTGCCTTCGCGGATTCCGACGAACGCGGCGGCGTCGGTGCGCTCCTGCTCCGCCCGGGTGGTCAGGAAGTCGACGCCCAGCGCGGCCAGGCGCGTGGCGAGGATGCGGTCGAATGCGGTCGGGTCGCCGCCCTGCTGCAGGTGGCCCAGGATCGCCTGGCGCACGTCGAAGAGGCCGCCGCTCTCCTGCTCGAGCAGCCCGCAGATGAAGGGCGTCGTGTAGAACGGGTTGGCGTCCTCGTTCCGGATCAGCAGCCCCAGCCGCTTGCCGCGCTGGAAGCGGCGCTTGAGCCGCTCCAGGTCGCGCTGCAGGTCGGCGAGCGTGACGCCGTCCTCGTGCAGGTAGACGCGCTCGGCGCCGGTGGCGAGGCCGCTCAGCAGCGTGAGGTAGCCGCAGCGCCGGCCCATCACCTCGACCACGAAGCAGCGCTGCGAGGCGACGGCCGTGGTCTTGATCTTGTCGATAGCACCCACGATGTTGTTGAGGGCGGTGTCGCTGCCGACCGACAGCTCGGAGCCTGGCAGGTTGTTGTCGATCGAGGCCGGCAGACAGACGATCGGCAGGTTGAAGGCCGGGAAACGCTCGCGTTCGGCGACGAGCTTGGCGATCGCGGCGTAGCCGGAGAAGCCGCCGATCATCAGGATCCCGTCGAGCTTCTGCTCTTCGACGTGGCGCGCGATCTGGTAGAGATCGCGATCGCCGGGCTGGCGCCGGTTCGTCCCGAGCTCGGCGCCGCCACGGCTCGCCCAGCCGTTGACGCTCATCCAGCCCATCTCGAAGAGGTCGCCTTCGATCAGGCCACGGAACGCATTCCTCACGCCCAGCACGTGGTGGCCGCGGTCGAGCAGCAGCCGCAGCGCGGCGCGCACCGCCGTGTTCATACCCGGTGCGGGCCCGCCTCCGTGCATGATCGCGAAGCGGAAGCGCCGCTGAGCGGCCGCGGGCGGCTGCGGCAGCGCCTGCACGATCGTGCGCAGCGTGCGCAGCGCCGACTCGAAGCCGGGGCCGCGCAGCGCGAGGGCACCCTGGTAGTCGCCGCGCGCCACGCAGTCGGCCGCGGTGCGCGTGCGCTCGACGCACGCCGCGAGCGGCTGGCGCGTCACGCGGTTGTCCTTCATGCCGATGAGCTGGGGCTCGCCGCCCGGGGGCGAGGACAAGAGCTCCTCCACCGCGGCGTGGCCGATGAGCGTGCCCATGTTGCGGTCGAAGGCGCTCGGCGCGCCGCCGCGCTGCACGTGGCCGAGGATCGTGACGCGCACGTCCTCTTTGAGCCGCTCGGCGAGCGCCTGCCTCACGTACTCGGCGCCGATCGGGTTGCCGTGGCGGTCGCGCGCGCCCTCGGCGACGATCACGATCGAGTCGCGGCGGCCGGCTTCCCGGCCGGCGCGCAGGCGCTCGCACAGGAGCGCCTCCCAGTCGTCCACGTCGGGCGGGCTCTCCGGAATCAGCACGGCGGAAGCACCGGTGGCGATCGCACCCATGAGAGCGAGGTAGCCGCAGTGGCGGCCCATCACCTCGATCACGAACGTGCGCTGGTGGCTGGCGGCCGTGGAGGCGATCGCGTCGATCGCCTCGGTGATGCGGTGCAGCGCCGTGTCGGCGCCGATCGTGATGTCGGTGCCCGACATGTCGTTGTCGATCGAGCCCGCGAGGCCGACGATGCTGAAGGGGATCGCCTTGGCGGCGGCCTCGCGCTCCAGCTGGCCGGAGGCGACCAGCTCCTCGACGAGCGAGGGCCACTCCTGGCGCAGCGCCGAAGCTCCGCTCAGGCTGCCGTCGCCGCCGATCACGACCAGGCTGTCGATGCCCGCCGCCAGGAAGTGGCGCGCCGCCTGCAGGCGGCCGTCGCGCGTGCGGAACCGCTCGGAACGCGCGGTGCCGATGGCGGTGCCACCGTGGTGGAGGATGCCGCCCACCGCGGACCAGGTCATCGGGACGATGCGGTCGCCTCCCTTCACCGCGCCCTCGTAGCCCTCGCGGATCGCGAACACGCGCTGGCCGCGGGCGAGCGCCGTCCGCACCACCGCGCGGACCGCCGCGTTCATGCCGGGCGCGTCGCCGCCGCTCGTGAGGACGGCGATCGTGCGCTCGGGGCTCGGGTTGGTCATCGGCTCGTCATGAGTTTACGCTCACTCCACGACCCTTGATCATAGACCGGCTCGATCGCTGCCATCGATGCCCGGCGGGCTTCCGACCTAGAGGATGGAGACGCGGCGTAACGCCCCGTGCCGCGCGAAGCGCGGCCGGTCTTGGGACATCAGCTGACCCCGGCCGGCGCAATGATGAGGCGGTGCCACGGCGCCGGCGGGGTGCCCTACTTGACGAGGAACAGCTTCTCCTGCCGGCGCAGCGCCCAGCGCACGGAGCCGTCCGCGTCGATGATCGCGTCCTCCTCCTGAGCCATGCGCACCGGCTGACCTCCCCAGTCGGCCACGGGCGTCGTCGCCTGCAGCTCGATCGACCACCACATGCTCGGGATCACCTTCGCGTCGCCGCGGCCGGGAACGCCGTCCTGGTAGTCCCACAATCCGATGATCGGGCCGGCGCCGTGGCCGTGGAGGCCGATCGGGTGCGAGTAGATCGTGCCGTCGATCCCCGTCTGCTTCATTCGTGCGCGCGAAGCGGCGAGGATCTGGTTGCCCGTGCGGCCCGGCCGCAGCTCGTCCATCACGATGTCCTGGAGCGCGTTGGCGTTCGCGAGCGCGCGCTGCAACCCGGTGGGCGCATCCGCTTCCCCGGGAAGCAGCACGTACGCCAGGTGCTGCGTGTCGGTGTTGAGGCGTGCCGCGGTGATGCCGAGATCCGAGTGCAGCACGTCGCCGCGCTCGATCACCGGGTCGTCGCCGAGCTCGGCGGCGCTCATGCCCTTGCGCTGGACGTCCACCGAAGGCTGGAACCACGTGCCGAGGCCGAGGTCGTTCACGCGCTGGCGCCACAACCACACGAGGTCGCTCGTTCTCGTCTTGCCCGGCGTGATGGCCCGGCTCGAGAACATCTCCTGCGACAGCGACCAGACGAGCTCCTGCATGCGCCTGAAGAACGCCTCCTCCTCCGGCAGACGGGCGGCGATCAGCTCGAGCGGAAGCGCCTCGGCGTTCTTGTAGCGCGCCGTCCACCGCTCGCCGAGCGCGCGGCTCATGCCCTCGAGCTCGCCGCTCGACAGGCCGTCGGAGAAGGCGAACAGCGTCGAGCGGTCGATGCCGATCACTTTCGGGTTGCGCTCCTCGACCACGGCCAGCAGCGCCTGCCACTGCTCGTCGCCCCAAAGCTCGGCCTGGCGGCCGCGGCCCACGTCTCCGGCCGCCGCCTTCGTGGAGCGGCGGGCCTCGAAGACCCCGCCCTGCGACGAGCCGCCGAGCGCGATCCGCTCGACGCACGCCGCGGACGCCGCGCTGCCCGCGGCGGCGCACCTGTCGAAGAACACGTAGATGGTGCGGCGGCGCGCGGCGAACGTCTGCGGCGAGGTGATCGCGAGGAATACGGGATCCTCGTTGTACTCCCGCATCGGCACGACCCACAGGTCGATGCCGTGCTTGCGCATCAGCCCGGGCAGGAAGGTGTCGAGCCGCTTCTGCAGCCATTCCTGCTGCAGCGACGCCTGCTCGCGCAGCGTGCCAAAGGGGCGATCGGTCGCGGGCTGCGTAAAGGCGACAGCCGGCAGCGCGGCAACGAACGCCAGGGCGACGGACACAGGGGATCTCATGAGCGCCGATCTTACCCGCAGACTGTCGCAGGCGTCGTCGAGGCGACCCCGCTCGGCACGAGGCGGTCGATCGGCTAGAATCCGCACGGCCCCTGCCCCATGAGCCTGCCGTCCGGCGCTCGCCTCGGACCCTATCAGGTCATCGCGCCGCTCGGCGCCGGCGGGATGGGTGAGGTGTATCGCGCGACCGACACGCGGCTGGGTCGCGACGTCGCGCTGAAGCTGTTGCCGCCCGAGTTCGCGTCCGACCCCGACCGCCTCGCCCGCTTCGAGCGCGAGGCGAAGCTGCTCGCGTCGCTCCAGCACCCGAACGTGGCGACGCTCTTCGGTCTCGAGGAGACGGACGGCCGGCGGGTGCTGGCGATGGAGCTCGTCGCGGGAGAGGACCTGCGCGAGCGGCTGGTGCGGGGGCCGATCCCGGTGGACGAGGCGCTCGACGTCGCGAAGCAGATTGCCGAGGCGCTCGAGGACGCCCACGAGCACGGCATCGTCCACCGGGACCTCAAGCCAGCGAACGTGAAGCTGACGCCCGACGGCAAGGTCAAGGTCCTCGATTTCGGCCTCGCCAAGGCCTGGAGCGGCGACAGCCATCCGGTCTCGGGGAGCGGCGCGCTTTCGCAGTCCCCCACGCTCGCCCACACCGGCACAGCGGCCGGCCTGATCCTCGGTACCGCCGCCTACATGTCGCCCGAGCAGGCTCGCGGCAAGGCCGTCGACAAGCGAGCGGACATCTGGGCCTTCGGAGTCGTCCTCTTCGAGATGCTGACAGGGCGGCGGCTCTTCGACGGCGAGACGGTCACCGACGTGCTGGCGGCGGTGGTGACCCGGGAACCGGACTACGCGGGCCTTCCTGTCGCGCTACCGCCCGCGGTTCGCCAGCTGCTGCAGCGCTGCCTGCGGAAGGACCCGAAGCGGCGGCTCCGCGACATCGGCGAGGCCCGCGTGGCGCTCGACGAGGCGGCGAGCGGCGGCGATGCGGGCGCGTCGGGTGTCGCGCAAGCGGGCGCGCCCGACAAGCCTGCCGCCGCCTGGCGTCGCGTGCTGCCGTGGGCCGTCGCCGCATTTGCCCTGGCCCTGGCCGGTCTCGGCCAATGGCGGGCGCCGCGGCCCCAGCTGCCGGCGCTGCGCAAGCTGACGATTCCGATCCGCGACCTCCAGGTCGGGATCCCCACACCGCCGGCGCTCTCGCCCGACGGGCGCCGCATCGCCTACGTGGCGGGCCACGACCTGTGGCTACGCGACCTCGACCAGCTCGAGCCCCGCAAGCTCGCCGCTTCCGTGTCGCCGACGTTCCCGTTCTGGTCTCCCGACTCGGGCCAGGTCGCCTTCATCGCCGACCAGAAGCTGTGGCGCGTCGCGGCCGTGGGCGGTCAGCCGGTGCTGGTCGCCGAAGCGACGTTCCCGCGCGGCGGCTTCACGCCGGGCGGGGTGTGGCTGCCGGACGACACGATCGTCTTTGCGCCCGCCGCCAACGGCACCGGTCTCGTCGCCGTGCCCGCGCGGGGAGGCGCCTTCACGACGCTTCTCGAGCGAGGACCGGACGAGTCGGATTTTCACAAGCCGAGCCTGCTGCCCGGCGGCGGCGGGATCGTCTTCGTGGTCGATCCAAACCAGGGGCTGTCCGACTCGATCGCCGCGCTCTCCGGCGGAAAACGCAAGACGATCCTCCAGGAGCCCGGCCAGGAGCTGAACGCGCCCGTCTACTCGCCGAGCGGGCATCTGCTCTTCGTGCGAGAGAATCGCGAGGGCTCCGCGGGATGGTCGAGCGCGATCTGGGCGGCGCCTTTCTCGCTCGAGACACTCGAGACCACGGGCGCGCCGTTTCCGGTGGCGCAGCACGCGCACTGGCCGAGCCTCGGCGCGGATGGCACGCTCGTCTATGCGCAGCCGCGTGCCGCGCCGCTCGAGCTCGTCTTCCTGGGTGCGGACGGCCGCAGCTTGCGGACCATCGGGCCACCGCTCGCCTTCGGCCGCAGCGTGGCGATCTCTCCCGACGGAACCCGCGTGGCGGCGTCGGGCCCGGAGGGCATCTTCGTGCGCGACCTGCGGCGGGGCACGCACACGCGCCTGACCTTCGACGATCGCACGTATCGCGACGTCGTCTGGCATCCCGACGGCGAGACCGCTCTCTTCCGGGCGCAGCAGGGTGGCAACCCGGTCGAGATCGTCGCCAAGCGCGCCGACGGCAGCGGCGAGCCGCGCACGCTCGCCCAGGGCGAGTGGCCTTCCCTCTCTCCCGACGGGAAGTGGGTGATGTTCCAGGTGCTCCATCCGGGCACGGGCGGCGACCTCTACTACCTGCCGTTCGACGGCAGTGCGAAGCCCGCGCCTTTCCTGGAGGACTCCGCCCACGCCACGACGACGGCCTTCTCCCCCGACGGCCGTTTCGTGGCGATCACGGCGCAGGCCCCGGGTTCGGATCGCTCCGAGATCTTCCTGCGGCCCTTTCCGCCGGCCGAGGGGGTCTGGCAGGTGTCGTCGAGCGGCGGCGCGCGTCCACGCTGGAGCCGGGCCGGAGATCGCCTGTTCTACCTGCAGGGCAACGACCTGATGCA
>Ga0214472_10000794_pt1 | contig 37891 bp, 37 predicted proteins | sample RVTome_6_FD_207662 | JGI IMG/M metagenome (GOLD analysis project Ga0214472, IMG submission 207662) | Soil microbial communities from uranium-contaminated site in the Upper Colorado River Basin, Wyoming, United States - RVT140D175 | ecosystem: Environmental > Terrestrial > Soil > Contaminated >...
CTGGAGGCGATGCAGGCTTCCCCGGCGATCAGCCAGCCTTCCAGCTTGACCGACGCCGAAGCGCTGTTGGGAATAAAAAGCGCGAGTATCGCGATAACCGCAAAGACGCCGACCCGCTTCATTCGTTGCTTCCTAAGAGACGCACTTCAAGGTGCAGATGTCAGTTTGACCCTATCACATTTGAATGGTCTGCCGGGAGTATCAACCGGTTGTCGCCGGCGGCGGGTAGCGGAAGTGGCCGATGATGCGGCTGGAGAAGAGCATGTCGTTGCGGCGGGTGCCCAGACCGTTGTTGTGGATGATCAGGGGGCGCTTGCCGTCGCGGCTGGCACGGTCGCTGACGATGGCGATGTGGGTGCGGTTGTTGGGGAAGAGGTAAGTGACCACGTCGCCGGGCCGGTAGTCTTCGGGATTTTTCGACATGGTAAGCGTGGCGCCCTGACGCTTCAAATAGGTTGCGAGGTTGGGAACCCGGCGGTGATCGATGTTGGGATCCGGGGCCTTCAACTGCCAGAGCCTGGGATAGGCGGTGAAGTTGCGGCGCATGTCTTCGTGCACGGCCTGCTGAAGGTCCAGGGCGAAGGCGTCGCGGTAGGCGCGGACGATCACGTCGGTGCAGACACCGCGTTCGATGGGGATGTCACCGCTGGGGTAGGCGATCTGCACGTAGGCGGGATCGTAGCGGACGGTCCTGCCGATCTGGCTCTCGGCCGCCGTGACCAGTGTTGCCGACCAGCCGGCAGCTTTGGCGTAGCTGTCCGGCGGACCGGCGATCGCCTGTTCGAGTTCGGCCTTCACCAGAGGCAGGGCGCGCCCGATGCGGCTGCGTTCCAGACAGGCCCAGCCCGAAACCGCGGCGAAGCCCAATCCGGCAGTCAGGAAGCTGCGGCGTTTGAGTGTCATGGGACGGGAGTGTTGTCGGGAACTGTGTCATAACTGAGGAAGCTTTGGGGCAAGCTTACGTCAGCCGGAGACGGCGGAGATTGCATTCAACCGCCGGCTCGCCTTCATCATCTCCTGTTCGAAGCGCCGTACGATGTCGGCCAGCGGTTCGATGGCGTCGGCGAAGACGACGGACTGACCCACCGACAAGACGCCGTGTGAGCAGTCGCCGGTCTCGTAGGCTTTGCGACCGATCCTGCCGGAGACAAAGGGCAGCAGATCCTGGATCGTGACGTCGTCGTGTTCGGCTTCGTAACGGGCGACGATCTCGGTGGTTTCGTTCCGCAGGGCGCGCACCGTATTGCGGACCGACTGCATGATCATCTGGGTGTCGCGTTCGTCGGCGTCTATCAGGCGCTGCTTGTAACCCTCGTGCGCCCAGATTTCCTCGGCGACGGTAAAGCGGGTGCCGACCACCACGCCCGCCGCGCCCATGGCCAGGGCCGCGATCACCTGCGATCCGGTGCCGACACCACCGCCAATCAGATAGGGAATTGTGATCTGTTCATCGGCCATGGCGGCCTGAACGAAGCTGCCGATCACATCCAGCCCCGGATGGCCGCCGCATTCCGCGCCGACGATGGAAACCGCATCGACGCCGATGGACTGGGCCTTCGCCGCATAGCGCACGGCGGGCACCTTGTGCAGCACCACGATCCCGGCTTCCTTCAGCGGTGGCAGATAGGCTTCCGGGTTGCGGCCCGAGGTCTCGACGAACTTCACACCCTCGTCGACGATCAGCGCAAAGATCTCGTTGGTGCGCTCGCCCTGAACCAGTTTCGGCAGCATGGAGACATTGACGCCGAAAGGGGCGCCGTCGCAGAGATCGCGGCACTTGCGGATTTCGTCCCGCAGCGTCGGGATGTCGGGAAAACTCGCGGCGGTGATGAAGCCGATGATGCCGGCCCGTCCGGCCGCCGAAACGTAATCGGCATCGGCGAGCCACTGAAGGCCGCCCGCGACCACCGGCAGGCGGATTCCGAAGAGCTCTGTAGCGGCGGTCCTGTAGTTCAGCGCCAGGGGGCTATCCGGCAGGGGGGTATCCGCCAGAGGGCTATCCGGCATGCTCAGGCGTCTCCGGTCTGGTCTTTTGCGTCACCGTTGGACGCCGGAGGAAAGTTCGCTTTGCGTTTTTCGAGGAAGGCGGCAATGCCCTCGGCACCTTCAGCCGTGCCGAAGGACGCCGCCATGGACTGCGCTTCCAGTTCGAGCTGTTCGGCCAGGGGATTGCCGGCGCCGCTGTCCACCAGGCGTTTGATGCGGGCCATGGCGCCCGCCGGCCCTTTCGCCAGGCGCTGGGCAAGCTCAAGGGCGGTCGTCAGCGCGTCGTTGGCGTCGGTGAGCCGGTTGATCAGGCCCAGTTCGTATAGCCGCTGCACGCCGATCCTGTCGCCCGTCAGGCAAAGCTCGCTGACCAGCTGGCGCGGCAGGCTGCGCGCGAGAAAGGCGGTCGCGCCGCCATCGGGCGTCAGGCCGATCCTGACGTAGGCGAGAGAGACGTAGGCGTCCCTGGCGGCAACGATCATGTCGCAGGCCAGCGCCAAGGAAACACCGGCCCCCGCGGCGCCGCCTTCGATGGCCGCGATGACGGGTTTCGGGCAGGCGCGCATGGCGGCGATCATGCCGTGCAGCTTGTCGATGCCCTCGCGCCGCTGGCTCTCTTTCATGGTGGTGCGGGCCTTCAGAACGGTCAGGTTGCCGCCGGAGCAGAAGAAGTCCCCGGCGCCGGTCAGAACGATGGCCGCAATGGAGGAATCATTGCCTGCGGCTTCGAGCAGTTTGCGAAAGCCGGTGTAAAAGGCAGGGGTCAGGGCATTGCGCGTTTCCGGGTCATGATTCACGACCACCAGGACGCTGCCTTCGCGATGGCTGCGAAGGGAAGATTCGATCATGGACGGTGCTGACATGAATGGCCTCTATTTTGAACGTTTGAAGATGCCGGTGGCGGTGGCGATCAGACGGTCGTCCTCGCCGCGGACCTCGGCCTCGCAAAAGAGGGTCTTGTAGCCGCCGCCGGTCACCCGGCCGATGGCGCGGATCGTGCCTTCGGCGACGGGGGCGATAAAGTTGGTGGTGAGAGACATGGTGACGAAGGGAATACCCGCATCTTCCGTTGCATGGCGGCTGCAGGCATAGCCGCAGGCGGAATCCATCACCGTGACGATGACCCCGCCGTGCAGAACCTCGCGCCGGTTGCGGTGTTCGGGGCCGATGGTCAGCAGAACCTCGGTGTGCTCGGGATAGACCCGCGCCATGTATCCCATCGCCTTCTGGGCGCCGGTGTCGTTCCGGAAGATGAGCGCGCCGTCGTCGTCGCGGCGGCCGTGGCTTTTGGTATCGGCTGTCATGGGGACCTGAGACTAAGAAGCTTGGGAAAAGGCGATGAAACGTTCGAGATGTTCGTCGGCGTCGCCGAAGAGGTGATCTATCATGGTCAGCCGCTTGGCGAAATGCGGCAGGGCATATTCCCAGGTCATGCCGATGCCGCCGTGCAGCTGGATGGAGTCTTCGGACACCAGCCGCGCGGTGCGTCCGACCAGGTTCTTGGCGGCGCTGAGGGCGGCCTCCCGGACGGCGCGGTCCTCGCCCATCCGCCCGGCGGCCAGGATGGTTGCTGAACGGGCCTGTTCGATCTCCAGGCACATCTCGACCATGCGGTGCTGCAGGGCCTGGAACTTGCCCAGTGGCACGCCGAACTGCTTGCGGCTGCGCAGGAACTCCAGGGTCATGTCCCGGGCCGCTTCCATGGCCCCAAGCGCTTCGGCGCAGACGGCCAGGATGCCGCGTCCGATGGCGCGCTCGATGACGGGAAAGGCCGCGCCGGGCGTGCCGATTTCGGCGCTGCTTGCGACGGCGGCATTCTCGAGCATGACTTCGGCGGCCCGTCCGCCGTCGACCGTGGCGTAGCCGCGCCGGGTCAGCCCAGGCGTGCCGGCGTCGATCAGGAACAGGGCCAGACCGGTTTCATCCTCGTCGGCACCGGAGATGCGGGCGGATACGATAAGTTTGTCTGCCGTGTCGCCGTTCAGGACCACGGCCTTGCGTCCGTTGAGGACCCAGCCATCGCCGGATTTTTCGGCACGGCAGCGGACGTCCGACTGGCTGTAGCGGCTTTCCGGTTCGCCGTGGGCGAAAGCCAGCAGGAGGTTGCCCGCTATGACGTCTTCCAGCAGGGCTTTCTGCGCGTCGGATCCGGCATCGGCCAGAATGCCCGCGCCCAGCACGGCCGTCGGCAGAACGGGTTCGACCACGATTGCCCGGCCGAGTTCCTCCATCACCGTGATGATATCGAAGCCCTGACCGCCAAAGCCCCCGAGCTCTTCGGGAAGCATGGCGCCGATCAGACCGAGCTCGGCCATCTGTGCCCAGATCTCCTTGTCGTATCCCTCGTCGCTTGCCGCGATCCGGTTGCGGGTCCCGAAGTCGTAACGATCCTGCAGGAAGCGCGAAAGGCTCTCTTTCAGCATCCGGCGGTCGTCTGACAGGTTGAAATCCATGTCCTTAAAGTCCCAGCATCATTTTCGCGACAATGTTCTTTTGAATCTCGTTTGAGCCGCCGTAGATCGAGACCTTGCGCATATTGAAATACTGCGAGGCGACGGGGTTGGCGTAATCGGGGCCGACAGGCGGCTCGTTGTAGCCTTCGTCCAGGGCTTCGGGCACAAAGGGCGCCGCATAGGGGCCGAGGGCTCGGCGCAGCAGATCGGTGATCTCCTGACGGATTTCCGTGCCCTTGATCTTCAGCATCGAACTTTCGACACCCGGAACGCCGCCGCTCTGGGCGGCCGAGACCATGCGCAGGTTAAAGGTTTCCATCGCCATCAGATCGATCTCGACCTGGGCGACACGCGCCGCAAACAGCGGATCGCGGGACAGCGGCCTGCCGCCTTTCATCTGCTTTGCGGCCACGTCTTTCAGATGGGCAAGGCCGGTTTTTGCGAAGGCGACCCCGGCGATGCCGGTCCGCTCGTAAGTCAGCAGATACTTGGCGTAGGTCCAGCCCTTGTTTTCCTCGCCCACGAGGTTCCCGACCGGTACGCGGACATCGTCGAAGAAGACCTCGTTGACCTCGTGCTCGCCGTCCAGGGTGATGATCGGGCGGACCGTGATGCCGGGCGTCGCCATGTCGATCAGCAGAAAGGAGATTCCCGCCTGGGGCTTGCAGTCGCTGTCGGTGCGGACCAGACAGAAGATCCAGTCGGCGAAGTGACCCAGGGTGGTCCAGGTTTTCTGGCCGTTGACCACATAGTGATCGCCGTCGCGTACGGCTTTGGTGTTCAGCGAGGCAAGATCGGAGCCGGAGCCGGGTTCCGAATAGCCCTGGCACCACCAGTCGTCGCCGTTGAGGATACGCGGCAGGTAGTGCGCGCGCTGAGCGTCGCTGCCGAATTTGATCAGCACAGGGCCGAGCATATTGAGGCCGAAGGGCAGTACGCGCGGCGCGCCCGCGGCCACGCATTCCTCTTCGAAGATATGCTTTTCGATCGCCGTCCAGCCCGTGCCGCCGTGTTCCTGCGGCCAGTGCCACGCAAGCCAGCCGCGCTCGTTCAGGCGCTGATGCCATAGCTCGTAGTCGGTTTTGCCGAGGCGCTTGCCGCCCTTGACCTTGGCGGAAAGAGGTTCCGGCAGGCGCTCGGTGAGAAATGCCCGCACCTCATCGCGAAACGCGATTTCTTCCGGTGTGAAGTTCATGTCCATGATGCTTCGTCTTTCCTTGGTGCCTGTCGGCTTTTCCCTGAATCAAAGAAAAACCGAATCAGCCTCATCGTCCTGTTTTTCCAGAGTGCGCCCGTTGTGTAGCAGGATCGTCAGTTCAGGCTTTCGAAGCTCTCGCCGCGTTCGACCAGATCGACGAGCAGCTGCGCGGGCTGCCATGCGAAAGCGTCCTCTTTGGCGTAGCCGCGGATGTCGGCGAGAATCCGGTCGAGGCCGACCGTGTCAGCATACTTCATCGGGCCGCCGCGCCAGCGCGGAAAACCGTAGCCGTAGAGCAGCGTGACGTCGATATCGAGCGGACGCAGCGCAATGCCCTCTTCCAGAATCTTTGCGGCCTCATTGATCATGGCCGCCAGGTACCGGCGCTGGATCTGCTCCTGGGAAAAGGCCTTCGACTGGATGCCCTTCTTGCGGCGTTCCTCGGCCACGATGGCTTCGACCACCGGATCGGGGGCCCCTTTGCGGTCGCCCTCGGCGTAGCGGTACCAGCCAGCGCCCGACTTCTGGCCCAGACGACCCTGTTCATAGAGACGGTCGGCGATCCCGACGTAGCGCTCCCGCGGATCGCGGGTCGCGTCCAGGCGCCTGCGGGTCATCCAGCCGATGTCGACGCCGGCCAGATCGCTGACCTGAAACGGGCCCATGGGGAAGCCGAGCGCCCGGATTGCGGCATCGACTTCATAGGGGCTGGCGCCGTCCTCGACCATGTAATCGGTCTGCTTGCGGTAGGTCGCCAGCATGCGGTTGCCGATAAAGCCGTCGCAGACACCCGCGCGGACACCGATCTTCCCGAGTTTTTTTGCCAGAGCAAAACCGGAGGCGACAACCTCCGGTGCGGTCTGTTCCGCCACCACGATCTCAAGCAGCTTCATGACATGGGCGGGCGAAAAGAAGTGCAGGCCGATGACGTCGGCGGGGCGGGAGGTGCCGGCCGCCAGCGCGTTGATGTCGAGATAGGAGGTGTTGGTGGCCAGGATCGCGCCGGGTTTCATGACCGCTTCGAGGTTGGCGAAGACCTTGCGCTTGACCTCCATGTCCTCGAACACCGCTTCGACGACAATGTCGGCCCTGGCCAGTGCCGCGTAATCCACCGCACCGGAAAAGCGCGCGGTCATGATGTCGGCTTTGTCGTCCGCCGTCAGCTTGCCGCGCTTGACCGAGGCGTCGAGAATCTGGTCGACGGTGGCACGGCCCCGCGCCAGGCTTTCCTCGTCGCGCTCGATCATGGTCACCGGCAGACCGGCCAGCAGCATGGAGACGGCGATCCCGGCGCCCATGGTGCCGCCGCCGATCACGCCTGCGGATTCCAACGGACGCGCTGCTGCGTCCTTCAGGCCCGGAACCTTGCCGACCTCGCGCTCTATGAAGAAAGCGTGGATCAACCCGGCGCGCTGCGGTGAATCGAGGCACTCGTGGAACATCTCGCGCTCGCGCTTGAGGCCCTCGTCGAAGGGCAGTTCGACCGCAGCCTGAACCGCATCGACACACCTGAAGGGGGAAAAGAGGCCGCGTGCGGTCTTTTCCAGTTTGGCGCGTGCCTTGTCGAAGACTTCGCTGTTGCCGCGGTCGGCCAGAATTTTATCTTCCAGATCCCGCACCCTGCGGATCGGATAGGCTTCGTCGACAGCTTTGCGCGCAAAGGCCAGTCCGGCTTCCAGCGGTGTGCCGCTTTTGCCGATTTCATCGATCAGACCGAGTTCAAGCGCTTTGTCGGCGGCGATGAAGTCGCCCGAGAGAATCATGTCGAGCGCCTTTTCGGCGCCGATCAGCCTGGGCGTGCGTTGCGTGCCGCCGGCGCCGGGCAGGATGCCGAGTTTGACCTCTGGCAGTCCGACCCTGGTGCCGGGAAGGGCAACACGGTAATGGCAGCCGAGCGCGACTTCGAAGCCGCCGCCCAGCGCCGTGCCGTGCAGCGCGGCGATCAGGAGCTTGGGACAGGCATCCATGGCGTCGATGACGTCCGGGAGGGAGGGGGGCTGCGGTGGTTTTCCGAACTCGCGGATGTCGGCGCCGGCAATGAAGGTCCGGCCTGCGCCGAGCACGAGAATCGCGTGGATCGCGTCGTCGCCGACGGCTTCGGCAAGCTTTTCCGTCAGACCCTGTCTTACGGCCTGCCCCAGTGCGTTGACTGGAGGGTTATCCACAACGATGGCTGCGATATCACCATGGCGTTCGAGACGAACCACCTCACTCATTATAGTCTCCCGGCTGTTTTGGCGTGCGCCGTCATCCCAGAGCCTGATCATTGTTGTCTTTGAATCAAAGAAAACCGTGAATCAGCCTCTTATTCTAAAGGTTAGAGCACCCGGCGCTCACGACAGCCTTACGGAGCCTTCGCACCACGCCCGGGCAATTTTTCAGAGGATAACGACCAAGCCCCGTTATTCCAATATATAAAATCACATTCCGCATGTCGGAACCAAAGACGGCTTCTCCGTTGGCCGAGTGCTGAGCCTGAAGCAGATCCGGGCTGAATGGAATCGCCGCAGGCGATCCGTCGTGCCGGTGAATCTGCTCTATTTAATGGTCCAGATCGGATCTAGAATGAAACGGTTTTCCCCATCATGGACTCGAGTTCGCCGACCCGGCGTTTCAGGAGCGGGCCGACGTCTTCGAGGATACGCTGTTCCGACAGTGTGTCATTGAGCGCGCCGCAGTTGAAGGCGAAGGCCTGAGAGGCTTCATGGCTGCGGAAGGGGACCGCAACGGCGTTGATGTTTTCGACCCAGAGTCCGATTGAACGGGTGAAACCCAGCGACACGAGCTGCTGGCGCGCGTTCTTGACGGTGGCATCGAAAACCTCGGCCGTCATTTCACCCGAAGCCACGAAGTCCCGCCGCAGTTCACTGCATTCCTGCTCCGATGTGGAGGCCAGGAAGGCGAGCCCGGAGGCGGTCTTGTGCATCGGGATTTTCCGGCCGACCTCCAGCCAGATGGTGGCTGCGGCGCGTGGCCGCCAGCAGTGGGCGTAGAGCATGGTCAACTCGTCGCGCACCGTAAAGGCGATCAGCGTGCCGGTCTCGTCGGCCAGGGCCTGCATGATGGGGTGGGCGGCTTCGAGAAACGGCAGGTTCACCCGGGCGATGTTGCCCAGGGCCAGCACCGCCGGTCCGAGGCGGTATTTCTCGATCGAGCGCAGGTGATCGAGGTATCCCAGCCGCGACAGGGTATAGGTCATGCGGGAGACGGTCGATTTCGGCAGTCCCGAGCGTTCCGCCAGTTCCTGGTTGCCGAGCGGGCCGTCCGAGGTGCGAAAGGCGCGCAGCACGCTCAGCCCCCGGGCCAGCGTGGTGGCAAAGCGCCGGTCCGGTTCGGATTCGCTTCCGGCAGAGTCTTTCGCCGGATCCCCGGCACTGCCCCGCTTGGTCATGAAAATTCCTCGCTCTCCACCATCGTTCCGCAAGACTGCGATCGTTCTTTCCGGATTCAGCGCAGAACGATCAGCCCCCGGACCGCACTACAGCAGAAATGCGATTGAGGTCAAATGTTCTGGTGATGGAGACAAACCGGGGCGGCGGCTTAACCGGCTCTTCTCATCTCTGCCAGACCGAGCCACTGCGTAAGCCTGGCCTCGGGATTTTCCGCCAGCAGGACGTCGGTGACGGCGCAGATGCTGTCGGCCCCCGCATCGTAGACCGCCGGCGCGCGTTCGACAGAAAGACCGCCGATGGCGACCAGAGGAACCTTGCCGAGCTTTGCTTTCCAGCCGGTGACCTTCTCCACGCCCTGTGGCGCCCATTTCATCGCCTTCAGGATGGTGGGATAGACCGGTCCCAGCGCGATGTAGTCCGGTGTAAGGGCGAGGGCGCGGGTGAGTTCGCGTTCGTCGTGGGTGCTCACACCCAACCGCACGCCGGCACGCCGGATTGCGGCGACATCGGCGTCATCCAGATCCTCCTGACCCAGATGCACGAAGTCGCAGCCGAGATCCAGGGCCAGGCGCCAGTGGTCGTTGATCACCAGCTGGCAGCCGTATTCGGCGCAGGCGGCCCTGGCCTCGGCGATCTGGGCGCGCAGTTCGGCTTCCGGTCTGTCCTTGATCCGGAGCTGGACCAGCTTCAGCCCCAGAGGCAGGAAGCGCGGGAGCCAGATGGCGTCATCGACGATGAGATAAAAGGGATCGAGCATCATGCGTGAGTCCTGAAGCTAAGCGTCCTGCGCGTTCCAGAAGGGGATCCCGGCGACGGGCGTGGAAGGGGCGGCCATGTCGCGGGCTTCGATGGGCTCGGCTTGGTAAGCTGTCCGCCCGGCACCGATGGCCGCGGCGAAGGCGCCGGCCATGGCCACCGGATCGCCGGCCTTGGCAATAGCGGTGTTGAGCAGGATGGCGTCGAATCCCAGTTCCATGGCCTGGGCGGCATGGGACGGCAGGCCGATCCCCGCGTCCACGATCAGCGGAACCTTCGGGAAGTGAGCGCGCAGGCTGCGCAGCCCGTAGACGTTGTTCAGGCCCCGTCCGCTGCCGATCGGCGCGCCCCAGGGCATCAGAACTTCGCAGCCGACGGACAGCAGCTTTTCGGCAACCACAAGATCTTCGGTTGTATAGGGAAAAACCTGAAAGCCGTCGGCGCAGAGAATGCGGGCGGCTTCGACCAGGCCGAAGACATCGGGCTGCAGGCTATCGTCCTCGCCGATGACCTCCAGCTTGACCCAGGGCGTATCGAAGAGCTCGCGGGCCATCTGCGCCGTGGTGACCGCTTCCCTGGCTGTCTTGCAGCCGGCGGTGTTGGGCAGCACCCGGATGCCGGAGTCCCTGATCAGGGACCAGAAGGCCTGGCCGGCGCGCTCGGTTCCGGATTCCCGGCGCAGGGATACCGTCGCGATCTGCGCGCCGGAGACCTTGAGGGACTCCAGCATGATTGCAGGCGAGGGATAGAGTGCGGTGCCGAGCAGCAGGCGGGACGTGATGGACGTCCCATAGAGGTTGAGGCTCATGTCTTCATCCGCCCTTCATCGGGGCGATCACTTCGATCTGATCGTGTTCCGACACCCTTGTGTCCAGCCGCTGGCCTTTGGGCGCGAATTCGCCGTTGAGCGCGGTGGCGACCAGCGTGCCGTCGTATTTCAATTCGCTCAGAAGTTCGGCGAGTGTGGACGCCGCAGTCTCGTGCGGCTGACCGTTAACCGTGACCCTCATTCGTAATCTCCTCTGGTGCCGATGTCGTCCGGCACCCGTCCTTCAAGCACATAATCGGCCGCCCGGCGCGCCACCGCGGGCGCGGCCAGATAGCCGTGACGGTACATGCCGTTGATCCGGATCGTGCGTCCGTCCCGGCGAATCCGCGGCAGGTTGTCGGGAAAGGCGGGCCGGGCGTCCACGCCGATTTCGATCATTTCCGCCTCGCCGAACGCCGGGTGCAGCGCATAGGCCGCCGAGAGCAGTTCCAGCATCGAGCGCACCGTCGGACGATTCCGTTCGTCGCTTTCTATCATGGTCGCCCCAACCATGAACAGACCGCCGGAGCGTGGCACGATATAGAGCGGAATGCGCGGGTGCAGCAAGCGGATTGGCCGGCTGAGCGTGATTTCCCGGGTCTTGAGCAGCAGCATTTCGCCCTTGACCCCGCGCAGATCCGGCAGCTTGTCGCGCGCCGCCAGCCCCCGGCAGTCGATGCGCCAGTCGGCATCCGGTTCGGCGGCAAGGTGGCTGTCCGAGAGGGTTTCCTCGAAGCGGAAGGAGACACCGTGGCTTTTCAGGCGCTCGACCAGCGCGGGCAGGACCTCGCGCGGATCGAAATGAGACTCGCCGGCAAAGAAGAGGCCGGTGGCGAAGCGGTCCGCCAGATCCGGCTCGAGGGTTGCGATGCGGGCGGCGTCAGCCGTCTCCCAGCCTTGTGTGACCCGTCCGAAACGCTTCAGATCCGGCGTGTCGCGGGCCGCGGCAACCACCAGCGTACCGTTTTTGACGGGCTTCGGCTCCAGCCGGTCCCAGAAGGCCATGCTCTCGGCCCCCAGAACCCCGATCAGAGGCTCGGCGGATTCCATCTCGCAGCCCGGCGCGAGCATGCCGCCCGCCCACCAGGAGCAGCAGGAAGGGTCCGGTCCCCGGCTGCCGGCGATCAGGGTGACGGCGCAGCCGCGTTCGGCAAAGGTCAGGGCGCAGGTCAGGCCGACCACTCCCGAGCCGACGATCTCGACTCGGGGTCTTGCTGAGTCAGAGCTGGGCATTGGACTCTTTCTCCGCAATTTGGGCGTCGACATAGAGATCTCCGCCGAGGCGTTTAAAGGTTTCACTCATCCGTGCCATGCCCCGTTCCCTGTAATCCATGGGCTCCTTGTCGTTCAGTCTGTCGGCGAAGTCGCGAACCTCCTGGCTGATTTTCATGGAACAGAACTTGGGGCCGCACATGGAGCAGAAATGCGCGACCTTGTGGGCGTCCTTGGGCAGAGTCTCGTCGTGGAAACGCTGTGAGGTTTCCGGGTCGAGCGAGAGGTTGAACTGATCCTGCCAGCGAAAGTCGAAGCGTGCTCTGGAGACCGCGTCATCACGGATCTGCGCGCCGGGATGACCCTTGGCAAGATCGGCGGCATGGGCGGCGATCTTGTAAGTGATGACGCCGACTTTCACGTCGTCGCGATCCGGCAGTCCCAGATGCTCCTTGGGGGTGACATAGCAAAGCATGGCGCAGCCGAACCAGCCGATCATGGCTGCGCCGATCCCCGAGGTGATGTGATCGTAGCCCGGCGCGATGTCGGTGGTCAGCGGCCCGAGGGTATAGAAAGGCGCTTCACCGCATTCGCGCAGCTGCTTGTCCATATTGACCTTGATCTTGTGCATCGGCACATGACCGGGCCCTTCGATCATGACCTGGCAGCCCTTGTCCCAGGCGATCCTGGCCAACTCGCCCAGAGTCTCCAGCTCGGCGAACTGGGCGCGGTCGTTGGCGTCGGCGATGGAGCCGGGCCGCAGGCCGTCCCCGAGCGAGAAGGAGACGTCGTATTTGCTGCAGATATCGCAGATGTCGGCGAAGTGCTCGTAAAGAAAGCTCTCCTTGTGATGGTACAGGCACCACTTGGCCATGATCGAGCCGCCACGCGAGACGATGCCGGTGACCCGATCGGCAGCCAGATGCACATAGCCCAGACGGACGCCGGCATGAATGGTGAAATAGTCGACGCCTTGTTCAGCCTGTTCGATCAGGGTGTCGCGGTAAATCTCCCAGCTCAGGTCCTCGGCGACTCCGCCCACCTTTTCCAGGGCCTGATAGATCGGTACCGTGCCAACGGGGACCGGTGCGTTGCGGATGATCCATTCGCGGGTGGTGTGGATGTTCCGGCCGGTGGAGAGGTCCATCACCGTGTCCGCGCCCCAGCGGATGGCCCAGACCATCTTCTCGATCTCTTCCTCGACCGAAGAGGTGACGGCCGAATTACCGATGTTGGCGTTGATCTTGACCAGGAAGTTGCGGCCGATAATCATCGGCTCCAGCTCCGGATGGTTGATGTTCGCCGGGATAATGGCGCGGCCCAGGGCGATCTCGCTGCGCACGAACTCAGGCGTGATGAATTCGGGGATTTCGGCGCCGAAGCTCTCGCCGTTCTGCAGCGTTTCGGCTGCGTTCGCGAGCGCCTCTTTCCGGCCGAGGTTCTCGCGCTCGGCGACGTAGATCATCTCCTCGGTGATGATCCCGGCGCGCGCCGCCTGGAACTGCGTCAGGGGCCTGCCGCCCTTGCCACGCAGCGGCCGATGCCGCAGGGGAAAGGCGGGGGCGAGATGAGCGCCGCTGACGTTGCCGTTGTCTTCAGGTTTGACGTTGCGGCCCTCATAAGCCTCGACGTTCCGCGCGCCGTACCAATCCAGACGGTGGCGGGGCAAACCCTGCCCCACATTGATGTCGACACTTGGGTCGCTGTAGGGACCCGAGGTGTCGTAGACCCTCACCGGCGCTTCCGCCGGATCACTGAGGGCGATCTCTCTAAAGGGCACCTTCAGACCCGGATTTGCGGCGGGGTGTGTATGGATCCTGGTCGACGCCGGCAGAGGGCCGGTCGTGACGCGCGGGGACGTTGTGGCGGACGTGGAACAGGTCGTTTCAGTCACGAATAATCTCCCTGAGAGTAAGCGAGTGAAAAGACCCGGGGAAAGCTCTGGGAAATTGTGGGTATGCAACTGTCTGTAACATTGAGACTCCACTCCCTTCGCCGGCATGACCCGGATCAGGTTCTAAGAGTCCGACGCAGCTTCAGCGTCATCTCAGCCCATTGCTAAAGGGCACCCCTAGGAATAGCCAGATCGATATCACGCGCGTTCGCGCAGTTCCAGACTTTTGTGTGTTTTCAGTGTCTGACCGTTTTCGCAGAACTCGTGAATCAGTCGAAATATCATATAGTTATGGAGAAATTCATCTTCCTGCCCTAGCGGCGGTCAAAGGCCAACTTCGCCGCCAGGCCCAGAAAGATGGAGCAGGTCAGCCATCGATAGAGGGTCATCAATGCGGTGCTCGAGGTCAGGGTGCGTCCGATGCTGCCGGCAAAGGCGCCGACGATCCCGTTGACGAGGGTTCCGCCGATATTCAGGACCGCTCCGAAAATCAGGAACTGAAGGATTGTCGAGCCGCGTGACGGGTCGACGAACTGCGGAACAAAGGCGAGCATGAAGATTGCCACCTTGGGATTGAAGAGGTTCACGATCGCCCCGTCGCGCCAGGCGGCGAAGAGGTTCCCCGATCCGACCGGCACTGCTGAGAGAGCGGCATCGCGGTTCCGGACGGCCTGAACGGCCAGCCACACGAGATAGCTCACACCGGCCCAGCGCACGATTTCAAAGGCGAAGGGATAGGCCGCGAGCAGGGCGGCCAGTCCGAAGGCGGCGAGCAGCGAATGGATCAGGGCCCCGGTGGCGACGCCCAGGCTGGCGGCGATCCCGGCGCGTGGTCCCGATTTCAGTCCCTGCCCAAGGCAAAACAGCATGTCGCTGCCGGGCGTCAGATTGAGGGCCAGGGCGGCAGGGATGAAAAGAATCAGCTGGGCCGGATCGATCATTCAGCGTGGTTCCGTGTGTTCGTCAGTTGCTGATATTGGTAAGAATGCCCTCGATGTTCTCCTGAACCGAGAGCGCTTCTTCCGGTGTTGCCAGCAGATGCGGCTGGCGCCGAAGGCACTTGTCCAACTCGTCGAGTTGCAGCTGCAGGCTGCTCTGGCGGGGATCGGTGGGGCGTTCGAGAATTTCGGTGAAGGTTTCGCCCTCCGAGGACCAGAGCTGATAGAACTCGGCGATCCGGTAGCTGCGCTTTGCGCCCTTGATGGTGACTTCCTGCCGGTCCGGCTGGGCACCGCCGACGGATCCCAGGATCGTGACCGGCACGCCGGCTTTGGTTTCCAGGCGGGCCATGACGTGACTTTCGCAGAGTGCGGGGTCGGCGGGATAGCTGGGGTGCGCCGCGACCAGCGTCAGCGGGCCGATGACACGCTCGCTGAAAAACAGAAAGTGCGAGATGACTTCGCGGGTGAATCCGCCTTCGGCCCGAAAGCGCAGCCAGTCGGCATCGATCTGCCAGGCGCGCGGCCAGGCGGGATAGGTGACGATGATATCGATGCCCTGCAGAGCGCCCATTTCGCCGGCGGCCGAGGCCCGCTGCACCTCGGCGAGTGCCCGGCTCGCCGCCTGGGTGAAATTGACGGCAGCCGGAACCGCCGCCTGCGCAAGACGCAGGACCAGATCGCGGCTTTCGCCGATATCGATCCCGAGGGGCTTCTCCAGAAAGACACCCTTGCCTGCGGCCGCCGCCGTAAGCGCATAGCCCTTTCGCGGTACCGGCGGGCAGGCGAGGTAGACGGCATCCGCGGCGGCCATGGCCTCTTCCGCGGACGCCATGACCGGCACGCCCGGCGTTTCCGCCCGGGCCCTGTCGCAGGCCGTGCCCGAGGGATCCCAGATGGCGACCGGATCAAAAGCCGGATGGTCGCGCAGGTTGGCGAGCAGACGCCGCCCCATAATCCCGAGGCCGATCACCGCTATTCTGTGTTTGGACGCCATCTGCTCTTCCTGTCTTGCACTTGTTGTATCCGGGTTATTTGCGGGCGGGGCCTGGACGTTCCGCCGAGGCAGCCCAGAGATTGACGCCGCCATCGATCGCGTAACGGTCGATTTCAGCCAGTTCCTCGGAGGTGAAGGCGAGATTGTCGAGGGCGGCGACGGAGTTGCGCACCTGCTCGGGCTTGCTGGCGCCGATCAGGGCGGTGGTGACCCGGCCGCCGCGCAGCGCCCAGGCGATGGCCATCTGAGCCAATGTCTGGCCGCGTTTCTGCGCGATTTGGTTGAGGGCGCGGATCCGGGTCAGATTCTCCTCGGTCAGGAAGGCCGGACGCAGGGCCCCGCCCCTGGCGGCGCGGCTGTCGCCCGGAACCCCGTCGAGGTACTTGTCGCTCAGCATGCCCTGAGCCAGCGGCGAAAAGATGATCGAGCCAATGCCTTCGTCGTCCAGGGTGTCGAGCAGGCCGTCTTCCTCGATCCAGCGGTTGATCATGGAATAGCTCGGCTGATGGATCAGACAGGGGGTGCCGAGGTCGCGCAGGATTCTGGCGGCTTCGCGGGTCCGCTGGGCGTTGTAGGAGGAAATGCCGACATAAAGCGCCTTGCCCTGCCGCACGGCGGAATCCAGCGCGCCCATGGTTTCCTCCAGCGGCGTATCCGGGTCGAAACGGTGGGAGTAGAAGATGTCGACGTAGTCCAGTCCCATGCGCTGCAGGCTTTGATCCAGGCTGGCCAGAACATACTTGCGGCTGCCCATCTGACCGTAGGGGCCGGGCCACATGGGATAGCCCGCCTTGGTGGAAATGATCATCTCGTCGCGGTGACCGGCGAAATCGGCGTGGAGTATGTCGCCGAAATTCGATTCGGCGGATCCCGGCGGCGGCCCGTAGTTGTTGGCCAGATCAAAATGGGTAATGCCGAGATCGAAGGCGGCGCGGCAGATCTCCAGGGCGTTGTCGCGGGGCGCGTTGTCGCCGAAGTTATGCCAGAGGCCGAGAGAAATCGCCGGCAACAGAAGGCCGCTTTTGCCACAGCGATTGTAGATCATCTTCTCGTAACGGTTTTCGGCGGGAAGATAGCTCATGGTGTTTCCTTCTTTGCACGTCTCTGGGAAGGACGTTTGTTGGTAAGGGGCTGCTGATGGCAAGGGCGCTGCCCCATGGAGCGATGATGTGGTTCAGAGCCGCGCAAGTGCCTTGCGGAAGCCCCGGTCGCGTTTCAGATGCCACTCCCGGCTCATGGCCTCGCCCCTGGTTCTGTAGCTTTCGGCATAGAGCAAAACCCACTGGCGGCCGCGTGTCGATTTCGCGCCATTGCCGGAATTATGCCTGCCGATACGCTTTTCGAGATCGTTGGTCCAGCCAACGTAGGTGCGCTGATCCGGACTGTCCACCGTGCCAAGGATATAGACGAAGCAGGGCATCCGTTTCCAAACCGGTGAGGTGCCATTGCCGGAAAAGGCTAGTGATCCGACGGCGCCATGAAGTGATGGCCGAGACCGGTGTCATACGCCATGCCGGCGGCGGTAATGGTGACCACGGCGCCGGGATTGTTGCTGTGGCTGAGGCCTTTGCGGGCCAATGCGGTCCAGACGGCGGGATTGCTCAGGCCGCTGGCATCACGGGCGGAAACCGTGAACTCCCCGACGTGCAGATGGTCGCCGTGACCGTGCGGCAGCTGCAGCAGGGCAACCTCGCCAGTGGTCTCGTCCGGTCTGGCCATGCCTGGATCCCGTGCCATGACCTGTGCCAGGGTCAGGGTGCGCAGTTGCAGCTTGTTGAGTTTCAGCGGGTTGTTTTTCGGCGACATGGCGATCCTGATGGGGTTGTTGGTTTTCAGCGATCCTGCGAACCCGGGTTTTCATAAGCCGAAGTTCCTGCAAGTCCGGGCGATAGAGCAAGTGTGATCTGACAAGACGTCCTTTCGGGGCGCCTGTGGTCGGGGCGCGGCGCCAGGGCCGGGTTGTCCGTTTAGAGTGCCAGTGTAACGGCTGAGGCAATGGAAGCGAAAGAGCCTTGTCGTGTTCGTTCTGCCGGAACGGGAAGGGCTCTGTGAACTTGGACACCCTTTGCCGGCGTTGTATAGAGATGAAGGACACCTATCTGAGTGGTTCATCAAGGATCTGGAGATACACGCGAACATGAAGCCCTTCATCCCCCCACGTTTTGAATTTCTTGTGTTCGGTCTGCTGTTGTCAGGCTTCATGTCCTGTCTGGTCACGCTGATCGCGAGCGTGCTGACTGTCGGGTTTACGGCTGGTTTGATCGGCACCTGGATGGGGAACTGGCTGTCTTCCTGGCTGGTGGCTTTCCCTTCGGTTCTGGTGGTGGCACCGGTGGTGCGCCGCGCCGTGCATCGCCTGGTGATTTCGGCCGGATGAGGCATCAGCTTTCCTGCGTGACGAGGGTTCTGATCTGTTTGTCCGGTCTTTCTCTATGGTCCGCGGCGGTGCAGGCCGCGCCGGCGGAGCTTTTGCGGGAGCATCCGCTGGCGGGAACCCTCTGGCATGTCGGTGAAAGCCGCCAGGTCACAACGTCCGAGTTGTTTGACGCTGTGGCAAAGGCGCGCTGGGTGCTGCTCGGCGAAAAGCACGACAATGCAGCGCACCATCTGATCCAGTCCGGGATTGTCGCCGCCATGGGACAGCAGGGGCGGCGCCCGGCGGTGGTCTGGGAGATGGCGGAACCTGAACATGACCCGGCTCTTAAAGCGGCCCGCCTGGAGACGCTTGCGGATCTGGGGCCGGCGATCGCCTGGGAAAAGCGCGGCTGGCCCAGCTGGCTGGAATATCAGCCGATTGCCGTGCAGGCCCTGACTTATGGGATGACGATGGCCGCGGGAGACGCTCCACCGCAGATCAGACGGAAGATTGGCAAAGGCGGAGAGCTGGACAGCGATACGGCGGGCCGGATCGGCTGGGCGAGGGCATACGCTGAGGATCAGCGCCGGGACCTGACCGAACTGCTGGTGCAGTCGCACTGCGGGATGCTGCCGGAAGCTGCCCTGCCGGGCATGGCGAACGTGCAGCGTCTGCGCGATGCCTGGATCGCAGGGGTGATGAAGGATGAGGGCGGGCGCGACGGCGCAATCCTGATTGCCGGCGCGCAGCATATCCGCAAGGACCGTGGCGTGCCCTGGCATCTGGGCGAAGCTGTGGTGACCGTTTCTGCCGTCGAAGTCGCCCGGGGTGCGGAGGATCCGGCTGACTATCCCTCTTTCGATCCGGCGCTTTTCGATTTCATCTGGTTCACTGCCCGGGTTGACGAAAAGGATCCTTGCGAAGGGTTTCGCCGTAAAAAGGAATAATGTTCACGCAGCTTCGTAATGCCAGGTTTGATACTGGTGGGTCTACTCCATGTGTGGTTTGCTTCGAGTCTGATTCATACAGCGCTTTGCTGAGCGGCAAGCCGGGGTATGATCGTTTTCACTGAGCCGGTTAAAAACGCGAATCAGCCGCGTGTCGTTTGCTGCGTGTTCACCCGAAAACGAGGAAGAGTATAGCGATGCCTGAAGATCAGGTTTGGCCGGCGAAAACCCGGGAACTGCACAATCATCATTTCGACTCCACGATCTGGAACGATTTCCGGTTCCGTGACGACGATATCGTTATCGCGACCTATGGAAAGTCCGGCACCACCTGGCTTCAGCAGATCGTCAGCCAACTGATTTTCAACGGCAGGAAAGGTCTGCCGGTGGCCGAGATGTCGCCGTGGCTTGACCTGCGGGTTCCGCCGAAGGACATCAAATTGCTTGAAGTGGAGAAGCAGACCCACCGGCGATTCCTGAAGACCCATCTGCCGATCGATGCTCTGGTTTTCTCGCCGAAAGCCAAATACATCTACGTCGGCCGGGACGGGCGCGATGTGATCTGGAGCATGTACAACCATCACGCCAAGGCAAACCAGCTCTGGTACGAAGCGCTGAACGATACGCCTGGCCGGGTGGGGCCAGCGATCGGGCGGCCTGCGGGGTCCACGCGGCAGTATTTTCTCGATTGGCTGGAAAAGGACGGGTTTCCCTTCTGGCCGTTCTGGGAAAACGTCAGATCCTGGTGGACCGTGCGCGCTCTGCCGAATGTGCTGATGGTTCATTTCGGGGATCTGAAAGCGGATATGCCCGGACAGATTCGCCGTATTGCAGACTTTCTCGATATTCCCGTCGAAGCAGCGAAATGGGACGACATCGTCGCGCACTGTACCTTCGATTACATGAAAGCCCATGCAACGCCGAGCGTTCCTCTTGGCGGTGCGTTCTGGGAGGGCGGGGCCGAGACTTTCATCCACAAAGGCACAAACGGCCGTTGGCGCGATGCTCTCAGTCCGGAAGACTCTGCCGGCTACGAAAGCAGGGCGCGGGAGGAACTGGGAGAGGAATGCGCTGCGTGGCTGAAAGCTGGAAAAGAGGCCTGGATCAGATCCGGTGTGGATGGCATCGCCGCAGGCGATCCGTCGGTCCGGTAAATCTGATCTAACCATATGATAGTGAGCGGATTCGCATGGATCACCGAAACCACGAAGTGGTTCCGGCTACAGATGATCCGTTTTGGTCACCCAACCGCAGCCCGCCGGCGGGCGCGGCTTTCTTCCGTCCAGTATTCGGCCCGGACGTAGTATTGCGTGACGGCCGGTATGTCGGGCGAGAGCGTCACCCAGGGCTGTTTCGATTCGGTGAAGATGTGGATGTCGGGCGGCAGCCTGTCCGGTTCGTCGAGCGTCCCGACGCGCACAAAATGGATCGCATCACCCGCACCGGCATAGTTGCTCCAGAGGGCGATCCGGCAACTGGGACAGCGGGAAATCTTTTGACCCTTGCCGCTGTTTGAAGGGGTGTCCACGGCTTCGGGCACTCCACTCAACAGAACCACCCGGCCGGCTTCGATCATGGCGTTGAGGGCAAAGGCCGTCCCGGTTTCACGCTGGCACCAGCGGCAATGGCAACAGTGAACGTACATCGGCTTTCGGGTCAGGCGATAGCGAACGGTCCCGCAGGTACAGCCGCCATCCAATGAAAAGTTTTCTTCTCTGCTCATGGGAAAAGGTTCCTCTTCCTGTCGTCAGGTACGGTCCGGCGTTGTATTCGCAAACGGGGAAGGCGAGGTCACTTCAGCGGGTGGCAAATCGCAGTACCATATCCACGACCTGTTGCCTGAGCGCTTTCTGGCCTTCCGGCTTTAGCAGCGAGTCTCCGAAAATCAGCGAGAAGGTCGCGCGGTTCGAAACGTTGAAAAAACTCAGCGCGCTGATCTGCCAGTGCAGTTGAAGGGGCGTGATGCCTTCCCGGAACACACCGGCTTCAAGACCACGTCGATAAATCATTTCCAGCTTGTCGATCGCGGACACATTGAGGTTCCGGATCACTTCCGAATACTCCAGGTACTCACCATGATGGATGTTCTCGATCATGATGAGGCGGATGAAATTGGGATTCCGGCTGTGGTGGTCGAAGGTGAATTCGACAAGGTTCCTCAAAGCCTCGACCGGCGAGAGGTCCTGTAGTTCCAGCTTTTCCTCGCCCGCGCGGACTTCCCGGTAGGCTTCTTCGAGGGCCTGCCGGTAAAGGCCGCTTTTGTCGCCGAAATAGTAGTAGATCATCCGTTTGGATGTTTTGGTTTTCGAAGCGATTTCGTCCATCCGGGCGCCCGAAAGGCCGTTCGCGGCGAACTCGGCCATGGCAACTTTAAGGATGTCGGAGCGGACTGCTTCCGGGTCCTGTTTCCAGCTTTGCCGCTTTTTGTTTTGCACCGTCATCGATGATTTGTCCGCAGCCATGCGTCCTCTATCCCGCCTGCCTTAAGTGCAGGGCTGTCCGATGTCAAATTAACTGTTTGGTACAAAATTATTGACAAATTAACCAGATGGTACAAAATTGCACATCCAAAGCCGCTCACTCATTAATACCAAGGGCGGCACGGGGAGGCGTTTGTTTAAGGGCGCCGCGTAATGGGAGAACACTGTGCCGAGAAATCCGGTTTCTGTAACAGACGATGCCAGATCCAGGCGGGACAGGACTGCCTGTGGCGAGGCTGACTCCGGTAAAGCTGACTCCGGTAAAGCTGACTCCGGTAAAGTTGACATCGGCAAAGCTGACTTTGGCAGAGCTGTGCAGGTTGGCCTGATCGGAAGCGGTATTCAGCTTTCGCGAACCCCGGGAATGCATGAGGCTGAAGGCGCGCGCCAGGGACTGGCCTATCGTTACGACCTGATCGATATGGACCCGGCGGACGGCAATTTTCCACCGCTGAAGGAGGTCCTGCAGGCCGTCGAGGAGGCTGGTTTTGCCGGGGTCAACGTTACCTATCCCTTCAAGAAAGCGGTGATGGAGTATCTGGACGACTTCTCCGAAGCGGCCCTTGCGGTCGATGCGGTGAATACGGTCGTTTTCAGGGATGGCAGGCGGACCGGACATAACACTGATCTGTGGGGTTTTGCCGAAAGCTTCCGTCGGAACATGGAAGGCGCCGCAAGGGGCAGAGTGATGCTGATCGGTGCGGGCGGCGCAGGGGGGGCCGTGGGACACGCGCTTCTGGAATGCGGTGTCGAGCATCTGCTGATCGCCGATACCCGGCAGGACGCTGCCAGAGACCTCGCAGAACGTCTGAAGCAGCGGTTCGGCGATAAGGCGGAGGTTGAGACGATCGCGTCTGTCGAGAGCTACAGCGGAAAACTCGATGGCCTTGTAAACGCGACGCCGGTGGGCATGGCGAAACTGCCCGGAAGTCCGTTTCCGGTCGAGCGTTTGTCCCGCGATATGTGGGTCGCCGACGTCATTTACTTTCCGATTAAAACCGAACTGCTGCGGGCGGCTCGCGAAAAGGGCTGCCGCTGCCTGCCGGGTTCCGGCATGGCGGTGTTTCAGGCCGTGCGCTCTTTCGAGCTCTTTACCGGCATTCGTCCGGACAGCGCAGCAATGAAGTCGACATTCGACGCTTTTGACCGTTCGGCCCTGTAGTCGCAGGAAGCGAGCGGAAAGGACCTGCGGGATGAAATGTCTCCCGCAGATGAAACCAGGAAGGCCAAAGGCCCTAACGGTCTTGGTTGCAACACAATAAATGGGAGGATTTCATGCGTACATTTTTGAAACGGAGCTCAGTCGCCGGAACGGTCGCGGCGCTCACCCTCGGTCTGTTTGCCGGATCGGCCTGGTCGCAGACCATTCGCTTCGCCCACGTTGACGGAGCCGACTGGCAGACGTCGAAGAAGGGGTCGGCCGCCGTCATTTTCAAGAATATCGTCGAAGGCGAAACCGGCCTGAAGGTCGAGTTGTTCCCGGCAGGTGCACTTGGTGACGAAGGCGAGATCATCCAACAGGCTCAGGAAGGCCTGACCCAGGTGGTTATGGTTTCCGGCGGTATGTCGAAAATCTGTAAAGCGGCACAGGTTCTGGACATTCCCTACACCTTTGCCTCGGCGCCGATTGCCTGGGACGTGCTGGACGGGTCGTTCGGCAAGGAACTCGCGGAACACTGTCTCAAGCAAACCGGCCTGCGGACCCTGGCTTATGGTGAAACCGGTTTCCGCAACTTCACCAACGATCAGCGTGAGATCCGTACGCCCAAGGATATGGCTGGACTGAAATTTCGTGTTCAGCCGATTCCGCTTTACGTCGAGATGGTCAAGGGACTGGGTGCCGAGCCGACCCCGATCGCCTGGTCCGAGCTGCCGAACGCCCTTTCGACCGGCGTTGTCGATGGTCAGGAAAACCCGGTCGGTACGATCTACAACAACAATCTGCACAAGCTGCAGAAGTTCATGATCCTCGACGGTCACGTCTACGCGGCCGACTTCCTTGTCATCAACGACGAGTTCCTGCAGTCCCTGAGCCCCGCCGACCAGGCGGTGGTCGCACGCGCCGGCAAGATCGCCGGCACCATGGGCCGTGCCATCCAGCAGTTCAATACGGCTGAGGGCGTCACCAAGGTCGTGGCCGACGGCATGCAGGTCTATTCCCCGACCAGGGAAGATCTGGAGCAGTTCCGGGACCGTGCCCAGCCTGCCGTGAAAAAATGGCTGACGGGAGAGCTTGGTGGCGAAGCCAACTGGATCGAGAAGCTGGATGCCGCAATCGCTGCAGCATCGAACTGATGTCCTGAAAGGCGTGGGCGGGATTTTTCGCCCGCGCCACCTTTTCGCTCAAGAGGGTTGAAACGATGAGAATCTTCAAAGGAGGAAGCCGACTCCTGCTGCGGGTATGCGCGTTTGGTGCAGGCTTATCTCTGGCGGGAGTCTTCGTCATTATTTTCGTGAATTCCCTGCGGCGCTACAGCGTTGGAAAATCCTTTGAATGGGGCGAAGAGCTGCCAATCTATCTGGCGATCTACGGGATCATGTTCGGAACCGCACTGGCTTATCTGCAGGACAGGCATATCCGCTTCACGATCCTGCTCGATTTCTTCTCGGAGCGCGGCCGCCAGATCTTTTTTGCCGCGAGCGATCTGGCGGTTGCGACCGTCGGCGCGATGTTGAGTTACTCGGGTTACCTTTTCGTTCTGCGGCGCGGTCAGGTCGAGGCTCCGGGGCTGATCGGGCGCGTCCGGACGCTGGCGGACACCAGCGGGCAGCTGTGGATTGAGGGCTTCGGACATATGGCCTTCTGGCAGTTCGCGATGATCCTCGGGGGTGCCTTGCTGGGCGTCGCGGCGCTTTTCAAATTCGCCGAACGCCTGTCGGCGCTCACAAGCGCGGACGCCTGAAGGTGGTTTTTGCCGTTCTTGTCTTCGGCCTGCTGGTCGGTATGCCCATCGCCTTCGCCATCATCGCGGCGCTGGTCTATTTCATGGCGACCGGCGATCTGCCCTATCACCTGCGCATCGTTGCGACGGAAATGTTCAAGGGGGTGAATTCCTATCCCCTGCTGGCGATCCCGCTTTTTATCCTCGCCGGCGAACTGATGAATGAAAGCGGTATCACCAGCCGCATCATTGCCTTTGCGTCCGTACTGGTAGGGCGGCTGAACGCAGGACTTGCCCTGGTCAACATCTGGGCCTCGGTGATCTTCGCCGGTCTTTCCGGGTCGGCCGTTGCCGACACCTCGGCGCTGGGGCGGGTTTTTATTCCCGAGATGGAAAAGCACGGCTATTCGCGGGCTTACGCGGCAGCGCTGACCGCGGCGTCTTCGGTGATCGGGCCGATCATTCCACCGTCGATCCCGGTGATTATCTATGCGCTGACGGTAACCGGTGTGTCGGTCCCGGCGTTGTTCATGGCCGGTGTTGTGCCGGGTATTCTGCTGGCAGTCTTCCTGTCGGCTTACGTCATGCTGACCGTCAGGATCAGCGGCGACAGAAGCGATGCGCTGCAACAGGAACAAACGGCGGTGCAGGCGCTTTCGGGCGGGATCATTCCGCTGCTGATGCCGGTCTTTGTCGTCGGGTCGATCCTGATGGGCGTGGTCACACCGACGGAGGCTGCGGCCTTTGCGGTCTGCTATGCGCTCGTGGTCGGCGTCGGGCTGTATCGGGAAATCAGGCTGACCGCTCTGCCGCGTATTTTCTCCAGCGCCATGCGCGACTCAGCGGTGATCCTGATCATCATCGCGGCGGTGTCGGCGGCCAACTGGTTGCTGACATACAACCGCGTGCCGAACATGCTGACGGACTGGGTGCTGGGCAATGTGGACAGCAAGATTGCCTTCCTGATTGCGGTCAATATTCTGTTCCTCTGTATCGGTCTTTTCCTCGAAGGCATCGCCGCGATGCTGGTGCTGGTTCCGATCCTGCATCCGATCGCCGTCAGCCTGGGCATTGACCCTGTCCACTTCGGCATCATCGTTATCTTCAATCTGATGATCGGTCTGATTACCCCGCCGCTGGGCCTGTGTCTGTTCGTGGCCGAGTCCATCGCCGGGGTCGGGATCGCGAAGCTGACGCGGCAGATCATCCCGTTCTTCGTGGTCGAGGTGATCGTGCTGCTGATCATCACCTTTGTACCCGAGACGGTGATCGGGCTCCCGAATCTCCTGGGGTACTGAGGTGTGGTTGGACGAGGATTCACCTTCCTGACTGAAGCAATCAGGAACGATCGTGCTCTGTGGCAATCTTTCATTCTTTCGGGACGGACGAGATGAAGACTTCCATTGCAACGGTTTCGATCAGCGGAGACCTGAAGGAAAAACTCGCTGCCATCGCGACGGCCGGCTTCGATGGAATAGAGATTTTCGAGAATGATTTTCTCGCCTTTGACGGAAGCCCGCGCGAGGTCGGGCAGATGGTGCGCGATCACGGTCTGGAGATTTCCCTCTTCCAGCCTTTTCGGGACTTCGAGGGCATGCCGGGGCCGCACCGGGTACGCACATTCGAGCGGGCCGAGCGCAAATTCGAGCTGATGCAGGAGCTGGGGGCGGATCTCATTCTGATCTGCTCCAACGTTTCCCCGATTTCGCTTGGCGGGATCGACCGCGCTGCGGCGGATTTCCAAGACCTGGGAGAGCGGGCGGCGGAATTCGGTATTCGTGTGGGTTATGAAGCGCTGGCCTGGGGGCGGCATATCAACGATCACCGGGATGCCTGGGAAATTGTGCGCCGCGCCGATCATCCGAATGTCGGTCTCATCCTCGATTCCTTTCACACGCTGGCCCGCAAGATCGACGTGAACTCGATCCGCTCGATCCCGGGCGACCGGATCTTTTTTGTACAGCTCGCCGATGCGCCGCTGATCGACATGGATCTGCTTTACTGGAGCCGGCACTACCGCAATATGCCGGGCGAGGGCGATCTCGACGTCATCGGCTTCATGCAGGCGGTGGCCGCGACCGGTTACAAGGGCGAGCTGTCGCTGGAAATTTTCAATGACCAATTCCGGGGGGGCTCGCCGAAGTCGATTGCAATCGACGGCCATCGCTCGCTCGTCTACCTGATGGATCAGGTCAGGCGCCGGGAGCCAGAGATCGCTATTGACGTGCCCGAAATGCCTGACCGGATCGCTGTTTCCGGCGTTGAGTTCCTCGAATTCGCGGCCGACGAGCGCGAGGCGCAGGAGCTGGAAGCCATTCTGCGCGCGTTGGGTTTCCGGCGGTACGGCAAGCATATCTCAAAGGACGTGAGCCTCTGGCGGCAGGGCGAAATCAACATCGTCATCAACACCGAGCGGGAAGGCTTTGCCTATTCCGCCTATATGACGCACGGCACCAGCGTCTGCGACATCGGCCTCAAGGTCGAGGATGCCGCCGCGACCGTGCAACGGGCGCGTGTTCTGGGGGCCGAACCCTTCGAACAGCCGGCGGGACCGGGCGAACTCAAGATCCCGGCGATCCGCGGTATCGGCGGGGGCGTCATCCACTTCATCGACAGCAAGAGCGATCTGCAGAACGTATGGGAAATCGAGTTCGAGAAATCCGATGAAGAACAGACGACGCGCGATGGCGGCCTGACCACGATCGATCATGTGGCGCAGACGATGAATTACGAGGAGATGCTCACCTGGATGTTGTTCTACACCACCATCTTCAAGACCCGCAAAACGCCGATGGTGGATGTGGTCGACCCGGCCGGGCTGGTGCGCAGTCAGGTGATCGAGAACGAGGAAGGCTCGCTCCGCTTTACGCTAAACGGTGCCGAAAACCGCAGAACCCTTGCCGGCCGCTTTATTTCGGAGAGTTTCGGATCGGCGGTTCAGCATCTGGCGTTTGCGACCGATGACATTTTCGCCACCGCCCGGGCGATTGCGGACAACGGTTTCAAACCCTTGACGATTTCACCGAACTATTACGACGATCTGGATGCGCGTTTTGGTCTGGACGGCGAATTTCTGGACCGGCTGCGGGCCGAAAACATTCTCTATGACCGGGATGAAGACGGCGAATATTTTCAGCTTTACAGCCCCAGCTACGGCGAAGGCTTCTTCTTCGAGATTATCGAGCGGCGGGGACCTTACAAAGGCTATGGCGCCGCCAACGCGCAGTTCCGGATTGCGGCCCAGAAACGCACCATGAATCCTAAACTGGTGTGACGCTTCCGACCGGGGGCAGCGTCTGCCGGTATCCTTTGAGCCGGCTTTCGCCTGCCTTGACGGATCGTGATACCGGCCCGCTTGAGACATCCCGCCTATTCCGCAGACCGTCGTCCGCCGATCCGGTCGAACGCGACCGCGATTATGATGAAGCTGCCGACGAACATCCCCTGCCAGAAGGTGCTGATGCCCAGCAGAATAAGGCTGTTGCGGATGACTTCGATCAACAGCGCGCCGACCACCGCGCCGAAGGCCGTCCCGCTGCCGCCGGCGAGATTGGCGCCGCCGATGACAGCCGCGGCAATCACCGTCAGTTCCATGGCCTGCCCGAGATTGGTGGTCACGCCGCCAAGCCAGCCGACCTCCAGAACGCCGGTGATCCCGGCGGTGAAAGCCGAAAACATATAGACGCTGACCTTCACCCGCTTGACCGGAATGCCGGTCCGGATGGCGGCTTCCTCGTTTCCGCCGATGGCGAAGACATGATGCCCCCAGCGGGTCCAGCGAAAGGCGAAGCCGGTGAAGACCGCGAGCAGGACCATGGCAATCAGCGGATGAGGGAGGCCGAGCGTCGCGCCGCCGCCGAGCCACAGCAGGAATTCATGGTCCGGCCCGAACTCCCAGATCATCTTGTTGCCCGAAAGCACCATCGCGAGACTGCGCGCAATCGACAGCATGCCGAGCGTCACCACGAAGGGCGGCATGCCCAGGTAGGCGATGAGAAGGCCGTTGATGGCTCCCACGGCGAGCGCCGCCAGCAGCGCCAGAATGGCCGCCAGCCAGAAAGGATATCCTGCCGCCATCACGATTGCGGTGACCATGGCGGACAGTACGACGGACGATCCTACCGAAAGGTCGATCCCACCGGAGGAAATGACCGCCGTCATGCCCAGCGCGATGATGCCGACGAAAGCGAAGTTCCGGGTGACGTTGAAGAGGTTGCGTTCGGTGGCAAAGGTATCGGTGAGGGAACTCAGGAGGACACAGGCAGCCACCGCCGCCAGGAATACCCAGAAGACCTGACGGCTGCTCAGCCAGGCCCAGAGGTTGCGGTGCTGGCGCCGGTCGATTGCATGTTCCAGAGAGGTGGTCACTTGTACAGTCCTGTCGTTTAGGCCGTCTCGATGGCGCCGGTGATCAGCCCCGTCACTTCTTCGGGTGAAGATTGCGATGTCGGTTTGTCGGCAACTTTTTCACCGCGCCGAAGAACCACAATGCGATCCGCCACGGCAAAGACGTCGGGCATGCGGTGGCTGATCAGAATGATGGAGATGCCCTGATCCCGCAGGCGCCCGATGAGGCTGAGAACCTCGGCGACCTGCCGGATGGAGATGGCGGCGGTGGGTTCGTCCATCAGAACGATCCTGGCTTCGGTGAGCAGGGTACGGGCGATGGCGACAGCTTGCCGCTGGCCGCCCGACATCTTTTGGACGATGTCCCTTGGCCGGGTTTCCGACTTGAGGCTTTTGAAGAGCTCGGCCGAGCGCCGGTACATGGTTTGGTAATCAAGAATGCCGAAGGGGCCGAAGCGCAGGCGGGGTTCGCGGCCCAGAAACACGTTCGAGGCCGCGGTGAGGTTGTTGCAGAGCGCCAGATCCTGATAGACGATTTCAACGCCGGCGCGCTGGGCATCGATCGGTTTGTGAAACTGCACCGGCTGGCCGTCGATCAGCACCTGACCGTGGCTGGGGCTGAAGTTCCCGGCGATGACTTTGACCAGCGTCGACTTTCCGGCGCCGTTGTCGCCCATGAGGCCCAGCACCTGGCCCGGTTCGATCCTGGTGGAAACGCCGTTCAAGGCCTGAATCGCGCCGAAATTCTTCGAGACTCCCTTGAGTTCCAGTCTCGCCATTCTTCCTCCCGTTGCGGGGGCTGGCTCCCTGTCCGGCCCCGCTGTTATTCGTTGGTGGCGCGATATCGAAAATCCTGAAGGCCTGCCGGATGTTGTAGAGTTCAGACCTGGAAAGCGCGCATTTTTACTTGTTTCCCTTGCCGTCTGCCCCGGATGGAATTTCTCTGGACTCTGGCGGAACGGCTCTTGATTATCTATGATTAGTATTATTATTAGTCGATAATACCCTCGTCTATCGGGAAAGTCATGCAACTGCTGTGTGCTGACCCGGATTATCGAAGACGCGGTGAGAGAACGCTCGGGTCCAGCCCGCGCGGAACGGCTGCCGGTTCCGCAACAGGACCCCGAACGACTGATTGAGGAGGCCTGGAATTACGACCGCCCGTGTAACGACTTTAAAAATAATCCGGTATCCAGAAGAGAACGGGCAAAAGTCGGCGGACTGGATACTTCATCCATTGGGAGGAAAAAATGAAATTCTGCCATACAATTGTCACAGCCGCGGTGGCGGCGCTGGTGCTTTCGGGCATGCTGTCCGGCACATCGCTCGCCCAGGACAAGAAGACGCTGGCGATCGTCGTCAAGGGACTGGACAATCCCTTCTTCGAGCAGATCAATCTGGGTTGCCAGAAGTGGATGGCCGAGAATGCGAATTCGGACTATGAGTGCATCTACACGGGTCCGGCGTCGAGCACCGACGAGGCCGGTGAAGTACAGATCGTCGACGACCTTCTGACCCGCGGCGTGGCGGCGATTGCCATTTCGCCGTCGAACGCCCCGGCGATGGCCAACCGGATCCGCCAGATCAAACCGACGATCCCGGTCATGACCATCGACGCCGATTTTCTCGAAAAGGACCGGGATCTGCGCGCAACCTATCTGGGCACCGATAATTACCTGATGGGCGTCAATATGGCCGAGCAGGCGGCGCTGTTGAAACCCGAGGGCGGGACGGTCTGCCTGCAACTGGGCAACGTCGCGGCGGATAACATCAACGCCCGGGCCCAGGGCTTCCGCGATACGGCATCCGGCGAGAAGGGCATCGAGCGCCTGACCGGCCAGAACGGCTGGACCGAGATCGAGGGCTGCCCGGTCTACACCAACGACCAGGCCGACCTGGCCAACCAGCAGATGGCCGACACCTTCATCGCCAATTCCGATCTGGATGCCTTCATTCTGATCGGCGGCTGGGCGCAGTTCGCGCCGCAGGCCTATTCCCAGGTCACCGATCAGGTCATGGACAAGCTGAAAAGCAAGGAACTGATCATCATCGCCGGCGACACCCTGCCGCCGCAGACGCAGGCCTTCCGCGACGGCCGCAGCCACGCCCAGGTCGGGCAGCGGCCCTTCGAGATGGGCTACAAGGCACCCGACGTGATGATCCAGCTGATCAACCGCGACGCGGTGGAGGATCCGCTCTATACCGGACTGGACATCTGTAATGCCGACGATCCGGGTTTCTGCGCAAAGAACTGAGCCTGGTCAGGCCGTATCAATCAGAGAAGACTTCAGGGGTGCCGTCCGGCACCCCCTTTTTTTTGGGAGGGGGAGAGGGATACGTCAGAGGCGGGGACTGGTCGGCTTTAATCTTCCAGCGACCTGGCGGCGCGCTGGCGCTCCCGATAGCGGGTGAACTGCTGGTCGGCGAGGACGCCGCCGAGGATCACCGTGCCCATCACCGCGAAGTTGAGCGAGGATGGAATGCCCAGCAGGTTGACCAGGTTCTGGAGCACCTGCAGCAGGATCACGCCGAGCACCACGCCGACCACCGAGCCTTCGCCGCCGCGCAGGGAGAAGCCGCCCAGCACCGCCGCCGCGATGCCGTAGAGTTCGTAGAAATTTCCGTGGGACGACGGCGAGATCGAGCGGGTGTACATGGCGAAGAACACCGCCGAGACCGCGGTCAGCGCGGCGCAGATCACGTAGGCGGCGACGATGGTGCGGCCGGTGCGGATGCCGGAGTAGCGCGCGGCCTCCTCGTTCTTGCCAACCGCGAAGAGATGCCGCCCGAAGACCGAACGGTGCAGCACGACCCACGCGATCGCCGCAATCACCGCAAAGGCGACGATACTGTGCGGTACGCCGAAGCTCCGTCCGGCGACGATCCACTCCAGATCGGGGAAGGTCTGGCCGAAGGTGAAGCCCGCCGTGGCGTCCTTGGTGTAAAAGCGCGCGATGCCCCGGTAAATCAACAGGCCACAGAGGGTGACGACGAAAGGCTGAAGCTTCATCCGGGTGACGAGAAAACCGTGGATCGCCCCGAAGACGCTGCCGAAGAGAATCACGATGATCACCGCGAGCGTCCAGTGGACGCCGTGGTTCACCACCAGGTCGACGAAGATCACCCCCAGCAGGGCAATCATCGAGCCCACCGACAGCTCGATCCCGCCGGTGACGATGACGAAGGCCTCGGCAATCGAGAAGAGGCCGAAGAGGCCGACAAGGTTGGCGGTGTTGGCGAGGTTGATCGGGGAGAGAAAGCGCGGGTTGATCAGGGCCACCACGAATCCCACCACCAGAATCAGGACCAGCAGCCCGATGTCTTTTTTCTGCATTTTCGTCCCCTGCTCCCCGACCCCTGACGGTCCGTTTCTTCGGACCTACCCCACGGCCAGCGCAATCACGTTCTGCTCGGAAAAATCCCGGCGCTCCAGTATTCCCGTGATCGCGCCCCGGCACATCACGGCGATGCGGTCGGAGACGCCGATCACCTCTTCCATGTCGCTCGAGATCATCAGGATCGCCACGCCTTCGTCGGCCAGTTCGCGCATGATCCGATAGATCTCGGCCTTGGCGCCGACGTCGATCCCGCGCGTCGGCTCGTCGAAGATCATCACCCGGGGGCGCATGGACAGCCATTTTGCCAGCACGACCTTCTGCTGGTTGCCGCCGGAAAGTTCCGCCGCCACCTGACGGCCGCCGGTGGTTCTGATCGCCAGACGTCCGCACTGTTCCTCTGCCTTTGCCCGTTCGCGCCCCGCGGCCAGCAGCCCCCGCGCGCTGACGCCCGAAAGGTCGGCCAGAGAGATGTTCTGGGGGATCGAAAAATCGAGAATCAGCCCGCAGCCCTTGCGGTCCTCGGGTACCAGATAGAGCCCGGCGGCGATGGAGTCGAAAGGCCCGTGCCTTTCCAGCACCCGGCTCTCCAGTTTGAGCGCGCCACTGTCCGGAGGATCGACCCCGAAGATGGCGCGGGCCAGTTCCGTGCGGCCCGCGCCGACCAGTCCGGCCAGCCCGAGGATCTCGCCCGCGTGAATATTCAGATCGACCGCAACGGCTGGATTGGCGGCGGTGCGCAGGCCGCGGATCTGCAGGCTTGCAGCACCGGGCGCGTGATCGTGCGGCGCACCGGCAGCCATGATGTCGCGCCCGATCATCAGCCGGATCATGGCGTCGTGATCGATCTCGTCCTTCGCCAGTTGCCCGGCAACCCGGCCGTCGCGCAGCACCACGACCCGGTCGGCGCAGCACTGAACCTCGCTGAGCCGGTGGGAGATGAACAGCACGCTGATACCGTTGGCCTTCAGTTCGCCGATCACCGCCAGCAGCCGGTTGGTCTCGGTCAGGGTCAGGCTCGAGGTTGGCTCGTCCATGATCACCAGACGGGCATTCATGGACAGGGCCTTGACGATTTCCAGCAGCTGCTGTTCGGCGAGGGAGAGGCTGGCGACCGGTGTGTCGGGTGTGAAGCGGGCGCCGACCCGATCCAGAATCGGCTGCACCGCCCGCGCCATGGCGTCCCGGTCTATGAGTTTCAGCCGGCGGCCCAGCCATTTTCCGGGCCAGCCACCGGTGATCTCGCGGCCGAGCAGAACGTTGGCGGCGACATCCAGATTGTCGAAGGCGGTCAGTTCCTGATGCACGAAGGCGATTCCGGCGTCGAAGGACTGCTGGACGGAAAGCTGCCCGAAGCTCTGGCCGTCGATTTCGATGGCCCCTCGGGTGGGGGCGATCACCCCGCCCAGGACTTTCATCAGGGTCGATTTCCCGGCGCCGTTTTCGCCGATCAGGCCGACGACCTCGCCCGCGCCGATGTCGAGCGAAACATCGTCCAGCGCCCTGACGCCGGGATAGACCCTGGTGATGCCCCGCAGACTTAAAAAGGCGTCCCGGGGAAACGCCGCGAAGGCCGGGGATAAGGTATCGCCGTCGCTTCCGGAAGGGGCGGGCCGCAGCAGAGAAGGGCGGGCGGGCGTCATGCCGTGTCCGCCAACTTTGCCGCAGCCCTTACGGTCCTCGGGCGACGCCTGCCGTCAGCCGGCGAAATGTCCAACGTCCCTGCCGTCAACCGGACCGTCCTCACTTCCAGGTTTTCAATTGCCACGCCTGCGGCGGCGCGTCAGTTGCCGATCCGGGTTTTCAGTTCCTTTTCGAAGGCATCGACATTGCTCTGGTCGATGACCTTGGTGGGGACGATGATCAGCTTGTCTTCCGGGATGCCTGATTTGTCGCCTTCCAGATAGGCCGCCATCAGCTTCATGCCCTGGTAACCCCACTGGTACGGGTCCTGCACCACGGTGGCGGCGAAGGTGCCTTCGCGGACCGCGCCCAGGGTGATCGGGTCTTCGTCGAAGGCGATGACCTTGATCTTGCCGAGATTGCCGGAGGCCTGCAGGGCTTCGTAGATCTTGGGCGGATTGTAGGAGTAGAAGCCGACCATGCAGTTGATCTCCGGGTTGCCTGCCAGCACGTCGTCGACATTGCTGCGCGCCCGGGCGAAATCGACATCGTCGCCGCGCACGTCGACCAGTTCGATGCCGGAACCCTCGATCGCCTGACGGAAGCCGGCGATACGCTCGACCGCGTTGTCGGCACCCAGAAAGCCGACAAAGCCCATGCAGCTCCCGCCGTCGGGCAGCGCCTTGAGCGCGATTTCCCCCGCCTGCACCCCGGCGTCGGTGTTGGAGGAGCCCAGGTAGGCGATGCGGTCGCTGTCCGGCGCATCGCTGTCGGTGGTAAAGAGCGGGATCTCACTGGCGATACGGTTGAAGGCCTCGGTAGAGGTCTTGGGATCCACCGAGGAAATCATGATGGCGTCGGTCCCGGCGGCCAGAAGATCGTCCATCAGGGCATTCTGCAGTGCGGCGGTGCCCTGCGCCGGATAGCGGAACTGGGTTTCGTAGCCCGGCAGTTCCTTCTGCGCCGCGTTCACCCCGGCCTCGGCCAGCTTCCAGAAATCAGAAGCGGCGTTGACGACAAAGGCCAGTGCCGGTTTATCCTGTGCAACTGCGCCGTTGGCGGCGGTGAAGGCGCTCAGCAAAGCGGCGCCGACAAGCAGTCCTGTTCTCATGATTTTCCTCCCTTTGAAGCGGTTATCCCTGTTATGCGCCTCTTTATCCGGGCCTTTCCGTTGATAGGATAAAGCACCTATAGGCTGTTCAGGGGGTTGTTAACGCACGTGATTAATATGACCGGTTTATCATTCGCGTGCATTAAAATTTTGTGGGGAGGGCACGGTGCCCGGTGCATCTGGATGGAGTTGCGACCTTCCGGTTCGGGCGCCCATGGCACATCCCGGCCTTCCGGGGTTCAGGTTTGAGAGACGGCTTCTGTCGCTCCGTCGGCTTGGTGCCCACAGCTCCGCAGGGGGTGTTGCGGATTGCCGGACAGAGACAGCGCGAACTTGAGGCCGGTCAACCCGCTTTCCCGGCCGGCTTGCGCATTCTTCTGCTCGCGGTTTGTTTCTCGGGGATTTGCTTCTCGGGGTTTTGTCTCGCCGGGCTTTGTCTCCCTGGGCTTTGTCTCCCTGGGCTTTGTTTCTTCGCGGCGGCGGCCGGTTTTTCGCGGATGCGCAGGGTGCCGCCGTCCTGGCGGTCGATCTCGAAGGCCTTGGTGGCGCGCAGGAGGTCGCTCAGTTTGTGGAACCCGTAGGTGCGTGGGTCGAAGTCGGAGGCGAGGTTGGCAAGATGATTGCCGACGGCGCGTAAAGGCACCCAGCCGTCCTCGCTCTCCATCTGGGCGATGACCTTTCTGACGATGGGCGCTGCGGCGCTGGAGGACTGCATCGGCTTGATGGCCGGCGCCGCGTCGCTGGTGCCGGCCACGGCGGCCGGCAGCAGGTTCTCGGTATAGACGAAGCGGCGGCAGGCCTGGCGAAAGCTCTCGGGGGTCTTGCGTTCCCCGAAGCCGAATACATCGACGCCCTGTTCGCGAATGCGGGCGGCCAGCCGGGTAAAGTCGCTGTCGGACGACACCAGGCAGAAGCCGTCGAAGCGCCCGCTGTGCAGAAGATCCATCGCATCGATCACCAGAGTGATGTCGGAGGCGTTCTTTCCGGAGGTGTAGGCGAACTGCTGCTGCGGAATGATCGCATGCTTGGCGAGAACGTCGGCCCAGCCTTTCGAGCGTGAGCTGGAAAAGTCGCCGTAGATGCGCCGTACGCTGGCCTCGCCGATCTTCGCGATTTCCTCGAAGAGTCCATCGGCGATCCTGGCCGAGGCATTGTCGGCGTCGATCAGGATGGCGAGACGGGGAGAGCGTGTTTCGGAGGGCATGAGATCGGTTCTCCAGATGTCTGGTCGTTCAGCCGGGCCAAGGGTGCCGGGTTGTGAAGGCCCGCAGGTAGAAGGTCTGCAGGTAGCAGGTAGAAGGTCTGCAGGTAGAGTGGTGCAGGACGCGGTTCAAGCCAAGCCCGTTTTGCGCGCCGCGCAGGTGCCGTCGTTCCCGATCGCGCGAGTCCCGCAAGAAAAGAAACGCGTCTTCTTAGGCTTCATTGCGTGGTTCTGTCCGTATTGTGAAAGACGTCAGCCTGCGCTGGGCGGACCGTGGCGCCGGATTGGAGGCTTGAGGGTCAGGGATGGGCGAGCGCGTCGGCATAGCCTTTGATCGCCCGTTCGGCACGAGGTTGTCACCCATGTCATAGGTACGATCTGTTACCCCTGTCTCCGGGCCGTACTTCTGCGTGTTGGCGGGCCGTGCGGGAACCCGATGGGGACTTATGTCTATGCTATAGCCCTTTAACTCTCTCCCGGACAGAGCACGTTGTCAGCGCGCCTTCCTCACTGTTTTCTTTTGCTTCGGGTCATAGAGCCCGCCACCCAGATGCACGTGCCCCCATCCCATAATTTGCAGCAATAGGGGTTCGAGGCTTCTTCCCTTATCGGTCAGATCATACTTGTAGCGCACTGGGCGGTCCTGATAGGCCTCTCGCCGCACAAGCCCCCACCGCATCAGACGCTTAAGCCGCTGCGACAGCAGGTTGGCGGGCATCCGTTCCTCGCTGTTCTGCAGTTCCTGAAACGTATGTTTGCCATGCCACATGAGGTCGCGCACCACCAGCATTGTCCATTTGTCTCCCAGAACCTCCAGCGTGCGCGCAATCGAACAGCGGGAACGGAAGTTGTGTTGCGGCTGGGTCATCAAGAGTCTCCGTGGATCGGTTTTCATCTGATTACATGAGTGACTTTAAAAATGGAAGCTTGACTCGGTCAGTGACTTTAAATACGAGAGTCACCCATCAAGCCCACAAACGGAAAGGCCTGGCAATGGCTGCGATCGGGAATACACCTTTGTTCAAACTGAGCCGCCTGACTGGTCCGGGCAGTGCGGATATCTATGTAAAATGGGAAGGCGCGAATCCCTCCGGCAGCATGAAGGATCGCATGGCCCTGTCGATGATCGAGGGTGCAGAGCGTCGGGGTGAATTGAAACCGGGCGGACGCGTGGTGGAATACACCGGCGGCAGCACCGGAAGCTCTCTGGCCATGATCTGCGCCACCCGTGGGTATCGCGCCTGTTTCGTGTCCTCAAACGGGTTTTCCGAAGAAAAGCTCCAGACCATGCGGGCCTTCGGAGCCGAGGTTGAAATTGTCCATGCCGAAGGCGGGGTCCTCTCGGCGGATGTCATCGACCGCATGATCAAACGCGTGAAAGAGCTGGTGAAGGACCCTGGCACTTTCTGGCCGGATCAAGTGAACAATATGGACAACAAGCGCGGCTATCACGGGATGGGGCGCGAAATCCTCGCCGATATCGATGGCCCGATCGATGAATTCGTGATGGCGGTGGGCGGTGGCGGCTGCATTTCGGGTAATGCCGAAATTCTGAAAGAACATAACCCCGGCACGCGCATCATAGGCATCGAACCCTACGACGTGCGCAATATCTCCGGCGGCGATACGAGCGGCAAGCACCGGCTTGAAGGGATCGGTCTCTCCTTTCTGCCCGCCATCCTGCGTCGTGACCTGATTGACGAGGTGGCGCCCGTGAAAGACGAAGACGCCTATGCCGGCGCGCGTATGCTGGCGCAAAAGGAAGGGATCCTGGGCGGCATCACCTCCGGCGCAAACATCTGGGTCGCACTTCAGCGCGCCAAAATGCTTGGACCGGGGAAGAAAGTCGTGACCGTGATCATCGATACGGGACTGCGTTACCTGAGTGGCGATTTGTACCGGTAGCGGTTCGGGGCATCGGACAAAAGTACGGTGGGCGCCGAAATCCGCCAAGCCGAAGGTACATCCGCCCTTG
>Ga0214472_10000795_pt1 | contig 37845 bp, 27 predicted proteins | sample RVTome_6_FD_207662 | JGI IMG/M metagenome (GOLD analysis project Ga0214472, IMG submission 207662) | Soil microbial communities from uranium-contaminated site in the Upper Colorado River Basin, Wyoming, United States - RVT140D175 | ecosystem: Environmental > Terrestrial > Soil > Contaminated >...
TTATGGATAGCTCAACCTCAGCATATCGTGTGATCGGACACAAAATCCCCAAAGTCGATGCCCTGGCCAAAGTGACCGGGCGCGCCCAATTCGGTGCGGATGTGGCGCTTCCTCACATGCTCACTGGCAAGGTGCTGCGCAGCCCGCACGCCCATGCCCGCATTCTGCACATCGATACTCGCGAGGCGGAAGCCCTGTCAGGCGTGGCCGCGGTCATCACGCGGGAGGACTTTCCCGAAGTCGTGATAGGGGCGCCCCACGCCTATGCCACGGCTACCGCTCATGACCGCTATCTGAGCAGTGAAATCATGGCCCGTGACAAAGTCCTTTACCACGGCCACGCGGTGGCCGCGGTGGCTGCGGAGTCGGAAGCCATTGCCGAGGCGGCCCTAGGACTGATTCGGATCGAGTATGAGGTGTTGCCCCACGTGCTGGATGCGGTCGAGGCCATGCAGCCGGAAGCGGTGCGGCTCCACGCCGATCTCTATACCCAAACCGCCAGCGGCCGCGAGACCACACCTAGCAATATGGCCGAGCATCTGGAAATGGGGCGCGGGGATGTGACCCATGGATTTGAGGAGGCAGAGGTCATCCTCGAACGAACGTTTCGCACGCAAGTCGTGCATCAGGGGTATATCGAGCCGGACTCGGAAGCGGCGGCAGCGCAAGAAGACGGCAGTGTGGTGGTGTGGGCCAATACCCAAACCACCTTTGGCCAGCGCCATGACTTAGCCATGATATTGGACATCCCCCTGAGTCGAATCCGGGTGGTGCCAACCGAGGTTGGCGGGGCGTTTGGGGGCAAGGAATCCGTGCGGGTATCCGCCCTTTGCGTGGCCCTATCGCGCCAGGCTCATCTGCCGGTGCGCATCACCTTCAGCCGCGAAGAGGTGATGCGCGCCACCGGCCCCAGCTGTGCCACCGTATCGACGGTCAAAATCGGGGCGCGCCGCGATGGGACGATCACCGCTATCCAAGCCCATCTGGTCTACGACGCCGGCGCCTATCCGGGGGCCCCGCTGCGCTCTGCCATTCGTCGGGTGTACTCCCATTACCGCACGCCGAATCTCAAAATCGATGCCTATGACGTGGTCACCAACAAGCCCAAAGTGGCAGCGTATCGCGCTCCGGGGGCGACGCCGACATGCTTTGCGTTGGAATCCCTGATCGATGAAGTCGCAGACGCCGTGCAGATGGACCCCCTGGCCTTCCGTCTGCAAAATGTCTCCCGCGATGGGGATCTCATGCCGGACAATGTGATTCTGCCAGACGTCAGCTTTGTGGAAATTTTGGAGCGCATTCGGCAACACCCTTGCTGGACCACCCCCCTCACCAGCCCGCATCAGGGGCGCGGTCTGGCGCTGGGCATGTGGACCATGCCGGGCGGCACAACAAGCTGTCACATCACCCTCAGTGCCGATGGGTCGGTGACCCTCGTCTTGGGAACAGTCGATCTCTCTGCCACCCGCACCACCCTGGCCATGGTCGCCGCCGAAGCCCTGGGGCTGGACATGGAAGACGTGCGTGTGGTGGTGGGCGACACGGATATGGTGTCGTATTGCGATGCCAGCGCCGGTGATCGGGTGACATATATTACCAGCAAAGCGATTTATCAGGCAGCTCAGGCGCTTCTGGAGCGGTTAAAAGAGCGGGTGGCCAACGAATTCGATGTGCAACCTCAAGGGGTGCAGTACGACCGCAAGCGGTTTTGGGTGGCAGCGGAGCCGGTGAAATCGATCACGTTAGCCGAGCTGGCCCTGCGCACCGTACGTGGTGAGGCAGCGGTGATGGGTTACGCCAGCCACAATGAATCGTGGCACACGGCAGCGATTGCGCCCAATGCCGCAGCACATGTGGCGGATGTCGAAGTGGACCCCGAGACCGGCGAGGTAACACTCATCAACTACACGGTGTTTCAGGACGTTGGCTTCTGCCTCAATCCCGATCAAGTGGCGGGTCAATTACAGGGCGGCGCCACTCAGGGCATCGGCTGGGCGCTGTCCGAGGGCTATCTGTTTGACGGCAGCGGGGTCGTGCGCAACGCCAATCTGCTGGACTACCGCCTCCCCTCGGCAGTCGATGTGCCCCTGATTGGCACCGAGATCGTCGAAGTGCTGTCCGCGGATCATCCCTATGGTATCAGAGCCGTCGGGCAAGTGCCGATCGTGCCACCAGCGGCGGCGATTGCCAATGCCATCAGCCGGGCCGCAGGGATTCGGCCGGATGAGCTGCCGATGACGCCGGAGCGCCTTTATTTGGCCATGTCAAAATCAGACTTTACTTCTTGATGAGGAGTGTGAGACCATTGGAGTCGGTGAGGTTTCCACCCCTATTTTGTCCCCTATTCTGGCATAGGCTGCGTTATCCACCTAGCGCTGGTGCTTAGCGCCTCGATCTTTTCATAGCCAGCACTTGTCCAGCACTTGGAGCGATTTGTGGAACGTTCGACCCGGCCTAACAAAAACAAGGCGAGCGCCATTCATCCGGGTGATTTTTTAGCTGGCTTGAGCGTGGCCATGCTCGCCATTCCACAGGCCATGGCCTACGCCGATCTGGCGGGCATGCCGGCCTATACCGGTCTCTATGTCGCGGCGATTCCACCGATTGCCGCGGCCTACTTCGCGTCCTCGCCCTATCTGCAAACCGGTCCGGTGGCCCTCACTGCCCTGTTGACCTTTGCCGTGCTCAGTCAGCTCGCCGCCCCTGGGAGCCCTGAATATATTGGCCTCGCCGCTCTACTCGCCCTCATGGTTGGCGTGGCTCGACTCGCCGTGGGGTTGCTGCGCCTGGGCTCAGTGGCGTACTTGATGTCACAGCCAATGTTAATTGGCTTCACATCTGCTGGGGCAATTCTGATTTGTCTCTCGCAACTCCCGACGGCACTCGGTGTGCAGCCTCCCATGGCGAATGTATTGCCGCGCACCTGGTGGACGCTCATGCATCCGCCGCTCTGGGAATGGGGTTCGCTGACGTTATCGATGCTAACGATTATCTTGGTCCAGGTGGGACGCCGCTTGCACCCGCTGTTTCCTGGCGTGCTCGTCGCCGTGGGCATTGGCGTGGCCTACAGTCACTGGTGGGGCTATGGTGGCCCCATCTTGGGCGACGTGCCCACCGGCTTCCCCAGTCTACACTGGGACTTTCCCTGGACTTCCCTGCCCTCCTTGCTCATCGGTTGCGGCGTCATCGCCATTTTGGGGTTTGCGGAACCCGCCTCGATTGCCCGTACGTATGCGACCCAAGACCGTATCCCGTGGGATGCCAATCAAGAATTTATCGGGCAAGGCGTGGCTAATTTGGCCGCGGCATTCGCTGGGGGCTTTCCGGTCGGCGGCTCCTTTGCCCGCAGTGCCGCTAATCGCTTGGCCGGAGCCAAGACCCGCTGGAGCGGGGCGATCACGGGCTTGGTCGTGCTGTGCTTTTTGCCTTTTACTGTCGTCTTACACGACCTGCCCCGGGCCGTGTTGGGCGCCATTGTCATCTCGACAGTGATCAACTTAATACAGACAAGGCAACTGCTCGGACTGTTCAAGTATTCACGGCCTCAGGCCGCCATCGGCTTGTTGACCTTTTTGCTCACCCTCGCCCTCGCGCCACGTCTTGAAATTGCTGTCATCATTGGCGTGGCCCTAGCCGTGGCCCATCACCTGCGGCGAGAACAGAGGCTAGTCTTTGAACACTGGACGGATACCTCTGGCCTGCATTTTAAACCGCAAGGGGTGCTCTGGTTCGGCTCTGCCTACTCGGTTGAAGCGGAGTTTACTAAACTGTTGGCGAAATACCCTGAGTGTACGGACGTCAAACTGCATTTGGGGGGGCTCGGGCGCATTGACTTAAGTGCGGCGATCATGTTTAAACAGCTCATGGAAGATGCCAAAGCGGCGGGCACGAAAGTCGAGCTTCTCAATGTCCCGCCCATGGCAAAAAGCTGGGTCGAGCGGGTTTGGCAGGAGGAGCCGGAGACTTAGGAAAACGTATGAATGAGAATGATGGTGTTGAATGGAACCCCTGGTCAACCTAATAGAGACCGAGATATTACCGCGTTTCTCGAATGCCTTTAAAGCATTAGGGCATCCGGCACGTCTGCAAATTTTCTTTTTTCTCGTCACTAAAGGTGCAGAGGGCGGCAATGTCAGTGAGATTAAAGCTCATGTCGGCATTCCCGACTCCACCCTGTCGCATCACCTCGAGACCCTGCGGCATGCCCAGTTACTCCATCGTGATAAGCAACAACAGTGGATTTATTATCGTGTGAATGCCGCCATGACCTGCGATCTCGTACGGCTGCTCACCGCTTGTTGTTAAGCGTCATTATTGCTGGGCGGGGTCGATTTTACTCGCATCGATGCCCAACCGTGCAATCGCTTCTTCCACTTGCTCGAATTTGATCTTCTGGTCCTGGGCCAGAGCATACATGGCAGCGACCGTGATGTGCGCGGGGTCAATCTCAAAATAGGCCCGCAACTCGGGACGCGCTTCGCTCAAGCCATACCCATCCGTCCCAAGCACGAGGTAGCGGCCCGGCATCCACGGGGCAATCAGATTCGGCAGCGCTTTCATATAATCCGAGACCGCGACAAATACGCCGTCCTCTCCGTCCAAACACCGCTGCAAGTAGGGGACACGCGGCTCAGCAGTCGGATGCAGCCGATTCCACCGCTCACAGGCCATGGCATCGCGATACAGCTCGTTGTAACTCGTGGCGCTCCACACATCCGCCGCAATCTCGTATGCCGCTAAACAGGCTTGGGCGTGCAGCGCTTGTTGTAAGACCGAGCCGCTGCCAAACAGATGCACTTTGGACTCCGCCTGCTCGAGCTCGCTGCGCCGATAGCAGTACAACCCGTGCAGCACCCCGACTTCGACTGCTTCAGGCGCCTCGACCGCAGGCATGGGATAATTTTCGTTGTAGATGGTGAGGTAATAAAAGATCTGCTCCTGCTCCTGATACATGCGGCGAATGCCGTCGCGCACGATGATCGCGAGTTCGTAGGCAAAGGCGGGATCGTAGCTTTTGAGACTCGGCACGGTATTCGCCACCACCTGGGAATGCCCATCCTGGTGCTGCAACCCCTCGCCATTCAGGGTGGTGCGTCCAGCGGTGCCGCCGAGCAAAAAGCCTCGGCACATCATATCGCCACAGGCCCAGATCATATCCCCCACCCGCTGAAATCCAAAAATGGAATAGAACATATAAAACGGGATGGTGGGCACGCCGTGCACCGCATACGCTGTGCCGGCTGCCAAAAACGAAGCCATAGCGCCTGTCTCGCAAATTCCCTCTTGCAAAATCTGACCGTCTGCAGCCTCGCGGTACGGTAGCAAACTGCCGCCATCCACTGGCGTGTAGTGCTGGCCTGCGGGCGAATAAATCCCCGCTTCCCGAAACAGGCCGTCCAGGCCAAAGGTGCGCGCTTCATCCGGTACAATGGGCACAATATAGCGGCCGATATCGGGATCTTTCATCAACGCCGACAGCATGCGGACCACTGCCATGGTGGTCGACACCGGCCGCTCCGAGCCTTTGAAGAATTCTGCAAAGGCGCTCAGGGGCGGCGGCGTTAGGACGTCGCAGTGGACGGTGCGCGTGGGCAAATAGCCTCCCAGGTTCTCTCGGTGCGCCACCAGGTACGCCATTTCCGGGCTGTCGTCTGCGGGGCGATAGAACTCAGCCGCCTCAAGCGCGGCGGGGTCCAGCGGGATGTTACACGCCCGGGCCAATTCGAGACGCTCTCCACTCGAGAGCTGTTTTTTCTGGTGTGCGGTGTTGCGCCCCTGCCCTTTGACGAGCCCGTACCCTTTGACCGATTTGATCAAAATGACGGTCGGGCGCCCCTTCGCCTGCAGTGCCTTGTGGTAGGCCGCGTTGATCTTTTTGTGATCTTGACCGCCCCGTTTAATCAGGCGTACCTCTTCATCAGTCAGGGTGTTCATCAACGCCTTGAGTTCGGGATTGTTTTCTACCCACAGCTCACGCTGCACCTTCCCAGGCGAGACGGACAAATACTGGTAGTCGCCGTCCACCGCCTCTTCCATGCGCTTTTGCAACACGCCGCGATGGTCGCGGGCCAATAAACTATCCCAGCCACTGCCCCAGATGACTTTGATGACGTTCCAATCCGCGCCGCGAAAACTGCGCTCCAGCTCTTGAATAATTTTGCCGTTGCCGCGCACCGGGCCATCGAGGCGCTGCAGATTGCAATTCACCACCAAGATGAGGTTGTCGAGGGCTTCCCGAGCCGCGATATTAATGGTGCCGAGCACTTCGGGCTCGTCCGATTCCCCATCCCCGATAAAACACCAGACCTTGCCGCCATTGCGAGGTTTGAGGCCCCGGTTTTCTAAGTATTTCACAAAGCGGGCTTGATAGATCGCGGTGGGTGTGGACAACCCCATGGAGGCACACGGAACCTGCCAAAAATTGGGCATGTGGCGGGGATGCGGATAGGAGCTCAAACCGCCTTCCGGCGCCAATTGGCGCCGGAAGTTGTCGAGCTGTTGCCGACTCAAACGGCCTTCCAAAAACGCTCTGGCATACAGCCCTGGGGCGGCGTGTGGCTGGGCGATCAGCAAATCCCCCCCGTAGATGTCGGAGCGGTTGCGGAAATAATGGTGAAACCCGACTTCCATCATGGTCGCGGCCGAGGTATAGGTAGCGATATGGCCACCGACCCCAGTTCCCTGATCCGTGGCGCGTACCACCATGGCCGCGGCATTCCAGCGAATCAGCTTTTCAATGTTTTCTTCCAGATCGATATTGCCGGGATAAAGCGGCTCTTCAGCCGGCGAGATGGTGTTGCGGTACGGCGTGTTCAGGGTCGCTTCATTCAGCGAGATATCCCGCGCGAGCATGTGATTTTGCAAGGTGCGCAGGATGTCTTTAACCCCCGCTTCGCCGTAGTGCCTGTGGATATAATCGATGGACTCCAGCCAATCTTGGCGTTCAATGTCCCAGTCATCGCCGGCTTGAGACTGCGGTGTAAGGGTATTCACGTGTGCTCTCCTCCAAAACCATTCTCCATATTGAACGCAGGGTAGCCTACAGGAGCCTGATAGACGACTTCTACATCAAAACGGGCCAGTCACCATGAGAGTCGCCGAGTCGCCGACCTGGGGCATCAATCCGCAAATTGAATCTCCCCACGAGCTCGCAGTTCAAGCGGGAGAATGGCATGATAGAGGAAGGTATGAAGCGGTGTGGGCACCTGCACTTGCTGCCCGAGCCGTACCAAGGCCCCGGCCTGGGCATCGACCTCGGAGGGACGCCCGGCCATCACATCGCGTTGTAGCGACGTGGTCGCCTGAGGCGGCAACGACTCTAGCAGCTCCATGTTGCGCTGCAACATGTCGTCCGAGAGCGGCACGTTGTGAGCGCGGGCGACCGCGATCACTTCCCGACCCGCCTGATCGATCATGTCTCGCATTTCTGGCAAACGGCGCAACACCCCTGCCGGCGCCCGAGTCACCGCACCGATAATGCCCCAACGCAACACCAAAAACTTTTCCCACAGCGGCACGTTGATATCCGGTGCGACCTGGGCCGCGATCCCCGCCGCTTCCAGGCATTGCCGAATCCTCTCGGTACGCGGCCGCGCCATCCGGTCGCGCTCCCCGATCGTCACCGCGGGCTCAATGCCGATGTGCTCAATACAGCCGGGGGCCTCAATATAGCTATAGATGGCGCAGGTCCCACCCAGCACCGCCGCCTCGCCCAGGGCGTCAGCGAGCTGGGAGGCCGCTTCCAGACCGTTTTGTAGGGGTAGTACCACCGTCTCCGGCCCCATGAGCGGCCGCATGGCGGCGGCCACGTCGGGAATCTGCCAGGCTTTCACAGCCACCAAAAGCAAGTCGGGCCGACCGGCCTGCGCCGGATCGTCGGTCGCTTCGACCGGGGAGACGGTGAAATCGCCCTGGATGCTCTTGACGCGCAACCCCTGTTCACGCAGCGCTTGCAGGTGAGCCCCGCGGGCGATAAACACCACCTCGTTGCCGGCCAGCGCCAGACGTCCGCCAAAATAACCACCGACCCCACCGGCCCCAAACACGGCAACCCGCATCGCCTCTCTCCCCTTGGCTTAATCCGCGCTCGCCGGCGCCGCGGTTGCCGCAGAACTCGATGCCACGGCATCGGCAAACGGCTCATTCGTCGATGGGTTCACTTCAAACGGCCCTTTGAGATCAAGTTCTTTGCCCATTTCACGCACCGCCGGGATGACTTCTTCACCCATCAGACGCAGGCTGCGCATCTGGTCTTCGTGCGTCATCGCCCCATCGCCGTCCCAGAAAAAGATGCTACCGGGGCGCAAGTATTCGAGGACGTGTCGAATCTTCGGCAGCACGGTTTTGGGCGTGCCGGAAATGATGGTGTAGTCGTTGACCTGTTCTTCGTACGGGCGCCGGTTGGTCCCCAAGCGACCCAAGGGGCCAAAGGCCGAGGCGGCCAGCCGTTTAGACCGTCGGGACGTGTGGCCCGGCAGACTCATAATGGCGGGGTTGACCTGCCCCTCATTGCCCGACAAGAACGGATTGCTCACGCCGGAGAGATACTTGCGGCCCACTTCATCAGCGAGTTCCTCGGTCTCATCCACATGCACTTTGAACAAGTACGACACGTTCTGCGTGCCGGACGTGTAACCCTCTTCCTCAGCCGTCTTATGATAGAGATCAAAGGCGTCCTTGGTCGGCCCCAATTTAGTGGCCAACAGGACTAAGGGATAGCGGTGGCGAGCCGTCCACTCCACCGTTTCCACACTCACCGTCGACGGGATCCAAATTTGCGGATGCGGGGTCTGATAGGGTCGGCACCACGGGTTGACGTAGCGGTAATGGTAGTGCTTGCCCTCCCAGCGGAACGGTCCCGGTTGCGTCCACGTCTTGATGACAAAATCGTGTGCTTCCTCAAAGCGTTCCCGGTTGTAGTGCGGCGGTGCATTGTGGGCGACACTCTCGCGCCCCCCCCCCCGCACAAAGCCCGATACCAATCGACCGTACGAAATCATGTCGATCATGGCGAGTTGCTCGGCGAGCCAGAGCGGGTCTTCCCAGATCGGTAAAATATTGCCCAGAATGACGATTTTAGCGCGGTGCGTCACGCGAGCCAAAATCGCAGCCCCTACGTTAGTCACGCCCTGCATACAGAACGGTGTGCTGTGGTGCTCATTCAGCATCAAGCCGTCAAAGCCCATTTCTTCAGCATAAATTTTTTCATCGATATAGCGGTTGTAGAGCTTGGCCCCAGCGGCCGGGTTGTACAGCTCATTGCTAATGCCCAAATCCAAACTCTGATTGCCCATCAGGCCAGTGCTATCGTCCTGCCAGGGCTGCTCCGTAAAATGGCCAATAAACATCCTGATACCCCTTTATATATATAAATGGCAAAGACTACCACATGGGGAGGCTTTCATCTCATGCGCCAAAAAAATCATGCACCCAAAAACGCCTCGACATGCTGCACAAACGCCTCGGTCTGCTCAATCGCCGGGTGATGCCCGCACTGATCGAGGACCACCCATTGGGAGCCCGGAATCGCTTGGTGGTAAGCTTCGCCCGCACTCGACGGCACAATCGCATCTTCCCGCCCCCAGACGACCAGGGTCGGCAGGCGTTTGAGCCGGTGCAGCAACGGCGCCAACCCAGGATAATGCATGTAGGGACGCCAGGTCAAACGGCTCGCCTCTTCACGGGCACACTCCCACTGCTCCAACTGCTCCGGGCTCGGATCACTACCAAAGAGGTCTTGATACGAGGCCGAATGACCCGAGTCGTAAAAACTCTTGGCAATATAGTCCTTGGCCACGACCATGAACATGTCAAAAATCTCACCCGTGGGCGGCTTAATCCCCGGCGCCCCAGCCACGATCAGCTTGGCAAACTGCTGCGGGCACATCACCGCCATTTCAGCCGCGAGCCAGCCACCCAGTCCATAGCCCAGCACCGGCATTGGCCCCCAGCCCAAGTCGTCGAGGGCTTCGAGATACCAGCCGGCCATATCGCGCATGGTCATCACCCAATCGATACGATCGGTATAGCCAAATCCCGGATGGCAGGGCAAATACAGCGTGTGGTTCTGAGCCAAGGCCTCGTGAAACGGCAGCCAGCCCGGATGGCCCAACTCGTCGTGCAAAATCATGAGGGGCGAACCGCTGCCGCCCTTAATGACGTGTAACTGTCCGCCCGCGACCTCCACGGTTTCTTCGGAGGGTGTGATCATAGTGCTCGGTCCTACCTTTCCTAGTCATCAAGTTCAACAGGAGACGAATTCAACTCAAACTAAATCTGTGGGCGAACCTCGTCGGCAAAGCGTTGCGCGGTCTCGACCATGCGCTGTGGATCACGGCCGCGAATACCCAATACGATATGGCTGACGCCCGCTTCCTCGTAGCGCTTAATATTGTCGACGATCCGTTGCACGCTGCCACTCAGCGGCGCCGGACGCCCGACCGTGTCGCCACTCTCGCCAAAGGCCACATTGTTGACCCGGGTCGAAATCGCCAGGCTGGCCGGATCGCGCCCTGCCTCCTCACACCAGCGATACAGCAGGGCTCTTTTTTCCGCCAAGGCCTCGGGCGCCAAATTGCTCGGCTGCCAACCATCACCGAGGCGGATCGCCCGTCGCAGTGCCGCATTGGAATAACCGCCAATCCAGACCGGGGGGTGAGGCTTTTGCACGGGTTTTGGATAGAAGCCGATATTGGAGAGTTGATAGTGCTGCCCCTCGAATACCGGTTTGTCCTCCGTGCACAGGGCCTTAAAAATCTGGAGATATGCATCCGTCACGCGGCCGCGATCGGCATACGACGCCTGTAAAGCGGCAAATTCTTCCGGCATCCATCCTACCCCCGCCCCCAAAATCACCCGGCCGCCGGAGAGGACATCGAGGGTCACCAGCATCTTGGCCGTCACGATGGGATTGCGGTAGGGAATGATCAACACGCTCACCCCGAGCCGGGGTCCGCTGACCCGCCCGGCCAAAAAAGACAGCGTGGTCAGGGGATCCAAAATGTGATCCGTCGCCTGCAACCCCAGCTGTCCGGTGGCGCTGTAGGGATAATTCGCACCCAACTCGTAGGGGATAAACACGTGGTCACTGACCCAAATCGAGTCGTACGCAAGCGCCTCTGCCGCCTCGGACAAACGAAACAGCGTCTCGCTCGGATCGACGAGGCTCAAATTCGGTAGGCCCAAGCCAAATTGCATCGCGTTCCCATCTTTCTCTTGTCTCACCACGCCTGGCGCAACACCTGTAAAATCGGTGCCGCATCCGCGACCGGTTTCGGATTCGTCGCCAACCCCCGATCGTGCAGCGTTGCCGTGGCGATCTGCTCCAACCCCGCTTCCGGGACGTCGACATCGCGCAGGCGGGACGGCAGGCCAAGGGTTTGGCACAATGCAGCCACCGCGTCGGCGGCCGCCAGGCCGGCATGCGCCGGGGTCATGCCCGCTGTATCAATGCCCATGGCCTCGGCAATCAACGCTTGCCGGTCGGCACTCGCATCTAGATTAAACCGCATCGTGTGAGGTAGCAAGATGCCATTGGCTTCACCGTGCGCCACATTGAACAGTCCGCCCACATGGTGCGCGGTGGCTGTACACAACCCCAGGCCCCCGACATTGGCCAGCGACGCCATGCAGGCCGCCGTTTTCACCTGCAACACGCTGTCGATATCAGCGGCTGAGCAGGTGGGCAAATGCTGCACCAGCAGGCGAATCGCCGCCGTGCCCATGGCATCGCCAATCGGGTTGTGGCGCGAGGAGTAAATCGACTCGACGGCGATGCGAAACTGCCCGATGGCGGTCGATCGCAAAATCGACAGCGGCGTGGTCGCCAATGCCTGGCCATCGATCAACACACTGCGGGGCGTAGTCCACGGATCCGCCACCACGATTTTCCGGCCGAGTTCACGGTCCGTAAACCCGGCCCCGCCACTGAGTTCCGCCGCTCCCATGGTGGTCGAGACCGCAATCACCGGGATTTTATTGTTGGTAAAATTCGGCAGCTCGACCTGATCCGGCGGGGTAAAGCGCGTTTCGTAATCGTGAATGCGCCCCCCCTGGGCCAAGAGGGTGGCCAGCCCTTTGGCGGTGTCGTGGCTGCTGCCACCCCCGACGCTCACCAGGGCTTCGGGCTGCGCCGCACGCACCGCCGCAAGCGCCTCTGCCATCATCGCCACCGGCGCGTGCGGCAACACCCCGGCGTACAGTCCGGCACAGCGCTCACCCAGCGCCTCTTGCACCCGCTGCACCACATTGGCATGCTGTAAAATCGTTGGGCCGCAAATGATCATCGCGGTGTAGGCCATCAATTGGTCGAGCGTGTCGCACAGCCGGCTAATGGCATCCGGGGCACAAATCATGTCGCGTGGCACGGCACGGTAGTGATACGTCAAGGCCTCTGGTAAGTTCACTGGCAAGTTCATCGCGACACGCCCCGCTACGCTAGAAGTCATCAGGATTATCGTGGTGCAAATGAATCACCCGCGTCGATAGGCTACGCAAGCCTTTGACATGCACCAAACGAAAACTCGGCGGCCCAGGAAACAATTTTGACGTTTGCGATACTTTGGAGCTCTGAAAACACGTCGCCGACGTGGTGAGCTGAGTCAAGCCATCGCGCTCCACGTGTTGATCTTGATGGACATGTCCGCAAATCATCCACCGCACTTGGTTGTGGCTGCGCAGCACGGACTCGAGTACATCGGCGTTTTTCAGCCTCATCGTATCCATCCAGCGCACGTCAATAGGCCACAGGTGATGGTGCACAAAAACGATCGTGGGCTGCTCGTCATGCTGCGCCAAATCAGCGCGTAGCCAGTCCAGTTGCACCGCCTCAATGCAGCCCCCAGGCTCGCCCGGCACGAGGGAGTCGAGGGCGATGAAGTGGTGCCCCTGGTGATCGAAGCTGTAGTAATGGGCAGCCTGCGGCAACGAGGCATCGGTTCGCATGACGCGGTGAAACGCCTCGCGGTGATCGTGATTGCCCATGAGCATATAGGCCGGACACGGTAACGGCGATACCAATTGCTCAAGCAGACGGTAGGAAGGCTCATAGTCGTCCGCAGTCCACACTTTGCTCTCGTCTAAGAGATCGGGACTGGTCAAGTCGCCACCCAGTACCGCAAAGGCCGGTTTGGGATCGAGGCGGTTGATCGCCCGAATCACTTGTTCAAGCGTTTTGGCCGTGTCCATCTGCGAACTCATCTTGGAGTCCCCAGCGCGTTCGCCCACCATGATATGTGTATCCGTAAAGTGGACAAAACTAAAATCGGCGCGTTCGGCCCCATGCGTCGTCATGGACCTTCCTCCCGTGTTCAGCCTCTACTCCGCCGTGGTCCCGCCGTCAATCACCAACTCCGAGCCAGTGACAAAAGAGGATTCATCGGACGCGAGATAGATCACCCCGTACGAAATATCCTCAGGCTGGCCAATGCGTTTGAGGGGCAGACGTTGCATTCGTTTTTCCAACAACTCAGGCGATTCCAGCATCTCTTTAATCATATCCGTTTTAATCGGCCCAGGATGAATCGAATTGCAGCGGATCTGCTCCTTCGCGTGTTGCACGGCCGTGGCTTTGGTCAAAAGCCGCACGCTGCCCTTGGTCGCCGTATACGCGGCCGTCTCCCCAGAACTCCCCACCAACCCCGCCGTCGAGGAGATATTGATGATCGAACCGCCTCCGGCCTTGCGCATGGCTGGGAGGGCGTGTTTCGTGCCCATAAAGACACCTTTCACGTTGATCGCCATAATGCGGTCAAAGTCGTCTTCCGTCGTCTCTTCAATACTCGAACGGATTAAAATGCCGGCGTTATTGACCAGCACGTTGAGCTTGCCATAAACTTGCTCCGCCTTCGCCACCGCGGCACTCCAGTCCGCTTCACTCGTGACATTGAGATGCACGTAGGTGGCCTTTCCCCCTGAGGCACTGATCGCATCGGCGACCTGCTGCCCCTCATCATCGACGATATCGCCCAGGACCACACTCGCCCCTTCCTGGGCCATCATGCGCGCGTGGCACGCGCCCTGTCCCCGCGCAGCGCCACTAATCAAAGCCACTTTGCCATCCAGCCTGCCCATGCCGCTCTCCTCTTCTCGCATGCGTATCGCTCGTCTCTATTTGACAAATCGATTTTAGCGGGGTGCGATTCAATGTCAAACCTTTTTCCTACCATCAAATTTGGGGCCACAAAAATGTCAACTGGAGTCTGAAACAGGCTAGAATTTTGTAATATATCACGGTTGCGTTAAACTATAAGTTATGAAAGCCTCTATGAGTAAACACGAAATTCTACGCGCATGGATGGACGAAAACGAACGAGGCCCTGTTTGGGTCGCCAAAAAGTCGGGCGAACCCGGGAGACGATCAGTCGTGTCTACCATGGTCATTTGCCTGTAAGCGATATGCTCCCCACAGACCTATATCAGAGGCGGGGTATTTCCTTGCTTGAAGAAGGGCAAACCAAGTATAACGGGACCAAAAAGCGAACCATGTTATCATAGTTTCAAGGGGGTTACGTATTCGTCCATCATCATTTTGCATTGTCAAAACATGTGGGCAACACGCGCTGGTTGGGGTGTTGACGACGCCCGAGGAGGCCACCCAGTGACGCAGACCTCATTATCTTCAGGTCTAGATCTCGATCGCTTATTCAGGCTGCGCCTCATCATCGCCCGGCATGGCGAGATGGACGCCGCTCGGTGGTGGAACAGCAAGAGCATGCTCGGGCGCTATGGTGCGGTGGTGCTCAAACGGGGTTTCCCAAACACGCATTATTTTGCCCAAGCTCGCGTTGTTTTCGCAGTCGCCCGACATCGATGTGCAGAGCTTTTCGACCCGCCGGGTTGCATGACCCTGTGGCACTTGCCACCCGAACTCGAAGATCAGTTCGAGGAGCGCTGGCAAACCTGGCTCGATGAAGCGGAACGCTGGACACCGTTTTTCGAGGACCTCGCCGCTTTGCAAGGTGACGACTTACTCGATGCACTGAAACGATTTGACCTCCTATCGCCAGAGCAGTTTGAATCCGCTCGTAAACTCCGCCGTTCGCTAGAGGGTCGCGCGGTTCCGCTTCCCGGCACCCACCTTCCCGGCGACGATGTGATCACCTTGCTCGCTGCGGGGTTTGCGCGCGGCGAGCCTGGTAATCCCGCCATACCCTACGCGCGATTGGAGGCATAGAAGACCGCATGGGGAAATTCTCAACCCGGCTGATCCGGAAAGGCGCGTTAATTAGCGAAACGCGCGACGTGCTGTCGACTTGGGATTTCGGCCGGAGCGTGAAAGACAACCTGCATCAAGTGGTGACGGATCACGTCCTGCACGCGAAAAGCGAAGCCTGGATGCGGGAGATGGTCGTGACGTTGTCGAGCCGGTTTTCCGCGATGCCGCCCCCTGAATTACACAGCCTCGGATGGCTGGCGAGAGCCCCCATTGCATCCGACGTCTGGCAGGCATGTTTGCTCTGGCACATCGGGCGCGTGGATACGCTTTACTATGAGTTCGCTGTCGATTGGTTATTTCAGCAGTTTCAAAACGGCATTTACCTGCTCCGAACCGAAGACTGCGTGCCGTTTGTCAAAGCATGCGTCAAACGCCAGTCGCGACATAAACGCGAATTATCTGAGTATGGCACCGTGCGAGCCGCCAGAGACCTGTTGCGCATGGCCTCCGATGTGGGATTGCTGACACCGGGCACCCCAAAGCAGTTTGCGCACTACCATCTTCCCGAAGACGCGTTTCTGTATATTCTGCACGCGATTCACAGCAGTACGGGTAGTGTTGAGAAGACCGTCAACCGTCTCGATTGGCGCATGTACTTCATGGTGCCCGCTGACGTCGAACGTGAACTCCTGCGACTGCATCAATTCCGCAAATTGCACTACGAGGTCGCCGGTAGCCTCGCGCAGCTCAAGTTGCCCTGTGCCAGTGTGGCGGACTATGCGAGGGAGCTCGCCGCATGACGGATTGGAAAGAGAGGCTCACGACAAAACTGGAACCAGTGCTGCAACAGGCCGATCCCAGACCCCATATCAGCGCCTACCACGATATGCCTTATGCCATCTTTCAGTATCCACCAGAGGCGGAGTTTGCCCTGCGTCGAGAGATCAGTCTACTCACCACCCGCCTGGAACAGGCCGGCAAGCGGGTGACGCGAATCTCGCTGTCCGAGTGTATGGACGAGGCGCTCGCAGCGGAGGGCCTCGGCAGCGATGCCCTGATCGATGCGGAGAAGTCGGTCGGTCTCGAATCGACCATTGAGACGATTCACCAGATTCTGAGCGACTACCGACCGCTCGATGATCTGGTCGCATCGCGCATTCCCGAGGATGCCGATCCGCTTCAGGACGTGGTCTTGATTGTACGAGCAGGTGCATTATTTCCGGTGTATCGTACGTCCTCTCTGCTGGAGCAGCTCAAGGGCAAGGTGCACGTACCGGCCGTACTGTTCTACCCGGGCGAGCTGGACGGCGCTGCCGGGCTTTGCTTCATGGGAGTTCTGGAGGCCGAGCACAACTATCGCTCGAAGATTTTTTAAGGGTGACCAAGATGACGGAGCCAACCATCAAAGACCTGTTCGCCAACCGCATCGACCGGCGTATCGAGGAGGTGATCAAGGTCGACCAGGCGGACGAGCAAATCGTCCGTGACGAACTCGACGAGTACGTCGTGACCGACTCCATTCGGTCGCACTTCACCGAGATCCTGGAACGGTACTGGGAAACCCCCAAGAAGCCCCATGAAGGCATTGCGGTGTGGGTCTCGGGCTTCTTCGGCTCTGGTAAATCGAGCTTTGCCAAGTACCTCGGCCTGGCCCTGGAGAACCGAGCCATCTTGGGCGAAGGTGCCGCGCACACTCTTGGACAACGCACCGGCGACTTGAAGGTGCAGGTCTTACTTAACAATATCAGCGAGCAGATTCCCACGAACGCGGTGATTTTCGACGTCTCCACGGACCGCGGCATCCGCACCGGCAACCAGACCCTCACCGAAATTATGTACCGGTTGTTCTTGCAAAGCCTCGGATACGCCCGTGACCTTGATCTTTCCGAACTCGAGATCACCCTGGAAGCAGAAGGGCGGCTCGACGCTTTCACGGCCAAATATCACGACATCTTCGACAAAGACTGGGACGTTGAAAAGGGCAAGATCGCTCTGGTCGTGCAGCAGGCCAGCCGGGTGATGCACGAGCTCGATCGTGAGACCTATACGACAGTCGACAGTTGGCGAGAAGCGGCGATGAAGCGAGCCGACATCAACCCGGGTGATCTCGCCAAGCGCTGTCTGGAGCTCATGCATCGCCGTCGCGCCGGCAAAAACCTCGTCTTCGTGGTGGACGAGGTCGGCCAGTTCGTCGCCCGCGATGTGCAGAAGATGCTCGACCTGCAAGGCGTGGTGCAAAACCTCGGACGCCTCGGACGCGGCAAATTGTGGGTCGTGGTGACGTCCCAGGAAAAGCTTTCGGAACTCGTCGGGGGCCTCGACGACAAGCGCGTGGAACTGGCGCGCCTGATGGACCGCTTCCCGCTACAGGTCCACCTCGAACCCTCCGACATCTCCGAGGTCACGAGCAAACGGGTGCTGGCGAAAAATGCGGTAGCGGAAACAACCTTGCGTGAGCTCTTCACCCAGCATCGGGGTCGGCTTACCGATAACACGCGGCTGACCGCTGACATCAAACTGCCCGAGCTGTCGACCGAGGCGTTCGTCGATCTCTATCCCCTCTTACCCTATCAGATCGACCTCATCATCAACGTGGTCTCGGGGCTCCGCACCGCAGGCGGCACCAGTAAGCACGTGGGCGGTGCCAACCGCACCATCATCAAGCTGGCCCAGCAGCTTCTCATCCATCCCGATGTTAATCTGGCCACGGCGCCAGTTGGGACGCTGGCCCGCATCGACCAGGTCTATGATCTCGTCTCCGGCAATATTGGCAGCGAAGTGCGTGGCAAGATCGACGACATCCGTCACCAGGTTGAGCATCCCCTGGCGCAATCGGTCGCCAAGGCCATTTGCCTGCTGCAATACGTGCGCAGCATCCATCGTACCGCCGAGAATATTTCGGCGACGCTTCACCCTGCTGTGGATGCCGATTCCCGACTTCCTGAGGTCAAGGCCGCTCTGGACGCACTGCAAACGGCGCACATGGTCCGCCTGGGCGATGACGGCTACCGTATTCCCTCGCCTGCCGAGGATGACTGGGAGCGTCAGCGGGCGAGTCTCTCACCTAAACTCGGCGACGTGAGTCGCCTGCACGCCGAAACCGTGACCGCTCTGTGGCAACCTCAGCCGTCCCACAGTCTGCTCGATGTGAAGCTCTTCAAGGCTGGCCTCTACTTGAGTGGCCGCCTCGTCGTGGAAGGTGACATCCCGGTGCACCTCACCCTGGCGGAGGTCGGAAGCGAGTACGCCGAACGCGTTGAGGAGGCCCGCAAACGCAGCCAGACGGAAACTAAGGCGGTGTTCTGGGTGGCCGCCCTGGATGAGGCTATCGATCGCGAGACCGTCGAACTCTTCCGGTCGAAGGAAATTCTCTCCCGCAAGGAGCGCGGCGCGCAGACCAAGGACGAAACCGCCCTGGTGGCGGAGGAAAAGCTGCGCCAGCGCCGGCATCAGGACGAGCTGCGCCGCCTCATCCGGCAGGCGCTTCTCACCGGCTCCATCTTCTTCCGGGGCAACGACCGCAGCCCCGATGACAACGCCTCAGAGATCGGCCGCACCGCCGCTAAAGTACTGTCTCAAGCCCTCCCTGAGGTGTTCGACCGCTTCCAGGAAGCGGCGGCTCGGGTGAGCCGGAAGGACCTCGAGTCGCTCATGACCACCGAGAACTTGCGCGGTCTCACCTCGGTGTTCACCGATCTTCACCTGGTGCGCGACCAGGGCGGCAAACCCGTGTTCAACACCGAGAGCGGTCCGCTCGCCGAAGTCCTCGCCCGAATTGAGAACCGCACGAGCTACGGCGAGGTGGCGAGTGGTCGTTACCTCACAGACGAGTTTGCCAAAGAACCCTTTGGTTGGGATTTCGACGTGGTGCGGCTCTTCGTCATTGCGCTGTTACGGGCCGGCAAGATCGAGGCGACCAGCAAGGGGCAGGTGATCGAGTCGGCGCTGTCGCTCCATGCGCGCAACACGTTTGTCAACAACAACCTGTTCCGGCAAGCCTCTTTTCGACCTAAAATCGGCCTTGAGTTCATCCACGTTGTCGAGGCGTCAGAGCACTTCAAAGAAGTCTTCGGCAAAGAGATTTCGGAGTTGGAGCAAAGTGTCGTCGCAAACGCCATCCGCGAGGAGATGCAGAAGCACGACGAAGAGCTTCATGACGTCTATACCATTCTCGTCCAGCACGGACTCCCTGGCTTTGACATCCTGCGAAGCGCCCTCGACCAAATGCGAACGATCCGGACCGGCAAAGAAGATCACGCCATTTTGACCTTCAACGGGGCCTACAACGAACTCAAAGAAACCATCAGGCGCGGCGTGGAGCTGATGCAAACCCTGACGCCATCACAACTGGAAAACCTCGCACGTGCCCGCAAGGCGTTCGACACCATCTGGCCTTTTCTGCAAAACGAACCGGACATCACCGAGGACCAACGGGAGCATGCGGAGAAGTTGGAGGACCTGATGGCCAGAGAGACCTTCTTTCGTGAACTCCCGGCTATAGACACACACGCACAGGCATTGGAGCAGCTCTATCAGCAGTGCTATGAAGAGGTGCTGACCACTCGGACCAATGCCTACCAGCAGGCCGTTGAGCAACTGTACACCACCCCTGGCTGGGAGGCTCTCGATTCCGAGCAACAAGGCCGGGTGATGGAGCCTCTGACGGCATACATGGTCGGCCATGGCGCCTCGCAGCAATCGATCCCAAAACTGCGCGCCGATGTCGACGCGTGCAGCGGACGCCGGGACCAGACAATCGAAAACCTGATGCGCATGCGCGACGGCCAGCGCGTGGAACGTCTACGAGCCAGCGACTTTTTCCAGGGCGGCATTGAGACCGAGGAACAGTTGGAAGCCGCGCTGACTGGCCTGCGAGAGCGCTGCACTGAGTTGATTGGGGCTGGCAAAAAAGTGCTGGTGCAATAACAGGGCGCAGCACAAACGGAGGACTCAGGATGAATCGCGACGACATGGTTAAGGTGTTGCAGCAGCAGGGTGCCGACCTGCGCCAGCGGTTCGGCGTACAGCATCTGTCACTCTTCGGTTCGGTGGCGCGTCATGAGGCCACAGCCGAGAGCGATATTGACCTGCTCGTCGAGTTTGTCGGCCCAGCGACCTTTGACCGGTATATGGACCTCAAATTCTTCCTGGAGGAGTTGCTACAATGCCGGGTCGACCTGGTCACCGAGGCAGCCCTGCGTCCACAGATCAAGAGCGCGATTGAGAAAGAGTTGATTCGTGTCACGTGATCTGGAGCTATATCTTGACGATATAGAAGCGAGCTGTGAGAAGGTGCAACGCTACACAGCCGGCATGGATCGCGCTGCCTTCATTGCCGACGAGCGGACCTATGATGCGGTGGTGCGTAACCTGGAGATCATCGGCGAAGCCGCAAAGCGTGTACCCGATGACCTTCGACGTCGCATGCCAGACATTGAATGGCGCAAAATCGCAGGTCTACGCGATATCCTGGTGCATGCCTACTTCGGGATCGATAATGAGGTCCTGTGGGACATCGTGCACAACAAGGTCCCCGAACTTCAGACCCATCTGAGGGAATACCGCCGTGGATATTGAACTCATTGGTGCCGGCAAGAAGGTGCTGGTTCAGTAGAAAGCAAAGAGATGAGTTACAGTAAGACGATTGTCTGCCTGGCCAATTCGCGTAAGCCGCCTTCCGGTCGATGTGTCGCTGGACGTAAAATTGTCGGCAGTAGCTTTGGTGCGTGGATCAGGCCTGTCAGCGCACGATCTTCCCGAGAGATTTCGGAGGAGGAGCGGCGCTACGAGGACGGCCGAGACCCTCAAATCCTCGACATGATCGAAATCCATCTCACGCAAGCCGAACCGGAACACCACCAACAAGAGAATCATGTTATCGATGCGGATTACTATTGGGCACGTTCGGGTAGCGTTCCGTGGCTCGAGATCCAAAACGCTATCGAGGATCCCGGAGGCCCTCTGTGGCTCAACGGGTACTCCAGCTGGAATGGGCAGAACGATCGTGTACCAGAGAATGAGACTGTTCAGCTAACCCGCTCTCTCTATTTGGTTCGACCCGAGCGGCTCACGTTGGTGGTTGCCCCGGAGGGCGGAGACTTCGGACCACCGCGTCGCCGCGTTCGTGCCCGTTTTGAGCTCGGTGGGCATCGGTATTGTTTCGTCGTCACCGATCCGTGGGTAGAACGCCAGTACCTCGCTCGGAGTGACGGTGTGACCCCACTGACTGATGCGCTCCTATGCGTCAGTCTTGGTGAATCGTTCCACGGTTATGCCTACAAGCTGGCTGCTGCCGTGATTACCCCTGATCGTGCAGGTCCATGATTCATGAAAGATACCGTATATACCATTGGGCATTCTACGCATGCAGCGGAAAAATTGATCGATCATCTCACCCGCTATCACATCACCGCGGTTGCTGATGTTCGATCGCACCCATATAGCCGCATTAATCCACAATTTAATAAGGAAGGATTTCGAGCAGATCTGAAGGTGGCTGGAATTGCCTATGTCTTTCTCGGTCGCGAACTGGGCGCGCGCTCTGAAGATCGAAGTTGTTATGTCGATGGCAAGGTTCAATATGATCTCCTTGCACAAACCGCTCTCTTTCAGGCAGGGCTCGACCGTATCTGTCAGGGTATGAGCGCCTATCGTATTGCGCTGATGTGCGCTGAGCAGGATCCCCTAACCTGTCACCGGGCTATCTTGGTGTGTCGGCATCTGGTCGCTCGTGGGGTGGCAGTGCAGCACATTCTAAAAGACGGTCGACTGGAGAGCCATGGCGAGGCCCTCAAGCGTCTACTTGTGGAGCTGGATCTTCCTGAGAACGATCTGTTTCGCGCTCGGGACGAGGTGATTGCCGAGGCTTACCTACGACGTGGTCAGCAAATCGCGTACACAGAAAAAGAACTGTCTGACAAAACACCTGCTTGGGGAGTTGAGGCATGAAGATATACACCATCGGATTTACGAAGACGTCAGCGGAATCGTTCTTTTCGCGCCTGCAGAAGGCAGGGGTAAAGACGCTTGTTGATGTGCGGCTCAATAACGTATCGCAACTTGCTGGATTCGCAAAAAAGAATGACTTGAGATACTTCCTGAAGACGATTTGCGGTATCGATTACGCGCACCGACCCGAGCTCGCGCCCACCAAGGACATGCTGGATGCCTACAAGAAGCAGCAGGGAGACTGGGCGACTTATGAAAAGCGTTTCCTTGACCTGATGGCTCAGCGTCACGTCGAGGACATCGTGCCGCACGAAGCTATCGACCGTGGATGTCTTCTATGCAGTGAGGACAAACCGCACCACTGCCACCGCCGTCTTGTGGCAGAATATCTGAATGACAAGTGGGGTGATGTCGAGATCATCCATCTGTGACGATGGAGCACAGACAAGTATGGATAAAGAAATCCGCAACCACATCCAGCGCGCTACCCAGGCGGCCCGCACCTTGCTTGAACATGAATATGCCGAGCAACTTGAAGGCACGTTTGACATCCGTCTTGACGGCACGATAGCGGCTGAAGCAGGCGAGCATCTCGATGCGCAGCAACGTGTCTTACGCACCAAGCTTGTGGCAGCGGTGGAGCATGTGCGGTCATCCGTCGTCGGTCATCAGTCTGCGGCTGAGGCGGTCACAGATTATTTACGTGAGGCGGCTTTCACGACACTGAACCGCTTTGTAGCCCTCAAGATGCTCGAAGCGCGCAGGCTGGTGCAGGAGTGCATCTCCCGTGGCGAGCAGTCGGCAGGCTTCAAGGAATTTACCGGCCTCGCACCCGGACTCGTGCAGCTTCCAGACCATGGCTATCGGCTTTATATCGAGAGTCTGTTCGACGAAATTGGCCGTGAGGTGCGCGTACTCTTCGATCGGCGCGACCCGGCGAGCCTTCTCTGGCCACGCCGCCAGGCGCTTCAACAATTGCTCGATATCCTGAACGACCCTGACCTTGCCAGGCTGACGACCGACGACGGACGACCGACGACAATCTGGCACGAAGACGAAACCATCGGCTGGGTCTACCAGTACTTCAACAGCGACGAGGAGCGGCGGCAGATGCGGGCCGAGTCTCAGGCGCCACGTAATAGCCGAGAGCTTGCCGTGCGCAACCAGTTCTTCACCCCGCGTTACGTGGTTGAGTTCCTCACCGATAACACGCTGGGGCGCATCTGGTACGAGATGCTTCAGGGCAAGACACGGCTGGTCAACGAGTGCGACTACCTGGTGAGACGGCCCACCGAAATTTTCCTTGCCGAGGGCGCACCAGCACCGGAAGACGATTCGACTCGCGACGAGAACCTGAGTCAGGAGGAATTGCTCAAGAAGCCCGTCTACATTCCCTTTCGAGCCAAGAAGGACCCGCGAGACCTCAAGCTCCTCGACCCGGCCTGTGGTTCGGGGCACTTCTTACTCTATGCGTTCGATTTGCTTATTAGCATCTACGAAGAGGCATGGGAGGACGATTCTAGCCCAAGTTCAGAAGTGACTGGTAGCAATCTGCGGGACGATTATCCCAATCTTGAAGACTTCCGATGTACGCTCCCAGGGCTCATACTTCGGCACAATCTACACGGTGTTGATATCGACCCGCGTGCTGCCCAGATTGCCGCACTTGCGCTCTGGATGAGGGCGCAGCGGGCATATAACGACTTCGGGATTGCGTGCGGCGAGCGATCGCCGATTTCCAAGACGAACATCGTTGTCGCCGAGCCCATGCCGGGCGAGAAGGAGTTTCGGCAGGAGTTCATTGCATCGCTCGACAAGCAGCTCGGTCGGCTTGTGGAGTGCGTGTTCGAGAAGATGAAACTCGCTGGTGAGTTCGGATCGCTACTCAAAATCGACGACGAGATTCAGTCCGCGATCCGCAATGTCTACGGTGAGACTGGCGAGCTATTCCGCAAGAGTGATGAGGAGCGGTGGCAGGAGGCCGAAGACAAGCTCCTCCGTGCTTTGCATGCCTATGCAGAGAGGGCGCAAAACGGACAAACATATCGACGTCGGCTTTTCGCGGATGACACAGCGCAGGGCTTCGCATTCGTCGACCTCTGCCGTCAGCGTTTCGACACGATCCTGATGAATCCGCCCTTCGGCGACGGACCGGAGCGAGGCAAGAAGCAGATCGCTTTCTGGTATCCGCCCGGCTCGGCTGACTTGGGCGCAGCATTTGTGTTGCGTACATCTGCCCAGCTGACGACCGATGGGAGAGTGGGTGCCATCACCAACCGCACTCTTCTTGCAGTGCAGGGGTTTGAAGTTTGGCGCCGGGCCATCATGGAAGACGCAGGGCTCTATGTTCTCATTGACCTTGGGCATGGCGTGCTCGACGCGATGGTCGAGACCGCCATGTACGTGTGTGGAGCTTCAGGCCCCTCCAGAAACTTGAATCCCGGTCTTATTCCTTTTGGTGGACTGCTTGAGTCTACCAATAAGTTGCAGGACCTCTCAAGCTCATTGAAGTCTGGCTTGCAGTGGCGTGAAGCTTCTGAATTCGTAAACGTCCCCGGCTCCCCCTGGGCATATTGGGTTCCCCACAGCCTACTGTTTCGGTTCGCCAACCAACCGAGTTTTTTGTCAAGTGGAGCAGAGATCGTTCCTGGGATCCAGACCGGCGATGACTTCCGTTTCTACCGTCTTCGCTGGGAGGTACCGCCTACGGAGATTCACACATCTGCAGACTCCGAGGACTTCGGTTTTGAAAAGCACCGATGGACGCTACTCGCCAAAGGCGGGGAGTATTCGCTGTGGTGGGACGACCTGCATCTCGTCCAGAGATGGTACCGGTCCGGGGAAGAATTGCGCAACTTTGTCGATTTCAAATCTGGCAAGCTTCGGTCTCGGCCACAGAATCTCGATAAAATGTTTCGACGCGGTGCAACCTATCCATATAGAACCACTAGTGCGTTCGGCCTTCGGCTGCTGTCCCCGGGCGTTTCTTTCAGTGTTGGAGGTTGGGCCATATTTGCTCCAGAGGACTGGACAGATGAGGCTGTGCTCGCTACATACAACTCAAGGGTCGCTCGGTACTTCATGGAGGTTCTCTTGGGACAGGGCGACACCTCCGCGTCAGGGACAGCTGCGCGTAACCATGTTGCTGCTGCTATTGGCGGTATTCCGCGTCCGCCAAAGGCACCGCGCGGCGCTGAAGAGTCGGTACAGCAACTGATCGATGGGGCAGCGTTGTCGACCCTGGACGAAACCGCTTTATTCTTTCGTGGTTCTCAGGTCTTTCGATCGGGGCCAGCGGATTTCGATTCGGTGCGAGACGCGTGGTGGAAAGATCAGTGCGATACATGGATCAGAACATCAGAACTCTACCTTGATGTAGAAAGAGCAGTGGTCAGCGCGTACGAGCTGTCCACTGACGAACTTGCAGCGATCGCCGAAAGCGAAGGCGAATCGTTGGCGGCATATCCTCGTCGCAGCCTTGCCCCGAATGCTGTGTCGGAATTGTTCCGGGCGACCGTGGAAGAGTTGACTGCAAAGGCGAAGGAGGTTTGCGGAGCGAAGCGCTACACGGTCAAGAAGGCGTACTTCATTGAACGGTCAGTCGATCTCGCTTCTCACATCTTCCGTGCTCACCCCGATTCGGTAATTGAGGCAGCTCGACAAGCAGGATCCTCCGCTTGTGGGGCATCCGCCCCGTTTGCACGCGCGCTTCTTGGATGGATTCTCGGGCATGCAGTCGGACGATTCCATAGCGGGAATAGCCATGACAATCTTGGCCCTAGCGCGCTGGAGCATTTGCCGTCGCGCGCTCTTGAAGAGACTAACAATGGACTACCCATCTGGGTAGATGATCCGGGGCATGCAGACGACATCATCGCACTGGTTAATCGTTCGGCCAGCAGACAGTGGAGCGACAAGGCAGAATTGCTGTTGATGTCAGCTGTGCATGCTACGGGTTGGTCCGGCGATCTCCGTGCTTGGTATCGAAGTGAATTTTTCGAGATGCACATCAGCACGTATTCGAAGAGCCGGCGTAAGGCTCCCATTTACTGGCAGCTCGCCCCGCCCTCCGCGAGCTACTCCGTCTGGCTCTACTACCACCGTTTTACCAAAGACACCTTCTACAAAGTCCTCAACGATTATGTAACACCTAAGCTTCAGCACGAGGAGCGTAAGCATACTGGTCTCGTGCAGATCGCTGGCGGCAATGCGACCGCGAGCCAGCGCAAGGAGATCGCTGAACAGGAAGTCTTTGTCGAAGAGTTGCGCGTGTTCCGAGCGGAAATCGCCCGCATCGCGCCGCTGTGGAACCCGGACCTCAACGATGGCGTCATCATCAACTTCGCACCGCTGTGGCGCCTCGTTCCCCAGCACCGCGCCTGGCAGAAAGAGTGCAAATCTTGCTGGGACAATCTCGTGGCCGGCGATTACGACTGGGCCCACCTGGCCATGCACCTGCGGCCCGAACGCGTCGTACCCAAATGCGCTGAGGACCGCAGTCTGGCCATCGCCCACGGGCTTGAAGAGGCCTTTTGGGTCGAGGGTAGCAATGGCAAATGGCAGCCCCGCAGGGTGGACCCGGCGACTATCGACCAGCTCATCAAAGAGCGGACCTCAGCAGCCGTGAAGGATGCCCTGAAGAGCCTTCTCGAAGCGCCAGTACCGGCGGTGAGTCGTCGGTCTTCCGTCGCCGGTCGTCAGCGGAAGGGGCGGTCGTCAGCATCCCATCGTCCGTCTCCAGCCAGGAAGGGTCGGCGCAAGGTGATCGAAAAGGCGGTGGCAGATGGCGAATAGGGCCCACCAGGCTCTTCGTGTCTGGCAGGAAGCGATGGCCCTCGTTGAGCGAGTGGCTCGTCGGTTTGGGTTTCTGAACGAAGTGGCTGCGAGTGAGCTAGGAAACCTCACTGGCGAGGTAGGATGCATGCCCAACGCACGCCGGTCGTCACTCGCCGACGACCGACGACCGACGACCGGAGGCTAACTATGCACGCGTTGCACGATTACCTGTGCCAGCAACTCGACGACATGCTCAAGAAACACGCGGTGGTCGTGTTCTATGACCCCCGCAGCGAGTTTTTGACATTCTTCGAGCAGGAGCTCAGGGAGGTCGATACCGACCCCGACGGGATCAGGCGGGTTGCCATCGGTGAGCGCCTGACGTTCGTCGCCCGTTATCGGGGCTCGTTCTTTGCCCTGCGCGCCGCTGTGGAACCCATGACGGCTCAGGACCATCCAGAGTCGCTTATTGTCTATTTGCCGGGCGCCACGCGTGACCGGCAGGGTTCGGTGCTCATGGAGCTTGAAAAGGGCGGTACCTGCTACGAACCCCAGCTCAAACGCCTGGCCCGCAATGTGCTGCGCAAGCAATTCACCGATGGCCAGATCGATGAGGTACTCCGTCCGGCGAACGTCACCTACGACGACATCGCCTCCTTCCTCCAGCAGGGCGAGGAAGGCGTGTCCGCTTCGGTGCTGCGCAGCCTCTTTGAAGGCGCCCAGAGCGAGGCGCTGTTGACCCGCTGGCTGGCCCACAACGATAAGGACGACGCCATTGTCGATAAGGACGCTTCGCACGAGCTGTTCAAGCTCATTGAGACGCGCCTGGGACTGACGCTGCCCAACACCACGACCGTGACAGAAGCCCGAGACAAAACTGTTCGCTATGTGCTCGTCGGCGAATTCCGCTCCGACCTCATCGGCGACCCGCCAGATTCAATCTCGATGATTCCCACTGCACCCTCCAAAGAACATGAAGGCCGCCTACGTGAGGTGGCAAAAAGTCTTCGGTCACACCATGCCGAACAGTACATCGAGTTGGCGGACCGCACGGAGAAGGAGCACGGCCTGTGTGACGCGCAGATCGATGCGGCTCATCTTGGCCCCATCGATACGTTCCGCTTCGAGGAACACCGCCTGCTGGCGCGTACCGGCGAGCTGATCGCCGCCAAGCAATACGAGCCGGCAATGCAGATTGTCTCGGAGCGGCGTCGCAGCTTCTGGGTCGACCGCGATGTCTCGCGCCAGGCGCAGTGGGAAGCCGGGCGTCTGATGGCGGCATGGGGCCGGGCCATCGAGGAGGTGCGACCCACTCTGTCCAAGATGGGAACCGACCCGGCAAAATGGGTGGCGGCCTATGCCATCGAGGGTGGCTGGTACGAGATCGACCGGTTGCAGCGCACGCTGGAAACCTGGATTGCCAAGATGGACGACGAACCCGAGATGGACAAGGCCCTGGCAGTGGTGCGTCGTGAGCATGAAGAGCTGCTCAAGCGCATGGCCGACGGCTTCTCCACCGTGCTTCAGAAAGCGGACTGGACCCTGTCTGGGGTGTTGCCCCAGACCCACATCTATTCGGACGTGGTGCAAACCATAGGGGGCCGCGTAGCCTACTTCTTGGTTGACGCCATGCGCTTCGAAATGGGCGTTGAGCTGGCCCAACAGCTTCAGGGCACCACAGACCTGACGGTGCGGCCGGCAGTGGCAGCCTTGCCCTCCATCACGCCGGTGGGCATGGCGGCGCTTTTGCCGGGCGCGTCATCCAGCTTCTCGGTCATCGATCACAGAGGTAAGCTCGCGGCTAGCATCGAGGGGACCGCCATGCCAGGCCTGACAGAGCGGCTAAAGTTTCTGAAGGCAAAAGTGCCCGATGTGGTCGAAATGACGCTTGGCAAGCTCCTCAGCACGGCCCCATCGAGGCTCACCAAGACCATCGGCAACGCGTCGCTCGTCGTGGTGCGTTCGCAAGAGATCGACTTCGTGGGTGAGATGGATGGCGATCTCCTGGCTCGGCAGGTGATGGACACTATCATTGGCAATCTGGCCCGTGCCGTCAAAAAGCTCGCCAGCGCAGGGGTTGAACATTTCGTCATCACCGCCGATCACGGGCACCAGTTTTCCATACGTAAAGACGAGGATATGAAGACCGATAATCCCGGCGGCGACACATTGGACATCCATCGCCGCTGTTGGATTGGCCATGGTGGCACGACACCGCCCGGAACGGTCCGCGTGACCGGCGCCGAACTCGGCTACGATACCGATCTCGATTTCGTGTTCCCAACCGGTCTGGGCGTGCTCAAGGCGGGCGGCGGGCTGAGCTTCCACCACGGCAGCATGAGTCTGCAAGAGCTCCTAATACCCGTGGTGAGCCTTCGTATGCCCGCTAAAAACTCAAAAGCGCCGAGCGGCAAGCTGGCCCAGCTTGCCGGTGTGCCGGACGCCATCACCAACCGCACGTTCGGCGTCCGTGTGGTGGTGGTGGGAGATCTGTTCACGACCGAGCCGATCGCGCTGCGCGTCATACTGGTTGCGGGTAGCGAGCAAGTCGGGCAAGCGGGCATGGTGATCGACGCAGACTTCGACCGCGCGACCGGCATCTTGCATATGCAACCCGGCACTGAGGCCAGCGTGGGCCTGATGCTGACACGCGATGACTGCCAGGCACTGCGAATTGTGCTACAGGATCCGGCCACCGATGCCGTTCTTGACCAATCTAACGCGATACCTGTGAAATTAGGGATCTAAACCATGAGCAACGGACAGGTACTGACCCGAGACGCTCTCGACGATAAAGTCAACCGTATCTTCGCCGGCAGGGTCGTCCGCAAGGACCTGGTGCGGAAGGTGAAAGTCGGGGCCAATGTGCCGGTGTTCGTACTCGAGTACCTGCTCGGTAAGTACTGTGCATCGTCCGACGAGATGGCCATTCAGATGGGCCTGCAGGTCGTGAACGACACACTGGCCGACAACTACATTCGCCCGGACGAATCGACCAGGGCCCAGAGCAAGGTCAAAGAGCAGCGCAAGCATACCTTTATCGATAAAGTAAAGGTGCGGCTCGTCGACTCACAATACTGGGCCGAGGTCACCAATTTCGGCCACCGGTACGTGCACATCCCCGACCATTACGTGCGGGACTTTGATCGACTCCTGACCGGTGGGATCTGGGCGCAAATCGACATGCGCTTCGAGTACGATGAAGAGAACAGGGGTAAATACCCATTCTGGATTGACAAACTCACCCCCATCCAGCTCGCCACCTTTGACCTGGACGAGTACCGTCAATGCCGAGCTGGGTTCACCACTGACGAATGGATCGACTTCATGGTCCGCAGTATCGGTTACGAGCCTTCGGTCATGGATCGTCGACTCAAACTCCTCTTCCTGGTGCGCCTCATCCCCCTGTGCGAGCGAAATTTTAATCTGGTAGAGCTGGGTCCTCGGGGCACGGGCAAGAGCTATGCGGTGCAGGAGCTCTCCCCCTACGCTGCCTTGCTCACAGGACCGACAACAGTCGCCAACCTCTTTGGCCACATGACCGGCAAACAAAAAGGCATGGTGATGATCTGGGATGTGGTCGGCTTCGACGAGGTGGCCGACCTGCAAAAAATGCCCAAAGAAGTGATCACCACGCTCAAAACCTATTGCGAATCCGGTCAGTTCCAGCGCGGCCAAGAGGCCATGGCCGGCTACGCCAGTGTGGCCATGTTTGGCAACACCCAGCAGCCCATTGACGTCATGGTGCAGACCGGGCATCTCTTTGCGCCCATGCCGGATGTGATCCGTGACGATATGGCCTTCATCGATCGGTTGCACTTCTACCTGCCAGGTTGGGAAGTGCCCAAGATGCGCAATGAACACTTCACGGACCACTACGGCTTTGTCGTCGATTACCTGGCCGAGGCGCTACGCGAGCTGCGCAAACACAACTTTACAGAAATCATCGATCACCACTTTTCGCTTGGCGCCCACCTGAATGCGCGCGACCGCAAAGCCGTGCGGCGCAGTGTGTCGGGTCTGATGAAAATTCTCCATCCGCACGGCCAGGTGTCGCGTGAGGACCTGGAAGAAATTCTCGCCCTCGCCCTGGAAGGCCGCCGCCGCGTGAAAGAGCAACTCAAAAAAATGGGTTCCTTCGAGTACTATCACACTTCGTTCAGCTACCTGGTCAACGACTCCGGCGAGGAGCAATTCGTCGGCATCCCCGAACAAGGCGGACGGGATCTCATCTCGACTGATCCGCTTCCCCCAGGCACCATTTACACCGCCTCCGTTAGCGGTGATGGCACCGTGGGCCTGTACCGGGTTGAGGTGACTCTCTCCGCGGGAACGGGCAAACTCCGACCTGCGGGCGGGATCGCGGGGGACGTAAAGGAGTCCGTCAATCGCGCCTTCAGTTACCTCCTGTCGAACAAGACGGCATTCGGCGTGGCCCGCGAAGTGGACACCTCTGATTTGCATGTCGAGGTCATCGACCTGCTCGGGAACAAAATCGCGGCCGAGATTGGCGTGGCCTTCTTCGTGGCCGCATATTCCATCCTCCGCAAGAGTCCGCCGCAGCCGGCCCTGCTGGTTCTAGGCGACATGAGCGTGCAGGGCAACATCAAGCCGGTCCGATCCCTCACGGAGCCCCTACAGGTGGCTATGGACAATGGCGCCAAGCGTGCGCTGATCCCGATTGAAAACAAGCGCCAGTTTCTTGAGGTCAACCCCGACGTCCTCGAGCAGGTGGACCCGATCTTCTACGGCGATCTACGCCAGGCAGCGTTCAAAGCGCTGGGGTTGAACTGAACCGCGCACCTGCATATGCATCGATGCAGCGCGCCAGCGGGCTATCGGGAGAAGCACGCTCGGCAGCACGCGGCGATGCGCAACGATGGCCACATCAGCGGGAGTGGTGTATGAAAGGGTTGGATGGTTGTGTTCTGTATGCCGCTTCCGACCTCATGGGGTTTCTTGGATGTCGGCACAGCATCTTTCTCGATCTAATTGACAGGCAGACACCGTTGGAAAAAGCCGAGGATAATGCGCAGGCGCAGCTCATCCAAGAGCGGGGGCTGGAACACGAACGCCATTATCTTCGCACCCTCCAGGACACTGGTCTAAGCCTCGTCGAGATTCCAGAAGACTATCCTCTACCCGACCGTGTGGCGCAAACTCTAAACGCGATGCGCCAGGGCGTCGACGTGATTTACCAGGCCGCGCTCTGGCACGCACCCTGGCATGGCTTTGCGGATTTTCTACACCGCGTCCATCGCGCCTCAGCCCTTGGAGACTTTAGTTACGAAGCGATTGACTGCAAGCTATCCCAGCACCCCGATCCCAGGCATGTCCTGCAACTGTGCGTCTACTCCGATTTGCTCGAGACTTCCCAAGGCATCAGGCCCCACACCATGTCCCTGGTGCTGGGAGATGGACGCAAGATTGGGTTCCGTTACAACGATTTCGCCTATTACTCCGCCACCATCAAGCAACGATTTGAAGCGTACGTGGATGTCCCGCCAGCAACCTCCGAGCCTGAGCCGTGTCCATTTTGTCAGCTTTGCAAATGGCGGGAGTTGTGCCAGGAACAGTGGGAAGCGGATGATCATCTGAGCTTGATTGCCGATATTCAACGCCCCCAGATCGCCAAATTAGAGGCCGCGGGTATCACTACCGTGCAGGCCCTTGCCGAACTCGACGAGGGCGTGATCGTTCTGGGTATGTTGCCACAAACCCTTGGCCGGCTCAGAGCCCAGGCGCGGTTGCAGGTGGGCAAGCGTGCATCCGGCGAGGATGGCCTCGAGCTCTTGCCGCCTGCCGCAGGACGGGGGTTCGCGCGACTGCCACACCCCGATCCTGGCGACCTGTTTTTTGACATGGAAGGCGATCCGCTCTATCCGGATGGGCTGGAGTATTTGTTTGGTTTCTATGACGTCGCCGATGGCACGCCCGCGTTCAAGCCCTTCTGGGCGCATGATCATGAGGCCGAGCGGCACACGTTCGAAAACGTGATCGATTTCATCACTGCCCATCTCGCTCAGTATCCCCACGCGCATATTTACCACTATAACCACTATGAAGAAACGGCCATCAAGCGACTGGCCTCCCGTTATGCCACGCGAGAAAGCGATGTGGACGATTTGCTGCGGCGCCAAAAACTGGTCGATCTGTACAAGGTCGTGCGTGAGGCCATCCGCGTGTCGGAGCCGAGCTACTCCCTCAAGAACCTTGAAACCTTTTATATGGACAAGCGCCAGGGCGCAGTGACCAGTGCGGGCGCTAGCATCGTGGTCTATGAACAGTGGCGCAAGAATCAGGACGAGACGTTATTGCAGCAGATTAGCCAGTACAACGAGACCGATTGCCGCTCGACCCTGCTGCTGCGGGATTGGTTGCTAACGCAGCGGCCCGAGGCCATACCCTGGTTCGATAGTGCCGCCAAAGACCCCAGTGAGGCCCAGCACGAGGCTGAGGAACAGCGCGTGACCTATGAGCGGCAGCTGCTGGACGCAGGCACGGACGGAGATCGCACCTATCGCGAGCTGATCGCCCAGCTATTGGAGTTTCACCGGCGCGAAGACAAGCCGCAGTGGTGGGCCATGTTTGACCGCCAGAGTCGCACCGACGAGGAATTAATAGAGGACGCCGAGTGCCTTGGCGGTCTTGAAGCCGACCCGACCCAGCCGCCCTACCCAGACAAGCGCTCGATGGTCTTCACGTATCGATTTCCACCCCAAGAAACCAGGCTCAAAACCGGAGATGCTTGCCACCAGGCCGCGACACTGACGTCAGCCGGCACCATCGTTGCGTTTGACGCGGAGCACCGCACCGTCAGTCTTAAGCGGGGCAAAGCACAGGGACCACTGCCCGAAACCTTGGCCGCCATCCCAGGCGGGCCAATTGTAGCCGACGTCTTGACAAAGGCGGTTTATCGCTTTGCAGATGCTGTGATCTCAAACGAGGGTCGCTTTGTGGCCATTCAGGCCTTCCTGCGTCGAGAGATGCCCATGATTGATGGGCATCCAGAAGGTATGTCGATCATCTCCGAAGGGACGGACCTGTTGACGTCAACGATCACTGCCGTGGCAAATTTACGAGACAGCTATCTGTTTATCCAGGGTCCGCCAGGCACGGGCAAGACCTATACGGCCTCGCATGTGATTGTGGCCCTGCTGCGCATGGGCAAAAAAGTTGGCGTGTCCTCCAACTCCCACAAAGCCATTAACAACCTGTTAGCCGGCATTGAGCGGGTCGCCATCGATCAAGGCGTAGCGTTCCACGGTCAGAAAAAAAGCACCGCCAATCAACCCGAGACATTTTTCAATGGCGTCCTGATCAAGGACGTCACGCGCAATGAGCAGATCGTGCTGGATGCCGACTTGATCGCCGGGACGGCCTGGTTATTTGCGCGCGAAGAGCTGGAGGAAGCCCTGGATTATCTGTTCGTCGATGAGGCCGGCCAGGTCTCCCTGGCCAATATGATTGCCCTGGGTACGAGCGCCCGCAATCTCGTCCTCGTGGGCGATCAGATGCAACTGGGGCAACCCATCCAGGGTGTACATCCAGGCGAGTCCGGCACCTCCGCGCTGGAGTATTTGCTGCAAGATAATGCCACGGTGGCGCCTGACCGCGGGATCTTCCTGCGCACCACCTGGCGTATGCACGACAACATCTGCCGCTTTATCTCCGACGCGGTCTACGACGGCTCGTTGCACCCGGCGCCGGACAATCAACAGCAGATACTTCTTCTCAACGACAGCGCCCATCCGGCGCTGCGTGAGCACGGCATTCAGTTCATCCCCGCTGTGCACATCGGCTGTTCCCAGAAAAGTGAGGCAGAAGGCGATCTGATCCGCGAGGTGTATACCAGCCTCATGCAGCAGCAATTTCGGAATCGCCGTGGGGAAGTAAGGCAGATGGGATGTGACAACGTCCTGATCGTCACCCCCTACAATGTACAGGTGAATTACTTACGAAGTATCCTGCCGGAAGGCGCCCGAGTCGGCACGGTCGATATGTTTCAAGGCCAGGAGGCCGAAGTGGTCTTGATATCCATGGTAACGTCGAGTGGGGACGATTTGCCGAGGCATATCGAGTTTCTCTACAGCAAGAATCGACTCAATGTCGCTATTTCACGCGCCCGGACGCTTGCGGTGCTCGTCGCCAGCCCCGAACTGCTGGCGATCGCGTGTCAGACGATCGATCAGATGCGGCTTGTGAATACGTTATGTTGGGTGAAGGCATATGCCGAGTCCCTGAGCCAGTGAGACACCCCGATCAATCATCAACTCATTGGAATTTCACCGTCGCGAGCGCAAACCTTCCTGGTGGCGGTACTTCGAGCCACTGGCCATGTCGGAAGCGGAACTCTACGACGACCCCGACTGCCTGGCGGGGCTGGTACGCGCCCACAAGCCGCCTGAGCCAGTCAAACGATCGCTATTGCACGAGTACCGTTTCGATGCGGCACAAGAATCTAAATTGCTGCCCGGCAATTGTCTATCTGCGGCACCAGCAGGCGAAAAAATCCAGCTGGAACATGTGGACCGACGGCGTGGCCTCGCTTATATCAAAGTCGGCAAAAACCGTGCCTTGCCCAGTGCTCTGAACCTTATTCCCGACGAACAGATCCGCGACCAGGTCCTCGTCAGTAGCGTCTACGATTTTGCGGCACAATACCACCAAAATACTCCTGAGCCGAACGCCATTCTAGATATCCTCGAGCGGCGCTCCCCGCGTCTCTTGGATCATCCAGGTGGGCCAATTCTTCAGTGTAAGGCGGTATGAAGCTCTAGCGATGTCGGCCGCTCAACCCTGCGATTCTGCATCGAGCTGATCCAGAAGCCGCAACCCTTCTTCTGTCGAGCCGCGCGCAGCTCGGGCTCGAAAACGCAGCTCGGCATCGAACTGCGCCAGGGCGACCGTTGACAGTTCTTCAATCAGCTTGTTCATGCTGATTTGGCGATGCTCGGCTAGCTGTTTGAGCCGGGCATGCTTGTCATCGGGTAAACGGATCGTTAGCGTCGCCATCTCACAAAGTCTCCTGAATGAATATGTCGGGCGACAAAATACGCAGCCCGCTAAAATACAGCTCAGCCCGCACAAAATCTCTGATATTGTTCGTGACGATCACCCCAGCCTGCCCCGCCACTGCTAATTCGATAATGTGATTATCGGCCTCATCGATCAGGTTGGGGCGCCAGGTATAATAGACCGTCTGCCACTGGCAGACACTCAAAAAGGCATCAAATAGCGTGTCGCGTTGATGTCGATTTAAGCGGCAGTTGGCAAAGAGAGGATCGCGGCTTAACACCGATTCATATTCGAGAAAGAGCGCTGTCCCCATCAGCGGCACATAGCGCCGGCTCAGGCATCTTCTGAGGGTCTCACGGCTAGGCCCTCGCGGCCCCAAAAGCGCTGCAATAAAGACACTGGTATCGAGCACAATCCGAGTCGCCATAATCTGTTATGCTAGCATATATGCTGTCATGGAGTCAATGGATCGCTGAGCAGCTGGGGTGTAACGATGCCGGATCTAACGCACAATCGGCTCAAACCACCTGGTTAGCATCCCTGCCATGCTTTGCAGAGGTTCCAACGGACTCTCACTGGCGCGTTCAATGAGTTTCAAAAGCGCTTGGCGAGCCGGTTTTTCATCTTTGCGCTCAAACCACTTCGATGGTATATATGCTGGCCTCAAACTTGGCAAAAAGCGTTTTTAGACACCCTAGTCCAGACTTGAGATCTCGGCCCGAGGCCACTATAGTGCGAGGGCGTTGAGGATGGAGCGGTGTTGGTGAATCGGAAAAAGAACTGATGATCGATATCCCTGAGCCTTGGGCCTGGTCGGCGGAGCAAGTGCGGTCGCACCGCTGGCGCAAAATTCTCGTGTTGGGCGACACCGACCGGGGCAAAAGTACCTACTGCCGTTATCTCTGTGAACAGTTGATGGAGAGCGGCAGCAGAGAAACCGTGGCCTATATTGATGCCGATGTGGGACAAAAAGACATCGGTCCCCCCGCCGCCATTACCCTGGGCTATCCCCAGCCAGGCATCCCATGGACGCAGATGGAGCCCGCCGCATGGCACTTTGTGGGCAACGTCACGCCAGTTGGGCAGCTCTTGCCCGCGGTGCTCGGCACCCAACGCCTCGTGGATAGCGCTCAGGCCACACGCACGGTGATTAATACCCTGGGGTTCGTGCGGGGCGTCGGACGCCTTTTACAGGCGCATCTCATCGAGGCGATTCGGCCCGATGTGATCATTGCTCTGGTCCAAGGACGGGAACTGAGCGCCTTGCTCACCCCCTACCGGTATCATCGCACCTTGCGCCTTCCCCCTTCGCCACAAGCCTCTACCAAAACCCCGCCCGAGCGCCAAGCCAACCGCGAGCGCGCCTTTCGCCGCTACTTTAACGCCGCCCAGCAAACGGTGTTCAAACGCCATGACCTGGTGCTGCAGCGCGCCCTCCTCTTCACCGGCACCCAGATGCACCTCCCCCCCTTTCCCTATGCCGAACGCACGGAGGAGGGCATCGTCGCGGTTGCCGCAGCGGGTATGCCGGTCCCCCCGCACATCCGGGCCATTCCGCTGGGGTTCGAACGGCACCTTCTCTGCGGCTTGTCAAATCGGCGTCGCCAAGGCATTGGCCTGGGGATTCTGCAGCGTATCGATTTTGAACACGACACGTTTGCTCTGCTGACCCCAGTGCCGGCGGCGCAAATCTACGTGTTGCAATTTGGCGATATCTACATAGGGCCGGATGGACGTGAACTGGGGCGGCGCGATCACCGCGTGTGGTAGGGGCGAGACATCGCCTCGTGTGGTTTCGCGAAAATTCTAAAGTGTGATATTCGGCCTCGATCGCCGGATCGGCCACTTTCGGCCAACCAACACAATTACCGCACGCGTTCACAGAGAATAAAACCAAATAAGTGGATATTTATCAAATATTTGTGAGGTTATACGATTTTGAGTTGGAA